>BNJU01001802.1_pt1 | contig 105370 bp, 104 predicted proteins | sample 8539281 | NCBI WGS metagenome assembly BNJU01 (sample SAMD00202456, study PRJDB9452) | human saliva metagenome | isolation source: human saliva | place: Japan | reverse complement strand
AAGTAAAAGTGCTAATAAACGCTAATCAAAAATAAGTAAATCCCAGTAACATAATAAGTTGCTGGGATTTTTATTTCTTAACAATAATTAAATCTTATTGTTTTTAATCGTTCTTGTGCTTATATTTGTACCATATTTGTGCCGCGACTTAATGGGAGATAAAGTGCGACTTAATTTAAAAGATAAATTGATAATCAAATAGATACAAATAGTATGGCGAGTGCAAAATTTCAAATAGAGCGGAAATGCGAAATTTGTGGTAAATCTTTTATTGCAAAGACGCTAACCTCCAAATACTGCTCTAAGAACTGTTCTCAAGCAGCATATAAGCAAAGGAAAAAGGAAGAACAGTTGGATGCATTGAAAAGAGAAAAGGCAGCGAGAGTTCCGAAGAACCATCCTTATCTCTCAATAGCTGATGCAACTGCATTATTTGATATTGGACGAGATTCCCTTTATCGCTTAATCAGGAATAAACAAGTCCGTTATTATAACCTCGGACTAAGGATGATACGTATTTGCAAAGCTGATTTACAAGAACGTTTTAATCTACGTCCTTACGATGAAAGAAGAAAAGAAAAACAATCAGAAGTAAAGACTTATCGGCTTGAGCCTGAAGATTGTTATACGATTGGAGAAATAGCCAAGAAGTTTGGTATCCATGATAGTACTGTATATCTGCATATTCGCAAATATTCTATTCCAACAAGGCAGATTGGTAATTACGTCTATGCGCCAAAATCAGAGATAGACAATTTGTATAAACACTAACCCACGACATACAATGAGAAAGGAACTTGATAATACAAAGGCAACAGTACGATTGTGAAAGAGTGCCTATCGAAAAGAATGGTACCTGTATATAGAAAGCTATCCTGTGAAAATAGCTGGAAAAGATTCTCCACAAAGAGTGCGTGAGTATTTAAACAGAACAATCACTACTCCTATTTGGGATAAAAGCAGAACTGCTCGTACTACCGAAGCGACTCGAACATTCAAACCTAAACGGGATTTGAACGGAATTATCTTGTGCAAAAGTGAGATAGACCAAGAGGCCTGTATTTATGCAGATAGTGTTAGAAAACTACGGCAGCGTGAATATGATAATGCAAGCTTGTATAGTGACACAGAAACAGCACAAGCAGAACAGAAAGAACGATTGCAACAAAATTTCATCAAGTACTTTGATAAAGTGGCAGACAAGCGACACAGTAATAGTTCCCTTTCAATTCAAACAAACTGGGAGCGAGTACATGCTTTATTGAAAATGTTTGCTGGAGACACGCTACTCTTTTCACAGATAGATAATAGATTGGCAGAAGATTTCAAGTTTTTCTTGTTATCTGCTCCTTGTGGTGGAAGTAAAAAAGGGACAATATCACGAAACACAGCTTCCACATATTTTTCTATTTTTAAGGCTGCACTCAAACAAGCATTCATAGACGGATATTTGACCATAGATTTATCTGCAAAAATCAAAGGCATACAGGAACAAGAATCCCGAAGGGAATACTTAACCCTTGATGAACTTAACAAGTTAGCTAATACCCCTTGTGAGCGTGATGTACTTAAACGAGCTGCATTCTTCTCTGCTCTGACAGGATTAAGACATTGCGACATTCAAAAACTAAAATGGAAAGAAATAGCCATAGAAGGTAACCAAGCTAAACTTCTCTTTACTCAGAAAAAGACAAAAGGGGTAGAGTATATGCCTATTTCAGAGCAGGCTTTTAAACTTTGTGGAGAACCAAGACAACCAGAACAACTTGTTTTTGAAGGATTACCAAATCCTTCTTGGATTTCTCGCCCATTAAGGGCATGGATTGAGAAAGCTGGTATTCAGAAGCACCTCAGCTTTCATTGTTTTAGGCACACATTTGCTACCCTTCAACTTGCAAACGGAACAGACATCTATACTGTAAGCAAGATGCTTGGGCATACAAATGTCAAAACAACTCAAGTATATGCAAAGGTTGTCGATGAAAAGAAAAATAAAGCAGCCAATGCTATTCAAATAGATATTGAAAATGATAAAACTTAATTCGACAATATAATATGAATACCAAATATTTTGAACATATCGTAGTATACCTGTCCGTTCTCGTTGTTTGTGTCATCATTGCATTGTTTGCAAGAGTGGTTGCCTTACGTTTAGGGGTTGATGAATTTACTGCACAAATAGTCTTTTGGAGTGTTGTTGCCATAGGAATCATCGTTTATTCTATATTGTCTATTTTGGTAGAGGGACTATTTACAGCATTAGTCAAGTTTTTCTTTCCAAAGAAACAAGAAGATAAAATCAATGATAAAGCATTGGACGCTGAGACTGGACAAGTAGTAGACAGTGTTGGCAGTCCATCTTTCGCACAACAGCAACAATCAATGGACTTTGACTCAATTCGGCAACAGCAACAAAAGTTAATGGACCAGAAAGTACAAGATAAACGTGCTATAGCTATTAGATATACTCAACAACAATTCGCACCTTATGTTTCTGACAAAGATTTACTCAGACTTTGTGAATATATAGTCATCCCTTAAAAACTATATTTCAGCATAAAGCCTGTACTGACAAGCTCTATGCTGATTCTTTTTATAAGGTCCAAAAGAACTCTCATAGCTCTTTTGAAGTTATATGCTGCCGCAGCTAATAAGACATTGATAGCATCTCCTGTCACACCTTTATAAAAGTTGCGAGATAATCGGTGGTCTGTCTTAAGATGTCCTATGGTTGGCTCTATACCAGCTCGTTTACAAAATAGTTTGTGTTTCTTTCTCTTTTGGTAGTAGCTATCTTTAGCTTTAGGAGTGTCTGGAATGAGTATCTTTGTCTGCCCAATCTGCTTTATACCTCTATACCCTCTATCTCCTGCTAACTTATCAACCTGCTTTCCTGTCATCCTTTGGGTTTGTGCCAACGTCTTTTCGATAGTATGCCCATCATATTCATTCCTAAAAGAACATGCACCAATAATAAGTCCTGACCATGAGCGAAGAATAGATACTTTATTACCAAACTCATATTGCTTATGTTCCTTACCTTTGCTCAGGCAAACCACATCTGGTTCGTGCAGGGAATATACTTTGTTCTTTGACTTTCGATTCTGAGAAAGGACTCTATAATATAGCTCAAACATCTTCTCATATCCTTTCTTTCCCTCAAGATTACGCTCTAATTCTCTTACTAATCTTCCTGCTATGGTCCTTAGTTGCCTATCTGCCTTAAGAGCTTTCTTACGATTCTTGGGATGATTACGAAAACGTTGGGAACGGTAAATCCCTTTCAACGTACGCGTATAACTCTGTCGTAGAGGAAGACACTTGTCATGAACTATCTTCAGAACGTTTTTGATTATCTTTTTATGCAACTTCGCATCTGTAGGATAGGTTATATTCTTCTCCTGCACGGTAGAATCAATGAAAGCCGTATCAAAATGATCCTCGTCATCATGGTCGGTATTAACACGGATGCTCTCTGCTAATATTAACTCCATACCTTCCTCACCTATACGATTTCTGAAGTGAACTAACTCGGAAGCGTCGCAGGGTTGTTTGGGCATAAATTCAAGTCCACCACAAAAATATTGATAGTAAGCATTCTCACTCCATTGAGAAACCACCATTTCATCTGAAACATTACGCAAATGTTTTAAGATTAAAAGACCACACATCAAGCGAATAGGATGAGCGGGGCGACCATTAGTATTGCAATACAATGGAGAAAAAGCATTTTCAAAACACTCCCAATTAATCTTATTACTAAGTTGGAAAAAGGGGATGTTGATGACTAAAGCATGTCCTCTAAAGAAGAGAACATAGAGAGCTGTTTGGATGTACGTTTAAGCATAAATATCTGCAAGATTTATAATGTAAAGGTACAAAAAAACTTGCAGATATAAGCAAATAATTTTGCAGTATAATATACTGTGAATCAGAAGAATATTAGGCTTTTAAGGGTGGACTATATAGAGTTGTACTCTGCTAAGCTACCTTTATCACGTGTTGAATCAATTAATATCAAAGGGTTAGTTGCCTTAGATCTGTTTCATTTTGGTTGGAATATATGGAACCATTTTAGAGTTGGCAAACAAGATGAAATTTCGCAGTTCCTCAAACAGGTTTTTGCCATCACATTCAAAGATGTGGAAGTTGGAAGCATAAAAAGTCACCTTCGTGATGATGAGAAGAAAGGCACTATACCTATTGTACAAAGCCTTTCAGACCACCAAATAACAGAATAACACACAAACCTATTGTGTTTTTATAGTGTTTCTTCAGTGTCTTAGGACACAGAGGAAACACTTTTTTCATTTGCACCGTAAAAATCAATAACAAGTATTATGGTACAAAATGAAATCACTTTTGAGAACTTGCCAAAGGCAGTTGCTCACTTAGTCAGCGAAGTTGCTGAAATCAAGAATTTAGTATGTAAAGGACAAACCCCTATTGCCCCTCCCAAACGTATTCCTATTGGAATAGATGATGCGTGTAAACTTATAGGGAAAGCCAAACCCACAGTTTACACCTTAGTACGTAAACGTTTACTACCTTGTTATAAGAATGGTAAGCATCTCAATTTTTTTGAAGATGAGTTATTAGCATGGATTGAAGGAGTTCATTTCAGTACGGTTTACAGAGAAGTTGACCGTAACAGGTCACCTTACACTGGAGAATACCGTCCATTTCGTGCTCAGCGTATGGCGGAACGCCGCAAACGCCGTTTTCAGAAGCCCCGCAAACTGACACCAGAAGTACGTGCAACTGTCATTAGGTATCTGAAGAAGGATTGGTCTCCGCAGCAGATAACAGGTAGACTGAGGGCTTTAGGAAAAGCGGACGTCTGTCATGAAACCATCTATGAGATGATACGCAGAGATAAAGCTTCTGGTGGAAAGCTTTATCAACATTGTAGGTTCCAGCTAAAACACATAAATCACTGGCTTAGCAGAAAAGGAAGAAAACTACCAGACGGTAGGAAAAGCATAACAGAAAGACCATTAGAGGCTGATGGTAAACGATTTGGAGATTGGGAAATGGATCTCATTGTAGGACCAAGACGTTCAGCTGCTCTTACAATGATAGAAAGGAGTACAAATTATCTTATCATAAGAAAGCTACCACAACGATATAAGTCTGAACAGGTGAGCAAGGCTATTATTGACGCATTGAGACCATACAAGAAGAATGTAATGACAATTACAACTGATAATGGACCAGAGTTTGCCCAGTACAAGGAAATTGAGCGGAAACTACAATGTGAGGTTTATTATGCAAAACCCTATGCACCATGGCAGAAAGGAGCAGTGGAGAATGCCAATATGCTTATAAGACAATATGTACCAAAAAGGATTCAATATAAACACCATGTCAATACAGTATTTGGCATATATACAGAACAAAAATTAATAGTAGACCAAGGAAAAAAATTAAATTTTAAATCACCAATATTTGTTTTTAACAAAAAGATTCAGTAAATTCGCACTTGGTACTTGAATCTACCTTAGAACTTGTTTTTGCCATATTCTTTAACATTTAGGTTTTCAAGTGCAAATATAACAAAAAGATATATATATAAAAAATGTTTTTTTAAAACAATACTATCACAACCCACAATTATATGCAATTTAATTTTATTTTAAGTTGCTGTCACTTTTAACACTTTACGCAACGAACAGATTATAAACCACTTATAACGCATCAAGGAGTGACAGGAATGACAGCAACTTTGAAAGTTTATTCGGACAGAAACTAACGATTCAAGATGGGAGAGGCAGATAGACCGGTGTTACTACGTACTGCCACCAAATACTCTGTACCATGCGAAGAATGCTTGCTATGGATGTTCGGGATATTGGCAAGGACACGACCGAAATGGGAAAGGCTTGTCAGGTTCAGTTGACTGCCATATCGCTGGCGGAGTAGGCTGAAGATGGAGGCAGCTGTCATATAGGCACCCTTTGCCAAGTCCTTAGGAATGGAAAAGCACTCAAAGAAGAGAGCCTCAGCAGGGGTGTGCTGCTGATACTGCAAGTTGTTTGCCATAATCTCTTGGGTGTCAGCCTCATCAAACCAGTATCGTCTACCAGCCTCAAGTTCGGCAACCGCCTGCGCATAAAGCTGCTCATAGTCTATGCGGTCGGGCAGACGGATGGGACCTGTCAGCGTGACTGCTATAAAACGGCGACAGCCACTGGGATCGCTAAAGACATCCGAGACGTTTGCCGTAGCAATGAAAGAGGCAACACGTGGCAACGTAAGCTGCTGTTGGCGGTAAGGCTGACGGAGTTTTACACTTGCGAGCTGCATGACATTCTTCAAAAAAACCGTCTTGTGTCTTAGCCGACAGGGCATTGAACTCATCAATATTAATCAGCAGCGACTGTGTCATTGCCCGCAGCGTATTCTGTTTCTCACTCATAATAAGATTATCGTTATATCCCCACTGCAACGCCTCTGGTAGCAAACATTTGCAGAAGGTAGACTTCCGATAGCCTTGTCGGGAGATAAGCAGCGGTGCCACACTATTACCATGCGAGACGTCCAGTCCCATCCATTGTGCCACCATCGCAAGAAACCACGTGTGGAACCAGTCTGTCCATCGTGCGTTGTCATTAGGTACACAGTCAGCCAAAGCCTTAATATGGTCCTTTCCGTCCCATCGTCCTTGCAGTCCTTTGAGGAAATCGTCCACAGGATTAAAAGCCTTGACAAAGCTCGACTCCGTATATCGTCGGATATCTTTGTCCCACGCATCAATCCCATCAAGACGCGCCTTAATAGCGATTGTGTTGCGCATCCGTTCATCCGCAGGCATAAAAGGTTCATCACTCCCTGCCTTACGGATTTCCGTACACCCTAAGGCGGTGTTATATCTCATTTCATACTTCCGCTCAAGATAGTTGAGCAGACGACGAGTAATATCATTTTTAAGTCTTTCCGACTGTCGTTTTCGCTGATTTTCAGCTTTAATATTCTTAAGATTCTTGTATTGCATATCGTAAAAGTTCTAAAGTTTACAAGTTGACGAGTGAACAAGTTGCATGCGAAGAAGGAGAAAGAGTGAAAAGGTTAAGCCATAGTTCTCACACAGAGATCACAGAGGAACGGAGGACAGGACCAGTACAGAGAAACCTAAAGGTTTAAAGAGGAAACAGAGATATAGAAAAAAACTTATGTCTTTTTCATCTGACCTTATGTCATTATGTCTGTCATTAAGTCTACCACAGAATAAGTTAAACTCTTACTATGTCTTTTCCGTCTGACCTTATGTCATTATGTCTGTCATTTAGTCTACCACAAAATAAGTTAACATGTTACTATGTCTTCTCTTATCCTGTCCACCAGCACCACACGTGCGGAGCATCAACACATGATGTGCGGAGCGTTAGCACCACAGAAACAAGACCTCAATAACAGCTTACTATCTCAACTCCGTAACGTAAAAGTCGCCTTACCTTTCTCTTACAAAACGTACTAATGTCTTAACTCCTATTACTCCCTTTCACTCCTTAACTCCTTCCCGAAAGCACAACTATTATTTCCAGCACGTCTGGTAGTTATCATAAACACGTGGGACAGCATAGCCATAACGCTGGAAGAGTTCGTCAACCCATTGCTGTTCGCCCTCACTCAGTTTATTAATTCCTCGATGGTAACGATAATAAACAAAGCGACTTCCGAAATGACTCTCCATAGTACCACGCAGAGAGCGGTAGTCACTGTGCTTCACATCATGGAAAAGGTGCGAGAATCCCCACGCCAATCGTTCTGTCTTCATAGCGTAAAACGCCTTACAGCTATTGCCAGAACGAGCAGAGGGAAGAACGGTCAATGCCGAATGTTGACTAATAGAGAGTGTCTTAGCCGCATAATAGCGCAGACACTGCTCTTTAAAAATACAATCGTGCATAAAGCACACTGCCCAGTCTTTGGGCATGTTAGAAAAAAACTGTACACATAAATAGAATGATTTAAGAAAAAAATAAATTCAAAAAGGAAGATGCGGTTAGTTTGTAGGAAATCACGCTTAACGTGTCGTTGATCTTCCTTATTTCTGCTTGCAAAGATACAACACAGAGATACCCCTTGTCAAGTTTTTCACGGATTATTTTTATATTGCTGTCACTCCTATCACCCACTCACGACTTATAACACTTTATAAATCAACGAGATACCACAACTGTTAAAAAAATGACAGCAAAATAGTTTTCAAACTTAGTGTAGTAGATAAGAGATTTATAGAAAAGAGTAAATAAGCTTTTTCACGATTACATCAAATATCATACAGGTTGAACAACATAAAAACTGGCTGACTCTCTGTGAGTGCCAGCCAGTGCACGGTTAATACCTAAATGATTATGTTCTTCTTGGAACTAAGATTTAAATGGTGAGTACCAACTACTCCAATGCTCGGTTAAAGAACAGTCGACGTTCTTTAACCACAATGATAACAGACACTATAAGCAATAATACCGTCTGTATACACTTGCTATCGGGGTGAGTCGCAAATATTTCATTGAAATAACCTGCCGTAATATGAAAGATAATAGCTACGAGGATATTTCGGTTAGTTTTATAATAAAGCCAGTTCATCAAAAAGACAAAAGGAAAGATACTCACGATGAAGTTCAGACTATAAAGCCAGCCCTCACTCACCACATTAGCGTGATAATAACCCTTAATACCTGCAAGGGGAAAATGCCAAACTGCCCAATAAGCAGCAAACAGCATAGATGTTTTGAAAAGACTCATTCGAGAACGGAGACAGTCTGTTCCATAACCATGCCACGCAAGTTCCTCAAGTGTAGGTGCAAGAATAAGGAGAAACCATACAGGAAAGACACCCGAAGTAAAGGTGTAATGACCTGTAATAATGAATTGCGATGGACTGTAACCGAACAACAGAGAAACTGCCATAGCACACAAGATACTTGCTGGCATCAGTAGGCAGGCTGTGAAATAATATTGCCACTTATCGGAAGACAAGTTTAGGAATCTTCCAAGAAAGTCTTTCCGCAGTTCTTGACGCTGAAAAACCAAAATAATGGTCAGAAACATTGGGAAGAAAAGTCCTGCCAGCCCCAACAATGGAGCTACCCATGTGCTTTCCGAATAAACTACATGATGACTTACATAACTTGCAGCAAAACCAGAATATCCATGGGATAAGGGTTTGCCAAAGAGATAGAAAAAGTACCGTATGGCGATACTTGATAACGATGTTTTCTTTCATATTGCTTTGATGCTATCAATAATCACAGACTACGTAAATAACAAGACGTACATGAACAGTAATAACCAATGTATTACAAAATCGACACAAATATACTTCCTACATCGCAAAAAGCCAAAATGAAACACTTAAAATACTCTATGTCTGATATATTTTTGATTTAGATTATCCCATGTTGAGTAAAAATTGAGAACAGGCATAATAAAAAAATCTTTCACCTAATCATTTCATTAAAAGCTATAGCTATTACGAACAGTGAAACTATGCATCACAGATTCTAAACTATATAATGCTCCTTCGTACTTATTTCGAACATTGTGTAGGCTCTCACTATAGATTCTCCAGTCTTTTTACATAATCCTTGGCATATAGAACAAGTTCTTCTCCTTCTATGACTTTAATCTCCTTAATTAATCCCAAATAGAGCGACCGACACCCATAAGACTGAACACCTCCGTCTTGAGCATCATAGGGTATAGTTCCTTGTCATCTTCAGTATTATCCATCAGTACATCCAAAGAAGCAGGGTACTCTTCACGAATAAGATTATATGCCAAATTCGACAGCTTCAGTTTTACCCTCACTGGTGCATCCTTCGGATTCTCCATAATATTAAAGATATCAATCCTTAGATTCCTATGCTTATGGGCATACTTCCAGTTCTGTCCTGTTATATCTACGCTTCTAATACGTGATATCTTATATTCTCTTATTTCTTTTTTTATCAATGTCATAGGTAATAGCAATCTGTTGCTTAGTAAGAATCTGATATACCTCTACATTTTCTATCCTTGGTTCCACTCTTTTGAAGTGTAACCGCGAAGGATAACCTGCTTACGTTCTTTACATGCCTGCCGTAACAGAAGCATCATCCGTATGTCCCTGTCTGCAGAGAATTGTATCTTCTTTTCAAGAATCGTCTTCTTGATTTCACGAGTCATAGGAATAGTAGCCCCACTCGTACGATAATAGCTTTCCTTTATATGTTCAGGACGTTCCAGTTTATCATCAAGGCAAATTATTCCATATTCGTATGGCTGCACCTGGATACGCAGTAATTCCATACCTTCATCGTTCTTCTCAATCAGGAGACGTATTCGGGTTGCAGTGATATCTCCGCCACGAATAGTATTCTCCTCATCCATAAAAGCATGGTCTATCATATATTTGACAAACAACCGATACTTATCCATTGACATTTCTGTAATTTTCTGGTTCTTATACAACCACTCAAGGTCCTGTCGAAGGTCGCTACTATATCCTTTGTCGTTGACACCGAGTAGCAACTCTCCTCCTGAGACTGTATTAAGAAAACCACAGATAGTCTTGAGGATTGTCCATTTCTGAGTGGACAGGTCCAGGGCGCATATTTTGGGAAAAAACACTACAGACGTCTTAAATTCTAACGTATCACTTTCCTCTCCATAATAAGTGAGGTCTCTGTAAATATTCTGATAGACGTCACCCACACCAAGGAAGGATGCTATAGACCTTTTGATTCTATTAATCTCGCTGAGTTCAATCTTACCGTTCAACGTATTAGATGCCTTTATCAGCTGATCAAGGTAATCAATATCTTCTGTCGTAAAAGTATTTCTCTGTCTTTCTGGTTCAAACCGTTCATCAATATAGCATTCTAACTTTTTGTATAACGTCTGATTCCCTTTTAATACGCTTATCGCCGCTGAGTTCAATATTTTCAGGAAGATACAAGGTTTTAACACTTTCTCCCATTGAGAATTTTATGATAGAATTCTGATAATTCAACTCATGTGAAAGCCAAGCACAATCATACTGGTTTCCTGCCATAAACGCAATCATTCGCGCTGCAATCAAACGATTATAGCGTTCATAGGTATCTGTCACCAACTGAGACTCCTTAAACAAAATGTGAGACAGGAGACTTACTGCTTCGGAAGAAATCACAGAGCCAACAGTCTTATTACTTGTAGGAATCTCACTTGGCTCACAGTATTCTATGAATTGTTCTATCAGCCATTGCTGAGCATCATCAATAAAATCCTTACCTATTAGAGAGTCATCATCTGGCGTATCTACATAAGCGAACTCAGCATTAAGAACGACGTGATGATTTTTATCACGCTTGCAACCTTTAACAAGCACCTTAATCGGCCTTTTCTCATCCATTGTAGAAAGGCTTTCACCAAAGATATTGACAAGAAGGCCATCCCTGGTAATACATCTTATTCCTCCATTAAACTCCTCAAAGAATACTGCATCGCAACTATCGTGTACAGCAGCCTTACCTTGAATCTCATAGAAATTATCGAAGGAATCATCAAGGCTGAATACGTAGCCCATCTCCTCTATTCGCTTTACCTTGAGATAATCACCAACTCTCAACACCTGCCACCAATGTTCTATTGGGATAAAACAAAAATTATTTGTAATAAAAACCTTACCCTTAACTTTCTCATATTTAGGATCAATACTTTCCGCCTGCACATCACCATCAACAAATGTAACCTTAACGATCAACTCATCTTCAGGCATATATTCTTTTGGTTTGCAAATAGGGGACGGTTGCACCTTTTGTTGCTCATTATACAAGTCTGTAGAGAGTTGAAATAATCCAGGGAACTCCGTCTTATTAGACCTTTCATACTTCTTGGTCATAATATCAAGGTAAGAGTTTACCTCTATCTGCTTAGTCACTTGTGTTTTCTGATATTGGCAAAGATTCATATTTACCAAAGCAATATGATTGTTTTCCATACGCAGGAGTCCCCTGCCTTCATAATACCAATAGGGTGATTCTGGAGCCTTGCCAAATTGTGTCTGTGACAACTTAGTTGCAAGGATGTATGGGGTGAAATTCTCTTTTGTCAAATCATCCCAAGAAATCCGTACCGCACGACAGGTGCCCCTATTGCAGCTTCATAAGCAAGTACTTGTATTTCTGATAGGACTTGACTGTTATCGCAGTAGCTGTTGAGAAGAAGATAGTCAGCTAACAAAAGCAAAACATTATGATCCTGTTGATGTTTCTTGTCAGATGCAAGCAGATAGGTAGCTATCATTCTTAAATGAAGTGATTCATTCTGATTCCAAACGTTTGAGGCACTAGAACTCAGGTTACACAAAGCCATATCTCCAGTCAGATCTGTAACAACCTGCCCAAGACATAAATAGCTTTTATCAAAATCGTTATCAGAAGTTTCTTCGTCAATCTTGTAATTATACAATCTCAAATAACGAAGCAGATTTTCAAAGTTGTCTACCACGTATTCCTTCCTTACTTCCAACCAAAAAGTTGGCTGATTCTTATTCTCTGCCATAGATTAAATATTTAAAATACAAACATACAAAAATTAAATGAGAACAAATATATTTTGAGATTAAAATAATACAGACATCCTATATTCTCTCGAGTCGCTTTCACGCTATAAGTCAGCAGACAACACATTGACATTGAGACGTAAAAAAATCTTATCAAGTTTTTTTCACGGATTATTTTTATTTTGCTGTCACTCCTATCAGCCACTTTACGACTTATAACACTTTATAAATCAACAAAATACCGAAAATGTTAAAAATGACAGCAAACAGTTTTCAAACTCAATGTAGTATATAAAACATTTATAGAAATTTCAACATAAGAATTCAAAAACATATAATATTCTCTCGTATTCATTTCGAGCAACATGTAGGCTGTATGGCACAGACACTCGCTGGCTTACTCGCAGTGAGTGCCAGCACAATGTTCGTAGTCATAGGATAATTGGTTGTATTCTTCAAGGGTCATAGGATATTCTTCTTCAATATAATGTAATGTCATAAGTGATTCCTACATCCACTCATCGAGTGTCGTCCTTACCAAATCTAAAAATCATAGCTTTATCTTTGGACTCTATAATATCTTGAACTTTCTTACACTTAAATGTTTGATAAATAGATAAACGGATAACAGGAATTCCGCTTATAACTCCAGTAATATCTCTTAGGAAATCATAAAAAGGCACGTTGTTTCCATCTTGAGCTACCAGTTCCATTTAAGCATCCATTATCATCACTTTTTTTAACAAACAACATCTCTGATGAATTATTTTTCCAAAATCCTCCATGCTTACGGCAACTAGACTCGTATAGTTTACAGAAATACATATATTCATCTAAACGGAAACCTTTTTATTTCTTGATAAATGGCAGAGTTTAATGTTTTATATCTATATCTATTGAAATGATTCTCTTCATCTAATTCTATTATAAACTTAGGGGTTGAGATATCCCATGGACCAAAAGAGTTAAAGGAGGATCTTCCTGTGTTCCTCCTAATTCTTTTGTACATACTCTTCACCTCAGAATAAAGCTCAGGTGAAAGTGATAACTGACTCTTAGTAAGTTTCGAGTGCTTCTTTTCTCCATACTCTTGCAGTACTACCTGCTTTTAAGATATTCTCTTTTTTTCATTGTTTAGGGTTGGATAAAACAAAAGAGAAGAATATTAGAATCCCTCTCTTTTGTTGTAATATACTTATAATCTTCTTTACTTCACTTCCTCAAACTTATCCTATACTGATAATCAGTGATTTATATTTCTATGGTACAAATAATAACCATTGTGAATATCCTAAACAATAGAAATCAATAATCAACGAGAGCTATCCGTACTCTCATTGTACCGATAATATCTATCTTTGTTCTGTATTCCTATTTCGTGGTTGCAAAAGGTACTGAGATATGTTTTTCAGCCCTACGAATTCCTTTTGGTATAAATATATTCCTTTCATGCAAATAGAATCATTGGATTTTCCACAATCTCTACTGTAGAAAGAAATGTGATATCATTTTCTAGTTCATGTTCGAAGTATTTATAAGCATTTTCGTGATATGTCAAGAATATCGTCTTTACAGAGTATTCGTCATCAATTTCAGAAACATAGAACTTAAATTTATTAATATTATTCTTGCACCAAACATCTCTTTCTATTACATGGGACGATTCTTTAGTGATAATCTTTCTGTTCTGCTGTATTAATTCGTATACTGTTCTACTCTCCGAGAAATTCTTAGCCTCTATACAAACAATCTGCTTTTTTATTTATAAGAAGAATATCAATATTTCCAAGATCTTTTGTCAGAATTGAGGTTTTTGCCTGGCATAATCTTAACCTCTGAATCCACATATAAATAATCAAGAGACAGACTTTCATATAATCTCCTTACACTTATAGTGAACTCACGACCTTTTTCTTTATTTACCTTTGATACAAGAGCCTACATTTCTAGGGTAGTATTAACCACAGTTCCATTATTCAAACGTTCAACTCGAATCATCCAACTCTCATAAAGTGTTTTAGTTGAATAATAGATGTTGCCATCAAAGAGAATCCAGGGCCGTGCTGTAACTTGTACTGGACGATTAAATCTCTGAACCCATTTGTCACTAAACTTAAGATTACCATTATTGAGATCCTCCCTAAGGACAAAGTTAGCCTTAAATGCTTTCGCATTTTCTTCATCAAAAATGCCATTACAAACTGTTTCAAAGAACTCCTTCTCTGATACTACCATTACAGGTTTCTTATTATAGCTGGCATAATCAATAGATGCCGTTAGAACTTTACAATACGTCTCAAATGAGATGCCGAATTGCGCTTTATAAGCCTTTATAAAGATTTCATCATTTTTATTGATGGAGGATGTTGGCATCAGATTATGTAATTTTGTGTACAATTCTGGATTACTCATAGACAACTCTCTCAGCCTATAAAAATAGGAGTTTAGTTTATCAATCATAGGCTTTGGCATAACCAGTCTTCCATTTTTGAGAATTGTCAACTCTGAACCTTTTATTTTTTCTCCTAATTGATCCATATATACACCCATGTTCAAACTAAAATGCATAAGAGCAAACAGGCGATCCAGCGTCTCTAATCTAGGTTTTCCTCCAGTATTGTGAATACCATTCAGAACAATGGTTTCAATCATACCTTGTGTTAATGTATTCATCTCAGAATATTCATTGACATAATCAAGCTGATTATCAAATGTAGCATCTAAAAAAGAATAGGTCTTGCTTAATGACTCATACCTTCGTTGTGTCAACTTCGACCAATAGATCATGGCATGATGAAGTTCGAGAAGACTTGTAAGAAGTTGTTTTGTATCCATTTCTGCCAACAGTTTTTGTACTTCAGTAAGGATATAATCAGATACCCGAATCATGATTTTCTTTGACTCTGCAAAATCAAAAATTTGTTCAGTCCCCTTCATGTTTAGGAAATCAGCAATCTCAGAAAGAACTTTGTCACAGTATCGGGAATTGACGTAATAGCATGAGTCAATACCATCCTTCTCGTCAATAATAGTTATATTTTCACTCTTGCCAACCTGAATAAATCTACCTGGTGCAGAATCAAACAATTGCATACCAACGTCAAATAATGACTCGTTAGAAGAGAATCCACAATCTTTAATTGCTTTGAAAAATTGGCCTACTAACTCTCTCTCCAAAAGTAGTTGCATCCGAACTCATTATTTTTTCTGGTACACAAAATACCATAGTATTGTCATTTGCCTTTTTCCACTCGTAATCACTAATAGGCAAAATATATAATTCTACATGGAGAGTCCGACTAATACTATCTATGCATAGCTTTTTCTCTACAGTAAACATCCAATTCATCAAGGCAATGGTTGCCTCTCTGCCAAATATACGAAGCATGTCTTTGCATTTCACGTGAACCCACAATTCGTACTTGGCTAACTGAAGCATGAGCCCCCCCTTTACTTTCATATATGGTACGTAGATAGGAATCTGCTTAGGAATGTCTGCATAGTGTTTAACCATAACATGGCACCCTCGTGGTGCATATTGAACAATATGCTCATCATGTCCACACAAATATTTCTCACGCATTGATAGAGCGTAACCTATTTCCATGAATGTGATAGCTGGCATTTCATCCCGATAGAATGTATGATTATTAGAACAGTAGTACGCAAATCGATCGATTTCCTGGGCAAGAAGAGCAAAGTTTTGATCCAATTTATCTTGATCATAATAATATAGATTCAGCAGATTCATCCTACTCTGGCTCATGACGATTTTCAGTTCTTCAACCGAAAAATGAGTTATATCACGACCAATAGTCATAAAGAGACCTTCCTCTGCCATCTCTTGTGTGACCAAGAATGTAAATATGGTTATATGTGGGTAGGCTTTATTTATTGCAGTCTCTGAATCCTTGACCGCTTGATCCAGTTTTGCTCTCTTATCTGCTAAGACAATTCCAATATTTGCAACCTTATCTTCATCAAAACGGAACCAAAGAAAAGGTGTATCTTGATAATTATTTTGTCCTATAAATGATCCATGACCATTTTGCAAGAGAAATCCAATTTCTTGAATCATCTCTTTTTCGATTAAAGAGAGGAGTGTTTTCTCGCCCAGTTCCTTTACAAGAATACCATAGCATAGTCTGTAAGCTAACCTTAAGAGATTAGCTGGGAAAAGAACTAAAAATTCTCCGCTATCAAGTTTTAAGAAAGGATGCAATTCAAATGTATCACTATGACCTAATTGAGATAATTCTTTTTCATACTCTTTCCTTTTCAGACATAATGACAATAGTTGCAGATACGTTTCCTCAACTTGGTATTTAGCCAAGATGGAGTTTACCTCAGCTTTTATTAAAACAGGTATATGATTTATACTTTCCATATTCCTTGTAATTTGAGAAATAAATTGATTCTGCATCGTATTTTCCACATACATTACGGCTATAGTTGAATCTATTTGCTATTTCATTAGATATTTCCAATATAGCATAGACAATTGCCAACTTATTTCGATCTATCTTATTCTTTTGAACCAAAAATAACAACTGACAGAGAAGATACTTATGAGTCAAATAGAACGCAGAGAATACCTTGTAAGAACCAATCGGAGTGTTTACAGTTTCAACAAACAGCCTTTCCTGTGATCTTCAATCTGTGGATTGCCATACTCAAGAATTCTATCTATGTGGAACCAATCATGCTTTCCTCGTTTCCACATCAAATACGCTTCTGACCAAAGCCATTTCCAACCCTATAACAGAAACTGGAATTTTCCTGTAACACAGACAAATAGGAGAGATACTTAAGTACCTTCTCTCTCTCAAGTTATGATAGAATTTATTTTTCATTATAGTACTATTCATTTAACTACAAAATAGTAAGTTATATACCTAACTTTTCTATTGCATCATTTATAATATAAGAATTCGCAATGACATATTCATCAAACAAGTCCATTATTTTGTTCATTGCGTCCAAATTTTCCTCTTCTTTCATTTGCTTATATATGCCTAATAAAAAGTTTCACAATTTTTCTCTAAGATAAAAATCATTAGCATGTAAGAAGTCATGTGCTTTTTATATACATGTAGCAATCTAATGGTAGCATATTAGCACATTTTTTTCTAGGTATTTAATCTGAGAAAAAACGTTCCCTATGCGTTTTTATTATTCCAATTCTTTGTAATCTCCTTAAATAGATTAAAATCTTCTACAGATAGGTCATCTATATGATATTCATATGATTTTACAATATCTTCTCTATTATCCGCAATGTGGCATAGCACAATATCGTTTGCAGTTTCCCTATAACAAGGTTCAGAAATATTTTTTTAAGGAAAGTCTTACCGTCATCGCTATGACTTTCTCGTCATTCAACGATAAAATTTTTATAAAGATTTTTGCTTGCATACATTCCTTTATATTTTTTATGGTATAATCCATAAAAGAATATCTGAGTTAATATCTCATGGCATCTATTATCTTTCATAAGTTCTACAATGTATGCACACACGGAATCTGTTTTAAAAATAATAATAAGACTGTATCACATCTGCTCTTACCATTAGTCCGTAGGATCCACTACCAGATAAATAAACAGAGAATAATTTGTCAGTTAGCACTTCATCATAATATTCCTTATAGTATATGTAAAATAAAAACCTCTAAGCGCAATTCTATTGATAAGTCATTATATAATAGGTTTAAAAGATTATAGATCTGGGCACTGATGGGTGGATAACGCACAAATAGAAATAAGGATGTTCAATGCATGACCTTGAAAAACTATTGATAGCAATACCCAATTTGTGTTGTACAATATCTGCTAAGCTTTTTACAGTGCAAATCTTCTTGTTCATCTTTTTAAAAAGTAATGGCTGCTTTTATTGCTTGTATAAGTATCGGTATCAAATCATCTATCACACCATTTTCTTCCTTTGTATAGTTCATAGCAAGTTGTTCAAAAGTATATGTGCTATTTTTTTATAGTTCACTTTCATATACCTTTGGAACAATGGGACTAACTCTTTTTTATTAGTCCCACCTAAAAGTAATCCTAATAATCCTGCTTCTTGGTACATGGATTTGATGTTTGGATTATCATGTAAAGAAAAGATGAATTTCTTATACTTTTCTGGAGAATTCTCTACACATTTAGTAAATGCTTCTGCATGTGCTCTTAGACTAATTGGCGAAAAAAATTTCCTTTGCGGAAAGCCTTGTGCTCATCTAATTTATCAAAAGAGGATAGCCAATTCTCGGGAGAGAAATGATTATAAACTTCTTGCGTTGTTATACCTCCACAAATGGATGCAGCTGTTACATGATAGTCAGGTTTTTCATTTTGATATATACCATTGAAACGCCGACAAAGTTCTTGTTTGCACCGTTTGGCGTCTTTCGACAAAGTTGATTCCAAAATGGTACAACATAGTAACTGCCACTTATGCCAGCCAAGAAAAGGTAGTACAAGTTTATTGAAACTTCTATCATTGTTATGTATATAGTCTCCTTTTGATCTATATTTCAAAATATACACCTGATACTTTACTTGTTCTTCATGCGAAATTGAAAGATACCATTTAGATAGAGCTTCTAAAAAAATAATACCTAACGTCACCGAATTCAATAAACTTATCTAATTCTTCATTATTCGATATTAAATTCTTGATATATGTGTCAAATAGAGTTGGCTTTGCAGCAATTACCTTGAAAGATAAAATAAACGCAGATTCCTCCTCAAGAGATAATAATTTTTCCACCATAGAGGTACCAAAATCTTGTTCCCCAATATATTGTATAAGGAGATTTCCTAACCAGTCAAAAAAACTTTTCTGCATAATCAGACATATAGTTACTGAAAATTTCATTTGTCGAATACCACTGATAGCCTTGCTTTCTCGTCCTGGAAACTATCTGTAAAAAGCAGTCGTATGTTAGCATTAAAAACTCTTTGGGGTACTCCTTATAGAGCCTATCACATATCTGTTCAAACAGCTCATAATCGTTATGCGATTCACTTTTTATTGTTATTTAAAAAAATAATTAATAAGAAGTTCTTTTGTTTCTTTCAAAGCAAAGTTCAAATTGGTATCAATTGCATCCATGACACAACTTGCAAATAAATATTGGACTTTGCTTTTTAAGTTAATGTAACTTTCTCTTACTTTCTCATTCGAATAATCATTATGATTACGCAATATCCACATCGTAATTTCCTCTTTAGTAGAAATATCCTTTATAGTATCTACCATGTCATAAATGTCGTCGGGAAATGTCGATGCATAATTGGAAAATAAAAATTCGCAGTGGATCCAAGTAATCGTTTTCGGTGGTAAGGCCAGCCACAAAAGGTTGTATCAAGTCCTTTATCGTCGGGAACCATAAAGGATTCGATGTTGTCGAAAGGAAATAAATAAATAATTGATGGTTGAGTTTGGGCAACTTCTTAATGATATCAATCTCGAACTATATACAGCATCACTATATGAGAGTATAGAAAGAGCCAGTTGTTTCAGATGCAAACGAATATCATCAGAAAATATTATTGTATTAATATCTTTTTATACAAGGAGACAGAATGTCTCCTCTCAAAAATCTAAGAAAATTTTAATTGAGGAACGTATCTCTAATCCTTGAAATCGTTTTTTTCAATTCAGTAATAAAAGACTTCTTATTTGATGCATAATACCTTGCAAGTACATAATCGTAAAAACTTTGATGAAAGAACGAGATTCTTTTTATTGTCATACTTTACGATGCATTCGCTTGCTAAATACCTTTGTCGCATTATTGTTTCCAGCCGTTATTAACCATGTTGGAGTTAAAGTTTCCAGCTTCTTGAACAGATTTTTGCAATTTCAAACATGACATCTTCCAAATTACTACAAGACGTATGTTCGCTTGCATAATTTAGCAATGACAACCACAAGCCATCATATAACTCCATGTAGTTTTGATAATTGTATTCTCTAACATTGCCAGAGCCATATAACCTCACAAAAAGACATCTAGATATTGGGCAGTTTTTAGTATAGTAATTGTTTGGGATGTTAATTTACAATAAAGACCAGAATCTAATTTGTTAATAACATACTCAACATCCTTATCATCAAATCTATTCACCTCAATAGCAGTGCTATGCTCTTTTAATTGACTTAATGATGGGTCATATTCTAAATCATACTTCCTACAAGACACTATTATCTTTTATGTCTTTGCTATACTCCTTTTCCCATGCAGCAATTACATTCAAGAGTATATTTAGCTTATCTCTATCGTTAGATAAATATTGGGATAATGCATCTATTTGGTCTATAATAAAAACAACTCTCTTATGCTCAGATACTAATAAATCCAGTGAAGCGTGTAATCTCTCCAAAGAAAAAAATCAGAGTTTCATTTTCTGTAATGTTGTAATAATCTGCCTTAATCGTCAGACACTTAATTCCTGATGCGGTAAGTTTATCCAGTAAATCCTTAATGATAACAGTTTTCCTGACTCCTGCATTTTCCAACCAAAAGTTTTTAATTGACAATCTTTAGATGTCAAATCGCCTTGTATCCAATCAAATAATTGATCTGTTTCTTTTTCTAGCTATATGAGATTCTTTTTAATCCATAAAATGTAGTCGTTATTCCTTCAAAAAGATTTCAGGTTTACATCTAAAAATCTAATAGTTTTGACTTCTCATCTTTTTAATGATAACATTTGCTCATGGTATAATGTTTCCCATAAATCAATGACCGAGTCAACATTATTTTCTGTAAGATTTTCGTTGTCTTTAAAATAATACCTGTAAGTCTGTTGAATATTTTCCGAGTTAGCAATTTGGCTCTCAACAAAAACTCTGTCAATATACTTCCAATAAACGATATCGTTGTTAGTATCACAAGTGATAAACAAAACAACTTCTCCTTTTCATTCTATGGGCATACGCAAGAAGCTGATGTCGGGATGTCATAACAGACGCCCTTCTCCCTGATAGCGTTGTTATTATAATGCTTTATCTGTACCGTAACTTTTTATGACAATTGTATCATCGACATCCAAAAATACTAATATACCCATCTGTATTTGCTTCTGTTCCACCTTCTTCAATGTTAGAAGTGTCAACCCTTTTTATCTTCTAGGATTTTCCGTAGTAGCCGAACAGATTTTTCATCCAAACGTTTTGAAGCCCAAGATGATTTATTGGGCTGTAAATTCAGATATTTCATTTAAGTTGCTCTTTACTCAATTCCTTATCTACAAACACTATTAAATCCTTTGGATTAACCTGCAAAATCTCTGCTGTCTGAAATAGCAATTCGAGGCTTGGCTGTCGACGATTGCAAACGTAGGAGTTCACAATAGTGAAACTCTTACCGAGTTTCTCTGCAAGCCATGTTTGCTTAATCCCTTTCTCGATAAGCACCTCTTTAATTCTATTAGTTGGACTTTCCATAAATATCATCTGATTGTTTGCAAATATAGTAAATTTTCTTGTATAAAATACTTAATAAGAGGGGAAATTCCCTCTTATTAAAGTTTATGTGTTCAACACTATTTACTCTTCTTATTTTGCAGGTTATTCTGCATCAAACTATCTGCCTTTTGCTTCAATTCCATGTCGTAATCATCGGCTTTCTCCTTAATAAGCTTGATAATTTTTCCATCACGATGAATGTCAAACACATCATTGAGCCATAGGATTTCCTTTGGACTGCATCCTCTCCATACTCTGATGATACGGAACTTCAAGGCATCGTCCTTGTATTGCTGTTTACATTGCCACAAGAAGTAATTGCCGACCAAAGAAACAAAACAAAGGACAGATACTGCTACCATAGTAGTAAAGGCTTTCGATGACTTGATGTCAAAACTGTGTCTATGGATGTGCTCTTGTTGCTTTGGCTGTTCTTTCTGTTCCTGCCACTCGTGCAACATGGTTAGAACGTTTGCCACCAATTTGTCAATGGACTTAGCTTCCTCGTCTTTGATGCGCACTTGCACACCAATGTACTCGTTGATCACATCTTTTGTTCGCTGCTCATACTGTTTGAGCAATTCTTGTTCTTTCTGCTCATCACTTTGTGCTGGTGTAGATTGAATAGGGAGGGAAACAGAACCGTTCTCCTTTTCTTTCAACTCCTTTAGCTCCCTGTAAATTGTCTCCAGCTTATTTTTAATTTCCTCAAAGAGGACAAATGTATTATTGTCAGCCATAGTTATAAATGTATTTTAGTTTTTTTCTTTTTCTTTGTCAAGTGTGTTGTAAACTTCCGCAGGGATAGTGCCATGAGTCTGAAACAATCCCAATCCTCCTTCTATGAGGTTGTTGGTACTTCGCTCGTAACACTTGCAACATTGGATATGAGATTTATCATTCCTTGTGTCTGCTGTTCGTGTTCCCTGTTATTCTGTTGCAGGGCAAAGTCTATCTTAGAATAACTAAAACTCCTATCTACCTTAGAGCCATTAAAATGATAGCCATTCTTTTCAAAGATAATTCCCTGCACCTCCTGTGAGTTACCTTTGTACTTGAAGCGGACATCAATATCTTGTTTTTTCAAATAAGCAAGAAGGTCTTTCCAATTCCTGCACTGAGCAATCTCTGCTTTCAACGCCTGATAGATTTCATACTTGGTCTTGTCGGGTTCTTTTCAAACAATATTCCTTGACTTGCTCTTTTGCCATCGGCAAAGTATAAACCGTATTTGGCAGTCAATTCTTTGCAAATCTTCTCACTTTTGAACCTGTCGTTACAGTCAGAAATAGTCTTGCCGTTATTATCTATTCGGTTGAAAGCGATATGAACATGTGGGTGCTCCTTATCGAAATGGCGACCGATAATGTACTGCGTATCTTTTATTCCCATCTTCTCCATGTATTCACGGGCCATCTGTGCCATGAACTTATTACTTAATTTGGAAGAATCCTGTACAGAGAAACTCAGAGAGATATGGCCAACAACCTTACCCACTCGTGGATTCAGTTCTGCTTGGTCAATGAAACTTTGAACAATATGATTGATACTGTCTGTTCTCACTCCAGAACTATCAATGAGTTCCGTTCCTTTCTTCGGGTCAAGGATGTAATTGATGACACCCTTGAAGCCCGAACCTTTCATTATCTTTGCAATCATCTTCGTATCAGATTTAGGATTTCATCAATCTTGCTAATGATGATTTTATGGAAAGGAGCAATGGTATGAAATCCTTCCGCATTGGCACGATGTGCCAACTGATTGAGATTATTTGCCATTCCACACAGCTTGCGGATAAAGTCTGCTTGCTCTACGGTCAGTCGCTCAATGATATTTCCTTTATCAAGAACTTTTCTTACAAACTCACTCATGGTTACTCCTGCGCTTTTGGCTTTGCCTTTAAGCGTATAGTAATCCTGCGTATTCAGTTTCACCGTGATACGATATTTCTTCTTTTCGGCTACGCCCTTGGTTGGACGACCACCTTTTTTTATATTCTGTTTTTATCATACTCGTTTTTTTAATTTGATTTGATAGAGACCAACGGGATAATCCTCTGCAACGGCTGTCAGGAGGTGGAGCAAGTGGTTTTGGTATGCCCAAAACATAAACTTGCTCCCCGAAAAACAGATTATGCAAAGCAAATCCTACAATCATAGCTTAATCCCTTTTAGTTTTCTTAATTTCAGCATTCTCTGAACGCTTGAATTTAGCACATAAATACTCATTTAGGTCTTTATAATTTTGGAAGACGGAAGCGCAGCCTTGAACAGCGAAACCGTCTCTTTTTAAGTTGTTCTAAAGTTCGCTTTCCTCCTTCATCATTATCTAAAATATGAATAGACGAGCTTGTGCTTTGAAAGAAAAAATCTTGACTTTTTGACATTATTAATCGAGTTAAGTATCAGTGCAGCTTTCTTCTCTTCATCTGGATTCATCGTAAGTAGACTAAGATAATCCATAAAACCTTCAAACAAATTGATTTGTTCTGAAGGATTGGGAACATACGAGATATCGGAAGGAGGCAAACACCCTTTGAAATATGGATTACGCAACGCATACCCATAAGAATTGTATGGAAAGCCTATTGCGTAAAAACTCCTATCACCAATTCTATAATGGATCTCCTTACAATATTTTTTCGCAATGTTCAGATTGATTCCTCTATGTGTAAGATATTCTATGAGATTTGGATGACATAAGTTGGTAGAGCCAATAACCTCTATACGTGATTGGTTTGGAGAAATTGTTTTGCTATTAGCTATGGAGAATTTTGGTAGGTTATTTTGTTTGCCATTAAAAAACTCTATAGCTTGTACTAAACTGCAATTATGTAATTTCATAACTAAATCTATAAGACTCCCACCTTCAGCAAGTGTAAAGTCATACCATAGATTTTGGTTATAATCAACTTTGAAACTTGGAGTATGTTCATTTCGGAATGGACTTTTATACATTCCGTAATAGCCATAATTCTTTATAGGGTATATAGACATACTACCTAAGTAATCTTTTAATTGATATTGCTTTTAATTTCATCTATTGTCATACTTTGTAACTTTTTAAGTTTAGTACTTACTACAATGTGATATTCTTGTAAGTCATTGACAATGAAAGAAAAAAATATGTAGTACTAACTATCTTTGTAGTAATCATTGCACATGTATATGGTAGGTTGGTAGTAATGAGGTAGTAATATCTTATATCATTATTTACTACGGTCTAACCTTTTTTTCTTTTCAATGCTTTATCTCTTTGTAGTAAAGTAGTATTAATAATTAGTATTGTAACTTTGAATAAAGGGATTTGGAACAATCTTGCGTATATGGTAAACATACATAGGATTGCCACCTATCCTTTTGGATTTCCGCAAGAAACCAGCCTTTTTCAAGGCCTCTCCCATTCTCCTTTCACTTAGGTTAAGCGTTGTATATCCACGCAGATAGTTTAGGATTTCAGAAGTGGTCATATAACTCTCTTCGGTTGCTGCTGGCTTTTTCCATGCCTTTAAGAAAGCATTTCACACTCAACAGTCTGCACTTGAAACCCTTCGCTCTCTTGATGCAGTTCAGCTATTTCCTCTTCATTGAACCAATAATGATAGTCAACTCTCCATAATTCAACTGCCTCAGAGTACACCTTGTTGATATTAATCCCTTTAGCTGCATCAATATCAATGTGTTCAACTTCAAAAGGTAGAAAGCGACGACTGCCTGTCGGATCTGTTAGAAAATCATTACCATTAACAGATGCCATAAAGCTTGCTAAGTGAGGATACTCCTCAATGTAAGTGTCGTATGGTCTACGATATTTTACTCTTGGTGTCGTTATCAGATTCTTCAATTCATTTTCATCTCTCTTATTGAGAGCCTTTAGCTGGTCGTCAATATTGATAAAAAGATATTCCGCAATCAGTGTTTGTACATCTTTTCCTTGTGGATCTATTTTTCCAGTGAAAAGATAACTCTTCAGATCTTCTGGACAGAGTAAATCAAGGAAAGTTGTTTTGAATTTTCCTTGTTCACCTGTAAGAACTAAACATGTATGATTACGACACTGTAAATCATCCATGGCATTGGCTACTACAGCAACCAACCATTTTACAAAGTAGTGTTTCCACTTATCAGGATTTCTCACCACAACACAATTTGCCAATCTTATGATTTCAGATTCATCTTCACCTTTAGGCTTTGGAAGATTCAACAAATACTCACGAATCGGGTTAACTTTATTGCAAAAGTCGCTCTCCAATATTGCTCGAATATTATCTGCTGGAGTATATATTCCCAAAGTCCCATCTACCAGCCGACGCATAGAGTTAATATCATATTTAGTAAGAGGACGAAATGAAATATTAGAATCTTGTTCTCGAAACTCTGTTCTACTTTTAACTGTATTAAAACGAAAAGCATAATGCTCTTTCAAGAATTGTTCTATGCGTTCATTCTTAGATTGCTTTGGCTCTGCCCTTCAGTTCTTTTCCTTTTCCATAATGCATATATTTATAAAAGGGAAGAATCAGAATGTTTCTCAGAGATAAAAGCTTTTGCCTCCTCGTTGATTTCGGCAACAGTCTTTTTCTTACCTCCAATAGTTGAGGCTATCTCTTTTTTAGAGAAACCTTTTTGTAATAAGGCAAATATGTGTACCTTTGCCCTGAGGTTAATTGTTTATACATATCAAATACAAAGATAATTAATCTTGGGGAGACTTTAGGTCTCCTCTTTTGTTTTTTATATCTTGATACTTGAATTTGCTCTTAGGGGGCGCGGCCCCCTGCCGCAGGGCAACCCTCGGTGTTTTTCATAGTTTTTGTAAACTATTTCTTACCGAGAGTATTCGCATTTACTAATTGAATGTGCGCATTGCAGTGGGGATATAACGATAATCTTATCATGAGTGAGAAACAGAATACGCTGCGGGCAATGAGCCAGTCGCTGCTGATTAATATTGATGAGTTCAATGCCTTGTCGGCTAAGACGCAAGACGGTTTTTTGAAGAATGTCATGCAGCTTGCAAACGTAAAACTCCGTCAGCCTTATCGTCAGCAGCAGCTTACGTTGCCACGTGTTGCCTCTTTTATTGCCACAGCGAATGTCTCGGATGTCTTTAGCGATCCCAGTGGCTGTCGCCGTTTTATAGCTGTTACGCTGACTGGTCCTATCCGCTTGCCCGATCACATAGACTATGAGCAACTCTATGCACAGGCTGTTGCTGAATTAGATAGCGGTAGACGATATTGGTTTGATGAGGCTGACACCCAAGTAATTATGGAGAATAATCAGCATTATCAGCAGCGTACCCCTGCCGAAGCCCTCTTTTTAGATTGTTTCTCTATCCCAAAGGACTTGACCAAGGGTGCATACATGACTGCCGCCTCTATTTTCAGCCTACTTCGTCAGCGGTATGGCAGTCAACTGAACCTGACAAGCCTTTCCCATTTTGGTCGTGTCCTTGCCAATATCCCAAACCTCCATAGTAAACATTCTTCGCATGGCACAGAGTATTTGGTAGCGGTACGTAGTAGCCTTGGTCAGTCTGCCTCTTCCATCTTAAATCGTTAGTTGTTATCCGAATAAACTTTCAAAGTTGCTGTCACTACTGTCAGACTTCAACGTGCTATAAGTAGTTTATAATCTGCTGGTTGTGTGAAGTGTTAAAAGTGACAGCAACTAAAAACAAAAACTATGTTAGGGTCTATTGATATTTAGCATGAAACATATTCTTTATAAAAATACCTTGTTCTTCTTCTTTATATAGATTTTTGCTACCTTTTGTAAGACACTATCTAATAGGCGTAGTGACTAAGAACCTGCTTATGGAAGAACATAAAGAGCACAGCAAGAAATCAATTCGATTTTAATTCATAAATAGTATGATAACCGACTTTGAAGAGTATATACGACAGAGCGAGCCGCATAAACGTGAGAAAGGTTATGCGTGGCAGATGGCTATTGGCTTGCAGGCTGTTGATGGCTTGAAGACTTCTGATTATTTGCGTGAAACTGCCCGACAGCATATTGAGGGGGACATCACGATTGAGGAGGTGAAGCAGCTCGTCAATAGCTATTATGAGTCAAAGATTGCTCGTAAGGAGGTCGGGGATAGGACGGAAGAGGCAGATAAGGTTTCGGCTCGTATTACCGAATTACTATCTGAACAGAGCTTTACATTCTCGCCATTGGAATATATTTCGATTCATCGTCGTTTGTTTGAAGGCATCTATGAGCATGCAGGAAAGATAAGAGATTATAACATTACGAAAAAGGAATGGGTGTTGAATGGAGAAACAGTACTATATGCTGGTGCTGATAGTATCCGTGAAACACTGGATTACGACTTTGCTCCGTGAAAAAGAATACGATTATAAGCATCATGATATAGGAGAAGTCTGTGAGCCATATCTCACAATTTGTTTCTGACCTTTGGCAAATTCATCCGTTCGGGGAGGGCAATACCGTACAACGGCTGTTTTTACCATTAAGTATCTGCGTACATTTGGTTTCGACATCAGTAACGAAACCTTTGCTAACTATTCGTGGTATTTTTCGTAACGCACTGGTTCGAGCCAACTATAACAATATGCCTAAAGGCATCTTTTGCTACAACGCAATACCTTGAAGATTCTTTTCGCAATTTGATATTAGGTGAGCAGAATGAATTGAAGAATAGATACCTGCACGTGTCGGCAGAAAGTCAAAAGTGCAACAGGTAATGACCCAAAGTGCAATATTTGCACTTTGAATTGCACTTTAGAAGAATTAGCATTACTCAACTTTATTAAAGAGAAACCGAATGCAACGCAAAAAGAAATAGCTGTGCATATCGGAAAAATCAGAACGAACGGTAAAGACGATGACCGTAAAATTATCTGTACAAGGCATTCTTGAACGCAAAAATGGTAAGCGCAATGGCTATTGGGTGATTAAAAGCAAAGAACTAAACAACTAAAAATCTAATTTATTTATGAAATGCTATTCACTTAAAAATAAAAAGAAATAGAATTACAGCTACATGATGGTATTTATAATCGTCGTGCACGGTATAATGAAAAAGATTTTTGATATTCTTGTTATCAGTTTTAAGGAAAAAGCTGACCTTATAAGAAAAATTTTGCAATCTCTGCAAATCGTTTTACCAAATAGTGATTCCATTCATTTGATATTTGATTCCAATACTACAAGGTAAGTTTCTCACCACAAGAAATAAATACTAATATTATTAATGATGTTGAAAAAAATTGCCTTGTTCTGATGAAACATGAGTATTTATGGCAGAAGATAAAGAACAATATAAGAAATCAATCCGTTTCTTCAACGACCGTGAAGTTAAGGGCGGTATGGGAAGATAGCCATAATAAATGGTGGTTCTCTGAGTGGACATCATTGCTGCGATTAACGAGCAAGATGATTACCAAAAGACGAGAAACTATTGGAAGTATCTCAAAACCAAACTAAGAAAGAAAAATAGTCAGTTGGTTAGTGTTACTAACCAACTGGAAGCTTAAAAAGCCTCTGATCGGAAGTCTTATAAGACAGATACGTTTGATGCAGAGGGTGTAACCCTTTTGGCAAAGCATATCAACAATACCAAGGCAACGAGCTTTCTTGACTGGTTCCTCTATAGTGATAACACTATTGACGGACAGAGCAAGAAAAAGGCTTATCAGCTTTTTGAAAGTGGTATCTTAAAGACTGTAGACCCAGGTACAATCAAATGTTTACAACAAATACACGCTTATCTCTTTGGAGGACTGTATGACTTTTGCAGGACAAATCCGTACCAAGAATATTTCAAAAGGTGGTTTTCCTTTGCTAATTGTATGCATTTCCTGAAACCCCTGCAAATAATAGAGCGAATGCCCGAAACTACTTTTGATGAGACAATGGACAAATACGTGGAAATGAAAATTCGTGCCAATGAGCACCATGTGAACTCGTTCACAAATGGTCGAGTGCAGCCGAATTTATGCAACGTAGCCCATCCGTTTATGGAAGGCAATGGTCGCAGTACTCATATTTGGCTTGACCTCATGCTTAAAACGTTCTCTCAAGCTGTGTGGATTGGAGTCAGATAGATAAGAATGAGTATCTGTCGGCAATGCGTGAGAGTGTTTCTGATAGCACACACATCAAGGCTTTGGTAAAACCTGCTCTCACCACTAAGATTGATGACCGAGAAATGTTTATGAAAGGTATTGATTATTCGTATTATTATGAACAAAATGATTAAGCAGATATGAGTTTATAGACCATTTTGTCCTCACGAATAAATATATAAAAAATAAAATTATGTCACAGAAAAAAAGAGTTTAATACATCTTCTTGGTTCATGTGAAAAACATGAGTTTGATAGAGTTGTGAAATCGTATTTAAAGGAGGTATCCTCTTATACAAGGGTAATAAATACAGATGGTAAAGATGATATAGGCTTGAATATAAAAAGTTCTAGATGATAGTGGTTGTAAAATATCAGTATCAATTAACTGTTCAGAAATCGGATAATGCTAACGAAAGAAATGCGTTGAAGAGTAAAAATCTTTAAGGATGTACAGAAAGCAAAGGACAATTTGATAAGTAAGTATAATCAAAAATATATAGCCGATTCTTAAATTATGAGATTTATTGAAGTTAGTACATGTCTTAAAACGGATGCATATCGGAAAGATTGTATCATGTAAGATTGGAGAAAGTAAGGGAGTGATATTAGGTTTATCACAAGTTAAGGTTTTTGATGGAGAAGGTATATATAAAAAAAGTATTTTTTTATTTGATAAAAATGAAAAAAATTCACCTTCGCTGAAGGTTGTATGGTTACATTTTTAGTAGATGTACATAAGAAAGAAGATAATGCAACTAACATAATTGATTTAAGAGAATTAGAAACTTTATACGATCATAGAGGAATATATCGTGAAGGATTAGGCTATCATGATGATGTTGTTTGGGGAGCATCTTGTAGGAGGAATACTTATATTAATTTTTGAAAAAGGAAGACATGCTTGTATTGTATTGCCCATAAAACAAAAATGATACAATATATATCCATGAAGGTGTATTGAGTGGTCAAGAACATATTGCGTATGAGCTATTTTATGAGTTACAACACAAATCAGACAAGAGATGGATTGACTATACTAATATGGCTCAATTCATTAAACAAGCATTAGAATATATTGATAAAATGAATGTAGATAAGCTTTATATCTGAGTATACAATCTGTCGCGAGGAATATCTAAAAAGGCGTCCAGGCCATGATGACCACTATATTATTACTAAGATTTGTAATTTGAAAACAGTAGATCCTTATTTAAATTATTTATTACCATCTAAAAAAATGAAATAATCTTTTTGATGATAATTGGTGTAGCAATGTTGATGAAGATAATTCAGGTACATATTACCTTGAAGAGGAAACTCTTGCAGCACAAAAGGAGAGCAAGGAAAAACTATACAAAGTTTAATCATCTTTCATTTCTAATCATGACTGAGATGAAAATAATGAGGAGTATGAACAAATATGCTTTGCTAAAAAAAGAGATTAGAGGAGATTTTTGATCTTGGAGATTTACAAAAAGCAAGTAAATTGGAATGATAAATTACCTGATAATATTATAGATATTGTTCAACAAATTAATAAAATGGTATAGTTATCTCAAGAAGGTGTAAAATAGAACACATGTATCACACTTTTATGATGCTTATATCAATAGTTTAAAATGAATACGGATAAGATATGGTGCCAACATCCAAGATGGTTTCTAATCAATACTACTCAAATTGAGGAAACATTTTTGTACCATATAAGTGTAAATCATTGGTAAGCAGCACGAAATACATTTGAGGAAGAAAAACCATACTTTATAGCATAAACAAACCCGCAGCAACGAAGTGATTGCTGCGGGTTGTTTTATATATTAATAAACTTGAATCCTCTATCACAACGTCAACTCAACGATATAATCAATGTCAGTCGGGACGGTGTCGAAGTTGAGGGTGATGCCGTTGCCAGTCTTTGTGAAGTTGACACGCTTGTTGGTGCCAAAGACCGTGGCAGACTTGATTTTGTGGTTGGCGGTAGGGATGAAGAGACTGGAGTCCATACAGTTTAGGATGTGGATGTAGAGTTTGTTACCACGCTGTGTACTTACGCCCCATTCGTGTGGTCCAACGATGCCACCACGTGTGCCGTAGATGGTTTCGCCATATTTGTTCAGCCATTCACCGATGGCCTGAAGACGGTCGAGGGCAAGTTCGGGAAGGGCACCACCTGGCTCTGGACCGATGTTGAGCAGGAGGTTGGCATTCTTACCAGCAGCACGAACAAGCATCTGAATCAGCTCCTTTGGTGACTTGTAGAGGGTGTCAGTGATGTTGTACCCCCAATGCTCGTTGATGGTCTGGCATGACTCAATGGCAGGCGACCGATGCTCTGACCAGATAGTCCAGCCTTGTTCTCACCCGGTAGGTCACGCTCAAAGATCTGAATATCCTCGCCAGGGAAAGGAGTATGATGGTGGTTGTTAGCGACGAGGCACTGTGGCTGCAGTTTGTGAATCAATGCATACTGCTCCTCCAACTGCCAATCGAAAGGCTTTTGCGTCACTGTCACGATCCCACCAACCATCAAACCAGATTGCCCCTACCTTTTCCATAGTTTGTGAGCAATTCTGTCAGCTGTGTGTTCATAAACTTATAGTAGCTTGCCCAGTTAGCCTTCTCTTTTGGTCTACCAGTGCCAGTTCCTGTTCTTCCCACTGGATAGTCTTCGCGTCCCCAGTCAAGGTGAGAATAGTAAAGGTGCAACTTGATACCATTACGTTGACAAGCATCAGCTATTTCTTTTAATGATGTCACGTTTGAAAGGAGTACCATCAACGGAATTATACGGGCTGGTAGCCGTCTTAAAGAGTGAGAAGCTCATCGTGGTGGCGTGTCGTAATGGTAATATACTTTGCACCAGCAGCCTTGATAGCTTTTACCCAAGCATCCGCATCAAACTCTGAAGGATAGAATGTCTTTGCCAACTTAGGATATTCCTTGTAGTTGATATCTCTGTTGGTCATAATCCATTCGGTAGTACCCATCATTGAGTAGAGTCCCCAATGCAGGAAGATACCAAACTTCTCGTCTTGGAACTGTTCGCGTGCTTTTAAGATTCTCTGCCGTTGGATGGTAAGTCTCTTGTGCCATACCGAGGTAACTCGTCAGCAGTGTTGCGATAAAAAGTAGAGTCTTCTTCATGTAAGAATTTTGTTGTTTAGATTTTGAGTACAAAGATAATAAAACTACAGCAGATAACGCCCCACTTAGTAAAGAAAGTATAGATACAAGCATGGGGGTAGGGTGATGTTATGGAAAAAAACAGAAGGACTCAGTCTGTTAGTTGTTGTGTCGGTGGATTCAAGAATGTATAAATATCTTCTTTCAATCTTAGGAATGGTTCAGCGTTCGTATAACCAACATTGCGACGGAGCATAGGGATAATCGCCTCCGTACTATGGCCATAACTTGACAGTTCGTTGCGACGTTGCGTATCGTGTACTGCATTGCGATTAATCTCGTCTTCACGTTCACGCACAAGAAGGTCGCATACCCGCTTCAAGACCGGTACGATGATATTATCAAAGAGATGATGACCTTGTATATATAAGTAGGTTGTTGAAGGTGTAACACCTAAGGAACGCAGTTCGTCTTTTAGTTTTAGATAGCTTTCTTTTGCGTTCGGATTTTCCTTTTGCAGTTGTCGTACACGCATCTGCACCTTATGGCGTAGCCGTTGAATACTTTCAGTTGCCCTTGTAGAGAAGTTGCCAATCTCCACAACCCGATTAAAAATCAGAGATCGTAAAACATCGATGAATACCTTGGCGATAATGCCAAATACTCCAGACAAAGAGGGGATGTATACTCTCACTGTACAGCTTAGGAACTCTTCGAAATTAAAGATAGAATGGTCGTTGAGCGTTACTGCTACAGTCACATCATGTAGGCTCGGTGCGTAACATTGTAGGTTTTTCAATGGCATAAGCATACGTATGGAAAAACGTATGGGTTGTTGTTCACTTCATCGGATAGTGGGGTAGTTCCTTGCAGTAGATAGTCATAATCAGCATCAACACAAGCAATCATATTCTCACCAATATTCTGCGAAACAAGGTTCATCAATACCGACCGTTTGCCCTTGGTGAGGTTTAATCGCGATGGCAACATCACTTCAAAGTAACGTCCCTCGTTCTCAAATCCGCTTAAGACAGTGCGCCAAAAGAAGATATCGTCATACGCCTTACCGTATGCGATAATCTTTCTCCGTGCCCGCTTACCGTTCAATCGGTTCGCTGCATCAATATAAGCCGATGATAGGTTGTCGCTCAGTCTTTTTCCCATCAGCTTCCTCCTTCAGACAATCAGTTGTCGGTTATGTCCGTAACCTCTGTTACACGATCGATCCATCCGTTCATGATGACAGCTGGACTGTGGGTCGTAGGATAATCTGAACATTCGGATTCAGTTCTAAGATGAGATCGATTAAGCGTTTCTGCCACTCTATATGCAGACTCACTTCCGGCTCGTCCATAAAGAGAACGTAATGTTCATTGTCTTCTACCAATACAGTCAGCAGGATAACCAAAATCTCTTCTCACCACTTGACAACTGATAGGGAGCCAGTTCCTCACCGAGTGATGAGAACTTTATCTCATTCTCCGAGCGAATAATCTTCTTACCAGTTTCCGTGAAGAGGTCGTCTAAGATGTCTTGAAAAACGTTTCTTAGGTTGAGAAATCTGCTGCGCCTTCTCGGCGGCATCTGCCCTCACCACTTTGTAAGGTCTCGATAATGCGGTTGCCGATGTTTACCTGATAGTCAAGATATTTGCGTTGAAGCTGGAAAAGCTGCCAATCAAGTTCTGTAACAAGATCGACATTAATCTTGCTGATACTATCCGAGTTCATCAGTGGACGGTCAAACGAGCGGATAATGTCATAACGTATCCACCGCGCATCATCAGGACTTACCTTTAGTCGGACACCCTTCAGTGAATGGCTGGGGAACTCTCCACCTTGTGACAGACTGCGTATCACCTTATTAAGTATGGTACTCTTCCCGACACCATTGATACCACTTAGGATATTCACCTGTCGATCCAGTGTCCAACGGATATGTTTCTTCCCACTCCAAAGCGAGTCAATCTCAATCTCTTCTATGTAATCTGCGTATTTCTGCATACTCGTAGATATAGTAACAATCGTAGTGCAAATATAAGGAATTTTGCTTTAATGGCAATAAGAAAGCCTTATTTTAATACAAATACCACGTTTGTGGTATGCTAAATAACATAAAGAGAGTATTTCATATATTGGCAAATGTCCGTACCTTTGCATCCGTAAACATTAAGTAAGAAATTAAATCCCAAAGAATATGGCAAAGATAGTAAACAAACTCACAGAACTTATCGGTAATACACCATTGTTAGCGCTTAATAAATTCTCTGCAGAAAGAGGACTCAAAACTCCTGTTCTTGCAAAGGTTGAGTATTTCAATCCTGGTGGCAGTGTGAAGGACCGTATAGCATTGGCGATGATAGAGGATGCTGAAGCTAAGGGACTCTTAAAGCCAGGAGCTACAATCATTGAGCCAACCAGTGGAAACACAGGCGTTGGATTAGCTTTGGTGTCAGCAGTGAAGGGTTATAAAGCTTATTCTGACCATGCCAGAAACCATGAGTGTGGAGCGTCGCAACCTTGTAAAGGCTTACGGTGCTACGGTGAAGTTGACAAGTGGAAAGGATGGTATGAAGGGTGCTATCAAGGCTGCGGAGGAGTTGAGAGATTCTATTCCGGGTAGTATTATCCTTCAGCAGTTCGAGAATCAGGCTAATCCAGAACGTCACTATCTTACTACGGGTCCTGAGATTTGGCGCGATACAGATGGTAAGGTTGATGTCTTTGTAGCTGGTGTGGGTACTGGCGGTACAGTGAGTGGTATTGGTCGCTACCTCAAAGAGCAGAATCCTGATGTGAAGATTATTGCAGTTGAGCCAACTTCATCTCCGGTTTTGAGTGGTGGCGAGAGTGGACCACATAAGATTCAGGGTATTGGTGCAGGCTTCGTACCAAATACTTATAATAATAAGTATGTTGATGAGATATTCCAAGTAGAGAATGATCAAGCTATCCTTGCAGGTCGTCAGTTGGCACAACAAGAAGGTTTGTTGGTTGGTATTTCTTCTGGTGCTGCAGCTTTTGCAGCTACCGAGATTGCTAAGCGTCCTGAGAATGCAGGTAAGACCATCGTAACCTTGCTGCCAGATACAGGTGAGCGTTATCTCTCAACAGTGCTTTACGCCTTTGACGAGTATCCTCTTTAATAGTTTTCAAATTCTAAAATACTTTCCCAACAGACTGCTTATGTCCTTAAGACACGGCAGTCTGTTTTTGTCTTTAGGTAGGAAGATAATGCTTTTATAGTTTGATAAATGTTATTTTGGGATGCGAAAAGGTTTTACATAAATGGGACTTTAACTCCTATTGGTACTGTAAAATAATGCTTTAGCTATCCTCTCCATAACCTTCAGATTATCAAATGATTGCAAACTCGTAGAAGAAAAGGTGCTTATTAGGCTTCTTAAAGGGCGTTAGTAACACCTCAAAAGGGCATCTTTTGCAAGCTAAAAGGGCGTTAATTCGAGCGTAGAAGATGCTTGATAAAAACGAGGAGTAGAAAAAAATTATTACATCTTAGACTGATTTCTTCTCCATTCTCTCCTTTTGGAGAGAGTGGGGAAGAACTTTCTTTATTATTTTTGTAATAGTAAGGTTTGTGTCTGTCAAGTGTTCGGACGCTCCACATTTCCTTTGATGCTGCTTCAAGATACCATCGTGTTGCAGTCTCGTCGTCTATGCGTAGGACCTTGAAAATATGTGTCCAAGCGAGATTTGGAAATCGCGATTTCCAAATCTCATAGTCATCAATAAGAAGATAAAACCTACGAAAGGAACGAAGGTACCTTGAACTAAAGCCTTTACCATAGGCATGGGTCAACTGTGTTGAGAGATTGTTGATAATTTCTTCGCCATATTCAGCACGTTCTTTACCACTTTGTTCTTCTTCAACAATACGTTTCCCTATGTTCCAATAGGTTTCTATCATTGATTTGTTGACAGCGGTGTAAGCCTGTTGACGTCCTTGCTCGATGATGCCACAGACATCACTGAATAAGTTTGGTGATGTTAATTTATTGTTCATGTTTAGTCATTTATTATGTTGTTCTTAATAGATTTCATAGGTTTTATTGGTTATAAGGAAAAGAAGCTGATTCGATTTCTTTACCAAATGTTGTATTTTCCTTTCAGAAAGTTGTCTTACCTTGTCAGACTAAACTTTAGGCTTGCATTAAAGTTGCGTTTGGTAGTGCGGATATGTATACAAGTCATATTTTGCAATCGTGATTGCAAAATTGTAATTCTTAGTTTACCTTGTCAGACTAAGTCTTAGGCTCACACCAAAGTCGTGGGTGGTTGTAGGGTAACTGCCTGATGAGAGAAGTGGAGTATTAATCTGTAAGTCGTAGTAGAGACTGGCAGTAACTAAGCGGCTCAAGGTATAATCGCTCAAGAAAGAGAACTTGAAAGCAGTGTTACCACTTGAAGCTGCTGAGGTGAGCGAAGCAATGTCACGTGTGAGCGATGCCTGCTGACGATAGCTCATGTCAAGACGTAGGTTGAGGTCACGGTTCAGTCCACTGCTCTGACGAGAAGAACTGTTGTCTTGCTGTGAGGAATCTGATGTCTTTTTCTTCTTACCCTTTGCCACACGTCGTGTACCATTGTTGAAAAGATTGAAGTCGTTGATTCTATAACCAATACCGATAACCCAGTCTTTTGATGAGGCTTCATTCAACTGTACACTCGTCATCGAGAGTGATAACACACGTGTTTGACGATATTCCAAGCGTGCAGTGAGGTTGTTCTGAAGAGTTACGTCAACACCTAACAGAGGAGAGAATGCTTCGTTGATACTCACCTGTGAGATGTTATACATCGAACTTGGGATAGGGTTACCTGTAGTTGCATCGGTAATGAAACCGAGTCCGTTCATGTATTCCTGCCATGTGCTATAGCTCTGATAAGAACCGATAGCAAAGATACTGCGGTAAGCATGATTGATGTTAACACTCTTGAAGAACTGTTCAAAGAATGGCAAGCGTGAAAGACCGCTGTAACGGATAGACCAGTTAGGCAATAAACTGCGCAGAGAAGGGAAGATGTTGAGTCCGTTTCCACTCATGCTGGTGTACGCATTGAGGAAAGCAGGAACCATTACATCTGCACTATACTTATTAACAGAACCTACTGCAGGCGTGAAGTGTCCGCCACCAAACGAAGCAGGGTAGGTTGCATTGTTATATTGTGCCTCGACACGGTCGCGATAATTGTCGAGTGACTGTACGAAACGATTAAATGTTGGACTATGATAACCGTTGTTGGCATTGCCCTGACTCTCGAAAGCAGTACCTAATGATAGGGTTGTCATCGTGAGCGAACCGCTCTGTGTAGTAGGCGTACCCGTGTACATATACTGGATACTCCGTGAGGTAGTCTGCATACGACTGGCAGTAAGGTCAATCTTAAAGTCCTTAAATGGTTCAAGTGTCATACGAATCTGTAAGTCTTCGGTGCGATTCGTTACAGCAGGTGTAGCTACACTGTCGTTCATAAGCAACCAATTGTTGTCACGTGCCTTACCGATATAATCATCATCAATAAGACCGAAAGCGAAGTCAAGACCGGGCGATAAGGCTCCTGTACCACGTGTCTGTCCGAAGGCATCACCCACCGTTGGCATAAATCCAGGCAGTGCCATTGCATATTGGTCACGATAAGAAATACTTGCCGAACGTACCATCATCAGTGCACGTGCCACACATTGTGCGGTCTTATACCATCCCTTATTATCGAGTGGTTCCTTAGGCGTTACGGTAAGTTTCATGCGGATGGCAGAGTCAGTACGGTTGAAGACTTTCAACTGCGTATCACCTACCTTACGATACTTAATCTTGATAGCTTTTCCTCTTTCGTCTTTAGCAGAGACAATAAGGCGTTTTGTATTCTTACCATGTGAAACAAGGATAGCAGAATCGGCATTGATAACGATTTCCTTTTCAAAGCTCTTCTGGTTCTTTGGCAGTGCTTTCTTCTTGTCGTCGTCTTTATCTTTCTCCTTCCTTTCTTTTTCTTTCTTTTCTCTCTCAGCCTTCTTCTGTTCTGCTGTCAGTTTAGGACGAGTTGGGCGAGTACGGTTGAAGCGTTCGTTAGTCTTCTTTAAGAAAGGAATATGATTATAGAGTCGTTCAAAGTTGAAAGTACTATTGATGTTCAAAGCACGGTTACTTGTGATGGTATTACCGAGCGAAGTACCATTATCAAGACTCGTTCCACGCACCCAAGTGTAAGATGCAGTATAATTCGCATCAGCATTTACCCAATCAAAGATAGGTAGCAGATTGAGTGGAAGTTGATAAGAAAGCGTGAAATTCTGTTGGTAATCGAGTGGAGTACCGAAGTGTTTAATACTTGTCCATACCGAGTCTTTCCATGCCTGATAACGATCGGCATAGAGGTCTTTATTGATAGGTGTGTAAGGTTCTTCTATCTCGGCGTGTGTAGCACTTTGGAAGTTCATGTGAAGATTGCGTGTCAAGTCCCAACGTAGAGCAAAGTCACGGTTCCAAAGGAACTGCTCGCTGAAGGTAAGAGGCAACAGACTGTTCTCAGTTGATTCCATATCACGCTCCTGCAACTCGTAGTAGTTGCGCACCATTTCAGTGTTGAAGGTTATGTTCTGTGGAAGCCAGTTCAGCCCGAAGCGTTTGAGGATTTCAAACCATTTCGACCTACTCTTGATAAGACGCTTGAAAGGTTCCCAAGACTTATATACTGGTGTCCAGTTATAGTTTAATGCTCCGCGCCAGTTGTCTTCATTCTCATAGACCGTTGTTTCGCCCGATGTGTGAGAGTGAGAGTGGCTATAAGAGAATGAGAAGTTGGCAGGGTCGTATGGCATAGGATGGTTCTTCGTCTGAATACCAACACGTACATTAGACAAAGAGAAGTTCGTTGTCAGTCGTTTCGTAACGGCAATAGACTCGATGGAGTCACGTTCTTGACGGTTAGCAGTACCATCAAGGGCATCCTTCAATTCCATATCCGTGTCGAGAGGGTTGTATTTAGGACGACTCTCGCTCTTGGTTACGCTGTAATATAATGGTGCTGAGACTTTTGCTTTGTCAGGGAAGAACTTTCCTAACTCAAGACTTGTGGTAACAGAAACATCCGTCTTAGACTCCTGTTGTCGTTCGTTAACACCCTGTTCCAAACCACCGAAGCCATCAGTGCTATGGCTGGCATTGACATCCACAGTACCGAAGTCTGACAGCTGTAGGTTGAGCTGACCTCTTGCTGCCCATCCACCTTCGTTGTTAAACTCTCGTAGACGTAGCTCATTCACCCACACCTCTCCACTCTTCTGACTGCTGGAAAGGTTGCGAACACCAATAATCATCGTCTTTACTTCACCAAGAGTTGGGTTACCCATCACCGTTACTTTGTTAGCAGGATGATCGGTGTCGTATACAGAGAAAGCATGGTTATAGCTTGCTGTTCCTGAACCACGTGCCTGATTACGTTGCTTCTTCACAGAGGTGAGGAGCTTCAATGGTATGTCGAGCATGTTCTCCTCTGGCCATACGATACGACGTTCTTGACCAGTGTACATGTCATAGTGGCCTGGAGCTGACAGCTTCAAAGGAATTTCATACTCGTAGTAGTTGTTCTTGTAATCAGAACCCAAGCGGATAAACACAGCCAACTGGTTATCCGTAAGGTTGGTTGTATTCTGTTCAAAGGCATTCGCATGTACAAACATCTGCAGACGCTTGTACTGACGAAGGTCGAGAGTTGTGTTCTTATAGACAGCCTTTGACTCGCCAGTTCCAAGATTATTAACGACCATAGAGAGTGCCTGTTCGTTCTCCTCAACCAATTGTGGCTGGTTAGGATCCTTTCCACGTTCAATGCCTGGAGGTATTACATAGTTTACGGGAACCTTGTCATTGTTCTCTTCAAGACTCACCGCACTTACCGACATAGTACCAGTATTGCTGGCAGAGTTGGTAAGGTTTTGCTGATATTGGCGCCACTTACCGCTTACAAGGTCGAAGGTACCAAAGCGGAGTACGATAGGCTTGCGAAACCAGTGAGGAACATACGCATAAAGCGGATGCTGGTAAAGTCGCTGATATTACCCACACGCTTCTGGAACTCCTCTAAAGGAATACGGAACTGATACCATGTGACAGGTTCAGAACCACCCTTACGCAGTGAGGCTGAGGCTACACGCTTGTCAACAATGAAGTTCTGACCTACGACAAGGTCTTGTGGACGAATACTAATATGATACTGGTAGTATTTCTCGTATTCGTTCAGTGTATAATCCTGATTGATATCCTCAACATCTGGAGTTGTCTTGTATGAGGTGTCATAACGCTCGTTATTGTTATCATTGTCTGGTGAGTTACCCTGTGGGTTGTTGATACGCTTATATCGTTCAAGGATAGAAGCCTGCTTTGCATCCCAGTCAGATCCACGGAAATAGTGGTAGTCGTCATTGGCAGGGTCTGCCCATATCGAGTCGAAGACAGCCTGATTAGTGTTAGCACGAGCAGCTGTAAGGAAGTTCTGATAAGAAGCAAACTGCTGTTCTTCCTCATCAGTCAATCCATTAAAGCCGACATCTTGTTTCGCACGACTACCCTTTGAGGTTGCGAAGGCGTAAGTAATCGTACTTTGTGTTGGTATTTTACCCCATTGCGTAGTTGTCCATGACGAGCTACCATCTACTGGCATACCACTCTCATAGAATTTCTTACCATCTTTCAGCACGTCCTCTGAAACTTCTCCAAGGTTGATGTAGAAGTCACCACCATACTGGTTCGCATTTGGTAGTCGGTTCGAGTAGATGAATGGGTCGAGCATCCAGAACTCTATGTATTCAATATTAGCAGTCTGGAAATCGTTAGTATCCAACTTACGCATCATACCTCCCCACGTTCCAGTAGGATTTGTGAGATGTCCGTTGATATCTATATTCGGATTGAAGTTATACGGTCCACGCTCAGAAGGATAGTAGGCGAGGTTCAGAATATTTAATGTAGAGGTAGAACCACTGTAATTTCGGTCCCGAATTGGGAACAATTCGGTAACTGGAATCTCACGTACATAATGGTTAGAGAGTTGCTCGAGGTCACTCTTAATGTGTCCAGGAGTCAAAGAACTACTACGACGAGTGAAGAGTGGATCGATAGTGTACCATGCCAACAGACTTCGGTTGAAGCCACTGCGAAGGGTTGTCTTGTCTGAATATTCAGGGAAGTCTGATGGTACACTTGAGATAATCCAAGAGGTTGGCTGACTTACATCGATAGTTGTCTTCGATCCCTCAAAGTCATCGAGATAAAGAAGCATTGTCCTGTGTTCCCTTGCTCTGACCAGCCAATAACTGTGCAAACTCAGCTGAGAAGGTGATGTAAGAAGGCTGGGTTACGTGTAGGAATGGAATCCTGTTGAGCATATTCGTAAGCCACTGACTCTCTTTCTTCCAGTTGATGTTCAATCCCCAAATGGTGTTGTTGAGCGGTTCAGAACCCATATTGACCTTCGTTGTCAATGGTTGTTCAGAGAGGTGCATGAAGGTACCACCAATCTGGAAGTCCTTCGAGAAGTCGTACTCCCAGTTTACACCAATCATCGTCTTACGCTCCTGTTGATAAGCACTCTGGCTTTCCAATGATACATTGACTGCTGTACCTGCATCGATAATACTCTGATTAAGGATAGTCACCTCACCAGCACTGTAATCAACGCTATAGTCAGAACCCTCATTCAAGGTCACACCACCTGCTGTTACTATTACCGAACCCTGTGGAACATTATAGGCTCCCAAGGGAGATCACGTTTGCTGCCGAACCACGATACTGTCCAACAAGGACGAACTTATCTTTCTCGGCAATCTGTTTAGCGATAGTCTTTGTAGAATCGTAAAGTTGCTCGAAGACATACTTATCTGCAATGGCGGTAGTGACTCCCTTATCCGTCAATGCCTTCCGAAGTCCATTACCGAAAGGTTCAGCCATAGGGAAGAACACACGTCCGTTGCTGATAGTATAACCCTCAACGTAATCAAAATAACCATTGGAATGTGGATTGTTATTGTTATCCAGTCGGTCAGCATTGAGAAGTTTAATGAGCGTTTGGTTCTTTACTTGCGGTTCTGGAATGTATGACAGATAGACACCTGTCGTATCACTCTGATATTTCACGTCAAGGCGGAACTTATCGCGCTCAATGTTAGAAGCGAGATAATAAACGTTTTTCATCATCAAGTCCCAGTTTCCTTGCTTAGGATTATTGCTGGTGTTCTTCAATGACTTGACGAAGAGAGCCTCATTGATATTGGTACGGTCGCTGGCAAACTCACCCACCTGATAGGTAACGCCACCATAGGTATATTCGTAGGCAATCGCCAATACTTGGTCAGTCTGTAGACCGCTTTTCAGTGAGATATAACCCAAGGCATTGTTGATCGTGTATTCAGAACTATTGAGCAGTCGGGCATTTGCCAACTTTTCGTAGTCGTTACCACCCACAAGACCTGCACCATCAAGAATACTCGTCACTTGGTCGATGTTACGAGCAGCAGGGTAGGTCTGTGTAATAGTGGTGTATTCTGTATTGGCATTGTTTGTTGGTACGGGTCCGTTACCAGTTCCCCACAGATCAGTACGGCTAATCTTCTTGTTTTCACCAAGGTCGGTCAGTGCAACAATGTTACGTGTGTTACTCGTTGTTCCAGTCTTATTCGTCACCCATACCTCCACACGATTGATCGTTACACCTGTCTTGAGGTTAGGCAATGACTTCATTGCTGCGTCATAGTTGTCGCGGAAATATTGTGAAAGGAAGAAGTGATGATTCTCTTCATAGTCAGCAGCATCAATCTCAAATGGTGTAAGCTGTTTGCCACCACGTGAACTAACGCTCTTGTTAGAACTCTTCTTCTGTGATAATACGGTCTGTAACTTCAGTTTACCAAACTGCATATCAGTACGAATACCGAAGAGGGCTGATGCTCCCTGTACGAGAGAGTTGTTTGAAGGGAAGGTAACATTACCGCCCTCAACGAGTTTGATAATCTCGTCTTCCTTACCTTCATATCTCAGTTTGAAGTTCTGTGTGTCAAAGTCGAAGGTTGCATCAGTGTTGTAGTTAAGGTTCATGTTCACCTTATCACCTACCTTACCATTCACGTTGACATTGATTTTCTCATCAAAGTCCATTGCCGTTGTCTTACGATTACGGATAGGCAGTGATGGGTTATCAATGTTCTTGATGTTTGCACCGAACTTCAATTCAGCCGAACCCTGTGTCTTAATACGTACACCACCGGGACCGAATATCTTTTCAGCAGGACCCAATGAGAAGTGCATATCAGTAAAGTCAAACTTATCCTTACCCTTCTCCCTAAGTATCTCTTGGTTCTTTGAACGGTAGTAATCTGTAAAGCTACGCTTCTCCGTCCACTTCCCGATACTCCTCTGGCGTCATCATAATCGGCGCCATCACGTAGGTCTTACCAATCTTATAACCAATGATATAGCGGTCGAGCGAGTCATTATACTCCACAGTCTGTCGCATATTCTCTGGTCGGATAAGGTCGGTAGAGTTCTCCTTGAGGTCGTCGTATGTAATCGGGGTTGTGCGTTGCACCTTCCAACGAGGGTGTAGCAAAGAGTCAGGAATAGTCTCCTCATCGATCTCCACTTCAATAGGCTTTGCTTTCTTAACCGTATCTGGTGGTGCCACCGCATAAACCAGTTTAGCAATCGGTGCAAAATCAAGTGCCGAACGTCCCCAGCTCAACAGTCCGATACTGCCGAGAAGTGTTATGATAAGGATGGATATGTAATACTTTCTTTTCAAGAAGATAAGTGGTTCTATACCTCCCCAAGCCCCTCCAAAGGAGGGGATATGTTGGAGTAGGTGGATAGTTCTAACCAATGGTAGCCTTAACATACAGCAAAAGTGTAGTTGTAGGCGGTAATCACGCCCCTCCCTTTGGGGGAGGGGATGGGGAGGGAGCCAGCTGTGAGGGTCAGTTGGTTGGTTCGCTTTTTACTTAATCATCTTCAACGCCAACTTAACAACCTGTTCCACTGGTAGGTCTGGTTGTTCAGCGAGGATACTCACAACAACCTTTTGCAGATGGGGGCAGGGGAGAAGCCTAACATCGTCAATGCACTGACGGCTTCGTCCTTGATAGCAGTGTTGACAGCTGGTGTGTTAGGCTGACTGCTAACGTGTAGTTCGTCAGCAATACCGCTCTGCATAATCTTGTCCTTCAAGTCAACGATGATACGTTGTGCTGTACGGAGTCCGATTCCTTTCACCGTCTTCAACATCTTCTCGTCACCATTGGCAATGACATTGCAAAGTTCTGCAGGTGTCAGTGATGAGAGAATCATACGAGCGGTATTAGCACCGACCCCCGAAACGGTAATCAATAGTCGATAGAGCGAGCGTTCCTGCTTATTGGCAAAGCCATAGAGCGTATAGTTGTCGTCGCGTCCACCTGTCATAATAGACTCGTGCACATAGAGTTTCACAGCTGTCTTACCCTGTATGGCACTATAAGTATTAAGCGAAATGTTCAGCGCATAGCCCACACCATGTGCCTCGACAACAGCCAATGCAGGTGTCAGGTCAGCTAATTCGCCCCTGATGTATTCAATCATAATCTAAAATAAATATGCCTTATCTAAAATAAATATGCCTTTTTCGGGCATGGAAATTCTGTATATACGTTCTTACTAACGCATTCCTCCTTTGTTTATTGTGATTTCAATATTTTATTCCTACATTCTTTCATTATTCCAATAATTCTTCTTACCTTTGCGCCCAGTTAAACGAAAATTAACTTGCGATAACCCATAATGAGAGTTACAAACCAGCTTATTTCAACCCTTAATGCTTGCACGGTATATAATGAAGGTGTAAGTCGTGTTGTTATGCCTGTTGCTTGCAATGCGAACAAGACCATAGAGGTGCTGAAGAAAGAAAATAAAGAAAAGATGTTAAATTATTTGGATATTCCAAATAATTGTATATTCTCTCTCTCTCTCTCTCTCTCTCTCTCTCATATAAGTACATTAATTATCTCTTTCTTAGTATATTACGTGTGTTTACAAGTCGTAGCACGTAATGATGTGTCGACAAAGAGCTCTTGAAAGTTTCCTTTGTCGTTTCTTATTTATCTCCTATTCAACATTTTCGTCTAATTCCTTATCATGACATGTGAGTGAACTAAATATATTAATAATTAGCTAGTAATTAAAAATTTATGAAGAGAATCAGAAGAACAGTACGACAATCCTACGTCTGTCCATCTACAGAAGTGCTAGAGATCGAAGCAGAAGGCAATTTTCTTGCCAATAGTCCTCTTGTTCGTCCCGGCGGCGGTGGTACTGGTAGCCAGACCCTGGAAGTATTAAGGTCGTCCCACAGGATCCAGACGATAATAACCCAGATGACGATATTGAAGGATGATGTATAAAAAAAGCACTAAGAAATTAATTTAAAAATGAAGAAAAATATTTTCAATTATATGCTGTTTTGCTTCTATTGTTGGCGGTATGACATTGTCAGTAGCTTCTTGCTCTGACGATGATTTATCGTCTAATCAGGGTGGAAGCAATGAAGCATTGGTACGCTTTTAGTGTAAAAGATGTCCAGTCAGAGACGATTGCTCGTGGTGCTGCAATGACCCGTGGTGCAATCACACCTGGACTTGCTAACAAAGACCTTACTGGTCAGAAACTTGCTGCACACAGCAATCGTAACCTTGATGTATGTCTTATTGAGACAACCGTTGAGGGCATAAACCCTGTAAAGGCTGATGCACGCACTCGTGCTAACATAGAAACCACGATTGGTGGTGACTTCTCGTCAACAGGTATCCGTGGTGTTGCAGCAACAAGCATCTTGACAACACCAGAGTGGTTCAAAGCTGCGAAAACCAAGAGTAACGGCGAACTCTATACTCCTATTCGCTGGTCGTTTGCACAGCCTTGGGCACGCTTCTTTGCTGTTTACCCTTCTAAAGACAGTTATTCTAAGCTGACGATTAACGATATGACTTCTACCGACAATGCCCCCAGTGTTGACTTCACGGTAGAACCTAACGTCAGAGATCGAGAAGGACTTTATGACGGCATGTACAGGCGAGGTGCATTATGCAACACAGTTTGAGCAGCCTACAACCAACCTCGACTTCCGCCACGCCCTTACAGCTATTCGCTTTGCTGTGGGTCAAAACCTCTCATGGAACAAAACCATTGATAAGGTTGAGATTCGTAATGCTATTATGAAGAGCAAGTACAAGCTCTCAAACGAGTTCAGCGGTACGGGTGCTGCCTGGGATAACACGGGTGCAACTCGTGGTACAGCCACTCTTTCTGGCTTAAGCGTAAGCACCAGTTCCAACCCTAACGTTACCATCATGGGCAACACGGGTGATAACTTCACCTTCTATATGATTCCACAGGTGCTTACGGGTAATAGCGTAACTGCATACGTACACTTCACGGATAACACTGAAATCACAGCAACACTGAAAGGTGAATGGAAAGCCGGAACAACACGTACACTAAAGTTAAGTGAGACCAACTCTAATTGGACTTATAATATTATAGCAACCGATCCAATGCATGATGCTGATTACGATCAAACAACAACGGATAATTACGGCATTACAAGTTATCGCCAAGCTCCTGACGGAACACAACAGGCTGTCGCATGGAAAGTTGTTGGTTACGATGCCGATGGCGATGGTACTTTCTCTATGGCGGAGAAGCCTGCATGGCTGACCAGCCTTAGCAAGACCGAGGGCGATGGTGGTACTGCTGCCGACGAAGGTACAGCCACATTAACCAAAGATGTTACCGATTTCCTCGCTAAGCGTAACAAGGTTCTCAAGGAGGCAACCGCCTTAGGTTCTGCAGGTGCTCCTTACGACCTTTCTTTACATAATGTTCAAGGTGCTACAATAGCTCGTAGCACTGCTAACAGTTATGTAATCTCTGCTCCTGGTCATTATCGTATCCCGCTTGTTTATGGTAATGCCATTGAGAACAGGGGCAACCAATGCGAACTCTTATATCAGTCATGCGCCCTACGGGTTCTCCTAACGAGTCATACGTTTTGCGTAATTTTAAGGATCATGCAGGTGCTAACATCACCGACCCTTGGATCGAGAAGACCAACGGCGGTGCTAATGCTGGTGTTGATGGTGCTGAAGTCATTTGGGCAGATGCTGCCGACCTCGTTCATTCTCCTTCTATCGTGCATGTTGGTGGTGAGGGCTCCTCGACTTCGAGGTTACAGCAGCCGACATCCAAAGTGGCAATGCTGTTGTTGCAGTTACCAAAGGTAGTGGTGCTTCAAAAAACAGTTCTTTGGTCATGGCATTTGTGGTTTGCTCCCTAGGGATGCGCTCGATAAGATAAAGGTTACTAACCATCAGAACGTAAATTATTACTTCACCAAAGGGAGACTTTGGGTTGGAAACCAACGCAGTGGAGTCGTTCTACTTATTCTAGTGCTCGTACAGTCAAGGTAAAGGTTGAGCAGACCGTTGCAAACAACGGAACCAAACAGGAAGCAGTCATCAATATTACCCAGAACCCTGGTAATGTTAAGGAGGGTGCTACAACCTTTTATCAGTTTGGTCGTAAGGATGCCTTTCCTGGCGTTCACAAAGATAAGTTAGCAGCAGGTAGCAATTTCACTGAGAATGCAGGTAATAACATGTCTATTACGAATGGTATTCAGCATCCAGATAATTTCTATACGTATGGTTCGTCATGGTATTCTGCTCCTCCAACGGGTTATAGTTATTACAATCTTTGGTCAGCCGACAATACTGTTACAGGTGGCTGGAATGTTGGTAATGACAATCCTGTCGTTAAGACGGTTTATGATCCTTGTCCTGTGGGCTTTAAGATGCCTGCTAATAATGCGTTTACTGGTTTTACAGCTGATGCTAAGAATGGAGGCACAAAGAATGTTGACGGTACAGACAATTCGCAGACTTACTACAACAACTTCGGTCATAATTTCTGGACCAACAGCAGTAAGACTGCTACTATCAATTTCCCTGCTTCGGGCCTTTACAACGGCAATGATGGTTCGCTGTTCTCCGTCGGCGGCACCGGTCACTATTGGTCGGCGGTTCCGAACAAGACGTACGACGGTTGCACTATGGAATTCTCCTCGAGCTACGTGAACCCGCAGGGACCGCGGCGGTTGGGCTTGAGGCGTTCGCGGTGCGTCCCGTCTCAGAGTAATACCTGAAACCCACCCTGAAACCCACCCCTCCCCTCCCGAGGGGAGGGGTGATTAAATACCGAATAAACCTTAAACCCACCCCTAACCCTCCCGAAGAGGGAGTTTTAGTACTGCATGACCTTGTGGTTAGTTGGGGAAAAGAAGAAAATGTGAAAGAAAAATCCGCAAATTGTGCGGAAGTAATAAATCTAATTATTAACTTGCTGCAAGCTGTGAAAATCGGCTGTTTGACGAAAGTAACATATTGTGGGGCACAAAAAGTACATTTCGTGGGGCACGAAAGTATATATTGTCAGCCACGAAAGTATATGGCGTAAAACACGGGTGTGCGACTCGTTATGAAGGCTGGTAGAAATAGCGTTGCAGTGTAAAAGTCTTTTATTATGGCGTTTTATAAAAAAAGCTCAAATGGATAGCCTCCCAGAAGCCCTCCCCAAGCCCCTCGAGGGGCTTGAGAACTTTCATTACTTATCATTGGTTGTTTCAAACTATATGCAATAGGACATCTCCTCCTTTGGAGGGGCTTGGGGAGAGCTTTTGCTGGCTGTACTCTGGGGGACAGACGAGGGGCATCTGTCCCTACTTTATTGAATAGTGTTAAAAATGTGGTGGAGACGATACTTGTTATTAAATAAAATACTACTTTTGCGGAGAAAATTAGTTCAATTATATAAAAGGTAAGTAATTATGAAAAAGATTAGAGCAGCCGTCGTAGGCTATGGTAACATTGGTGTTTACAGTGTTCAGGCACTTGAAGCAGCAAAGGATTTTGAGATTGCAGGTATCGTTCGCCGTCAGGGTGACAAGGATAAACCATTGGAACTGACCCCATACGAGGTTGTTGATGATATAACAAAGTTGAAGGATGTTGATGTGGCTATCCTCGCTGCACCAACTCGTAGCTGTCCAGAATATGCTGAGAAGATTTCTGCATTGGGTATCAATACTGTAGATTCTTTTGATATTCACGGTTCAATCCTTGACTATCGTACTAAGCAAATGGAGAACAACAAGCGCACCAATACCGTTAGTGTTATTGCTGCTGGTTGGGATCCAGGTTCAGACTCAGTTGTTCGTATCTTGTTAGAGAGCCTCGCACCAGAAGGTCTTTCTTATACCAACTTCGGTCCAGGTCGTTCAATGGGTCACTCTGTTGTAGCTCGTAGCAAGAAGGGCGTTAAGGAAGCTTTGTCAATGACTATTCCTCTCGGTGAGGGGAATTCATCGCCGTATGGTTTATGTTGAGTTAGAAGAGGGTGCCAACCTTGAGGATGTAACAAAGGAACTTAAGGCTGACGACTACTTTGCACACGACGAGCTACACGTGTTTGCAGTACCAAGCGTTGCAGCTTTGAACGATGTTGGTCATGGCGTTCACATGACTCGTAAGGGTGTGAGTGGTAAGACCCACAACCAGCACTTCTCTTTCGATATGTCTATCAATAATCCTGCACTCACAGCACAAGTACTTGTTAACGTGGCACGTGCAAGTATGCGCCTTGCTCCGGGTTGCTATACAATGCCTGAGATTCCAGTCATTGACATGCTCCCAGGTAACCGCGAGGATATTATTGCAACTTTGGTTTAAGGCTATTAGCCTTATTAGCCTTATTAGTCCAATTAGGCTAATAAGCCCAATAACCTCCCCCTAATAATGGCAACCACTTGTTGGTTGCCATTATCTTTTTATGTAATATATTGACGTACAAAAGGCTTTTTGTACTTTTGCAGTTAATATGAGAACTTTCCAACATAAAGTGACGATAAATGACATGGGAGCCATCGTGGTTTTTGCCCTTGCTGCCTTCTTCTGTCTTTGGCATCGTACGAATAGTCTGATGGTCGTATTAGGCTTCTTGCTTATTGTTGTGACGATAAGAGCCGTTGATCGTGCCATTCATACTAAATACGTGTTGACTGATGACGGTGTTTTGCAGATAAAGACAGGAAGAGTAGGACTGACAAAGCGTGTTTTGCTCAGTGATGTGAAGACTATTGAGAAACGGCCGTTTGCCTTTCGTCTCGGTTATTATGCATTGTTAGAGATGATGAATGGCAGTATTGTCAGCGTACAGCCTGATAATGTTGATAACTTTTTATCAGCACTGAAAAAACGATTAGAAAAGAAAGATAACGAAGTATGAGATTAAAATACTTATCGGCACTAATCTTCGGTGTCGTATTGAGTTTGCCTGTACAAGCGCAGGTATATTTAGATAGTACGGAGGTTGCGAATATACTTCATCCGAAAGCAGTTACAGCTGTTCAACCTAAGGTGACTTCTACTGCTAATGATGTTAGCGAGGAAGAGGAAGATACCGATAGTATCATCCCTGCTTTTACCACGGATAGCCGTCTTAGTTGGAAGGAGAATATCACCGCCCGATTGGATGGAATACTCCGAAGTCCGCTTTTAGAGACCGTACAAACAAGTGTGATGGTATGGGATTTGTCGGATGATGTACCTGTCTATCAGTTCCGTGAACGTCTTCACATGCGCCCTGCTTCTACGATGAAGTGTGTTACTGCTATTGCAACATTGGATAAACTTGGGGCTGATTATGACTTTAAGACAAACCTTTACTATACGGGTGTGATTGACGACTCTACGCAAGTATTGCGTGGCGACCTCTATTGTGTTGGCGGTATGGACCCAATGCTCTCTTCTTCGGATTTGACCGAGATGGCACGTGCCGTACGTGACTTAGGTATCAAGACGATAGAAGGCAGTGTCTATGCCGACCTCTCTTTTAAGGATCGTGACCGTTTGGGCGAGGGTTGGTGCTGGGATGATAAGAATCCTAACCTCTCTCCTTTGTTGGTTGATGGTAAGGACGAATTCACCTATCGCCTCTCTCGTAAGTTAGAAGATATGGGTGTGTCGCTGAATGGTTCTACTGGCGAACGTCAGCTACCAACTGATGCACAGTTGCTAACGACACGTACACACTCTATCCGCCAGGTTCTCCATCGTATGATGAAGGTGAGTGACAACCTTTATGCCGAGTCTATGTTCTATCAATTGGCTGCTAATGGTGGCACACGATGGGCAGGTGCAAGGTCAGCCCGCCAGTATGAGAACGCACTCTTCAGCCGTATCGGACTGAATCCTCGCGATTATAATGTTGCTGACGGTTCTGGTTTGTCATTATACAATTATGTCAGTGCCGAACTCGAAACAAAGCTCTTGCGCTATGCTTATCTGCGTTCAGATATCTATGGTGCCTATCTTGAAGCACAGCCGATAGCTGGCGTAGACGGAACTTTGAGGAACCGAATGCGTGGTACGGCAGCAGCTGGTAACGTACGTGCAAAGACTGGTACGGTGAAGGGTGTCAGCTCACTTGCGGGTTATCTCACTGCTTCTAATGGTCATCTGCTTTGTTTCTCTATTATTAATAATGGTGGACTCAGCAATGGACCAATGCGCAATTTCCAAAACAAGATTTGTGTGGCGTTGTGTCAATAAGGCTTATTAGCCCAATTTGGCTTATTAGCCTTATTAGCCCTAATTAGCCCTAATAACCCTTTAAAAAGAAAAGAAATTATGACACCAAAACTTCCCCATCATCTCCTTGAAGATGTCCTTGAAGAGATAAGAATCTTCGTCGAGAATATCATTGAGTCAGTCGGTGTACATGGTCATACCGTTCCTGTATTGCGTCATGTCTTATTGACATTAGTAGCAATCTTGTTGGCTTTCATTGCCGAACGAATCTGTAAATACATATTCGTACCCCTCGTTCTTCGTATGGTAAAGCGTACGCAAGCCCGATGGGATGATGTAGTCCTTGATCATCAAGTGTTACGCACAGCCTGCCACATTGTCCCTGCCTTGGTGATATGGCAGTTGATGCCGCTTGTCTTCTATCAGTATCATGTTGTACAGGTGGCTTTGACACGGCTAACTGCTGTCTATCTTACCGTAGCAACGACGCGTCTTGTGACGAAACTCATCGACCGTCTTCGCTATCTTAATACGAAACCCGGTGATTCGACGAGCCTTTATCTTAAGTCTTTCTGTGGGGTATTGAAGATTCTTGCTATCTTTATTGCTGTGATTGTGGTGGTTGGAATCCTTATTAATCGTAGTCCAATGACGTTGTTAGCAGGATTAGGAGCTACCTCTGCCATTCTTATGTTAGTCTTTAAAGATACGATTGATGGTCTTGTTGCTGGTGTTCGTCTGACGAGTAATGAGATGATTCATATTGGTGATCATATTGCTTTGCCTGGAGGCTTCGTAGATGGAACGGTTATTGATATCACACTCACAACTGTGAAGATTCGTCAGAGCGATAATACGATTACCACCGTACCGCCTCTTACATTAGTTAGTGGAATGTTCCAGAACTGGAAGGGATTGGATGATGTAGAGGGACAGAGGGTCAAGAAGATGATTTATTTTGATGTTCGCAGCATTCGTATTGCTGACGATGGACTCAAACAACAGCTAATTGATAAGGGACTTGCTAAGGCGGACGACCTAAAAGGTGAGGTTGTGACGACCGCTCTCTTCCGTCGTTATATGGAGCATTACCTTGCCAAGCGTGAGGATGTCAATGCGAAGATGCCCCTCCTCGTACGTCAATTAGAGGCGACACAGGCAGGTGTCCCTATGGAACTTTACTTCTTCCTGCGTCAGAAAGACTGGATTCCTTACGAGCATGCCATGGCAGACATCCTCGAACATGTCTACGCCTATGCCAACGAGTTCGGCTTGAAGGTCTATGCACAAGCCCCTGTGCAGTAAAAGAGTCGGTAGAGGAGTTTCATTTAAACCCTCAACACGACATGTGCGGAGGCTCCGCACATATCGTGCGAAGGCTTAGTTCCATTCTTTAAGTTGCTTGGCTAAACCTTAAACCTAAATGGGTCATTAGATCACAATATGTATAATTCTTATTACTATGGTATTGTTTCTTAACACCTTTTATTTTCTTATCGGCATCTTGTCCGTCTTTGTAACTTGACGTAGCCGCTACGCCTGCGTCCCAAAGCTAAACAATCTGCTCGATAATAAAATAAAATATATTTAAGTTCTAATGACCGATTTGGGTTTATCGCTGCTGGAAGTCACAGGGGTGATCTTTCAATTCTATGAACACAGGTTTTTGAAACGACGCACTGCCCATAAGGTTATCTATAAGAAAGAAATGGAATTCAATTTCCATCCGGGTGCAGTCTATGTGATAGAGGTCTTGCCGGATATACAGACATTCCGTATAGTTGAAGATAAAACACGGTTTGTGTAGGGATGGAAACGATAAGGACTGTGGTTAACTGCTTGGGTATTGAAATAACATGATATAGATTTTTAACATGAGGAAAGTTTCATTCTACAAAATAAAACACTATCTTTGTGAAGAATCTTTTGTGTTAACTAACCCTATAAATAGACATACGTATGAAATATTGGAAACCTATTAATTGTCTGGCTATATGCTGTCTATCAGTGCTGATGTTGTCATGTACGACGGAGAACGCAGTTGTTGGGAATGTTGGTATAAGTGATGTGAAATCGTCAGGTTGCAAAGCATCAGCCTCTCTGATGGAGTCTCGGCCTGATTACTATAATCATTTCATAGGGCAGCGGTCTGTGTTGCACCTCTTGCTCGGTAAAGAGAATACTGTCACGGCACGTTTTGCAGACGTCATGGATAACTGTGCTATCGACCTGTTCCATGTAGGAGCAAGCAGCAGTGAGGGTAAGATTGTTCTCATCCTGTATCCCGATAAGGACATGATGACAAACTGCATCTGTCGCTATGATGTTGACTTCAAGATAAATAATATCCCTTCTGGCAACTACCAGTTGGAGGTTTATCATACTACCGCCGATAAACAGATAAACAAAGATAACCAGATTTTTAGCGGAACTGTAAACTTAGAGAAAGGGAAGGAACTTATACTGACAATGAGCCGGTAAGGAATAAGTGTGGAGAGTTGGGTTGTGGTGGCTTGGTAATACAAGTGCCTCTGCCATACTTTCTACAGCTTTATCGTGGAATGGTTAGCTGTGATGTCAGCTTGAAGTTGCTTTTAAGCTACTGGTTCAATTGTTCTTTGAGGATAAGAAAATCCCTAAAATATATTTTTCCTGTCATATCTGTCATACCAAATTAGTGTTTAACTTGTTGATTGATAGCGTATTTACGTGAAATGTTAAATGTGACAGCAACTAAAAAAACAAAACTATTTTCGTATAATAGGTGTTTTTCTTACTAACGTAAGTAGATTTCATTGCTACCTATTTTGAGGAAACCTATAAAGTAAAAGACAAAAGAATAAAACGGTAAAAGAGTATTTTGCTGTTTTATTCTTTTGTTTTTTTGTTTTCCAGTCTTAATTCGCAGTAAGAAACATAGTGGACACTGGTAATCATAATTATGAATTAAAAGGTTCTCTCACAGAGTTCGCAGAGTTACACTGAGGTTTAGACAGCACTTAAGTCCACAGAGTGACTATGCGGTCTGGGGAGTTCACAGAGTTTTTGCAAGTGAACAAGTGAACAAGTTTACAAGCTTACAAGTTCATAAGTTCATAAGTAAACGAGTTTGCGGGTTTACGAGTGAACAAGTTACTTGTAGCAATAAACACAGCGTATAGTAGTAATCATAATTATGCATTGTGAATTATGCATTGTGAATTATATCAGTAATCATAATTATGACGTACTGATGAGAACTTCGTTCGAATAATTTTGAATTATGAATTACGTCTGTTCTATTGCAACTGCATTATTCCGTCTTTGTTCACACTCGTCACGCCCTTTTACTTTCTTGAAATCAGCGATAGCTTTATCAACGTCGTGTTTCTCGTCAACCTTGACCGCTACACCACTGAACTCCTTGTATTTGTAGAGTAGGGTGCAGCCCTGCTTTTTGATGGCTTTCAGTAGAGGCTTGTTGCCAGTCTTCTTGTCGAAGAAGATAATCAGCGTGTGGCTGACAGGGGTCTTTTCGCGTTCACGTTTTGCCTTTTCCAGACCTTCTCCGCCATCGTCTCCATTCATTATCTGCTCCTTGATTGGGCATTGTGCAGATGCTGTTGTTGACTGGATGAACAATAAGCCAATCAGCAACATACTTGCTTTTAAAATATTTCTTCATCTTGTTTTCTCCTTTTTATTATGAATGACAAAGATAGTTATAAATAAGCAGATAACTACTAATATTTATAATTATTTCAGTTTTTCTTCTCCTTATTTATTGTACTACTTTTTGCAGTGTTTTAAAGGCAATTAGCTTTAAGATAGGTTGATAATTGCTCTTAATCTGTTTTGTTCAAGGGTGTTCAGTAGCGAAAAAGCAACCAAGCGTTGTGCTCGGTTGCTTTTGTATGGTGTTAACCTTAACAAAAAGGATTATCTTCCAGCATTCTCTTCTTCACAGCCTTGAACTGCTCAAGGTCTTCTGGGTTGAAGGCTTTGATATAAGCAGTGTGACCGATAACTTCTTCCTCTGCCATGCGAACAAAGACATGAGCAGACTTCTTGAAGAGGTCTGGTGCCTTAGAAGCATCTTCAATGAGGAGGAGAGAACCGATGATGTCGGCTGTCATGTTGTAAAGACGGCGTGCGAGGAAGTCGTGAACATCCTGATTGTCGCTTGCGTTCACCTTCTCAACAGCCTCTTCATAGAGCTGAACGAGTTTAGCAACACGGTTACGCAGTCCCTTCATGCAGTCGCAAGAGAGTTCGCCCTCAAGCATTTCCTTCATGATAGAAAGGTAAGTGCCGTTAGTGATGTAACGCACGGCAGCAACAACCTGTAGCTGTGTTGTACCCTCATAGATAGAGAAGATACGTGCATCACGATACAGACGCTGACACTTGTACTCCATGATGAAACCAGAACCACCATGGATAGAGATAGAGTCGTAGGCAGTCTGGTTAGCATACTCAGAGTTGATACCCTTTGCCAATGGTGTAAAGGCATCAGCAAGGCGAGTGTACTTCTTCATCTCCTGACGCTCCTCAGGGGTGAGCTTCTGGTCACGTGCAATATCTTCCAAAGCCTTGTAGATATCGACGTAGCGGGCAGTCTGATACAAGAGAGAACGACCAGCATCGAGTTTTGCCTTCATACGAGAGAGCATATCGTAGACAGCAGGGAAGTTGACAATCTTCTTGCCGAACTGTGCACGATCCTTAGCATAAGCCAAGCCCTCGTTATAAGCCTCCTGCTCAAGACCGACAGACTGTGCAGCGATACCAAGGCGAGCGCCATTCATCAATGCCATTACGTACTTGATAAGACCCATTCGGCTGCTACCACAGAGCTCTGCCTTTGCATTCTTGTAAACAAGTTCGCAGGTAGGAGAGCCGTGGATACCAAGTTTATGCTCAATATGGCGTACGTCAACACCGCCATCACGCTTGTCATAGATAAACATTGAAAGTCCACGACCATCACGTGTGCCCTCTTCTGAACGTGCAAGGACGAGGTGGATGTCTGAATCGCCATTGGTAATGAAACGCTTCACACCATTCAATCGCCAGCAGTTCTCCTTCTCGTCGAAGGTAGCTTTGAGCATTACACGCTGGAGGTCAGAACCTGCATCAGGCTCGGTGAGGTCCATTGACATCATCTCTCCCTCACAGATACGTGGGATAAACTTCTGACGTTGCTCCTCGTCACCAAACTCATAGAGTGTGTCGATACAAGACTGCAACGACCAAATGTTCTGGAAACCAGCATCAGCAGCAGCAATCAACTCAGACATCATTGAGAAGACAACATTTGGAAGGTTCAGTCCACCATAACGGCGAGGCATAGAAACACCCCACAATCCTGCCTGACGTGTAGCCTGGATATTCTCCAAGGTTTTGCTGGCATAGTGCATACGGTTGTCGATAAAGGTGTGGACCTTCGATGTCAACAGCCTCAGAGTTAGGTGCAATGATATTTGCTGTTATGTCACCAGTGATATCCAAGATGCGCTTGTAGTTTTCGATAGCATCCTCATAGTTTACTGGTGCGTCAGCGTGTGTAGAAGCATCAGCGTAGTTACGCTCTTTCAGTTCTACGATGCGTTTCATCAATGGGTGCTCCAAGTGAAACGCTATTTCTGGGTGGTCAGTATAATAATTTGCCATGATAAAAAAATGTAAGAGTGGCCTCCCCTTGCCCCTCCCCGAAGGAGAGGGAGTAGAATGTACTATTTCCTATGGTTAGGGTCTCTTTTTATTCGTTGTTTATAAATTCGGTTATTTGTTCTATCACATTGTCAATGTCCGTGTATATCTCTTCGTTGGTGAATCTAAGCACATTAAAGCCCATTTCGTTGAGGTATTCTGCTCTTGTTTCATCGTCTACCTCTTGTAGCGGTTGCTTATAGTAAGCTCCGTCTACTTCTATGACTAAGTTTTGTGAAAGACAAGCAAAGTCTACAATAAAGTCACCTATAGGATGCTGTCTTCTGAAATGACAGTCGCCTCTCATTCCTTTCAGTTCGTTCCAAAAGAATCTCTTCTGCTAATGTCATCTCTTTCCGATTCTCCTTGGTGAATTCCTTTAGGATATGGTATCTGTCAGGTGAAGCTGTTTTGTAAGTGCACTTCTTTCTATTTTCTTTAGTCATAGGTCGGTAGTTAGTCAATGATTATACACGCTATGCCTCTTGTGATAATAAGTATTTAGCGACAGTAGTCCTCTTATTCCCTTTTCGCATTTTACTCCCCTCCTTCGGGGGAGGGGCAAGGAGGGCCAGTTAGTTGTTCTGTCAGCTGGCTTTTACTTACTATTCTGCTTATAATACTTTATCAACTTCGGAACAACCTCTTCAACGGTGCCATTGATGATATAGTCAGCGATGGCATTGATAGGGGCGTCTGGGTCGTTGTTGATAGAGATGATGATACCACTGTCCTGCATACCAGCAATGTGCTGAATCTGTCCAGAGATACCACAAGCGATGTAAACCTTTGGATGGACGGTGACACCGGTCTGACCAATCTGACGATCATGGTCTACCCAACCTGCATCAACGGCAGCACGGCTGGCACCAACCTCTCCATGAAGCTCTTTAGCCAACTTAAAGAGTAAGTCGAAACCTTCCTTTGAGCCGACACCATAGCCACCTGCGATAACGATTGAAGCCTCCTTGAGGTTGTTCTGTGCAGGCTCAACATGACGGTCGATAACCTTTACGACATAGTCAACCTCTGGTACATACTTCGCAACATCTGGATAGACAACCTCGCCCTTTGCCTCACCCTCATAGATAGCCTTCTGCATAACGCCAGAGCGTACAGTAGCCATCTGTGGACGGTGATCAGGATTGACGATGGTTGCTACGATGTTACCACCGAAGGCAGGGCGAATCTGATAGAGCAGGTTCTCATAACGCTTACCAGCTTTCTTATCTTCGTAGTCACCAATCTCAAGTTGAGTACAATCGGCAGTAAGACCACTTGTCAATGAAGATGACACACGTGGACCGAGGTCACGACCGATAACGGTAGCACCCATCAAACAGATCTGTGGTTTCTCCTCAGTGAAGAGGTTTACAAGAATGTCTGTATGTGGTGCTGATGTGTAAGGGAAGAGTCCCTCACCATCAAAGACAAAGAGTTTGTCTACGCCGTATGGCAGGATTTGGTCTTCTACCTTTCCTTTGATGCCACTACCAGCAGCGATGGCATGGAGTTCCACACCTAACTCATTTGCGAGCTTGCGACCCTTGGTCAACAGCTCTGTGAAACCTCCTGTACGGTGGTTTCCTCTATTTCGCAATATACAAATACGTTGTTCATAAATCAAATGTTCGACCAAGCACCAATCCAACTAACTGGCCCCTAACTGGCTCTAACAGGCCCTCCCTTACCCCTCCCCCAAAGGGAGGGGAGGAAATGTATCACTTGCTGTAGGGTAACTGGCTTATTAGAAGGTTGTTCATAAAATTTTCTTTCCCCTATAATGTCTGTAGCTAATAAAAAGCATCAGGACATTCTACGCCCCTCCCTCTGGGGAGGGGCTTGTCGGTTGACTTGTTAGTTAGTTGGTCGGTCGGTTATTTGTTTTTTTATTTAACCAATAATCTTCTCTCCTAACAGTTCCTTGATAAGTCCTTCTACATCCTCGTCTGAGCCAGTGAGGGTCTTGCTCTCCTTAGCTTGGAAGACGATGTTCTGAACAGACTTCACCTTTGTTGGTGAACCACTCAAACCGCACTGCTCCTCATCACCGTTGACATCGGCAACTGACCACTGATTCAGTGTGAGGTAAGGACGCTCCTCGTAGAGTTGTGCCCAAGGCTCATCACCTTTACGCTCCATAGGACAAGTAGCATACTTATACTTCATCACGAGTTTGGCATTGCAAGGACGTGCTGGAGCAGCAGTACCATTCACAGTGATGAGAACTGGTAATGGTGCGACAACAGTCTCTACACCACCATCGATATGACGGCGGATAGTAGCCTTACCATCCTCAATCTTCAGGATTTCCTCTGCGTATGTAACTTGGTTGAGTCCTAACTTCTGTGCAACCTGTGGTCCTACCTGTGCGGTATCACCATCGATAGCTTGTCGTCCACCGATGATAATGTCTACATCACCGATTTTCTGTACAGCTGTCGCTAAAGCATAAGAAGTAGCGAGTGTATCAGCACCAGCAAACTTACGGTCGGTAAGCAACCAGCCAGTGTCAGCACCACGATAGAGTCCCTGTCGGATGATTTCTCCGGCACGTGGAGGACCCATGGTTAAGATTCCTACAGTAGAGCCTGGGTTCTGTTCCTTCAGTCTCAGAGCCTGCTCCAAAGCGTTTAGGTCTTCAGGGTTGAAGATGGCAGGCAGTGCGGCACGGTTTACCGTTCCTTCGGCTGTCATGGCATCTTTTCCCACATTTCTTGTGTCAGGTACCTGCTTAGCAAGTACTACAATTTTCAAACTCATAAATATAATAATGTGTTATTTAATATTCAATTGCTTTGGTTGAGGGCAAAAGTACAGTTTTTTTGCAACATAAACAAAAAAAGTTGCACAAAAACCGCTTAACTGTGTTTATGTTTGTTAGGAGCGATTCTATGAGCTGTTTTGTTGGAGTTAGAGGAGGTGTTGTAGTTTAAGAGAGTTGTACCCTCATTTGTTTTGCGGAAGTAAAGCTCTAATAACCGATTTGAACTTAAGTGTATAGCATAGAAATGATGCGAAGGTTAATAGATGATAATATTTCCTTTACTATTTAAAAAAACCCTTAATTTTTAATGGAAAAAGCTCTGTCAGAATCCTCTTTTATAGCCTTTTCAATCTTGTTATATTCGTACTATATAGAATTATTTACGTGAACAGAAAGAATTATTTTCATGAAAAGAAATATTTTTTTCATGAAAAATAATTCCATGAAGTTGTATGTATCATGGTGAAGAAGGGCGTGTATAGTTATGATACAATATGTTTATAAGTACATTATTTACCTAAAATAAGAAGATAATATTGTGTGTACTTTTTCTTTTTTTCATACCTTTGCGTGGTGAGTTCTAACCCTTTTTGAAGTTTTTTTGATACTTGTAGTTTCTTGAAGATAAAAAGAATTTTGCAAATAAATAAAGTTAATATAGCAGATGAATAAACGTACTATCGTTAGCATTGTTTTTATGTCTTTCTGTGACTTCATTTGCGCAGAAGACGTTCGTTATTTGGGATAAAGCAAATAATATCCCAGTGAGCAGAGCAAGTGTATATACCACCTACATGGGGAAAGTGAGGAGTACGTTTAGCGACCAACAGGGGAGAGTTGTTGTGGATTTTGCTTTTGATAATCTGATGATCTCGCATATAAACTATCAGAAAGAAAGTGTGAAAGTATTGTCTGATACACTGTTTATGGAGCAAAGTATACAGTTGCTTTCAGAAGTTGTCGTGAGTCCTGCGGGGGAGCCATCATGGATTAAACCCATGTTGATGAAATTTGTAAAGACGAAAGCAAAGAAGTATAGAAGTAATGGAGTTCTAAGATATGAGTATCAGACACAGAATGTAGGCGATACGGTGTTATATCGCTTTGTAAGTAATGGACTGGTAAGAAAGAAGGAACTCTTTGAAATCTCTCCCTTGGAGAATATTATCACCTTTAAGGATAAGTCAGCTGGTTGTGACTATAGTAACCTTAAAAATACGCTTTACCATGACTTTGTTTCTGATATGGATGAGAAGTTTGTGAAGGAACATCGGTTCTATGTGGATAATGAGTCTGAAAGCTTGGGTGTCAATGTGGTAAAACTCCTATTCAAGTCGAAAAAAGATTGGAAAGATTCTGGTTATTTATGTATAGATACCCTACAAAATGTCATCCTCAGAGCAAAACGTTCTACGGGGTTGGCTTATAATGTACAGCACCGTACTAATGCACTTGTGCGCTCAACAATCAATGCTATATACGGACATCAATATAAGGATTGGCAGATTGATGTTGAGGCAGAGTATCGGTCATTGGATAACTCCTTTTACCTAAGTAGTTGTCGCTATTCTAATTATATTCAAGAAGAGTTTAAAGGAAAGAAGAAAAAGGAGTTGAAGTTTATAATGTTACCTCTATTTATGAGGCACAACCTTATCTGAAAAAAACGAGGTGGGTGAAGCAACAGAATTTCTTCTATTGCCCCAACCTTTTGCAATGAAAGATTATTATGAGCAAAAAAAGAAAGAAGACAAGAGGAATTGTTGCAGGATGTGAAGAAAGAATATAACGTTTATTGAATCCAGTGTGATAATTTATTAAGGGCTCCATAGGGCAATAAAAGAAAGATGTAACGATTCAGGGATATGGCGTATAAATTATAGTTGATTATCAGTATGTTAGATAAATAGAGACATGCGAATTTTGGTAAAGCATGTCATTTCAAACTTTTTTGGGGGTCTTCCGTTAAACGCATAGACATTTTTTCGTATAGCTTTAATGGTAAACCAAAGATATAGATTAAGCAAATAGACAACCAAGACAGTCTTGGCTGTCTATTTTATTCACTCTCCGACACTGATAACCATTTCTTTTTAAAACGTCAAAAATTTGTAGATAGGATGTTGAAAAATCAATACATAAATTCATGTAAAACACCTAAAAGAAAGCAGAAAAACACGTGTAAAAAGCGAGATTGCAACCAACAGTAAATCAATTAGTTATGAAGTGGTGCAAGAAAAGGTGCTTAATTGCACTTCAAAAGGGCGTTAACAAGGTGCTTAAAGGGCATCTTTTGCAAGCTTAAAGGGTGTCTTTCAGAAGCCAAAAGAGCATGTATTGATTTTGAGTCGTGGGAAAATAGTTTACAAATCTCAGCCAATAAGGGGAAAGTTGTTTGTGTAAGAGAGGTAGACATCGCACCTAATTACATTAATCATGCAGTTTATCCTCCATTCTAAAACCATCTAATTGGGTGTAATCATACCTTCATTATAGATTTACCCCAAATTTCCGAAGAACTATAAGAAAACCTTGAAGTTGCATTTCCTGTCATATCTGTCATTCTGTATTGGTGCTTAACTCGTTGTTTTATAATATAGTTGCGTGAAATGTTAAATGTGACAGCAACTAAAAAACAAAACTATTTTCGTAATAATAGGTGTTTTTTATTCATGAAGATAATTTGGTGAAGTAGAAGTGTCTTTTTCTTGTTCTAACTTTGCTATCTCATTGGTTTGTGTTATCTTTGTAGCATAATGATAGATAGACCGACTGTAGATAGGATTATGAATGCGTCGAATATCGTTGAGGTAGTCAGCGATTTCGTTTCTTTACGCAAGACGGGAACAAGCTATAAAGGTTTGTGCCCTTTTCATGATGACCGTACACCATCGTTCTCCGTTAGTCCTGTGAAAGGTGTTTACAAATGCTTTTCGTGTGGTGCAGCGGGTAATGCTGTGAAGTTTATCATGGAGCATGAGCAGATGACTTATCCTGAAGCCTTGAAGTGGCTTGCGAATAAGTATCATATTGAGGTGCATGAGCGAGAACTGACGAATGAGGAAAAAGCAGCAGGAGAATGAACGAGAATCAATGTTCTTGGTCAATGAGTGGGCTGCAAAGTACTTTAATGATATCTTGCACAACGATGTTGATGGTATGGCTATTGGTATGCAGTATTTCCGCAGCCGTGGTTTTAGAGATGATATCATTCGTAAGTTTCAGTTAGGTTTCTGTCTTTCAAGTCGTCATGCTTTTGCTGATGCAGCCTTAAAGGCAGGTTTCCAAAGAGATTTTCTTATAAAGACAGGTCTTTGCTTTCGAGCGTGAGAATGGAGAACTTATCGACCGTTTCAATGGACGTGTGATGTTCCCATGGGTGAGTGTGAGCGGTAAGGTGACTGCCTTTGGTGGTCGTCTGCTGGATTCGCGTACAAAGGGCGTTAGTCAGAAGTATGTCAATTCTCCCGATAGCGTTATCTATCATAAAGAGAGAGAACTCTATGGTATCTTCCAAGCAAAGAAAGCCATTGCCAAGCACGACCTTGTTTATATGGTTGAGGGATATACAGATGTTGTCTCTATGCACCAGTGTGGTATTGAGAATGTCGTAGCTAATAGTGGTACGGCACTTTCTGTACATCAAATACGTCTTTTGCATCGCTTCACTCCTAATATCGTTCTACTTTATGATGGCGATGAGGCTGGTCAGCATGCTGCTTTACGAGGTACGGATATGCTGTTGGCAGAAGGTATGAATGTGAAAGTGCTGTTACTTCCAGATGGTAAAGACCCTGATGAGTTTGCACGTAGTTACAGTGCGGAGGATTTCAGAAAATATATTGAAGATAATCAGACAGACTTCATCGTCTTTAAGATTAACGTACTATTAAAGGGTGTCACTGATCCGATTAAGCGTTCAGAGGCAGTTGGCTCAATAGTGCAAAGTATTTCTGTTATCAAAGACCCGATACTTCGTGATACCTATATCCGTGAGTGTGCGAATCGTACAGGTGTGTCAGAGCGTACATTGATGGAACAAATGAATCGTAATATCTATTCCAATCGTGAACAGCAGACACGTGAACAACAGCAACATCGGGCTGCGGTAATGGAGGAGCAACGAGAGGATGCAATGGCTATAGCCTCTAAACCGACAACATCGAAGGTAGAGCAAATGCTTATCCAAGCTGTCGTCAAGGATGGCGAGAAGGTTATCTTCCGTGATGTGAAAGATGAGAATAGCGGACAGACATATAACCTGACTGTAGCACAATACATTGCTTATGACCTTGGAAGCGATAATCTTGGTTTCTCAAATGAACTTTATACCAAGATTCTGCAGGAGGCTGTAGAGCATTGTGGTGAAGAAGGTTTCAAGACTGAAGAGTATTTCACACAGCATGCAGATATCAATATTGCATCTGTAGCAGTGAGATTGAGCGTAGACCGTTTTCAGCTTGCAGAGAGTCTGCAAGTGAAAGAAACAGAACAAACACTGCGTGATCGTGTTATACATCTTGTAGCTGATTTCCGTTTGGAATATGTTTCTTCTCACTTGAAAGAATTGAATGAACGACTTCTGCAGGTGAAAGATTCGCAAGAGATGCAAGAGATTATGAGCGAGATAATGAGGACACAGAACCTTCGTAATGAATTAGCAAAGAAAACAGGTAGTAATATTCTGGTATGATGAATATGATAAGAAACTTATTCAAACCATCACTTCGTCTCTCAGACCTTGATTTAGGTGAGAATAGAAGGATTGTCTCAAGGCATTGAAGGCACTCAACTGTACTGGGGAATGGAGAAAAGAGGGTGATGCAGCAATTGTTCGTTATACATTTCAGAGTGGACATTTTGGTATTCGTATTATCGGTAATTGTCCACAGGTGGAATTGTCATACCTCTTCTTTGCTGAGGCTGAGATGAAAGATATAAATATTGTGCGCCATGTGTGCAACCACTTTAATCTTAATTCTACAGGTCCACGTTTTAGTTATACTATCAATGAGGAAACAAATATCATTGATATGCATATCCTAACACCCCTTCTTTTAGATGACGATCGAGCAAAAGATATTCTTTCTTCAGCTATGGTCGATATGTTTTTATGGCAGAATTCTTTTATAAGAAGTCTGACAGATGTGAAGAAGGATGCAAAAAGTTCGGCTACGAGTGATTTGGAATGGTCTGAGAAGGAAGTTGCACGTGATTTCTTTCTCCTTCGAGAACAGGAATTAAGACATCAGAAGAAAGGTGCCGAGTGGCGTCAGAATGATAAGGAAGCTGCAACTTTGAAGCAGTGGATGGATAAGGTTTTTGGTTTGGTGGATGTTGTCTTCTCTGAGTTAACGGTGGTAACAGATACCGTAACAGTTATCAACGACCGTGAATCAATAGCATCCTATAATCTGTCCGACACTCTGATTGCAGATGGAGCGTTTGTTCGACAGAAAGCAGTGCTCGACCTTGTATTCTTCCTCCCAGCTCATCCGACAACTCGTCGTCGTATGACTTTCAGTATTCAACAGGCTGATGGTTGTGAAGATGTGCTTTACTATCAGGTGGTTGCCACATTATTACCATTGCCATCAGGGATTGGTAGACCCCTTCATTCGAAGGAAGTACAGGTGCAGTCGCACTCAGTCTTGTTGGCATACGACCTTCGCTCAACAAAGCAGTTGCAGGATGAGTTCGTTTATATGTGGAAGGAAGCTAAGAGTAAGGTAGCTAATGGTGAGGAGAACCAACTGACCGAAGAGCAACGATTGATTGCCAATGTGGAGAGTGTGGATGCTGCTCGTTTTGTTTATCGTAGTAGGACTCTTTATCGTCAGAAGCGTTACTATGAAGCGATTTCTTGTTTGGAGAGCGCTTACCGCCTTTTGAATTCTAATATAGATAAAAAGAGTTTAGAAGAACGGAACCTCTTCTTAGAGGTCTGTTATATGTTAGGCTTCTGCTATAATGAGTTGCAACAGTATGATAGGGCTTATTACTACCTTACGTTTGTAACAGGAGTTAATCGCACTCTTTATGCTGAGGAGTATGTTAACTGTATGATTTATTTGGGTGATTATCGTTCGCTGATGACCATAGACGGAATCTTGGAAGACTTACATAATTCTATTGTTGAAGATGAAGAAGGCGAATTCGAACAATCGGTGCACTCTTTTCTACAGTTTCTTTACCGACGAAAGGCTTATGTCTTGGTAGAGTTGCATAGGTTTGATGAGGCGGAAGAAATGCTTCGTCAGATGATTGATGACCCTGAGTCAGGTGACTTTGCATTAGACGAGTTGGCATATATTCAGCAGTTACGAGAGAAGGATAAGACTGGCGGAACAGTCGAATCGAATAGTTAGTGGAAAGGAGAATATAGATGATTTATGTTCATTGGGCATTCTTAGCAGTCTACGTTGTTGTCATCATAATTGTGATGGTACGTGTATTGATGGATAACCGACAGCCAGCCAAGACAATGGCATGGATGTTGGTGCTGACGTTTATCCCAATGTTAGGTATCATTCTTTACTTCTTCTTCGGTCAGACCACACACGTAAGGAGCGTAAGATATGGCAGTATAGTATGGACCAACTGACCAAGCATTCCATGTTGGAGTTTGTAGAACAAAAGCGTCTTCATCTGTCTAATGAGTATCGAGAACTCATCAAGCTCTTTATGAATCAGAACTGGGTCTTACCATTTAAGAATAATGAGACAGAGATTTATACTTCTGGATACGAGTTCTTTCCCTCTTTGTTAATGGAGATTGGTAAGGCTGAACATCATATTCATTTAGATACTTTTATTATTGCCAGTGACCCCTTGGGGCAGATTGTTGCTGATGCTTTGATTGATAAAGCACGACAAGGAGTTGAGGTACGTGTCATCTATGATGATGTAGGTTCTTGGAAAACAAAGAATCGTTTCTTTGATCGTATGCGTGCTGAAGGAATAAAAGTATATGCCTTCATGCCTGTACGCTTCCCAATCTTTACCAGTAAGGTGAACTATCGTAATCATAGAAAGATATGTGTTATAGATGGTGAAGTTGGTTTCATCGGTGGTATGAATATTGCCAATCGTTATGTGAAAGGGATAAAAAAATTGGCTTGGCGTGATACGCATGTTAAAATAACTGGTGCTGCGGTATATGGTTTGCAACGTGCCTTTTTGGTAGATTGGTTCTTTGTGAGTCGTGAACTAATAACCAACCATGTTTATTATCCGGTCAGTAAGGTAGCTGAGAATGATAGTCTTATTCAGATTGTCACCAGTAGTCCAACAAGTTTATGGCCAGAGATAGAGCAAGGTTATGTAAGGGTACTTACGAGTGCGAAGCAATACGTCTATATGGAAACACCTTATTTCCTGCCTACTGACCCAATTCTCTTTGCTATGCGTACTGCAGCCTTGTCGGGAGTAGATGTAAGACTGATGATTCCTTACGAGACTGACACAAAGATTGTGGAATGGGCTTCACGCACTTATGTCTTAGCAACGGTGAAAGCGGGAGTAAAAGTTTATTTATATAAGGCTGGTTTTAATCATTCGAAACTTCTTGTTGCCGATGATAGCATAGCAACGATTGGTTCTACTAATGTTGACTTCCGTAGCTTTGAGAATGATTTTGAAGCAAATGCTTTCTTCTATGACAAGAAAATAGCATTGAGGGTAAAGGATATCTTCTTAAAAGACCAAGAAGAGTGTGTTGCTTTGGAAGATGTGCGAAACCTTACACATCGTTCATTCCTACAGCGGTTGTGGGAATCAATAATAAGGCTCTTGAGCCCACTATTATAAAGGTAAGAAACCTCTTACAAATAAATACTTCTGCAAAGATGTTTGCTATTTAATAAGGTAATACGTAAAGCAAGGAAGGATAATTGTTTTTTTATATTTTTTTAGCTAATTTCTTGTTTGTTTCATATCTTCTCACTATCTTTGCGCCCAGTTAAATTAAATTTAACTCGTAATAACGATGAGAGTCATAAAGAATATAAATTCAGCAAAAGTTTGCACCTTTGGAAATAAAGGCGTAGGCTCTATTTGTGCTGCGTTAGATTCTTTTAACGAAGAAAGACAGAAAAAATAGTGCAAATTATTTGGTAGTTCCAAATAATTTTGTACTCTCTCTCTCTCTCTCTTATAGGCCAGGCCTAATCTCCCCACTTTTTTCTTCTCGCATACGCGCGCGAGGCGTGCTGTGCAGCCCCTGTAAACAAAGGACTTTTCGGAGTTTCCTTTGTTCGCTTTTTTGTGTCCCTACGTAAACGAAATAAGAAGAAATTAAGCACGAAACAATAACTTTATTTTAATCAATAAAACAGGATACACGTTTACTATGTATCCTCTAAAAAAATTAAACGAAATGATAGCAACTGAAAGAATGGTTTATCAAAAAAACCTCAATGCAAAAATTGTTTGCACTGAAACAGAATTCTTGTTGAATAATGCCAGTGGTAATGCTGGAAAAAAATTCAACCTGGTACGGTAACAGGAGATGCAAAACAAAACATCTTTAGTGAAGAAGACTTGGATAATGTTTCTTGGAATGATACAGAAAAGAACTAATAACTGTTTGAAAAGAAAATGAATAAATTTATGAAAAGATCAACTATAACTTTAGTAATGCAAAGCATGTGTTATGGTTTTGCTGCTTTGTTGCTTACTGCCAGCTGTGCCAATGATGATACGATGCTGGAAGGAAAAACAAAAAGAAAAAGCGATATCCCTACAGGTACAACCGTCTTTACAGGAACATCTCAGCCAGAAGCAACAACACGTACGGCAATTCTTAATCATACAAAGGGTTCGGATGCTTCTGTGAATTGGAGCAGCACAGACAAGATATGGGTAAAGGACGATGGAGGAAACTGGCAGCAGAGTGGAGCTGTAACATTCCCCTTTGCTACTAATAAAGCACAAGGAATGTTTGCCCTCTCTGGTACTTACACAGGTTCTACACACGATATTCTTTACACAAACAAGGCTGTTTCGGGGACGCAACCACAAGTAGAGATAAAGACAACACAAACACAGTCTGCCCCAAACAACTTTGACCATGCAGGCGAATCGGGCGATTTCGGTATCGCAACAGGTAACAAAGCGGGTAGTAATTACAAATTCACCCTTAATCACAAGGCAGCTTATCTCTGTTTTATCCCTCGCTCAAGTAACCCATACGTAAATCGCAGTAAGTTGATTAAGGTTGAGATTATGAGCGACGATGATATTGCCGGGACTTACAATATTGCAGCCAATGGAACTCTTACCCTCGCTTCAGGCGGTTCAAAGACTATTTCCGTAACAACAGGTTCAGGCTTTGCAATCGATAATTCTGCTGATGATATGAGCAAGAATGCAACCTACGCAGTCGTTGCTCCTGGTACACATACTTTCCGTATTCGCTATTGAGCTCCGCAATACAACAGACAATCCAGATGGACCGATAGAGGAACAGTCTCAAAGATTGTCACGCTTAACTGTACTGCTGGTTCAATTCAGGATATAACTGCAAATCTTGACCCGCATGATTATGATGGAGACCATTATTATATGTGGGATGCCAGCAGCAATATTGGTATGGTTACGAATGGACAAGACACTTGTCAGGAAATACAGGTCAGCCAACACTAAACAATAACAGTTCCCCAAATAAGCCCCCAGAGTAACAGTGATGTGTCTCGTTGGTACAACGAGTATTATCCAGGTTATGGCGTAAGTAACCCTGCTACCCACACTTCATGTAAAGACCTTCCTAACGCCAACGAGATGTCTTGGTATGCAATGTACGGTGATCCACGTAGGGACGCAGATGAGCTATGGACAGCAATGGGTCACTTATACAAAAGGCGGTATGTGGTTTAAGAAGAAGTCTGTGCTACTGGCAGAGGGGCATTACAACACAGAGAAATCTGCCGATGGTTCAACCGACATGCGTACAACATACAAGAGCTACCACAACAACAGCAGTAGTATCAACAATTCCGGTCTCCCATCCGCAGCCGATGCAGGCAATTACTTCTACCTGCCCGCCTTGGGTGACTACCACTCTGGTCAGCTGTTCGTCTTTGGCATCTACGGCAACTATTGGTCGTCAAGTGCTTACCCATGGGACAGCTACCGCGCGTACTACCTGTACTTCAGCAGTGGTCAGGTCAATGTGGACTACTACCCCCGCAGCTACGGGTTCAGGGTCGAGCCGTCGTTTCAGTAGTCCTCGCGCTTGCCTCTTTACAAGTGTCGCCCTCTAGAAGGGGACACCTTAAGAACCGCCGTAAAACCCCACCCCGCCCCGAAGGTGAGGGAGTGAGTGCCTAACGGACAGGGCTTCTGCTGAATGCGTATTCCGTCGCTGCGCTCACCGTATTTACGTGTTGGTGGATGCGTATTTAGCTACTCGTAGATACGCATTGCGCAGCCGTTAGATGCGTATCTAACAGCAGCGCTCACCGCATTCAGCAGCAGCGCTCACCGTATCTAACAGCACGTAGATACGCATTGCGCAGCAAGGGAATACGTATTTAGCAGGAAGAGGATACTGAAAGGAGGAAAGAAGGGATGATGAAAGGGAGGAAACAAACCAAGAAAATAGAAAGGGGCAGCATGAAGATGCCAGAAGAAAGCTGCAGAGGCGTGCTGCCCTATACTATGATAAATAAAAATCTAATGTATAACTTTAAACACGAAGAATTATGAAAATTCGTTTAGTACCAAAGAAAAATCCGTAGAAGCGGGAGGAAGTGAAGTTTTATGCTAACCCTGTTAATCTTGGGCATAAGTCGCTCGACGACATTGCACGTGACATTGCGGGACGTTCGTCCTTGACTCGTGGTGATGTGTCGAACGTGCTGTATAACTTTATCGATTGTTTGCCCATTATCTCCGTGATGGTTTCAGCATTCAGTTGGGCGAGTTTGGCTCGATGCGTGTCACGCTGGCGAGCAAGGGAGCAGAAACAGAAAAAACTTTTAAGACCGAGACGATTAAGCCTCGTGTGGTCTTCACGCCCGGAACAGAATTGAAACGTGAGCTTTCTGTAAATTCCTACGAATCGGTGAGAAAGACAGAAGAGGCAGGGAAAGACAAGAAGAAAAAGGAAAAGAAAGAAGAGGAGAATGGACCTGTACCAGACACCGTCTAACCCTCATTGAATGCGAAAATTTTTGGTGTGCCTGTTTGAAAAGAACTTTGAAAACAAACTCGGTTTTGAAAGATTCTGAATTAATTTTTATTCATGTTTTTAGAGATATGCCCTTGATGTGATATCAATAGCAATACTTTTTAATTTATTAATTTAATTTTTCGTTTTCTTGCCCCTGTCACCACTCTTGGTGTTATGGGGCAAGTTTTTGTTCGTTGGCATCTTAATGCTTTTCTCAAATAGATTTAACCTTTGTTATTTAAACAATGTGAAGTTCACACTACCATAACTTCTATGTTCAATGAAGTGGGGATGAGTGGAGAAATCATTATTCTTACCATGTTCAAAGACAAGTAGTCCATCTTCCTTCAATAGGTTATATTGGAAGATGAGGTCTGGAATAGTCTCTAACTCTGGCAATGCGTATGGAGGGTCAGCAAAGATTAGATCAAATTTCTGATGACAACTCTTTAAGAAGCGGAACACATCTCCTTTTATCAATATATGCTCGTCTGTGCCAAGCTTCTCCATACATTGACTGATGAAGCGAGCATGGTCACGGTCTTTCTCTACGCTTATCACCTGTTGGCAACCACGTGATAAGAGTTCTAAGGATATACTACCCGTACCAGCAAAGAGGTCGAGTGCCGTTGTTTCTTCCCAATCTACGTAAGCATTGATAACATTAAAGATATTCTCTTTAGCAAAGTCTGTTGTAGGACGTGCCTTAAAGCTACGTGGAATATCAAAATGTCTGCCTTTATATTTTCCTGTTATAATTCGCATAGTTTCTATTTTTAGGAGATGAAGGAGTTAAGGAGTTATATGGAGTGAAATGGAGTTAAGACATTAGTCTTTTATCGAAGATATGAGTGGTTTAACTTATTCGATACCTTAATCTTTCTCTATTTTTATTCCAGATAGATAGTTTTCATGTCGTAGGGAATATCTGTACGTTTAGCCAACTGGCTATTATTGAAGTAAACCTCCTGATTGATAACCCTACAGAACTTCAAATGCTGTTTTACTTTATCAATGAGCCAGTCTTGATAATGTATATCACCGACAATATATAACTCATCTTTCTCTACATCCATTCCTGTTAGCTTCCATATATAAAGGAGGTAATACAAAGCATCATGCTCATTGGTTGCTTCGTATGAATTACTGAAGCGGAATCTGTTTTGTTGAAAACTGAAAACCTCCATACGCTTCTCGTGGAAATAAGCATAAAGTTTTCTGCGTGGACCAGCATAAGAACGGCGATAGAGATGCGTCCATACCGACTGCATAAGCGGTTGTATACGAATATCCTTGAAATGGTCGTCGATAACGAGCTTGAGGTCTTTGTTAATTGCAAAGACAGCAATCGCATTCAAGTCTGGTAGAATACTTGATAGAATCTCCTCATTACCTTGTCTATGATAAGTGTGATGATAGAGTGTCTCGATATCCTGTGTGCCAAAGTCGTCAATAGGCATAAGCATCACAGGGGTATCAATCTCTGCTAACAAACGTTTGTATCCGCTCTGCAGCAATTCAGAAACCTTGAAGGCTTCACGTAGATTGGCAGCAACAGAGATACCCATATTCATCTCGTAGGGTTCATAAACGAGCATACCATTCTCTTGTGCATCACTCACAGCAAATGCCATGTTGTTTCTGCTAAATCTAATAGTAAGTCGCAGTTTTTTATCGGATATATTATTGTCTGTTTCTGTCATTACGAACGTTCTATAGCTTTTTATCACCTGCAAACTTACACATTTTTTTCCGATTTCATTGGTTATCTGCTTGATAAATATCATCGAATGGTATTCTTTAAAGTATTAAAAAAGGGAAAATTAGCGTTTGATACTTAAAAAAGCTATAACTTTGCACTCGCTTATTAAATGCTATAACTATTCAAACGAACATGTTTGATGGTGGTGTTGAATAATAACTTTTTTTACATGGCAAGACAGTTCTTTGTTATCTTCGGATGCTTAGCATTGGGAGAGTTTATTGTTTGGGCTACAGGAATAAAACTGCCGTCCAGTATCATTGGTATGCTCTTACTAACTCTTTTCCTAAAGTTAGGATGGGTAAAGTTAGCTTGGGTGGAGCGATTATCACAGCTTCTAATAGCAAACCTTGGCTTCTTCTTTGTACCGCCTGGGGTGGCTCTTATTCTCTATCTTGATCTTATTAAGGCTCAATGGTTCCCTATTGTTACTGCAACAGTTGTCAGTACTCTTTTGGTATTGGTTGTTACGGGGCAGATGCATCAACTTGTCATAAAGTTTGAACGTCGGTTGATGGCTATGGACTTACTTCATCATCGTGCCCATGCGCAGAAGATGAAGAAGGTGCTGGAGGAAACCGAAGAGGTTGAGGCCATGGAAGAGGCAGAAAGAATAGAACTTGACAAAGCGTTACTCGGACAGGATAAGATAACTAAAAAGGAGGAAAAATAATGAATTCGTGGGATGAAACAATCGGTCAGACTATTGACCTTATACAGGATGGTAAAGATATCTTTTCCAATCAGTATGTTATTTTGGCATTAACTTTTGCTGCCTTCTTTTACATCAAACGTCTACAGCAGCGTACTGGTTGGATGTTACTCAATCCTATCTTGATAGCCATCGTTCTTATTATTGTCTATCTCAAGATAACTGGTGTTTCTTTTGCTGTCTATAAGCAAGGTGCCCAATTAATTGACTTCTGGCTTAAACCAGCTGTTGTAGCCTTAGGCGTACCACTTTATTTACAGCTTGATGCCATAAAACGTCTGTGGTTACCAATCGTTCTGTCACAGTTTGTTGGCTGTTTGGTTGGTATTGTGAGTGTTGTTTTTGTAGCACAGCTTTGTGGCGCACCTGATATTATCGTTCTCTCAATGGCAAGTAAATCTGTAACAACACCTATCGCTATGGAGGTGACACAGAGCCTCGGTGGTATTCCTTCTCTTACTGCTGCCGTGGTGGTTGTCACTGGTATTATTGGTGCTTTGGTAGGCTTTAAGATGTTGTCCTATGGTCATGTAAATAGTCCTATCGCACAAGGTCTCTCTATGGGTGCCGCCTCTCATGCTGTGGGTGCATCAACAGCGATGGCATATAGCAGTAAGTATGGTGCTTTTGCGAGTTTAGGTATTACGCTGAACGGTATCTTCACTGCCCTGCTTACTCCAACGGTTCTCCGCCTAATGGGGATTATTTAGGGCGTCTTTGTGTAATAGCGTGATAAAGTCTACTAAAGTAAGAAGGAATTATATCCATTATTACACGTGTATTTTTAATTTCGTTTTGCTGTCACATTTAACATTTCATGTAATCCTACTGTTACATAATAAGTTAACTACAGAATTAGGGTGACAGTAGTGACAGCAAAATTGTTTTCACTGGGAAATGCTTTGGTTCTTCCGTTAAATGCATAGATAGGAAACTGAATAAAGGCTTATTGCTTACATGGTATGACTTTCCTGGATCAATGGTCTAACAAAGGGGACATAGTATGTAGGGAAAGACAAACACATATTATACCTATCATTACCATATCTCTCCGTATTCTACAAACAACTTATCCCTATACTAACCAATATTACAATACCCTATACTTGGTTATCAGTCATTTATAAAGTTGATACTACACAAAGCATCCCGAAGGTTTATGAAAAATATTTTTGCTGGTTAACTTGGGATAATAAGAGACAAAAGTTACATCTGCGAAAAGCTAACTGCGACATTCACAGAAAACGGAATGTCGCAGTTAATCAAAGGAGTGTTCTACCCAGTAGCAGACTAAATGTTTGAGAAAAGGTTGTAGTGATGCAACCTTTTTGCGTGTTTACTGGGTAAGAAAGACTCTCCAGCTTCCATCTTTCTCACCACGCTCCACATACTTTTTAGAAAGCAGTTTATCCAACAGTTTTTGGATAGCTGACACACTAATACCTGTTTCCTCTTTCATGTCGTTCAGAGTCAACGTAGGCTGTGTGCGCATGGCGTTCAATATTTTGGTGTAGTTAGGCGAGCGGAAAGAAATTCTTTCGCCGTCATACCGCAAACATTTTCATTCTTTTTCGCTGATGAAGAGCACATCGTTATAAACCTCTGTTGCCACAAGCTCATTGAAATATTTGAGGAATGGACGAATATCGCCAATGTTGGCGTGTGCTCCGTCGCTCGGCACAGGGCCGACTTCAAGGTCAGACTGATACAACGCTTCCAGATACTCGCTCTTCTTGCGGCTGCGCACAACAATCATCGGATAATTGTGGCGTGTGAGAATGAAGTTGATCATCAAAGCGGGCGATACGTCCATTGCCATCCTCAAAAGGGTGAATGCGTATATAACGATAGTGGAACAATGCCGCCAGTTCGATAGCTGAAAGTTTCCCTTTCTTCTCGAGCTTCCATTGTACCAATTCACCAAGTCAAACATCAGCCCCGGCGTTTCTTCGGGCGAAGCGTACTCAAAGCGGTCGCCATACCTTGTTATCACACTATTGGGGCGCGTCTTATACTGACCTGCGTGTATCACATAATTTGTCTGCACACCACCAGGCAGATTGCGGTAAACGGTGTAGTTTTCACGAAGCAGTGTTCTGTGCAGTGTGCGGATGAAGTTTTTGTGTCAAAGGCTTTTTCTTTGACAGCAGCCTCTTCTGTCATCATTTGCAGCCCTACGTTGCTCGCCGTCATCTCGTGCACGTCCCTTATGTCAGCCTCGCCAATCACCTTGCCGAATAGCAGAAGAATCTCGGTCTGACCATAAGTCAGTGTGTTGCCCTCAATGTGGTTGCTATTATGGTTGAAGTCCACGGTGAGCGGCGGCTGAGCCTATCCCTGTCCTTCTCTGACAATGGCTGAATATCGCGCCAAAGCAGCCAATGCCTTCTTTATATTTAGATACTTCATACAGACATATTTATTTTAAATACATCGCAAAAATTATGAAAAAAATGTTTGAGAAAAGGTTGTAATGTTACAACCTTTTTGTTGAATTTTAGCAGTTCCTACTGTTACATAATAAGTTATCTACTGAATTAGGGTGACAGTAGTGACAGCAAAATTGATTTTACTGGGTAATGTTTTTAAACGACACTTGTGTTAGAGCATGTAGAACCATTTAATCGGTAGGCGTCTTTTTCAAAGCCAAATGAGTATCAATATGCACTTACTAATTGAATGTGCATCTTCGCTTTTTGCCGTAAATTATTATTTTCAGAAGAGTTTGTTTAAGATAGCTCTTGAAATAGCTTCGGTGATATTCGCCACGCCTAATTTGTCAAAGGCGTGACGTTTGTAGGTTTTAATAGAATCTAATGAGCGGCACATTCTGTCTGCTACTTCTGTCATTGTTAGTCCCGCTGCTGACAATCTAAGCACTTCGAGTTCCTCTTCTTTTAGCGAAACTCCTTCACATTCTATCCACCGATGGCTTTCGAAAGAATATGTCCAATAGTTAGGATTACCCATTCTTTGTGGAACTCTACATGTCCCAACTGTTTTATGTGAAGATAGAGAAACAACACACATACCTATCCATATCTTGCCATCGTCAGTTAATAGTATAGGAGTTAGCTGGTGGTTGATCAGTCTGCTCCTTGTTCCACTCTTCAGATGAAAATGATATGACATGGAACATTGGTATTTATCAACATTGTCGAAAGTATCAAAGAACTTAAAAACCACTTCTGTTCAACTCAACAAGCATTTTTTTGTTCTTCCTCTGGTACATATTTCAAATAAAAAAACTATATCCCCAATTCCTTCACCTCCTTTGCTGTATGACCACAAAGAAACAAAGGATTATCTGATACATAAAAGAAATTCCTGCTTATAATAGTCTATCAAATAAATGCTCTGATAGGTTACACGTGCAAAGGACTCTACTGTATGAATCAATGTGGACAGTACATTAGAATCATAATCTGGCGCATTGCTTACAGTATTCGACGCTATAAAGAATTCTTTTTATATCTGTCATATATGTTCAACTTAATAAGATCCTCTATTTTATTTTTCTACAAAAGTACATTTTTAATGCAGAATATCGCAAGAGAATTACACAAAAAGTGTAAAAAAATAAAGAGAGGAGCAAATTTTACACAAAAAGTGTGATTGGTGATATTTGGATAAGAAGTATTTTTGCCATTAAATCAAGAAACAAAAGAAATTATGTGAATATTGTATTTATAAAAGCAACATGATCACACTTTTGATGTTAAATTTAAGCAAACAACTAAGAATTATACTTTTGCGTAGTGAAAAATAAAAAAATATTACCTTTGCAACATCGAAAGACAAGAAAATGCTGTCGGCATCTCATGATGATGACTCCAAAATTATAATAAGACAATACATATAATAAATAAGCTAATGTTTATGAAAAAGGAAAATTCTCACGTTGCTCATGTCTGGCAGTTCTGTTATCCTTGCTGCACAAACTACGGGAACGGTAGTAGATGAAAACAAGCAACCATTACCAGCTGCAACGGTTTCGTTGTTTCGTGAAAGCGAAAATAAGATGATTAGTGGAGTAGTAACTGATATGAATGGCGGCTTTGAACTGAATACGCATGAAGGAGAGAACTATAGAATAAGGATATCTTTTGTTGGGTATTCTACGCAGGAAATTAAATGCCAAAACATTTCTAAGCATCTATCGGTGGGCACAATCGTGTTGGAGCCAGAGAGTAAGCAGCTTAATGACGTTACAGTGACCGCCAACAACGTAATACAAAAAGCTGACCGCCAAATAATTATCCCTAATCTGCTTCAGCAAAAAACATCAAGCAATGGTTTAAGTTTGTTGCAGCATCTTCAGCTTTCACGAATCTCTGTAAATACTCTCGACAGTAAGGTGACTACCACTATGGGGGATGCAGTAGAGTTGCGTATTAATGGTGTAAAGGCAGAGATACAGGAGGTGAAGGCTCTCTTGCCAGCAGATGTGTTGAAAATAGAATATCATGATAATCCTGGTCTAAGATATGGAAATGTAGCTGCCGTAATTGATATTATTTTAAAGGAAAAGAAGAATGGAGGAAGTATCTCTGGAGAGTTGATGAACACTATTAACCCTTTAGGTATAGGAGATTATCAGCTATCGGGTAATTATCATGTAGGTAAGTCAAACTTTAAGACGTCTATAAACTGGAATCGGCGTGATATAAACTGGTTACGTGAAAACATGGAGGCTTTCAATGCAACGACACCCAGTATCAACAACTATGAGATAGGGCAAAAAACAAAGGCACGATATGATAACATCAATCTATCCATAGGATACGATTACATACATAGGGGGAACATATTGAGTGTTACTTTTCGTGATTTATATAACAATACGCCTCATGCGGTATTTGATAGAAATTCCAAACTTATTCAGAATAGCAACACATTCGATATCATGGACCGCACCAAGTCAAGGAGCAACAATCCATCGTTAGATATTTATTATCAACATGAGTTTACCAAGGATAAGCATCTTTTCTTTGACCTGATAGGAACATATATCAATACTAAGAACGACCGTTTATATCGCCAATCTCAGGGAAATTCGGTACAGGAAATAACTTCCCATGTCGATGGTAATAAATATTCGGCTATAGCTGAGGTTATTTACGAGCAGAAAATCAAGGATTCGCGGTTGTCATTCGGTCTGCGACATCAGCAGATGTACACAAAAAACGCATATGATGGAAACACATCCTCAAGCGTAAAGATGAATACAGGTGAGAGTTATGGTTTTTGGAGAATGGGCTTCAAAGTTAGGAAAAACTGGATTATATGGTAGGTGTAGGTGCTATGAGAACCTATGTTAGCCAAGGAAATGCCAAACAGGTAAAATATATATTTCGCCCAACTATTCAGCTGGGGTACCGTTTCAACAATTATCTGTCAATACGCTACAAAGCCTACATGGGAGGCTATGCACCCTCACTTGCCGAATTAAGCGATGTTGAACAGCACATAGACATTTACCAAATACGCCGTGGAAATCCAAATCTACAAGCGGTCAGATTTTTCTCTAATGAACTGTCAATTAGCGTAGGAACAAAGTATATTAGTGCAGAATGGTTTACCCGTTACAGCTATGACGACAAGCCATATATGGAAGAAACGACCTATTCGAATGGCTTCTATGTTAGGAGTTATGCCAATCAAAGAGGCTTCCATCGTCTGAACTCTCAAATAAACCTAAAAGTACAACCTTGGAAGGATTATATGTCTATCCAATTAACCCCATTTGTCAATCGCTATATCAGCAATGGCAATACCTATACGCATACACATACCAACTGGGGTTTTGCGTGCCAACTTAATAGGGAATGTACAAGAATTGGTATGTAGGCGCCAATCTTGAGACAAGTTTTCATAACCTGTGGGGGGAGACACTTAACAAAGATGAGAAATCACATAGTATAGTCTTTGGGTACAATAGAGAAAAATGGGGTGTAGAACTCCAGTTGCAGAACATCTTCAGTTCACGTTATGAAATGTCTGTAGAAAAATCTTTCCCATCTTGCTCCTTATAATCAAATGGTATGGTCGAAAAAAATCTATGTAAGGTTTTTTTGGCATAGACTTTCATTTCAACCTTAATTTTTGGAAAGCATGGCTCCGAGGTGAACCAACGTATTCATAACTCTGATACTGATGCAGGTATTGTACCAACAACGAAGTAGCAGATAAATATAAATCTACACAGATAAAGAGAAAAATCGAAAAATCTTTCAAAGTGTAAACGTTATATTAGTAAGGTCAGAGATAAATTCTCTCGAACACCAATAGTAAGAAGAACAGCCATATCAAAAGCACTCCGGCTTCGATATGGCTATTTAAAAGTAGGTTTACTTTGTGCAACCTATAATATAGAATGTCTTACATTTCCTTTTCAGACTGCATTGTCACTTCAATACGGCGGTTGCTCTTGATAAGGTTGCGGGCAATACGCTGGATGTCAGCAGCTGTGATGTTGCGCACGATTGTCTTGTAGTCTTTGTCAAAGTCAACTCCATGGCGCAGCTGGTTGTATATCACGTAGAGCCAGTAGTCATTGGTAACAGAAGACTGGTCATACTGCTTTAGGAGGTATTCCTTCACCTTCTGCAGACTAACAGCCTCTGGACCCTTATTGGCAATGTGCTCAATCTGCTTTGTGATGATTGGCATAACCATATTATACTTGTCCGGGTCGGTATCAAAGGCAATTTTCAACAGAGCGTGAGGATTGCTTGTTGCGTTCAGACTCTGCTGTAGTTTCACACCATACACTCCACCTTTCTCTTCACGGACAGAGTCGGTATAAGCGATAGACAATACACGTTTGAAGACGTCGAGTTCTAAATCAGACTTCGCTGTGTAAGGTTCGTCCCATGTGTAGAAGATAGTTACACGTGCCAATGGGGTCTTCATCTTCTTTTCAAAGCGGTGAGTCTCGTTGCAGTTGCGCACGTCAGGATAAGTCTTCGCAAAGGTTTCCTTCTTACCTGTTGATGGCAGCGAAGCAATGTACTGCTCTAAGAGAGGGCGCAACTGAGCGATGTCAATGTTACCCATGATAGTCATCTTGAAGTTAGAAGCATTGCTGAAACGCTCCTTATAAATCTCGAGAACACGGTCATAGCTTACCTTGTCAAGTGATGCTGCCTTAAGTGGTTGTACACGTGGCGAATTACCATAAACGATGGCAGCGATAGAGTCGTTGTAGCTAACGTTTGGACTTGCCTCACGGTTGGTGAGGAAAGAGCGCATACGGTTAACTTCTGACTGAAACGCCTGATCATCACGACGTAAGTTTGTAAAATACAAGTAAGTAAGTTCAAAGAGTGTGCGGATGTCTTTGATAGACGAGTTACCGCTGATAGACTGTGTTTCATTGCCTACACCAGCATTGATACGAACTGTCTTACCTGCTAAGAACTTGTTGAGTTCTGTTGCGCTGAAACGACCAACACCACCTTCCTTAACGGCAGCTGAGATAAACTGTGTGTTAATCAAATCCTTGACAGGATAGAGGGAAGAACCACCTTCTGCAAAGAAATTCAGTGTCACAGCATCCTTCTGATAGTCGGTCTTCTTGAAGTAAACTTTCACACCATTGCTCAGAGTGATTTCCGTTGTTCCGTGCAAGCCTGCTTTCTCACTCTTGATACGTCCCTTCTTCGGTAACGTCTCTATAAGTTTATCGTCCAACTTCTTCTCGACATACTTAGGATAGGTCTTTGCCTGTGCATCGAGAACCATTTGCTCAAACTGCGCATCTGAGGGAACATTTACGCCTGCTTTGTCTGGAGAATAGACAACAAGCACTTGATTCTTGTTAGTGATAGCCTCACGCATAGCCGCATTGACCTCGTCGAGTGTCACCTCATTAAAGAACTGATCATCGAGTTGCTTGTCGTATGCTTCGGTTGTTATTGGTTCGTTATCGAGGAAGTTCTGCTTAGCACGACGTACATAGTATGAATTGCGACGGTCGTTGCGTTCATTGTATTGGCGGGCAATCACCTTCTGGCGGAAAGCTTTGGCACGAGCAAGTTCTGACGGAGTAAAACCATGCTGACGAATCTGCTCTATCGTACCCACTGCAGCATCGAAAGAACCCTTTACATCTTCCTGACGAGCACCAAAGGAAAGAACAAAAGCATCTTTTGTACGACTGATCAAGAACTGACCCATACGTGCAGAAGCACTCAAGCAAGGCTTTGGATTCTTGTCCTGCATCTCGTTAAGGCGTTCGCCAATCATATAAGAGACTAAGTCGTCAACATATCCGTCTCGCTGATACTTTACCGAAGACTTCTCTGAATCAGGTGTCGCCTCACGCTTCATATAAAGTGTAACGAGCATGATAGGTTGTTCTGAATCCTCAATGATGCCACAATCATCTTGTCGTTGTCATTCACTGGGAAGTATTCGCGATGAGCAGCATTCTCAGGCATTGGGATGGCAGAGAAGACAGACTGTATCTTCTGCTCCATCTTGTCTACGTCAATATCACCCACAACGATGATTGCTTGCAGGTCTGGGCGATACCACTTGTGGTAATAGTCGCGAAGTGCCTTGTAAGGGAAGTTGTCAACAATCTCCATCTTACCGATTGGAAGGCAGTCCTCATACTTTGTACCACGATAGACGATTGGCAATGCCTCTTCCATTAGACGTTGTGAAGCCATACCAGCACGACGTGTACGCCACTCTTCGTGGATAACACCACGCTCTTTGTCAATCTCCTTGTCCTCAAGGTCCAGATAATGGCTCCAGTCATGAAGGATAAGTAGGGTAGAGTCGATGGTAGATTCGTGCTTTACAGGTACGGAACTAATATTATAAACCGTTTCGTCAACGGAGGTGTAAGCATTGAGATTGGTACCGAACTTGATACCATGTGCCTCACACCAGTGAACAATACTTGGTGAGGTAGGTGTATTCTTGAAGTTCTTACTACCATTGAAAGCCATGTGCTCAAGGAAGTGAGCCAATCCTCTTTGGTTAGGTTCTTCGAGAATACTTCCCACACGCTGTGCAATGTAGAAGTCGGCAATTCCTTTCTCCTTAGCATTGTGGCGTATGTAATAAGTCATACCGTTCTTCAACTTACCTATGCGGAAGCTGTTGTCGGTACTGACATTCTGCGCCATAACACCTGTTACGAGGAGCAGGAGTACAAGCGCATTGATAATTCTTTTGTTTATTAACATAATATGTGATTGATTCCTTTTAATTATTCTTCTCTGTCTGTTTGAATGTTATTTTGGGTAGTGTGTTGTCTCACTAACGATTTCTTGCTTTAGTCTTAATAGCATATTGCGTTCTTTTAAGTGCTCCGCACGTGTGGTGCGAAGGTCCAACACCACTTGTGCGAACGCTTAGCACCATTCGTGCGGACCAATAGTAAGACTGTTAGAAGGTGCAACCAATAGTCAGTCTGCCCGTTGAATAGTTCCTTCCTATGAGATAAGCGTTGCCGTCATTAGTGTGGCGATGGGTAAAGTCGAAGGCTGTGTAGGTCTTCATCTTGGTGCCTGGGAGTACAAAGGCATATTTAAGTCCGAGTTGGAGGGAGTATTGTGGGTCTGTAAGATACTTATATTCACGATACATTAGTACGTCGATCGTAGGGAAACCGTTCTGCTTGTCAGATGGTTTAGCTAATGTTCCATCCTCGAAAGCATCACCTTTTCCCTTCTTATAGGCAAAGCCCGCCTTTAATGACAATACTCCTTTGCGGAAAAGGAGGTTACGCGTAAGACCTGTGTAAGCCTCCATTGTACGGGTATCCTGACGGCGGAAGTAAGGATAGCTGTAGCCAGTCTGCTTACGATGTGCAATGTTCGCACCTGCTTCTACCGTCCAGAGAGGTAACTCGTTTATAACGCCATAATAGCCTGTATAGCCAAGATGCACATCATTCCAAGCCTTATTAGCACTCTTTACGGGGTCAAGATACTGATAGAAGTATGCACCTTGTTCGTTTTTGTTAGAACGAAAAGCATTCATCTCGTTGACAAGGTTCTCACTTGAGAAACTAAAGTCAAGATGATGTACCTGCTTATCGAGGTTCAAAGTTAGGCGTGTTTGGTAGTCATAGATATGGCTATGATGATTGGTGTGAACAATCGTATAGGGTGACTTCCTACCGTAATAACCTTTCGATATGTACCGCCAAAGTTGTTAAACCATGAGAGATTAGGTAGGATGTTCCAGCTAAATTGTAGTCCTAAACCATGATATTCATTGAGCATAGGTTGCTCCCTATTGCTATCAGTAAAGCCCGAACTACTGAAGGGTTCCGTCTTACCAATCCACGGACCATAGTTGATATAAGACGTAAACTCCTGTGCATTTGAAGCGTAGGTACTAAAGATTACGCTCTCTGTGTTCCGTCGGTAAGTATAGTTAAGACCAAGACTAATAGGCTGTAACGGTACATAGATGCCAGTAGTGAGGACTAAATCCATTAGCTTTGTCTTATGTCTTAAATCCTTATACTTAGCAACGTTTGCTGCAGTGAAGTCCACCTTTGTACCAATGGCAAGTCCTTTATATATCTCCCAAGACAATGCGCCCATAAGATTATAGGTGTCACGATGCTTTGTGCCAGCATTATTTAGTGAGTCTTCGACAATATCGAACGGCAGACGTTGGGTCTGTATGAACGCCGAGCCAGTCATATTACGCCCAGAGAAATTGTCGTAACGCATACTTCCTGACAAGACAATCTTGTCTGTTAGCGATAGAATGAAGACACGTTAGCACCCGCTTGCACGGTACGTGGCGACTCGTCATAGTTGACAAAGCCTCCCTTGCCATATTGTGCATAGACTTCAGCCAAGGAAATGTTCTTTGTCTTAAATCGTACTAAGGCTGCAGCATTGTCACTTCTCAGCCATGCATCGCTATTGGCAACGAAGCTAAAATCACGATGGAGCAGACTATCTTTAGCCTGCTCCTGTGCGTTGAGGCTGGCAGAGAGGGATGCTCCTGCCAGTATAAGTGTCATGAACCTATATCTCATCTTACAGGTTATGTTCTTTTATCATCTATTTTACTTGTCTCTAAGTGAGAACTGTTTGCGCTCGTGGAAGTCAGAAGTAGAGTTGTTTGTGTCCATGTAGACAATCTTTGCTCCATTCTTCATAGATGCTTCAGCATCGATACCACTTGGGTCTGTACCATACTTGTAGTTATAAACCAATTTAGCAGTATTGCCTTCAATCTTCTTTGTAGCTTCAACGTCTACATTACGATATACACTATGACCAAGTTTGATAGTCTGCTTCACATAACCAGCATCTACGTCAGAGCCGAAACGCTTTTTACTCTTACTCTCGTTAATATCCTGATAAACCTCAATACCATCAAGAATCCAGTCTGTTGGAACCTTCAATACAGCATTTATTTTGTTCTGGGCTTTGCCTGGTGCGTATGTGATATTACTTGCATCGTTTGCGAAAGCGGCAGGTGTTGTGTTCTTTGTTTGGAAGATAAAGAAAGGCTGGAGAAGACTGACTAAGTGGCCAAGCATTGGCTTGTCCAAATTTTACTGCCTTAAGGTATTGGCTGGCTGGGATTACCTCAGCTGGTGTTGGATAATAGGATGTCATGTTGAAACCAGTCTCAGGATCGTACATTGTGTAATAATCCTTGTTGGCATAGTTAACGCTCTTTGAATAGGTCTTGGTGTTATCTATTGCTCCCATACAGCTGATAACAACCTGTGAATAAGGCTCGATAACCAATGAATTCTGGAAGTACCATATACCTGTAGTTGCTGGAACCCATTTCTCTGATACGTAAGATGGCTCTGACGCACTTGCACTATACCATGCATTTGCAGCATGTGCATTGTATGGGTCTAACATACCAATAGCCAAGTTGCTGATTACCGCAGTCTTACCACCATTGTTATAGAGGATAAAACCCTTGTCAGATTGGAAGAACTTCTTGGGGTCTTTATCGTCTGGTACACCAGTCGTGTACAATTCCTTGATGATAACTTGGTCAGCATTCTGATCAGGCAATTGGAAAGTAACGTTCTTTACATCTGATGCTTTGATGACTTGTACGGTACCATCGTTATGTGTCACAACCATATTCCATGTTTGTGCGTTGATGTTGCTGATGAAAGCAAATACAGCAACAAGGAGAAGTAATATTTTCTTCATATCTTTTTCTATTTAATTTCTAATGTTATTCTTACTTATTCATAAACTTAAAACTCTTAGTTGGTGTACGGAGGATGTAGACACCCTTTGGTAAAGACGAGAAATCAAGGGCAACTCGTCCTTCACCATCTGCTGTCACAGAGCTGATTTGTGTACCATTAAGATTGTAAATAGCCACTTTTGCACCTGCTTTTAATCCACTTACTTCTGCATTACTGAATGAGAATTGAGGTGTATTAGACGTATTCTTCGGGTCATTCGAAGGCACACTACTAATACTTGTTGTCACCTTCTTCTCAATGAAGTGGTAATCCTGCACGCCTGTCAGTGCTGTTGTTAGTTGATTCCCATTATGGGTAATAACAAGGTTGTTACCCTCTATGGTTATAACAGGAAATGACTCCAAAGCAAACTCGGTCGTTGTACCATTCGTCTCGGTCAAGACAAGGCAGGTTATCATCTTCTCTTGTACTGTCTGTGCAAAGCCACTAAGGGGTATGAACGACAGTGTCAAAGCGATAAGCCCTATAAAACTTATTTTCTTCATAAACATTGTTTTTAATTTATACTATCTTTATTTCTCTTTTAATTTACGATACGTTTCTTCGACATTACTAATGGTAAGGTTACCACGTGAGGAGAGTCTACGGCAACAACTACCTGTGACTTGGCACCATTGAAGAAGTAACGGTAGTCCACAGTTTCCTTTCTTGCTGAACTGCTGACCTTATACAAGCCTGAGGGAACACTGAAATGAGCCACTCCCTCAGCGTCTGTACTGTCAACGAAGGTGCTTGCCACGGCATCTTGTAACTCTACGCGTAAGCCTTCATAAGAACCGTCATAAGTGCTGGGGAATTCTAACTTCACATCGAAGTTGACTACCTTAATGCCCTCCTCATAATCAGCACACGAGATTAACATTGTCATCACGCATACTGCAAGTAAACTAAATATCTTTTTCATTATATCTTTAATCTTAATGAAAGTCCATAATAGAAGCTCGGAACATATCCACTACCAAAGAGACTTGTCTCAAGTCCTGTTTGAGTAGAGTGTATCTGAGCAAGCGTGTTGAAGAAGTTATTGGCATAAAACGATATAGATACGTGTTTGCCAATTTCCTTTGTTACACTCAAGTTAGCCGACCAGAACGCACTCAACTTATTCGGATTCAATGTGTAAGGGTAGTTTGTTCGTACAACCAATTGTGCTAAGTCGTTGTATAACCCTCTGTCGTTCGTTGCTGCCCAACGTAGTTTTTCAGCAAAAGGAACCAATGTTTCTGGTGCATCCCATGTGCTGTAATACTCTGGATAGACGATTACTGTTTGATTTTCTGCCTTACCATTATACGGCTCGCCAAAGTATTCATTGCCACTATTCACAACATATCCACGACTGCTGGTAGCTCTGCTGTAAGTATAGAGTGAACTTTCCAAACGCAAAGCTACGATAAGTCGAATCTTTGGTATGTGTGTCGTTAGTGTGACATTCATATCTACTTGACCACTGACAGAGCCATTTGAGGCAGAAGCATCAGCTGTATAGTTGGTTGATGAAGCTGCACCGCCACGATAATAACCAATATACTGATAGAGTCTACCGTCAGACTGACGTGTGTTAAGTCCTACTGGTACGTCCGCAAAGAGCGTTTCGTCCTGTGCCTTATAATGATAATACTTACCATCAACACGTACCTGTGTTCGGAGCGTCTTAATCTGTTTGAAGTCTACAATCCATTCTAAGCCATAGCGACTCAATGGGTCAGCATTCACATATTTCGTATTGGTGACGTAGGTGTTACGTTCGTCATAACCAAGAACGACTGGTGTTTTCATACCACTGGCATCACTTACCGTCACAATACCTGTCTGTGGGTCAATCGTAAAGAGGCGGTTAGCCGTCGCAATACCGCTCGCTTGAAGTTTAGCAGGTGATGTGTACTTATAGGTGAAAGGTGTGTAAGTGTTTGTTGCCATGTAAGGATTGAAAGTCTTACTATGGAAGAATGAAAGGTTGATGTCCGCAATTTTTGTTCTCAGTTCCACACCTAAATCCCACTGGTTGGCATATTGCCATTTCAAGTCAGCATTGTATCGTGCCTTTGAAGGGTAGGTGTAGTAGGCGTAATAAGAACGATTATTAGCATCACTGGTAGATGAGAATGCCAACATATCACGATAAGATGGAGAAGGGTAGAGTACTTGGAAACTCGGAAGCTTCACGCTCTTTCCCCATCCTGAGTGCAAGCTAAGACTGTTCACCCAACTTTCTTGTCCGAAGCGAAGCATATAGCGCATATTTAGTCGTGGCGAAAGACTACCCACTGTTCCATATTCTGAGCCAGGAATAGAGGTGATATCCTCACGCACACCTGCTGTCAGTTCAATATTCTGTTTGGTGTTAATAGCCATTGAGAGCTTATCCTCGGCATAGAGTGCCATGTTGTTCAAAGCGGGTAGGGCATCAAAACGATATTCACGCCATGTCGGTGCATAGCGCATATCTTCGTAGTGTGTACCCTTTCCCTTATTCCTACTGCTGGTCCATTCTGCACCAACAAGTAAGCGATTGCGGAACTTTCCGAATGATTTATTCCAATTAGCCTTTAACTTCAAACTGTAGGTTAATGGTTTGGAATCACCAAAACCACGCAGATACCAATAGCCTGTAGACCAAGAATGATGTTGGCAGAAGGGTTCTTATCGTAATCTTCTGCAATGTTATATCCTTCTGTCAAAGTGTGAATATAAGGTTGTGTAGAACTACTGCTTTCGTTGCTGTAGCTTTCTGAGCGTTTGTCAGCGTAGGTGAAGGCAGCTGTAAAATTCAGATTGGTTATCCATGACTTGTTCAATAACCAGTCAAGGCGCACATTACCACCCACATTATTGTCCTTAACCTTATAATAACTGTCCAAGTTGCGGTCTGGGTCAGCCTTCGAATCATAGCCTCCCACGCCACCATTCAACCCAATGTCCAAGGTCAGAGGCTGTGTCTTCTTCATAAAGACATTCATATAGTGCAACGATAGAACGTTGCGCTGATAAGCAGTGTAAGGCGATGCTGCATCCGAGAAAGAGCGTGCGTGCTCAAGGGAGAAGTTGATGAGTCCTGTATTCTTGCCCAAGTCTAATCCTTTGTGAAGGGCTATCTGGCGGGTGTGTTGGTTGATACTTCCTTCTAAGATGAAAGGCGAACTGCCTCTACGGGTCTTCACTTTTACTACACCATTGGTGAGGTCGCCGTATTCTACAGAGGCAATACCGGGTACTACCTCCACACTTTCAATGTTAGAAGCACTTACCCCCCGTGTACTCACACCAGCTGTTTCACCCATCATAGCATTGTTGTTCAGACGAACACCATCCACTTCAATGGCTGTGCCAAACGATGCGTTGCCTCGCTCTGATGAACCGCTTCGCAAAGTCAATTTGCTATCATTCATCAAAGAAGGGTTCACACTCTTACCGCCCGGCAGGAGTTGGGCAATATCACCCAAAGTCATTATCTGTTGATTGTCTAATGTCTTACGGTCAATGGTGTAAGAGGTTGTTATCTCGTCTTTCTTTCGATGCGCAACAACCTGTACTTCATCGAGTTGAAGGTTGTCTTCGGCAAGGCGCACGTTGAGCGTGGCACCATCATTATTAATGGTGACAACTACTGTTTGTTCTGCGTAACCAAGGCAGGAGATAACTGCAGTACACTTTCCTTTCGGTACGTTTTTTATCGTGAAACAACCTTTTTCGTCCGTAAAAGCGTACAAGCGATTTTCCTTCAATGTGACTGATGCGTAGGCTATAGGCTTACGATCATCCTTCCCCACAACACAACCTGTCAGTGTCTGTGCAATTCCATTGATACTTAGTCCGCAAAATACAATAGACGCTATTATCCTATTCGTGAAGTCCATGACTTGCAAAGATAAGATGATTTAACAAACTCTACAATACTCAAAAATAGGTATTTATTTGCTTTTCTTTATGAATAGAAATTGATTTTATCATATTAGATAAGGTCCTTTTGATATATGGATTGATAAGGGGCAGCCCAATGTGTGAGAAGAAACGATATCTAACACTTTATGAGTAGTATATTTTTGTAAGGTTATAAACCGCCCTAAAGAGTGGTGTTAAGCCTCCGCACTATTGGTGTTTACCGTCCGCACCATGTGTGCGGAGCCTCCACACGTTTGATAAGAAATTGCATCTGTTATATTGAAGTTCCTCTTGCAGAAGTAAGCTTTTATCACTCCATATATCGGATAAAGCTTATAGGATTTTCTAATTTCTCGAGTGATATAACCTATTGCATAGCTCTTGATATTCTCCTAACCCTTTTGGTAGATTCGTAATAATTAGAGGCTCACCACATGCTCTGTTTCAGAGTGCCGATTATATAGTACTTTTCCTAAAATAAATTTTGCTGTCATTTCTGTCATCCAATGTTGTGTTCTAACTGATTAGTTTACAGTAGAATTACATGAAATGTTAAAAAAATGACAGCAACTTAAAATAAAACTATTCTTGTAAGCTGTGTAATAGTTTTAGTCTTGTTGGGGCTTTGTCACTCGGTAGATTGGAAGGACGCTTTATCTTGAGGTTAGATAGTTCTTTAGAGGACTAAAGAATCTCTAAGACCTCTTGTACATCCTTAATATTCTTCATATTTTCAACGATAAACTGTACATCCTTGCGGTCGTGGACTTGCATCTCAATCGTTCCGTCAAAGATTCCATTATCGCTGGAAATTGTTATCTTACGGATATTAATGCCCAACTGGTCGGAGAGAACATCAGAGATGTCGTGCAGCATACCACTACGGTCAATACCACGAATCTCAATCGTTGCATCGAAGAACAATCGACGGTGCATATCCCACTTAGCATCTAAGATTCTACCACCATAGCTTGCTTTTAGCTTTGCAGCTACTGGACAGGCACGCTTATGAATCTCGATGTGGTTTTTGTTGTCAATATATCCGAGGACATCATCACCTGGAATAGCATGGCAGCAGTGTGGGAAGAGATAGCGATGTATGTTTTCTTCGTTGATGAAGATAGGCTTCTTTCTGTTGAGTTCTTTGGTTACAACGATTAAGCCTTCAGTACACTCTATATCTTTAGCCTCTACAGACTCTGTTGTCTTCTTGTCATTCGACTTCAAGAAAGGAACGTATCGACGCCAACCACGTGAGGTAACAGTCTTCTCTGACTTTGACTTTCCACGAAGTTCGTTCAAATCAGTGTCGCCAAGGATAACGGTCTTGTCTCCAACGGCAAGGAAAAGACAGTCATGCTTACGAAGGTCGTGTAGTTCGCAAAGCTTATCTAAGGTGGCAGTTGTCATCTCAAGGTCGTGTGCCTTTAGCCACTTAGACAGCTGCTCTTCACCTGCCTTCTGCAACTCACGGCTCTCACGTCGCAAGATAGCTTGTATCTTTGCCTTAGCCTTCGCTGTAGACACAAAGTTAATCCATGAAGGATTGACGTGTTGCGACATCGAAGTCAGGATTTCTACTTGGTCACCACTTTGGAGTTTATGGCTCAAAGGAACAAGCTTATGGTTGACCTTTGCGCCGATACAGTGGCTACCAAGGAAGGTGTGGATTTGGAAAGCAAAGTCGAGTGCCGTACAACCTGCTGGCATCGTCTTAATCTCTCCCTTTGGTGTAAAGACGAAGATTTCAGATGCAAAGAGGTTGAGTTTGATAGCATCGAGGAAGTCCATAGCATCTGGCTGTGGGTCGTCGAGAATCTCTTTTATCGTACTGAGCCACTCGTTCAATTCGCCCTCATCCTCAGTAATCTCACCGCCATCCTTATATTTCCAATGTGCAGCAAAGCCCTGTTCAGCTAATTCGTTCATGTGCTCAGAACGTATCTGAACTTCAATCCAACGGCCCTTAGCAGACATGAGAGTTACGTGCAATGCCTGATAACCATTAGCCTTAGGATGGTTCACCCAGTCGCGCAGACGATCAGGATGACTCTTATAAATCTGACTGATAGCCACATAAATTTGGAAACAGTTGTTGATTTCCTCATCAGGTGACTTCGGTTTATAGATGATACGTACGGCAAGGATATCGTATATTTCTTCAAAAGTGACATGTTTATTCTGCATCTTATTCCAAATAGAATAAGGACTCTTTACACGTGCTTTAAGTTCATATTCAAAGCCCATCTTGTCAAGTTCGGCACGGATAGGTGCTGTGAACTGTTCAAAAAGGGTGTCACGCTGCGCCTGTGTTGAAGCGAGTTTCTTCTCAATAGAAGCGTATGCGTCAGGATGTTCGTAGCGGAAGCTAAGATCTTCCAGTTCAGTCTTAATCTTGTTCAGTCCCAGTCGGTTTGCAAGCGGTGCATAGATGTAGAGCGTTTCACCAGCAATCTTATATTGCTTGCTGGCAGGCTGAGAAGCAAGAGTACGCATGTTATGCAGACGATCGCATATCTTGATAAGAATAACACGAATGTCGTCGCTCATAGTAAGCAAAAGCTTCTTGAAATTCTCAGCTTGAGCAGAAGCCTGTTCGCCAAAGATACCACCAGAAATCTTGGTTAGTCCGTCAACGATTTGTGCAATCTTAGGACCGAAGATATTTTCCATATCTTCCACTGTATAGTCGGTATCTTCTACGACATCATGTAAGAGGGCTGCACAGATACTCGTTGCTCCGAGTCCCATCTCTTCACAAGCAATTTGGGCAACGGCAATAGGGTGCATGATATAAGGTTCGCCCGAGAGTCGGCGCACACCCTTATGCGCTTGTCGTGCGAAGTTGAAAGCCTTGGTAATGATATCAACCTTCTTTCGATGACGTGAAGCGAGATAGGTATCAATGAGATGCTGAAATGCATCATCTACCATCTTCTCGTAGTCAATCTCCTTAACTTCAATATTGTCCTTGTCCATTGTGCATCCTCCCTTTATATAATAAGGTAAAAGAATCTTGTTAGTATGGCATGGTTCCTTGGCTTGTATTAGTAGCCGCGATAGTCATGCTTGGTTCTTCGTTTGGTGTTTCGTTTTGGTAAATTAGATCTTTGTAACCTTTGAACTTCTCAATCATTTCAGAAGGTAGGCGTAGCTTAGCAACACCATTGGTAGCAAAAGCCTTGATTATACCCTGTCGATACTGTGGGTTAAGTACTTTCAAATCGTCCACATTCATACCTAATACGTTGGCAATCTTGGCAAGTGTAACGTCCTTCTCTATAATAATCGTGTCGCAGCAGTTAGGCAGACCTGTTGACAGAGGTGTGATGTTGTAATCAGCATAGTAGTTCATCACATAATTTGCTGCGATGAAAGCGGGAACATAACCGCGTGTCTCCTTTGGTAAATGCTGATAGACAGCCCAGAAGTCAGCACCACCACCAGCCTTTGTGATAGCACTGCTAACACGTCCCGGTCCACAGTTATAGGCAGCAAGTGCCAATGTCCAGTCGCCAAATCGTTTGTAAAGGTCGCTCAGCATACGTGCTGCAGCGTAGGAAGACTTCTCTGGGTCGCGGCGTTCATCAATATAACTGTCAATCTGAAGGTTATATTGTTTACCGGTTGTTGCCATGAATTGCCATAGTCCTGCTGCTCCCACACGTGAGGTAGCATTAGGGTTTAAGCCCGATTCTATCACAGGAAGATACTTCAGCTCTAATGGTAAACCATAGAAACGCAGTGCTTCTTCAAAGATAGGGTTGTAATAACGTGCACGTCCTAAGAGATAAGAAGTTGATTGGCGTCCTGCCTTTGTGTAGCGATCGATATATTTCTTAACTTCCTCATTACAGGTCATTGTCATCACATTCGATAGATTGCGCATCTTACGATCGATGACTTCCATACCGTTTTCTGGCTCTGTTGTATTCGTAGAGGGTGTATTCTTAAACCCTGTTTCTATACCACTATTATAGAACTTATCATCTACATAGTCTACATCAACATATCCTGCCATCGTCTCTGATGCATCAGGAATCATCACATTCACAGCTTTACCACGATTATCAACGACAGTTTGCTGTTGTGCATGGATTCCACAGGTTGCTCCCATTGTAATAAGGAAGGAAACAATATATCTCTTTCTACTCATTATTTCTGATTTAGTTAGCGCAAATACAGTGCACTGCTGCTTAGAATGTCAGACTACATCCAATACCTATTGCCGATGAACGGAAAGGGTTGTTAGGTGTAGCGATACTCTTATTTGATATGACCGTTGGTGCAATATGCAGTGAGAGGTCATCTGATATATCAAAGTCGGATAAGGAAGCGTCTACGTAAGCATCAATAACTGACAAGGCATAAACCGCAATAGTTGTAAAGATACTTAGGTCACGCCATCTGCGGTAGCGATCCTTACGCTGTTTGAAGATGTTCTTATAACGCTCTTCATTGGCAGGGGTAATCGTAGCCCCGAGGTGTAGGAAGTTATTATAACTCTGCGTTGTTGGGTCATTATCCATGATGTCCATATAAGCCTGCGCATAATCATGGTACATCTGGTTGTTCCATGTCATGGCATAGATACAGCCTACAAAGCCTCCGTAGAAGATTGGTAGTTTCCAGTACTTATGGTTGTAGACCTGTCCAGCACCAGGGATGACGAGTGCAAGCCACAAAGCGCGCTTAGGATTAGGGCGCCACTTAGACCAGTCACGTCCCTGTTTTTTTACCATGCCGACACTATCCTTTCGCAGAACAGAAGTGAGCTTTCCTTCATCATCTGGTGTGAAGATTGCCTTCTCTTCTATATATTTATCCTGCGAACTCGGTATCTCAACGACTGCGGAGTCGCCTGGATACATAACCTTTAACGTGTCATGGGGCAGATCTTGTGCCTGCATGACCGTAACACTGGTGAGCATTCCGGCTATCAACAGTCCTTTGAGGATTCTATTCTTCATCTTCATCACTACCCTTTGTCTTGCTTAAGTTACTGGTTTGAAGGTCTTTTACTTATTCTTTGCTTTGTAGTCAGTGTCTTGTTGAGGCTTGCTATTGCTTGAGAATCGTCTTTCTAAACCAGAATACTTGCTTATCTTATACTTACTAATACCTTAATCTTTACGTGTGTCAAGTCTTACTTCATCTTATCCATCACTTCCATGATGTGAAGTAATTCCTCTTCTGATGCGAACGGAATACTAATCTTCCCCTTTCCATCAGCATTACAACTCATCTGTACCTTCGTATCGAAGAATGATGAGAGTCGCTGCTTGAGGATATTAAACTCCTCTGGAAGGCGAGTTCGAGCAGAAATCTTCTTCTTTGCACTCTGGATATCTTCTCCGTTATTGAGTTGCTGACACAGCTCTTCAACCTTGCGAACACTATATCCGTTCTTTAAAATCTCACGATAGAGTTTCAATTGCAGTGAAGGACTATCCAAAGAAAGCAATGCACGAGCATGTCCCATGTCTATTTCTTTCTTTTGCAGACCCATCTGTACCAATGCAGGAAGCTTCAACAAACGAAGGTAGTTGGCTATAGCTGCACGGCTCTTACCCACACGCTCTGCCACACGCTCTTGAGTCATTCCGCTCTTTTCAAGCAGATGTTCGTAAGCCAAAGCAATCTCAATCGCATTCAAGTCCTCACGCTGGATGTTCTCAACCAGCGCCAACTCCATTACATTCTCGTCCTTAATCGTACGGATATAGGCTGGGACAGCTTTCAAGCCTGCCAACTGACTGGCACGCCAACGGCGCTCACCAGCAATAATCTGGAAACGGTTATCGTCTACCTGACGTAAGGTTATTGGCTGAACGAGTCCTAACTCACGGATACTATTCGCCAACTCTTCCAACGCAACAGGGTCGAACTCACGACGCGGTTGGTTAGGATTCGCTTCAATCTGGTCTAAGGCAACCTCGTTGATGGTAGAACTTCCTTGTGTACTGACAGCTTCAGTAGATATTAAGGCATCCAGACCACGGCCGAGGGCATTGGTCTTTGCGTTTCGATTATATTTCTTTTGTACAGCCATAGTCTTTGTTTGGGAGTTAATGGAGTTAATGAGTTTGGTGGAGTTAGCGGTTGTTTTGCCCGATATTACGATGCTCTTCGTTTCCAGTCCTTTGTTTCTTTATTTCCTGCAGCTAATATATCTGTGATAAAAACATTAGTTCTACAACCAGAAAACGATACATCTGTGAATCTCAAAGCATACCTTTACACTCCGTATCTTTCCCTTTTTTATTTCTTATTCTTTTCAATGATTTCCTTTGCAAGGCTAAGATGATTCTTTGCACCTGTAGAGTCAGCATCATAGAGGATAACTGGTAAACCATGACTCGGACTCTCAGAGAGTTTCACGTTACGCTGGATAACAGCCTTGAATACTAACTCTTGGAAGTGGCGCTTCACCTCATCGTAAATCTGACGGGCAAGACGCAGACGACTGTCGTACATCGTCAGCAGGAAGCCCTCTATCTCCAACTTCGGATTTAGCTTACTCTTGATAATCTTAATGGTGTTCAACAACTTGCTGATACCCTCCAATGCAAAGTATTCACACTGCACAGGAATGATAACAGAGTCAGCTGCTGTCAATGCATTGACAGTAATCAAACCGAGTGACGGACTACAGTCTATAAGGATGTAGTCGTAATCGTCACGGATTGGAGCAAGCAAACTGCTCATAACCTTCTCACGACCATTAAGCTTTAACATCTCTATTTCAGCTCCAACAAGGTCGATATGGCTCGGGACAATGTCCAATCCTTCTATGTCAGTTGTGTAGATAGCATCTTTTATGTCGGCATGGTCAATGATACATTCGTAAAGAGAACAATCCACCTCTTTGATATCCACGCCTAAACCGCTGGAGGCATTCGCCTGCGGATCGGCATCAATCACCAGTACAGACTTCTCAAGCGTTGCTAAAGAAGCCGCCAAGTTAATGGTGGTAGTCGTCTTTCCGACGCCGCCTTTTTGGTTGGCAAGTGCGATAATCTTTCCCATTTTTCTATTTAATCCTATACATTTATTAGGCTACAAAGATACATATTTTATATGAGATTGCAGGGCTTTATAAACCTTTTTTCGTACTTTTGCACTGAAATCAAAGTGAAATTTATGAATTCTAAGAAACCACTCATACTTATATCTAACGATGATGGATACCACTCTAATGGTATTCGTACGCTCGTTTCATTCCTTACAGATTTTGCAGATGTTGTTGTCTGTGCTCCAGAAGCAGGACGTTCGGGCTTTTCGTGTGCTTTTTCTGTGGTTGATTATCTATTGTTGAAGAAGCGTCATAATATTCCTGATTGTGAGGTGTGGTCATGTACAGGTACGCCTGTTGATTGTGTGAAGTTGGCGTTAGACCAGATTCTTGTTGACCGAAAGCCTGACCTTATTTTGGGAGGTATCAATCATGGAGATAATTCCTCTGTGAATAATCATTACAGTGGTACGATGGGTATTGCGTATGAGGGTTGTATGAAATATATCCCTTCTATCGCTTTTTCAAGTTGTGATTATGATCCTAATGCTGACCTTTCTTACCTACGTGATTATGTAAGACTTATTGTCAAGAAAGTTCTTGCTGATGGTCTGCCAAAAGGTGTCTGTTTAAATGTGAACTTCCCTAAGGTCGAGAAGTTTGCAGGACTGAAGGTTTGCCGTATGGGTTGGGGTAGTTGGACGAGAGAAGTTGAGGCTTGCAAGCATCCTCGTGGCTTTGATTATTATTGGATGACAGGGCATTATCGTAACGATGAGCCTGATGCGACCGATAATGATCAGTGGGCTTTAGCGCATGGATATGTAACTGTTACGCCATCGAAGATTGACGTGACGGATTATGAAGTGCTCAGCAAGATGAAATCGTGGGAGTCTCTTTAATTCTTTGATATTATGAAGTATTACCTGATAGTTGGTGAAGCATCTGGCGACTTACATGCCTCACGCCTTATGCAGTCGTTGATGCAGTATGATCCAGAGGCTGAGTTTCGCTTCTTTGGTGGTGACCTGATGGCGAAAGTGGGCGGTACACGTGTGAAGCATTATCGTGAACTTGCCTATATGGGTTTTGTTCCTGTATTGCTACACCTACCTACCATCTTTAAGAATATGAAGATGTGTAAGGAAGATATTATGCGTTGGAAGCCTGATGCAGTCATCCTCGTTGACTATCCGGGATTTAATCTTAGTATTGCAAAGTTTGTAAAGAAGAATACCAATATTCCTGTCTATTACTATATCTCCCCAAAGATATGGGCGTGGAAGGAGTGGCGTATCAAAGCTATCAAGCGTGATGTAAAAGAAATGTTCTCTATTCTTCCGTTTGAAGTTCCTTTCTATGAGAAGAAACATAATTACAAAATACATTACGTCGGTAACCCTACTGCCGAGGAAGTTGATAATTTCCGTCATGTTTATTCAGAGTCAAAAGACGAGTTTTGTCAGCGTAACGGACTGTCTTCTAAGCCTATCATTGCTCTTCTTGCTGGTAGTCGTAAACAGGAGATAAAGGATAATTTGCCTTCAATGTTGGAGGCTGCACGTCATTTTGAAGATTATCAGATGGTGGTTGCTGCAGCACCTTCTATTGCTGAAAGCTATTATAAGAAGTATTTAGGTGATAGTGAAGCAAAGATGGTAAAGACACAGACTTACGAACTTCTGAGTCATGCTACAGTGGCACTTGTTACCAGTGGTACAGCAACGCTTGAGACAGCTTTGCTGAATGTTCCACAGGTTGTCTGCTACGAAACGCCAGTTCCAAAGTTGATTCGTTTTGCTTTTAAGCATATTATCAAAGTGCGTTTTATCTCTCTTGTCAATCTTATTGCTGATAAAGAGATTGTGCAAGAACTGCTTGCTGATCGTTTCTCAATTCGCAACATTGCCAACGAGTTGTATCGCATCCTTCCTGGTCAGCCTTCGCGTGAACGTATGTTAGCTGATTATCAATATGTTCGTGACCGATTAGGTAATGAGGTGGCACCAGATAATGCGGCGAGGATTATGGTCGAAAAACTATCGGGTAGGCAGGTTTATAAACAGTCAAGTGAACCTGAAAAATGAGTTTGTAAGTGAACAAACTTACGAATAAATAGACTGCCTGAAACCCATGTGTGTTAGTTAATTTGTGCGTTGGTTTTAGTCAAATAAGTCTATCTATTCAAATTATTTACGTGAACAGAAATATTTCTTTTCATGAATAAAAAAATATTTATTGTCGCGTAAATAATTATTTCTTTTCATGAAAATAATTCGTGATGAATAGATAAATAAAAAATAAGGAGAGCTTTTGGCTCTCCTTATTCTTTGTATCTAATAGCTTTATAAGCTAATTAATTCAATCACTTTATCCACAGCTGATCTGATTCCATCTGCATTCTTACCACCAGCTTGAGCGTAGTGTGGCTGACCGCCACCGCCACCCTGGATGAGTTTGGCAGCCTCACGGATAACCTTACCAGCATTCAGTTCGTAATCTTTCACCATGTCATCACTGAGCATGATTGATAAGAGAGGACGATTCTCGTATACAGAACCGAGTACACAAACAAGCTTCTCTGGCAATGCTTCACGTACCTTGAAGACGATGTCCTTGGCAGAAGCTGGGTCGATTGGCAGCACCGTTTTTACGACATGCACGCCATTTACGGTCTCAGCATGCTCAACCATGTTCTTTGCAGCACGGCTAACAGCTTGGGCACGGAAACTCTCAAGCTCCTTCTTAATACTCTCGTTCTCTTCAACAAACTTTGTAAGAACTGCCTTGAGCTCCTTAGCATTATTGAACATTGCTCTCAAATCACGCAAAGTATCTTCAAGAGCGTAGATGGCATTCTCGCAAGTTTCGCCGGTCATAGCCTCAATACGACGTACACCAGCTGCAACACTGCTCTCGCCAACAATCTTAAAGAAACCAATACGACCTGTTGATGTGGCATGAATACCACCACAGAACTCACAGCTTGGACCGAAGCGAACAACACGAACCTTGTCGCCATACTTCTCACCGAAGAGGGCTACGGCACCCATCTTCTTTGCCTCCTCCATTGGTGTATCACGATGCTCGTCCATTGGGTAATCCTTACGAATCATCTCATTGACAAGCTTCTCTACCTGACGAAGTTCCTCGTCAGTAATCTTCTGGAAGTGAGAAACGTCGAAGCGGAGGGTGTCAGGACTTACGTATGAACCCTTCTGCTCAGCATGCTCACCGAGAACCTGCTTCAAAGCATAGTCGAGAAGGTGGGTTGCGGTGTGGTTGGCAGCTGAAGCGTCACGCTTTTCAGTGTCTACGCAAGCCATGAAGTCAGCCTCAAGGTTCTTTGGCAATTCCTTAACAATGTGTACGCTCTGATTGTTCTCACGCTTGGTATCGATGACATTAATAGTCTCGTCCTCACTAACAAGTACACCTTGGTCACCTACCTGACCACCCATCTCACCATAGAAAGGAGTATAGTCGAGTACAAGTTCATAGAAACTGTTCTTCTTCTGAGTCACCTTGCGGTAACGGAGGATGTGGCACTCATATTCTGTGTAGTCGTAACCAACAAACTCCTGTTCGCCTTCACGCAGTACTTCCCAGTCACCATTCTCTACAGCGGCAGCATTGCGCGCACGTGCTTTCTGCTGTTCCATCTCCTCGTTGAACTGCTTCTCGTCAACAGTATATCCGTTCTCTGCGCAGATAAGTTCGGTGAGGTCGAGTGGGAAACCGTAGGTATCGAAGAGGCGGAAAGCCTCCTTACCATCGAGTTGGGTCTGACCATGTGCCTTTAGCTCGTCCATTGCACCGTTAAGGAGCATGATACCCTTTTCCAATGTGCGAAGGAAAGAGTCTTCCTCTTCCTTCATTACGCGACCAATCAGTTCACGCTGTGCGGTGAGTTCTGGGTATGCAGTACCCATCTCACGTACCAACACGTTGAGCAACTTATACATGAAAGCTTCCTTCTGACCAAGGAATGTATAAGCGTAACGAACGGCACGGCGAAGGATTCGACGAATGACGTAACCTGCTTTCGCATTGCTTGGCAACTGACCGTCAGCAATAGAGAAAGCAACAGCACGAAGGTGATCGGCTACAACACGCATAGCGATGTCTACCTTCTGCTCTTCATTAACGCCTTCACCATTATCACCCTCAGGGGAAGGTGTGGTTATACTTCTTGCCTGAAATCTTCTCAATCTCTGCAATAACAGGTGCAAAGATATCTGTATCGTAGTTAGAGTTCTTGCCCTGCATGAGACGAACGAGACGTTCAAAGCCCATACCAGTATCGATAACGTGCATCTTCAATGGGTCAAGACTGCCGTCAGCTTTACGATTGAACTGCATGAACACGATGTTCCATATCTCAATAACCTGTGGGTGATCCTTGTTTACAAGTTCCTCACCAGGCACCTTTGCCTTCTCTTCCTCTGAACGGAAGTCAATATGAATCTCTGAACAAGGACCACAAGGACCTGTGTCACCCATCTCCCAGAAGTTATCGTGCTTGTTTCCGTTGACGATATGATTCTTTGGGAAATGCTTCTCCCAGTAGCTTGCTGCCTCATCATCACGTGATATTCCCTCTGCCTTATCACCCTCAAAGACGGTTACATAGAGGTCTTTTGGGTCAAGGTGGAGTACGTCTACAAGGTATTCGTAGGCGTAATCAATTGCTCCTTCTTTAAAAATAGTCACTAAAAGCTCCAGTTACCTAACATCTCAAACATCGTGTGGTGGCTGAGAGCTGCATCACGACCTACCTCTTCCAAGTCATTGTGCTTACCACTAACACGCAGACATTTCTGTGAGTCTGTACGGCGACGAGGCTCAGGATCCTTTGTTCCGAGGATAATATCTTTCCACTGGTTCATACCAGCATTAGTGAACATCAGCGTAGGGTCGTCCTTAATAACCATAGGGGCAGACGGTACGATAACGTGTCCCTTCGACTCAAAGAATTTCAAGTAAGAGTCGCGGATTTCGTTTGCTGTCATCATCTTTATTTTATTTTTAATTCAATTTTTCTACCTAAAAGTGTTGCAAAGATACTGACTTTTGAGTATTTTTGCAAACAATTAGGCTGCTGAATACGTAAAAACTTCTTTTAGAGGTGGACATAGTCTTCTTATTCAGACCTAAGATTGTGTAAATAATTGATATAAAAGTTACTAAGACATGGCAGAGAATCCGCGCAAACTGTATTATTCTATCAAGGAAGTGGCACAGCAGATTAACGTTACGGAGAGTCTGTTGCGATATTGGGAAACCGAGTTCCCACACCTTCGTCCTAAGACGACGGGCAATCGTGTGCGCCAATATACGGAGAAGGACATTGAACAGATAAAGGTTATTTACAACCTTGTCAAGGTGCGTGGCTTTAAGATTGCTGCAGCGCGCAAGATGTTGCAGGAGAATAGAAGTGGTGCTGACAAGAGTCAGAAGGTAATGGAAACCCTCTTCTCTGTGCGTGATCAGCTGAAAGAACTTAAGAAGCAGTTAGACGGATTGGTGTAGAATATCATTATATATTCCCTTTTATTTTTTTATACAAAAAGAAGCATAAAAGGGCTATTTTAACTTTCCACGTAAATACAGAATCTTCACTTCCAGATGGGATTCTCTCCAGCCATCAGAAAAAGCCAAGCATGTATATGGGAACTTTGGGATGAAGAGAAAAAATTTTTATGATTTGTTCTTTTATAGTATTCTTAGGATTTAAGTTGTTAATGAGATAAAGCACGCATGAAACAACTCCAAAAGCGCGTTTCCTCTGATTATCTGTCATATCTTGATTAAGCCACTTTTCATGATAGCCCTTGATGTTAACAGGTTTCTTTGCAAACACTTTATACCACAATCGTGAGTGGTGGGCTATCATATTTCTTAATAGAGATATTGATTCCAGCCAACTGAAAGTTCTTTTGATGAATTCAGTCCAAATTCCTTAGCGATTGCCGATTGCAAAGGAGATTGAGCCTTAAGGTTCTTATACATCTTTGAGAGCGTGCCAAATGAAGCTGTCTCTATAATCATCCATGCATCAGGATTATCTCCTTCAAACGATAATTCATCCCAGTGCTTACTCTCACGGATAAAATCACGTGCAAAAGGGTCTGTACTTCTTCCAAATTCATATTTTAATTTTAGAACAAATTCCTTATGATAATACTTATTTTCAAACAGGCTATTATCAAGGTACCATAATCCTGTGCCAGTCGATAATGAAAGGGTAGATATAATTCTGGTACGAAGCCCTATTTCCAAGGTCTCTATCGCATCAAATATTATTTGACGAAAAGATTTGTCTAATTCATATCTATCAATAACATCTTCGAAATATATGTCCTTCTTGAAATCTCCAGATTCCATATCTAACATGTCTATCCAAAAAGTACTTCAAACGGAAATAATTTATACGATTAAGAAACTCCTTAGCTAATTGTTCATTAAGGAAATGCATTCCACGATTTTTTAAAGTGGAAAGTTGATCATCTAACGTTCGTGGTTTCTGGTTCTTCATAATAAAAAAAATGACCCACCTGCAGTTCTAATGGGATGCAAGTGAGTTCTGTTATCTTTGTCACGAGCTTAGTCGTGATATTTTAATGAGTTCACACTACTTCAAGGTTTTATTTATAGATTCAGTTACATCTTACTTACTTTTGCAAAGATAAATAAATTATCTCAATATCGCAAATTCTTAATTAAGAAAATTATAATAATCCATTTTTACTTTTTAGTTGTTGTAAGACTTACATTGTTTTCGTGTTACATACCAACACAAAAGCGTGTGTGTCCTCAGCACGATATGTGTTGAGTGTATAATAGGGATAAAATAAGATATTTTATAATGGATGCTATAGTGATATACGTGTAATGCTACATATTAGACGCTCTTTAACAGAGTGTTTAAATAAAATATATTGTGATATTGTTGTTAATTGAGGATTTAAATTTGCTGTCATTTCTGTCACTTACATTTCTTTTCTAATATGTTATAATTCAACTAATTATGTGAAGTGTTAAAAATGACAGCAACCGTTTTCAAACTTAATTCTGGTATATGAGTATTGCTTTTATGCCATCTTTCTCATCAAAGCGTCAATCGTATTTCTTACTCTGCGCTCTGTTGTCAGCATGATTGTGTCCTCATCGGCACCCTCAGTACCCATATAGACGGATGGGTTAGAGTAGGTCATGCGACTTG
>BNJU01003913.1_pt1 | contig 105422 bp, 125 predicted proteins | sample 8539281 | NCBI WGS metagenome assembly BNJU01 (sample SAMD00202456, study PRJDB9452) | human saliva metagenome | isolation source: human saliva | place: Japan | reverse complement strand
TAAGACTCACCTTAGCAAATATAGTTACAGTTTTAAAGGAAGAAAATGAAGAAAAAGATTCAAAAAGTTAATAAAAGCATTACAAGTGAAAAAAGTTAAAAATATATTGAAGAAAAATATAATGGTAGTGTAGTAAGCTGCATTCTAAATAAAGAGTACTCGACTGAATTATCTCAAAATGGAAAATACTATTTATGCCTAACTTTCTAAGTGTTTTCCTGATTGGGATAATTCTTTTTATAAAGTTCATCACAGTTAGAAAAAACTCTTTGTATGTGTGTGTGTTGATAATAATAGATAACACCAATTATTATAGCAAGGTAATAAGGAGACAATATAAAAAGAAAAAAAAAAAAATAAAAATATAAAATTTTAAAAAAAATATTATTAAAGATTCTATTTTACAGAAGAAACAATGTTATTCTAAATTGTCAATGATTATAGCTTCAATAGGATTACGTACAAATTCTGTTGCAGTAATTGTGAGACGATGTTGATTTCGCCCCTAATGCCACACAATTCAGTCGCTAGGATGGGATTATCAAATCGAAATTCTAAAAAGAGTTTGATGCATCACTTTTTAGATTAGGAATTTTATAGTAATAAAGTGTAGTAAGCTCCAGCTTTTTATTTTATGGTAAGCCCTACTACGTGTAAGCAACTCACAGATACTAGCTCGAACTATGCGACTTTATGGGACGTTTTAATCCTGCGATTTTCAGTGGGTGCAGGAGTAGTGGAAAAACAAAAAGAGATGAGTGGAAATGTAGTTTGCCTGGAGTAGCTATTGCACCTTAACATTAATGCCTCCCTATGTGTGTAGTAGGAGTTTGGAAGTTTGCTCACTAGAGATTCAAAAATTTTTCTTAGAGCAGGATATTTGTTTATAATAAATGTACTTTTTATAATGTTGACGACAATGACTGGTGTAAGAAATTTATTCTGTGGGTGTTCTCTCAAACTAAAACACAGAATGCTCAGCAAGACAGCAAATAGTATTTTAATCTTAGGAGATCTGATTGTAATTGTTTCCAAGTATATACACAGCGGCGTGTGATGAGTAAATGATATAGCGAGGGAGACTCTAAAGACTTTTGTCAAAAGGAATTAACAGTGATTATGTTTTGATAATTCAGTTGATATCTAAAACAGTTACTTTAGAGGAGTTGTAGGAGGAGGCTTTTTAGCAGAATTGAAAACTTGAGAGAGATGGAGAGCTACGCTGAAAACTATAAATTAAAAAGATGGAGCAACTGTCAAATCAAAAATGTTTAACAGCACAGGATTTGTCAAAATATTTGAAGGAAGAATTCAAAGGACTGGAAAAAGTTGTTTTCACCGGTTGAAAGCAAAATAAAACAGCTTTGGAAAATGATTTGAGAATAGTTGAAAATATATTGTGCACAAAAATGCAAAGTGGTGATAATGAAGTAAAAGGTGGGAGAATTGATAGAGTTAAATAATAACGAAAATTTTATTGTTCTGGTTGACTGGTAATGAAACAATGACAGATGAAATTTTCTGAAAGATAAAAAAATAAATTTGATACTGAGAGAAAATGTGAAATTATCGTTGAAAGGCAATCGAAGAAATAGATATCGAATCTAAAAAAATACAAGGATTGTAAATAAAATTTATTAAATTGAAAAAATGTAGTAGAATAACTGAGTAATAAAATTAGAAGTAGAAACGTTGTTTCTCACCTTTCCATCATAATATAACCACAAGGGTTATTTTTTATCACATTTAAGTGAATGAGATGATCAGGTATATAATTTGTTTTAAGTATTCTTACATAAAAATGTAAGTCTGTTTTACCATGACTATTTTGAGCAAGGTTTCTTTCTCTTTGTTTTTATTGAAATTTTTAGAGGTGTTCTTTATAAAGGACAAATAAATCTGATGAACCAGAATGATGAAAAAATCAGAGCAGAGAGAAATAAGAGTTGTGGAACCGATGGAAACAGTTTGGAATTTTATCCGTAAATGAAGCTTTGACGCTAACTTATGAGAGAAAATTGGGTTAGTTGAAATCACCGATGCTACACCACCTGTATGCAAAATTATGGACTATGGAAGATTCAAGTATGAAAACAAAAAAGAAAAGAAAACAAAGAAACAGAAAATGTTGTCATCAAAGTTAGATAAAAGCTATCCATGTAGAAAGTGGACACGATAAGGCTCAAAATTTCTCAAATTAAGTTTCATGAAAAGAATATAAAGGTGAAAATGGTTTAAAGACTTTCAGGAAGGAAAAACTGCATGCTGAATCAATATTAGATTTTGAATGCTTTGCAGACAGTTTGAAGAAACGCAATAGTAAAAGAAATATGGAAAAGAACAAGTTCAAAAATTTGTTATGTTATCACCTAAAAATAGTAAAATAAGGAGGAAAAAAATGCCAAAAATGAAAACATACACACAGAGGACAAAAAGAGAGTTAAAAGTAACAGGAAACTGAAAACTTGTTGTAAACATTCAGGAAAAGATCGTAACGACTAAAATCAAATAAAGAAAAGAAAAGATTGGACAAGACGCAATCGTACCGAACAGAAGAAGAATTAAAAAGGGCACTGTGGGACGAGGCAGGAAGATAGTTCAATCAGATTATAAAAGACTAAGGAGGAAAAAAAAATGCCAAGGTAAAACAGAATAGTTAGAAGAAAAGACATAAAAAGTATTAAAGGAAGCAAAGGTTATAGAGCCATAAAAACAAATTATAAAAGGCAAATGAAGCTGTTAAAAAGCAGTGACACGCAGCAGGCATAGAAACATAAGAAAAAGAAAATGGGAAGAATTGTGGATAATAAGAATAAATGCAGCAAGATTAAATGGACTTTCAATTCAAGATTCATGAACAACGGATTGAAAAAGCTGGGTCAGGTTAGATAGAAAGTATTAGCTGATATAGCTTTAAACAATCCTGCAAATTTACAAATTAGTTGAAAAAATAAAATAGTTTAAATAAAGAAAGAAATGTCAGATAGAAACATTTCTTTTTTAACTATACAGAGAGGTGACTTTAATAGAAGGCAAATTATATGTGTGGAACTGAGCTGCTAGTGGGAGATATAAATAATACAAATTCTGATATATATCAAAAACTGACAGATATTGGATTGATTTATATTATCAGACAACAGTGGGAGATAATTTTGACAGGGTAAAGATGTGTGAAATAGCCTGAAGGCGGATTTAAGTAATAACAACAACAGACTGGGACCACTGATGATATAACAAAGAGTTGTGGCTGATTGCACAATGAAGAACAGAGTTGTTCAAAAATATTGTTGATGAGTAGTAGAAAGATACAGTAACAGAGTTTGATATAGCTAAAGACAAAAGGCTTCATTAAAAATTTGAATTACTGGAAGTAAATGAGACTTATCAGGGGATTTTTATGAAAAGGAAATAAGAAAAATAATTGTTACCAGGTCCACCTAATGAAATGACATGGATGATGGATAATCCAGAGTACACCTTTATTGAAAAAATATTCAGATAGTGTACTATTAATGAAGACACTTGAGATAAGAGGGTCCAGAAGGAAAAATTGATGAAGAACTGGAAAATATTTTAAAATGTATCCTAATCAACAGTAGCATACCTTAATAAAGGAAAAATGTGTACACATGTGAGGGGTTGCGATGAAGGGACTTAAGAAGGACAGTGAAAATAATGAAGAAAATAGATAAAATAATTAGGAGAAATTAGGAAGTTATCCTAGTACTGTTGTGATATAGTGTAATTATAAAATAAATATAGAAGTGCTAATTAAAACTGTCATGGAGTTTTGTAAGTATAATGTAAATTAAAAATAATTTTTAGAATTATATTATAGTTATAACTATGATAGTTTTATTAAATTAATCTTGACATTGTAAAGATTATATAATATAATCTTATCAGTGGATTTATGAAAATAAAATAAATTATGTGAGAGTTAAAATGAAGAGACATGAAAAGACTATCATCATGGAAGTTAAGAACTTATTGAAAAGGGAATAAAGATGATAAATGACACGGGCGAAGAAACTTTCGCTAAAGAAAACTGGCGGTGAATGTGGTGTCAGTAATGCTACTCCGTATACTTGCTTTAAAGATAAGGATGAACTCCTTAAAAGCAATGAGTGAATATATTGGAAATTCTAACATCTGAACTGGAAAAATGGCAGTAGTATAAAGGTATCAATAAACTGCTTGCCATGTTAGGAAAGAAATGTTATGTTATGTTTTTATGAGAATCCTGGGTGTTATCATTTTATATTTTCAAGGAAAGATATGAAGTTGACCTTTCACTGAAAATGCCAAAATAGTTAAACATTATAATGAACATAAAAAGAAAGCTATACGATTTACTAAAATGGAAATGCCTGAAGAAGTGATACAGGATAAAATTATTGCAATGTGGGCATTGGTACAGGGCGAGCATCAGTTGTAATAATACCGAATAATGTGCCTTAGCAATGGGATGAAAATAGAAGAAATAATAAAATCAGGTTTTTATAACATGTTATTAAAATATACAAAAGTGAAATATAAAAATAAAATTCTAAAATTTGTATGAATGGAGGTAGATTTACATGCAACTTATTATACATGATATTATGAAATAGGAAGAATTTCAAGAATATATGAAAAATTAGAAAATGAAGCAATAAGGAAAGTTATTGGAAAAAGAAAGGATGAGAAATTGGATTGAAAATAATGAGAAAGAAAAGAGTAAAAATCATATCTGATGAGAATAAAATATTGTACAGGCTTGACACTACTGCTGCTGGATAAAAATCTGGTAGATGTATATTGAAAGATGGATATGAGAATCTAGCTGAACTTTATTCAAAAAGAAACTGAAAGATAATCAATCTAAGTAAATGCTGCTATGGGACATACAGTCCTTTTGTAAAAATGTATTAGACATGAAGTATACCTTATCTTCTTCCATTTTTAGAATTGAAAACAGTAATGAAATGCATCATACAATTAGATATAGTGCTGCTGGAGGTAGCATATTTTGCTCACAGCGAAGATTTAACGGAACTGGATGATAGCTGACACTGAAAAGCTAATTGTGGTCAGGCAGATGTAAAGAGAGTTACAAATGTGAGTTTTTGTTTAGAAAATGTCAGCTAGAGGAGGTGAGTAAAATGAAAGGGTGGAATAATAGTAGGAGTCAAGAGGAAGGAGTAACTCTGAAATATTGATGAAAATGCTTATGTTCTTTACTTAGCCGAGCACATCAAATTAACAAATATTATTTATTTTCCAGTAAAAGTGCACAGCGTGAAATAAAGTCTGAGAGAATCATAGTGAATGCAGATGTACTGATTCCTTTTCACTCTGTGTAATGACATCATCCATATACCCTCTTTTAGATATTCTTTTCCCAAATTTGAAGAGAAGATGATAGGCATTCAAAAGGACACAAGGGTTTACTGTGGTATTGCAAATGTAATGGATGAAGAGGAAAGCAGAATCAGCTGGCAATCCTACGGATAGAAAAACTGGTGTGATTGGTGCAGAATGGGGACAGGGTGTTGTGAGTATAAGGAGCAGGAGAAATACTGCTCGGCATTGTCTGGAAAGAAGTTCCATTAAGGAAAAGAGTCCGTTAAAAATGCTTGGAAAAGTATTAAATCTATTTTCTGGTAATATCTAGGGCGGGTAAAGTGATGGTGAAAATTTATCTCACGTCTAACTGGTCAAGAATGTTATATTGGATACTACCAGGGATCAGTGGCGTGGATAATAAAAGTCCAGATATATATGGACTTAGAATAGAGGTTTATTTAGAAAATATAAATAAGAGCAGGGCTATATCAAAGAGAATTTTGAGAGAATAGCCTTTCATGTGTATCTATAATTTTTCTGTTTAGCAATTTTCTTATAGCTGAAAGTCAGTGCAAAAGCACTCCTCAGGGGAGCGGTTATGAGTATGGAGACTACTGCCAGCACTCGCGCTAAAGATTATATTTCCTGAAGAGAAGTCCCGTGATAAGGTATGGAGCCATTGGCCGCCTGAACAGTGGCACTTTTTGGGCAATAGGCAATCATACAGAATAACCAGAAATTCCTTTATGTGAAAGCGATGTTCCAGAGGGCATAAAACACCCCACCATACGGAAAACTACTGCAACAGTCATAATCAGTGAATGGCAGAGATGCTTGCTCCCAAATGCGCACTTTTTATATTTACAGTGGCACCTGCAAAGCACAAAAGCATAACTTCTGCAGCAATCCACAATTTGAATATTTTCGCAGAAGAGTCTTTTAGCAGGTAATACTATTTATCCTGAGTATCCCTGGTTTCCCATACTCATTATGGCAGAAGTCCCGAAAATCAAAGATATGCAGTCAGAGGAGATGTTTCAAAAGGGAGTCACAAGCGGGAAAGGAAATATTTACAAATGATAATTACCTGCAGACTGTCTCTACACTTGAACTTTTGCAGAAATAGATGTAAGTACATAGCACGTACCTGAAAGAGACCTACGATGTCCCATATGGAAGTAGAGTTTTATAGGTTAAAGTGCTAGATGAAATGCCACCATTTGGAGAGCAAGGGCAATGAAGGAAGTAAATGGAAACTATAGCAAACATCATCGTAACTTAGAGCCAGCCATAATCAGCTGTGGAATCCCTTCTTCTGTTTCCACATATCAAGTCTTCCATGAGTTTAACATTTAGAGACAACTCTCTGACGGGAGAAACAGCTGGCGATAACGGTTCCAAGTGTGCAGAATCCAGAGACGAAGCCCTAAAAATTTTGGATGACAAAAATTATCATTTCCCAGAATTTCAAGGTTGCAGGCACAAACACGGCATTAAGACAGCGTAGAGTAAACTTCCAGCACACTTTTCAAAAGTCATTTATATCAGAGTTCAAATAGCTCTTGTCAATATTATAATCAAGCTAACCTCTGGCCTTTCGTAAATCAGTTGATAATGATAAAATTTTCGGATCAAGAAAGATTTAAGGAGATAAGGTCCTATACTACTAAAATTGTTCCTGTAACAGGCAGCATTCCAAGTAGCAGTGGTAATTTCAGGCGGTTAAATATACTGCACCAAGTGCAATACCTGAAAGAAAAATAGAGTGTAAGACTAAATAACATAAAGAGTCTCCTTTCACAGCCTGATGTGGACATAGGTTGTCCATCTATGGGTTGGCATACTGGAGACGTCAGGAGATGATGCAAAAGACCAGGAAGTGTGATAGTAATGAGAGATTAGGGAGGTGCGCAGAAAGGAGGTGGTGTGAGAGTCGTATAGGAAGCATGAAATGGATGCAGGAGGAAATGTTCAAGAAAGGAGATTTGGATCACACGAAATATCATCCAGATATGTGATTTGTGTATTAGGGATGATGCATATGGACTGTAGGAATAGAAAAGTATATTGCTTGCGGTGCTGATAAATGAAGGATGTTAGTATTTTGCAACGGCATGTATGTGGGCAACAGAAAATTAGGAGATATATGGTTAAAGGGATTTTCCACAAGGCACAGGTGGGAAAGAAATTTCTGTCAATGGTGATTAAATTATATTGAAGAAAATGAACTGAAAGAAAGAAATCTGTAAAAATGGAGTGAAAGTACAGTGCAATTTTTGAGACAACATGAAAAATATGTAGCGTGTTTTAAAATGATGAAGAAAGAATAAGTACATATAAAGTTTAGCTACAAGGAATGAGACAGGCTTGGAGTTTGATGAAAATGAGACAGAGAAAGCTGATAGATAAAAGTTATTTCCAAATATTGATATAATGTCAATTTATTCCCATATTTCTGATGTTGAAATGAAAAGAGACAGAAAAACGCAAATAATGAGATATGAGGAGGAATAGTCTCTAGATTTTTGGTAAAAATGAGTAAAATGTGGAGTTACGCACATTCAGGCTGATCCTTTACTCTTTTTAAATCGTCTGAGGAAAATATAATTATGATTTTGCAAGGTAAGATGGCAACATGTGAAATGGAACCTTTAGTAAAAAACCGAACTTCATCCTGTAGTGAAGCTAAATTCAGACACCAAAAAAACAAAAAAACAACACCCAAAAAAAAAAAAACAAAAACAACACAACAAAACAAAAACCAAACAAAAAAAACAAAAAACAAAAACAAAAAAAAAACAAAACCAAAAAAAAAAAAAAAACAGAAAACAGGAAATGAAAATTACTCTGCCTTACAAGCCAGAATAGGCACAGAACAATACAGGATGACATACTTACAAAAATGGAATAAAGGAATAGAATATAATGGTTTAATGTTTATAAGAAAGTTTAAAAATATTTTTCACACATAGGATATAGCAGAAGATAATGTTATTTCAGAATACTATCAAAATTTTTGAGAGGAAAGTGATATAATATTTATAAATTGAAAAATACAGGAGAGAAAATAATAATGGATAAGTTGTATTAATAATGGCCGGGTGGAAGCGGAACAGGATTCTGGCCCTTTGTCTGACAGAGCTGAAAGACCAAAAAGCGGTTCTACTGGATCTTGTTTCTGACAATGATTAGGAAACAGTAGACAGGGGTTGGGTGAATTGGGTTTCTAGCTGAAAAATATTTATTTCAACAAATATAGCGTATCTTGATATTATAAAAAGGAATTACCTGAAAATACTGATATAATGAGCCAATGGCAAGGGATACTGCGCATGATGTATAGGTTATACTGCATTAATAATACAGAAAATGATACAAAGACAGTATTATGGCAGTGCTACATACTGGATCATCTTATAAAAAGGAAAAGAATTTCTTGAAAGTCTTTAACTTTGCTTTTGAAGCTGAAAAAGATAGTTATTGTCATTGAATTGCAGCCTTCTTATCCGAAACAGGATATGGTTATATTGAATATTTTAAAAATAAAATCACAGAAGAAGATAACAGAAGAATGTAAAATCTACAAAAGTAAAAAGTTTTCAGGGAAAAACTAACAGGAAATTGTCAGAAAAATATATAGAATAGGAAAATTATTTAATGGAATAGTGGAATGTTCGTATGGAAAACAAATTATACTGAATGAAAATAAAAATATATATGGATTCCATAAAGAAGTTGAAAAATAGAAAAATGCTGGAAAATAAAAGATTTACAAATGAATTTTATGAAAGCATTGAGTGACTATGTCAGTGGAAATTTGAAACATTTGAGAAAATATCTATAGATTTTTGGAGGTAATGGAACATACAAAGTCAGTTCTTGTAATACCTGATGATATAAGCTGTGAATGATGTGGGAAGTTTCAAATCCCTTTGATGAAATATTTCAAAAGGATAAAAGGAAATGTTATAAGAGCAGAAAAATATTCAGAAGTGATTCAGAAGGAAATATAATAATAAAATCAAGGAAAAGAATAATAGCAACAATAGGATAGAAGTATATTGTGTAAATCGGAAGATCACTGCTTGTATGTCATAAAGGATAAAAGTCAGGAAATAGATATTACAAAATTGAAAAGAAAATAAATAAAAAAGAAAAAGGAAAGGGAAAAAGTCTATGGATATAAACTGCATTCAGGAAGCCAAAAGAAGTTTTGACATATGAAATAAGTGAACTGAAAAGGTGAAAAATAAGTTAGATGACAGATTTGAGAAACAGTAAATCTTATTTATGGTTTGAAAAATATGGGTTGTAGTTACTGGAATTGGGAAAATCAGGACTTATAGGTGAAGAATCGCCGCAACGAGCTTCCCACAGGAACAAGTGCCATATTTGTAAATGCCGCCAGAAAGCATTGCATGGAGATTTGGGAATGATAAGTAACGGAGATGTGTATTGCAATTTCAAATAGTGGAAATTCTGATGAAATATTAAAGTATTCTGACTCCTATATATAGTGGGAAAAATAGTAGCACTTACAGGAAATGAAAATCTACGCTTACAAAATATGCAGAAATAGTTATAAATATGGGATTGAAAAGCAGTGTCCACTTGGAACAGCACCGATGAGTTCAACAACAGCAACTCTTGTAATGGGGATGCTATGTGCAGTTGCACTTATGAAAATGAGAAACTTTACTGAAAATGATTTTTGCTAAATATCAGCCAGGTGGAAAACCTTGGAAAAGAGACTTCTTCTTACAGTTTCTGATTTGATGCATATGGTGATGAACTGCCTGTTGTGGGAGAAAATGAGGAAATTGAGAAATGTTCTGCTTCTTTCACAAAGATGGGTAGCAGTATGTATTTCAGAAAGATGGAAGAGCACAGCAGAGTTAAAGGGAATTGTTACTGAAGGAGATATAGACGTGCGTTACAGACATAGGAAAAAATTCTTTCACATATAAAGCCAAGGATATAATGATGTTCTTCTCCAATTTCATCAGTAGAGATTCAATGGCACTTGAGCACTGCATCTTATGGAAAATAGAAAAAGTCAGATACATCTTCTGCCAGTTGTAGAAGATGGAAAATGTAGTTGGAATAATAAATTCATGACTGATGGGTTTAAAATAGAGGAAGGAAAAATAATATTCAATGGATAATAAAAATTTATTAAAAGGAACAATGGTTTCATTCCTGATGATGAATTTAGTGACAAAAATGGGGTCATTTATATTTCTTCCAATAATAACAAGGCTTCTTACCCCAGGAAGGAGTTTGGTATTGTTGGGAACATTGGGACCTATCACTTCACTGTTTACAGTTATTTCTGGGGCTTGGTCTTTATAATGCACAGATGAAGAAATATGTGGATCTGAAGGACAATGAAGATGAATTTGGAAGCTATATGTTTTTCATCAACTATGATTATAGTTGTGTTAATGTGCAACATATATATTTTTATTTACCCCTTTGGCTCAAAAATGTTTTTCCTATATTGTTGATTTAAGTAAGTAGAGTTACTATCCGCATAATAATTGTAAGTGTACTGACTTGCAGCAGCAAATGCTTTTAACAATCTTGCACAACTCTGTTCAGAATAGAAGAATAGCATATGAAAGTGGCTGAATTGGAAGTGTAGTCAGCCTTTTTGACAACTTATATTCTGGCAATTTACTTTATAAAATCTCGAAAGTGGGGGTTTTTGGAAACCAGTTTGCAAATTTAATTGCATTGCTTATAGTGTTTCTATTCTATTTTTAAGGATTATTTTGGGGAAATTTAAGTTCAGACTGAATTTCAATTATGTAAAATATTCCCTGCGTAATGGACTGCCATTACTTTTATAGAACTTACGGATCAGGTTGTAAAATTTAAAGTACTGAACTTGTACTGGCTAAGTTTGTATCTCTTGCAACAGTTGGGGATATACTCTGGCATTTACGGGGGAAGAGTTCTTTCAGTTGTTACAGGTTCGTTGCTAAACAGCTGGACACCTGAGTTTTATGAGCAATGAAGACAGATGGAGACAAACCCTAAAATAACGAAAGTGTGGAAAACTTTTATAGCAATTATTTTCTTTTTGCCGTCAGTTTATAGCACGAGCTGTTTGCCCTGAAGGAATAAAACTCATATTTCCCTGCAAGTTATCATCAGGCAATAAATTATATGGCGTTAATTCTTGCAGGAATTGTAGTTCAGGCTCTATTCTGTCTGGATTATTTCTTCCATTTTCCTAGAAGACAGTATATATTTTTCTACTTTTACAATGTTTTGCAATGATATTCAACTCTTGCAGGAAAATATTATAGTTTATACCTAGATATCCTGAAATTGGACCAATTATAGCAGCATGGACAACGTACTTGCATTTTATTCAGGGCAATAATGGAAATGATGATAATAAGGATATAAAATATCCTTTTAATTATAAAAACTTTTCTTATATTTGATAATAGTTGTAAATCCTGTAATATTCTATCTTTCAAATTCAAATATTTCATGGATGAAATTTGGGCTGAAAAATAGTTTATCTGGCAATAGTTACAAAATTACTTGTAAACAGGGATGTATATAATACAAAAATAATGAATCTTGTAAATGGAATAAAAGAAAGATTATAAAAATAGTTAGTCACGGTGACTGACTGAAGGGATGATGAAATTTACAGGTATTTACTCCTACTTTAATAGAAAGAACTGCTTGGAAAACTGTACGTTCACTTCAAATCAGACTTACAGGATTTTGAGATGGCTTATGAATTGATGACGGTTCTACTGATGGAACAGAAGATGGGTAAAAAGAATTTATAAATGACTGGATATAAAGATATTTTCATACGGAAAATGGTGGAAAAGCAGAGAGCATATAACTTTGGGTTGAGAAAGCGAAGGAGAGCTTTTATATGTCTTGATTCTGATGATGAATATATGTGAAACTGGTCTTGAGACGATTTTGAAATATTGGGAAAAAGTATGATGATGAGAAATTTGCGGAATGGGGTATGTTATCAATATATCCTGACGGAAAAGTTATTGGAAGAATTTCAAAAAGAAAGATGATCAACACAGTTTGATATTTACAATAAACATGGAGTTAAAGGTGATAAAAGGCCTTATGTTTCGTACAGAGTCACAATATCCTTTCCAGTTTTGAAGGGAAAAGTTTTACAACAGGAAGCAGTTGTTTACAACAGAATCTGTCAGAAAATATAAAATGCTCTATGTAAATGAAAATTGAAATAAAGGAGTATCAGGAAAGACGGATCTGACAGCAAAAGTATAATAATTTACTGTAGAAATCCTAAAGACTCAGCTCTTTACCATAATGAAATCAACTAAGACAACTGACTTTTTCAAACAGAAAATTTTTAAATAATGCTGTTTATTACAAATTCTGTAAAAAGTTGCAGGATATGGATTTTTCAAAATTTATAAGGAATGTTACAATAAAATGGGATTAATAATTTCACTTCCTGTAGGAATGTATATATGTACGGAAGGCGAAAAAGATTTATAACAGAAAAATAAGGAAATGGGAATTAAATTATGAAGAAAAAGATAAGATATTATTACAATTTTACACATATTCGTAATATTTTTCTTTGTACTATTTTTAAAATGTAGTTGTCTTTCAAATGATACAACGGAAATGAAGTTTTTGGAAATTCTTCTTAATGAGGTGTATATTATAATTTGTCACAGGAAAAGATTTACTTGGACTGGCTGAATTCTTACATGGTATTCCTCTATACATGTTTCTCTTTTAATTTTACGAGGATATTTCTGGATATTGTAGGATACTAAGGAATTTGGATGGGCTAAAAATTTGCAAACTATTATTTTTCAATGATGTACGGATGGAAATAATAAATGTATTTATAATTGTACTTCTCTTTACTCATTTGGGATTTTTATAAAGTATTTTCTAAATGAAAAGGAAAATGAGCTGAAAAGCCGTATAACTCTTAAAAAATAAGAAGATATATACTGATTTTGGAATGTTTCTGTTTTTATAGTTGCATTACCTGCACTTGCTTATAAAATGTTTATTCAGCTGAAGGTCATACTGCAGGCAGGATATGAAGCGTATTATACAGGTATATTGAAAGGGTGGACTATCCATTCTTTACAAAAGGTTCAGGGAACAATAATGACAATAGGGATTTTCTGATATTTTTAATATCAATTCGCTTCAAAAAGGAAGTTTCTTACTATTTCTTCACTGTATCTTATGGGTGAAAACTGCTGGATTCCTAAAGGTGCGAGGGCGATATTTCCTGACCAGCTTCTATTTATAATGTGGTATTACGCAAAGGTTTATGGAATAAAAATCAAAGCAAAAACAATGGCAAAACTGGTAGGATTTACGAGTGCTGTTTTCTACAGATACTTGTTTCAATAAGAAGTAAGAAAGGTATTTCTCTGGATTTTAATAAATTCTGTATATAATTTTTCTATTTTCGCAGGGGTAGCTACCTTGTGCTGGGATATACGATAGATCTGAAAAGTAAAAATTGTAGGAGCAGGTTCGTATCCGTATATATTGCAAGGAATATTCAGATTTTAAGCCACAGTCAGCAGAAGCACTGAATACAACAAATTCTTTGGCGGATAAGCTGACATATGCCATTAAATCCTGTCGCATATATGAAGGGAAGGGTGGTTCTAAAACTATATTGCTGAAATGTACGATCTTGGGTATGTGTGGATTATCGTTATTTCCATACTGCTGGGGTATATGATAATAAAAATATGAAAAATACGTCGTAGAAAATAGATTTTTACTACTTACAAGCTATTATTTCATTCTAATCTCTTTTATATTCCAAGAGGGTTCATTTTTGGAGAAAGGGCTGATAAAAGAATATGGCTATGCTTGCAGGTGTATATATAATATTCAGTTTGACTATATGTACAGGAAAATTGAAGAAAATGAGGGTTTAATATTAATGAAAAATATAGAAATAATAGAAGGAATAAAGTAATAAAATAAAAATTATATAGTTAAATGGACCAAATGAAAGGAAAAAAATTTTTCTTGAACAATGGGCTGGAGCAGACCTTGCTTTTCCGCTTACAGATAGTCAAATTGATGATTTGAATAATATCTGTTCGATTTTTGTGAAAATAGAGTTTGTCAGGGATTATTCAGAAAATACGTATAGAGACTTGATAATATTCATATTGGACGGTTTATGATTAATCCTGAGACTTACAGGAAAAGGTCTTGGAAAAGAGGCTTTGATGGATTTATAAATTTGATTTTCAAGATGAAAAATATAAATTCAATTACATTAAATGTTTTTGATTATAATGCAGGAGCTAAAGAATTATATGAGAAATTGGATTTAAAGTTGTAAATATTGTTGAAAATCCAAGGAAAAAGAGTACACGATGATTATGAGTGAAAACCAGGAGAAAAAAATGATAGATTGTACTATGTCTGGATAGGGAAATGCAAAAAGCCTGATATATTTTATAAATGTCTGAAATCATGGCATGGAAAAACTTCCAGATTTTGAAATAATTGAAATAAATGAAAAAGATTTTGATATAGAAGGTCATCTGACAGATTTTTCAGAGAATGTTATGAGAGAAAACTCTGGGCATATATGTCTGACTATATAAGGGTACATTATATGTATGAAAAATTCAGGAATATATGTAGACACTGATATGGAAATTATAAAAGATATATCACCATTAATAGAAAATGAAAAATGAAATTTTTATAGGGATATGAGGGATGAAAAAAACATATAAGTGTTGGAATTTTTGGAACAGACAGGCATAATGAAATACTGAAAATATGATGAAGAGATTTTTATGAAAAGGGGAAATATGGGAAAAACCTCTATGGACAATTCCTAAAAATATTTACTTATATATTTGATATGGATTGACTGATAAAAGGAAAAATACATTAAAGGAGGAGAAATAACAATATATCCTAAAGAATATTTTTATCCTTACGGTTTTAGAGAGACATTTTCACCAGATTGTATAAAGGAAAAATACATATGGAATCCATTGGTGGAATGATAGCTGGTCGAGCCTTAAGGCGAGGCACTTGAGAGTAAAGCATCTAACAGATTCAAAATTAATAAAAAAATGAGAATTATAGCCAGATACTATCTTGTTGAAAAAGATAAGATATGAAAGGAAGTAAAAAGAAAATGAAAGTTTTAAAAATACTGAAAATATTGTTATGTAGTGTAATGCTAGTAGCTGAGGAAAAAGAATTAAGAATAATGACATATAATATTTATGGACAAGACTGGCATAATGGTATAAAAACTTGGGAAAAGCATAAAAATATAAAAGCCTCACTTTGTTTCATTGCAGGAAGTTGACAAAAAGTCAAAAAGAAGTAATTTTCAGGGATGTAACTTTTGATATAGCAGTTGAACTTGAGTATAACTATTATTATTTTCAGAAATCAAAGGGATTTTTGAGTTCAGGGAATTTGGATTTCCTTTATTTCAAAAATATCCAGTAGAAAAATATATGCCTATGAATTACACCTCAATCGGGGCTGAGAAACGTCAGGATTGTAATAGCAGAACTTGAAAAAGAGAATTTGGAAAGAAAGTAATGATAATTAATACCCACATGGATTATAAAAGAAATAAAAAGGAAGAGCTTGAATCCTTTTCACTGTTAAATGGATTATTTGAAAAGTGATGTAAAAGTTTTAAGCGGAGATTTGAACTTTGCTTCAAATACAGGAATATTATCAGACACTTACAAAGGAATGGAAGGATAGTTACTTTGAAGGAAAAGATAAAGAAATGAGAAGTATTGAAGATCCTAGAATAGACTATATATTTGGAGATTATTCCAATAACTGGAAGGTGAAAAAGTTTTTCATAAAGGATGATACACAGGATTGGACTAAATTAACGATCACTTTCCATATATGAGCATAATTGATATAAAATAAAAATATACTACTCAATCTTGTGTCCAAGATTTTTGGGTGCAGTACATTTAGATATTTTATTCCAGAACAATGTTTTTCCAAGTAATGGTGATTCCATAATGTCAAAAGGCATTACCCAGCCACCCCATCAGAATCAAGGTCAACATCACGTCCTGTATTCTTTCACCATTTTTAAAAACTAAGATATACAAACTGAGAACAGTACAGTCTTTTATCAAAAATTCTTATCAAATGTTAGGCATATGGTTTGTAACAGTTTTATCAATTTCGTTAAATAGGGCACTTCTAAATTTATCATCTATATTTTTTCAGTCTAAAGATTTGACTATCTTTCTTTTTAGTTTTGACCATGCATAAATTGGGCTTTCGCTATATCCTGCCGAATACAGAGGAAACTCTACAATTTTTCTCTTCATTCAGTATTTGCTGTGCCCCCATGGAACGGATAGTAGGTTCCTTTGAAAGAATTAAAATATCTCCAGGTTGCAGCTGATCAACTTTTGAAATAACTTCTTCAGGCTGATACCATTTATATTTTTGGATTTATTGACTGGCATGAAATAACTAAAAAGTAAGCAAAATGGCAATCAATAGCTGTCTTATGAAAAGTTTTTATTATTTTTATTGTTTTAATATCTGAAATCATCACTATCATATCCTTTCACATTTTATTATATATTATATAGAAAGCTGAAAAAATAGTCCAGTTTTTATTCATATTTAATAAATTGTATAGCAAATAATTTGTTTATCAAATTAATTTTTATAGGAACTTATAAAAATAATACTTTTTATAATAAAAATATGATATAATTATCTGCAATTATTTTTAAGAAATATTATAATTTATAAAAATAAGAAGAAAAGGAATGAAAAATGGAAATACTGAAGGAAGAATTTTTAAAAGTTAAGAGAAAAATGATGCAAAAATTTGAGGAAAGATTTTTGCAAGGCATAGGGAACTTGGAGAAAAGGAAGTACCTATAAAAACAATAGGACCTATAAACGGAGTTTACTATGAAAGGGGAGAAAGAAGTTATTTTATCCGTCCTAGAATAAGGGCAGGACTTATAACATTGCAGCAGCTGAGGGCTGTGTCAGATTTATCTTTAAAACATGGTGACGGAGAAATAAAACTTACAACAAGACATGGAATTCAGCTGAGGGGGAATTAAGGCAGAGAATGTTCTCCCATTAATAGAAGATTTGTTTAACGTAGGATTAAAGACTCAGGCTGTAGGTGGAAAAAGTATAAGAGGAATGATTATTTCATCGTATAGTGGTTTTGAAAAGGAAGAGTTTGATGTGACTCCTTATGCAGTCCATTCAATAAATTACCTGTTTCAGAATGAAGATACATATGCACTTCCTGGGAAACTGAAATTTTCAGCTTCAAACAGCAGTGAGGATACTGCAGAGCAAAATATTCTGATATGGGATTTATTGCATAAATGGTGAAAGACTATTTTGAAAGTATATTTTTGATTTTGGTATGAACCTGTCAAATAAAGAAATCCTTATAAATATTCAAAAGATATAAAAGGCTGAAGAAATGCTTATGTGTATGAGGGGCAATGGTAATGATGTTCAAGGATAACATGGAAGTTACAAATCCAAGGGGCAAGAGTAAGAACAATGAACAGAAAAAATAGGAATAGAGGCATTTGAAGAAAAATTTGAAGGATATGTAGAGAAGGCAAAAAGAAATAGACTCTGTAATTGATATAAAGGAACTTTATAAAAGATGTGAAAAATCAGGAAGAAGCATTTGAATGGAGCAAAGATAGACTTTGTTCTGAAGGAATAGACGAGGACTTCTTATTAATGTGAGGGAAAGTTACAGACAGAAGGGAATTTATGCTGTAAAAACTAAAATTTGCAGGTGGAGTTATAAGAAGAAAGAAAACAGCTGGAGGAATTCTTGAATATTTAGAAAGCTTTAAATCATGAAATCAAAATAAAACTCTAGAAATAATCAGGAAATTATAGATTTTCAATTTAAATGGTGAAGAAACTTTGCATATTTTGAAAAATTTTGAAGAAAGACTTATAAGAAGTGCTTTTGAAGATACAATCACGTGCACCGGTGTTCCAAGATACAGATTACATAACTTCAGTAAAAGTGCGCTGACAAGATACTAAAGAAATTTGACAGTAATGATGCAGCATTGAAAAAGGAATTACCACAGCTGAGGAATTTTCAGGGTGTCCTAATTCATGCAGTCTGACTTTTAAAGGAGATCTTGGATTTTCAGGTAGAATTAAAAAGATAGATGAAAAGGTGAATATTGCATATACATTGCTAAGTGAAAATAAAATATAGAATTGGCAGGAAAAAGCAATAATTTTAGAAAAGGATTTACCTGAAATGCTTTATGAAATGGCATTTACTGAAAAAAGATTCTAAAATTAAGGATTTTCATGAATTTATGAATATAGAACACGAAAAGGTAAAATGAACTTATATATATGCACAGTAATAAAAATTCTCAACTAAGAAAGAACAAATAGAAAAGATTGTTGTATAATGATCTATTTTGGAAAGAGGGAATGAAAATGAAAAAAAGAGAATTTTGATAATTCTTGGAATTATGATGATGTTTATAGTAAGTTGTGGAGGAAAACATCCAGCAGTGAAGGATTTTTGAAGAAACTATGAAAAAATTTACAAAAGTGGAGATGTAAAGTAAACTTTCAGAAGGACCTGATAAAATTTTTGAGTCAAATATAAACCCTGAAATGAAGACAGCTCTAACAGAGGGATTGAAAAATTACTTATAAAAATAAATAAAACAACAGAAAATAAAGATAAAAAAATGAAGTAATTATAAAACGTAACTATGAAATCTCCTGATTTAAGTGGAGTTATGAAAAGAACTGTTTGAAAAAGTAGCCGGATTAATGGCACGGATGCAGGAAAAAAACAGAAAAGGAAAATAGGAGAAGCAGCAGGAAAAGTAGCGACAGAATTAATAAAAGGAAAGAATAAAAGTGGTAAAACAAAAAGAAAAACATTTGATGTAGTGTATACAGATGATAAATGGAGTCCTGATGTAGCTTCAAATAAAGATTATTTTGAAAATGTTAACTATGAATATGGCAAGTATGGAATAAAAGAAGATGTCTCAAAAATTTAAAAAAATATGAAAGGGGATATCCCAAAAAGAATGAATATATTATACAAAAATCAGCCAATTTCAAATTCGGCTTTTTATAAAATAATAAAATTAGAAAGTTATGTAAAGACTATAAAATACAACAGTAAAAGTAACTTTATACAATACAAAGTTAAATTCTTTAAAAAGAAAAATATTATATTTTTCATAAATATTTGAAAATAAGGTTTAGAAGTGTGGATTGTTCTTGCTTTTTAAAGAAGTTAAAAAGTTCTAATGAAACTTGACAAATATAAAAAAATGAAGATATAATTAAGTAACAATATAAAAATAAAAAGAAAGAAGGTAGAGATATGGGGTTAAGAATGTAGGAAAAACATATCGGAGATATTTCAGATATAAACTGGTTCAGAAAACAGTGGCTCTTGTTTTGCTGCTGTTTTTTTAATTTCAACATATTTTCTGAAATAGTACCTGACCCTGCAAGTATCGGTACAAAAGTCACACGGACAGCTTCAGGGTGAGATCAGATAGATATAGCAAGGCCGAATGGGAACGGAACAAGCTATAATTCACTGAAGGAACTTCAGGTGGGAGAAAGGGGACTTATCCTAAATAATAATAAAAAACATTGTAGTTCAGACTGAGATAGCGGGACTTGTAGTAAGAAACCGTAATCTTGACAATGGGACAGAAGCCAACCTTATCATAACTGAAATAACAGGGAAGAACAGAACAGGCATAAACGGTTATGTGGAAGTTGCAGGTAAGCGTGCTGACATAGTTATAGCCAACAGGAATGGAATCCATGTAAACGGGGGAGGCTTTTAAATTCTGACAGGGTTACACTGACAACAGGAAGACTGAACATGGAGAATGGAGACCTGAAATCAATAATTATAGAAATAGGAATTAATTTATATTTTTATTTTTAAATTATACATAATAATAAAAGTAGTGAATAATGATATGAAAAATCATACTCCATATTTCTTACTATTTATATCTATTTTTATTTTTGGTACATAAAAAACTCGGGGATAAAGATTGGAGCATTCGAGTGCAGGAATGGGAGCTGTATCAGCTCTTGGAGGGAATGTCCTTGCATCATCAGTATCATTGAACTATAATAAAAGCCAGAATAGCTACCACAGGGAAGAAAGAATGTCAGTTGGAAGCAGACTACATGTAAAGGGCGGAGTGGAGTATAATGGAAAGAACCTCCATGCTGTCAATCTTAACATGCTCAATGAAGGCGATACAGTATACAACATAACAGGAAACATCATAAGGGAAGCAGGAAAGAGCACAATAAAGGAAAGTACGGGAAGCAGAGGATATGGACTCAGTCTTGCCAAGGGATCAGACGGAATGAACCCTTTCAAGGGCAATAGCACAACAGTTACAGCGAGCACAAGTGGAAGCAGGAGTAAAAGTGAAGGAGTATACTATACAAATCCTAAGGACGAGACAAAAGGAAACAGCCACTACAATGTAGGAGGAGATGTCAAGATAATGGGAGTTGACGTTAAGACTGGAAGCGTGTCAGGAACTGTTGGAGGGAATATGACCGTTGAGAGTGTGTAGGACAAGGTGGATTCAGAAAGCAGAGGATATTCATTAAATTATGGAATAGGAATAGGAAACCACACAGTAGTAAGAAATGAAAACCTGTACAGACAAACGGAGTCCTATACTTCAAGCATAGAGCAGGATATTCATCTGGAAATACTGTACAGAAGAACAACAAATGCAGTAGCAGGCTTTGCCGCAGACAGCGGAATCTTTGACGTAAAAGGAAAAATAAGACAAGTAGGGTCACTAATTGACGGAAACTTCACATTAAACTCAAGTGGCTATGAGTATGAAGATTTAAAAGACATTGACAAGTCAAGAAATATTGGAATCAATATGACATTTACTCCAGGAGTAACAGAAATATACAGAAACGGAAGAATGACAGGAGAAGCAACAGGTGGAGTGGCAGTTGGAACAAGACTGAACTATAGCGAAACGAACTATGTGGCAAAAAGTAAAGGCGACAGTGGGTGAAGCAACAGGAATTACTGTAAATGGTAGAGTACCGACCTGAGTGGTATAAATAGAGATGTAAAGCAATATGGTTGAAGTTGAAAAAGACAAGAAGATACTGCCTATGAATATTGATTTAGGAACTGAATATTGGCTTAATGATTATTCTAGAGAAAAAACTTAAAACTGCTATGGATAAAGCCTCCTCAAAATATAACATTGAAAAATAAGGAATGAACTGACTTACTTAAATATTAAAAGAATACAGAAGAAAGCGGAGAGGGTGAAAAATTATCAGAGAAGGAAAAGAGGTTTATTGTTGTTGTAGAAGGAAACTAAAAGACTATATTTTTCTTATAAAGATAATAGTTTAAAAAGAAACAAAAAATATAGAAGAGTTAAACAATAAACAAAAATGAAAACGAAAAACTATATACTGTTAATGAGAAAAGGGAGAAAAAGAACTTAGCTATGAAAATATAAATAATTTTTATATAAATATGTAATCTCAAAATATACAATATACTGAAGGTGGTAAGGAATTTTTATCCAAATAATAACAGAAAAAGAAGTTCAAAAAGTACAATTGCTTCTGTTTATATTCTAATATATGAAGAAAAATTGAAAAACATAGAATATCAAAAGTTCCAAGATGAATGAGCACAAAAACAATTTTCAAAAATATATGAAAATGAAAAGCTAAGAGAAGATATAAAAATGCAGAAGAAATGAGCTTTAAAAATTTAAAAACTCCAGAAAACGCAATTGAAATAGTAAAAGAATATGCAAAAATTTACAACAGATGAAACTTTAGAAAAATATTTATATAAAAATTATAACGAAATAAATTTATTACAAAAGGAACAAAGAATGGATAGCCAACATTACTGAGGGATAGAAAATGGATTTTTCCAGAATTAAAAACTGTTGAAAGTAACAACAGATACTACAAAAGACAAGATAATACAATATATAAGGAATGTAATTACAGGAAATTTTGGTCCATATTTACATGAAATTAACCATGGGATTCAGCATCTATGAATTATAGTCAACTAGCAAATAAAGGATATAATGATAAATTAGTAGATGTGGGTAGATGGTTTACATTAAATGATTATTATGTAGGGCGTCCTTTTATTACAGATATATACCGTTATAATATCCGTGAGTTAGATAGTATGTCTATTGCAATAGATAATGGAATAGGAAAATATGATATAATTTACGAATCAATGAAAGCTAAAAAGGAGATAAAAATGAAAATATTAATCAAATTTTTGTTTTTGTTTTTGTTTATTTAATTTAATTTTACATAGCAAATTATAAAACGGTAGATAGGAAAAGTCTTTTTAGAGATAGATTGGTCAGAAGAAGAATGGATGAAAATGTTCTTTTGCAGATTCAAAAACATTTGAAATAATAAATGAAAAATATGGAAAAAGACAAAGATAAAGTTTATTATGGAGATTATGAAATATATGGAGCTGATCCGAAAACCTTTAAAGTTGTATCAAATGGTTTTTCTACGGATAAGAATAACGTATATAGATATTGGAAAAGTTATCTCATGTAGATATCGAAAGTTTTAAAAATTTTTCAATGGTCAAAAAGATTATATCGGTGTGTATTTTAAAGATAAAAATGGAGTTTATTTTTCATTGGGTGAAATATTATTTGAAAAATTGATATCAAAATTCCAAAAAGCTTTGAAATTTTAGCGGACGGATATACAAAGGATAAAAATAATATTTATTTTATGGAGAAAAGATAGAAAATGTTGATATCAAAACTTTTGAAGTATTAGAAGTGGATAAATATGGTAATAGAAATTATGCAAGAGATAAAAATAATATTATATACAGGAAATAAAATAAATGGAATTAATATTCAGACATTTAAAATACTTGATTCAGATTACATAAAAGATGACGTCAATGTCTATTATTTGAGTCAGAAAATAAAAATGCAGATGTTAAAACTTTTGAGTTCTTGATTTCTCATATTCAAAAAGATAAAAATAATGTATATAAACAAGGTGAAAAATAGATGATATGGATTCACAAACATTTTGAAATACTTGACTATAGGTATATAAAAAGATAAAAATAATGTATATAAATTTGATAATAAACTAAAAAGATGTGAGATGCAAAAACTTTCATAATACTGAAATATGATTACACAAAAGATAAAAATAACATATATCATGATGATAAAAATAGAAAATGTAGATTTGAAAACTTTTGAAGTGATAAATTCTAATTATGCGAAGGATAAAAACATGTATATTGTGGAGAAAAAAATTATTATAAGTGCGGATCCTAAAACCTTTAAAATTATTGATTTGGAACATGAATTAACGAAAGATAAAAATAACGAATATCAATATTGTAAAAATAGAAAAATTAAGGATCAAAACTCAAATCTTTCAGTAAACAATAAAGAGGTTTGAGTTTTCTGCAAAAAAATTGAAATACTGGGCAACAGATTATGGAAGAAAAAATTAAATAATGAGATAGCTCAGGCAAAGAATAAGATTGAAAGAGTTTCAAAAAATAATGAAGGTTGTAATTGAAAATGAAGATAAAAATATTGGACTTTATTGCAGGGACAGAATTGATTATGAGAAAACTAGGGACATTCAATTACTATACATATAGAAATGAATTCTAAGAAATGGAGTGATACAAAGAGATAAAAGGTTATCATTTTTGCTGACATAATAAACTGGATTGCTTTTGGTTCAGGAATAAATGACAAGTCAAGTGTAAGTAGAGGATTGATAGATTTGTACTTGGAACATTAGTTTTAATGCAGTATAAAGGTGTAAAAGATACGAGACCGTTGGTTATAAAGGAATTGAGCAAATATGATTCTCGTAATGCTGGTAGATATAAAAAGATGGAACAGGATATAGAAAATCAGCTGAAAAATGTGATGAAATTGAGAAAAATAATCATTTTGATTTTATTTATACTACTAATATCAATGCTAAAAATGTGTGTTGTACACACCAAAGAATTTTTATTATACAAATTCATAAGAACAATCTTTATCTATAAATATAGTATGAATTTTTCAATGCAAAAGTTTAAAGTTCTATAGCTTCAGATTATATAAATGAAAGTCTGGTTTAAAAAAAGGCTTTTTGTCAAGAGTAGGGAGTGAAAAAGTTCGATAACCTTAAGAGATTCTAAGTTGAATAAAGCTTTTTAAGGTTGTCGAATTTTTATATCCCATAAGATAGTCTTTTATTACTTTTATCTTGTTATTTTTACCTTCAACAAATCCATTATTTATATTATATTTTTGTATATTATTTATTTCTTTTTCCCAGTTTGATAATGTTTCCCATAACTAGATACATTCCTTTATTCCTGATACCTTCAACTCTCCTATCAGGTTCTTCAGTTCATAACTGAATATAGTGACATTTAATATTGCAATTTACCTTTTTCATTTTTTTGTAACTGCAAAAAATAGATAAAATGGAGTATAATTATTAAAGATGAAAAGTGCAAGCGTGGCGGAATTGGTAGAACGCGCTGTTTTCAGGAGCAGTGGCAGTAGTCGTGTGGGTTCGAGTCCCACCTCTTGCACCAAAAATTAAATTTAATTATAAAAAAACTTGCAAAAATAGATAAAAATGTGGTATTATAATTATAAGAGCAAAATATTAGGCAGAAAGAGTGGGAGGTTCCCACTCTTTAGTTTTTAAATATGAGGTGGATATTTTATGGATTGGAAATGCTTGAAGAGAGAATGGAGGAGCATTTAAAGGAGCTGGGACTGGAACTTTGCAGATATAGAGTATGTTCCTGAAGGTGGATACAACTACTTAAGAATTTATGTTGAAAAAGCCTGACGGGAATACAAGTCTTGATGACTGTGTAGAACTTAGCACTAGAATAGATGGTATCGCAGATGAGCTGATAAATGAAAAATTTTTATTTGGAAGTTTCAACGCCAGGACTTGAAAGAAGGCTGAAAAAAACCTGGAGATTTTATTAGATTTACAGGAAAAAAAGTAAAGATATATACAAAAAGTCAGATTGAAGGAAAAAAGACATTTGAAGGTAAGTTAGAAAAGTTTGAAAAATGAAACAATATTTTTATTGGATAGTACGGAAAAAGTATATGAAATACCTTTTTCTAAATTGAAAAATCACATTTGATATGTAAATTCCGGTAAACATATTAGAGAGTGAGGAGGAATAATGAAATCAAAAGATCAGAGAATCTTTTTAGAAGCATTGGATGAACTGGAAAGAGAAAAGGGAATTATAAAGGAAGAATTGTTGGAAGCGGTAGAAACAGCATTACTTGCAGCATATAAGAAAAAAAATTACGGTGAAAAAGATAATGCAGACATAACAATAAATAGAAATACAGGGGAAGTAAAGGTTTTTTCCAGAAGAACAGTTGTTGAAACAGTGACTAAACCTGATGAGGAAATAAGTCTTGAAGATGCACGTTCATTGAAAAAAAGATCAAACCTTGGAGATGTTATGGATGTAGAAATTAACGCCGAAGGGTTTAAAAAGAAATGCTATTCAGAATGCTAAGCAGATAGTTGTTCAGAAGGTAAGAGAATGTGAAAAAGAAAAATATTTTCAATAAATTTAAGCAGATAGAAAAAATGATTGTTGCTGCCACTGTAAGAAAAACAGATGAAAAAGGAAATCTTTACATTGATATAAACGGTCTTGAAGCTATTGTGCCTGCAAAGGAACTTTCTGAAGCAGATAGATTTCGTCAGGGAGATAGAATAAGAGTATATGTTGGAACTGTTGAAGAATCTACAAAATATACGAAAAGTTTCCTTTCAAGAAAGGCGGAAGAGCTGTTAAGAGGTCTGCTCGAACTTGAAATTCCTGAAATAGAAGATGGAATAATTGAAATTAAGAATATTGCAAGGGAAGCAGGGAGCAGAACAAAAGTTGCAGTGTATTCAGAAGATCCAAATCTGGATGTAAAAGGGAGCATGTATCGGTAAAAATGGAATGAGGATTCAAAGTATTATAGATGAACTTCAGGGAGAAAAAGATAGATATAGTACTTTGGGATGAAGATATGACAACTTTTGTAAAAAATGCTCTTAATCCAGCAGAAGTAATTTCAGTTGATATAATTGAAAATGAAGAAGAAAAGAATTGCAAGAGTAGTTGTGAATGAAGATCAGCTATCTCTGGCAATAGGGTAAAAAGGACAGAATTCACGTCTTGCAGCAAAACTTTGTGGTATAAAAATAGATATTCATACTGCTGAAAGTTACGAAGATGACCAGGATGAATACGAAGAAGATGAAATAGAAGGTGACGAATAATATATGCCTGAAAGAACATGTATCAGTTGTAGAAAAAAGGCGAAAAAAAAGATTTTTTGAGAATATCCGAAGAAAATGGAAAATACGTATTTGATAAGGAAATGAAAGTACAGAGCAGAGGATTTTACGTGTGTAAGCATCCAGCCTGTATAGAAAGATTATCAAAAAACAGAAAAATATAATCTTGAGATGCAGGAGCTTCTCAAGTTACTGAAAGAAACAGAAAAACAGGAAAAAACATAATAGACATTATACGCCCTATGAAAAAAATTCAGGTTTTCTTTGTTTTTCGGAATAGATGAAAACATTGAAGGGATAAAGAAAAAAATAAGGTAAGATTACTGATATTGCCAAAAGACATAAATGAAAAAAATATAGAACAATTTAAAAGACTTGAGGAAAGTTTTGAAGTCACTATAATAAATATTGAGAAAAAGAGGAATTTCTGAATGTTTTTCAAGAAATGTAAATGTCGTAGGAATAACGGATAAAGGGTAGTGAATGGTATATTAAGCAAAGTGGAGGTGACAGAATGAAATTAAGAGTACATCAGTTGGCTAAAGAACTGGGTTATGAAAGTCCAAAGTTTCTTGAAAAATTAACTGAAATAGGCGTTCAAGTGAAATCTCACCTAAGTGGCCTGACAGATGATGAAATAGCCGATATAAAAAGGAAACTTAACAAAAAGATGAGAAGCCTAAGGAACATAATAAATCTAACGAAAATCATAATAAATATGTAAAAGAAACTCCAAATATAAATAAACATGATGCGGCAAAAGTACAAAAATAGAGTCGAAAACAAATAAAAAAAGAAAAATGAGGATAAAGTGGAATTGAATGTTGGATTAAATAATAATAGTCAAAAATAATAATAACAATAATAAAAACTATCAAAATAGAGATGAAAGAAAAACTGAAACTGTAAATAGAGATAGTAATAGAGACAATAACAGAGATAACAGAGATAACAGAAACAGATACCAGAACAAAAGATAACAGAGACAAAAACAGAAATTACCAGAACAGAGATAATAATCGAGAGATGGAAGACCGTCATTTGACAGGGACAATCAAAAATAGAGATGGAAAGGACAATAATAGAAATTTCCATAATAATAAAAACAGGGATAATAGAAATTATCAGAACAGAGACAATAACCAGAGGGACGGAAGACCATCATTTGATAGGGATAATCAAAATAAGGACAGAAGAGACGGTAAATTTGATAGAAATTCCGGAAGAAATTTTGATGACAATCAGAACAGGGACAGAAATTATCAAAATAGAGATAATAATCAGAGAGATGGAAGACCGTCATTTGACAGGGATAACAGAAATAGAGATAATAGAAATTATCAGAACAGGGATAATAGAGATAACAGAGATGGTCAAAGGGATAGACGTTCTTTCGAAAGAGGAAAAGGACGACACAAGGGATAGTAGAAATTTTGGAAACAGAAATAATAAAAAGAAGCACCAAAAATGATATAGCCCTTCTCCAATTGCGGAAAAAACCTAAGAACAATGTAAAGGAAAAAGCAAAATTTGACAAGAAGAGATACGAAAAGGAAAAGAAACAGAAGGAAGAAGAAAAGAAATTAAGAGAATTAAGATCTGATTTCAGAAAAGATGACAAAAAGATAAAAAGAAACAGGAAAAAGTAATGAAGGATGAAATAATCAGAATAGAAGGCGAAAGTATTGGAATGATAACTATTGGAGAAGAAATAGTTATCAAGGATCTGGCTGAAAAGCTAGGAATAAATGTTTCCGATATTATAAAAAAATTCTTTATGCAGGGGAAAATGCTGACTGCAAATGCTATCTTATCATTTGAGGAAGCTGAAGAAGTAGCTCTTGACTATGAAGTAATAGTTGAAAAAGAAGAAGTTGTTGAAGTAAGTTATGGTGAAAAAGTATCATCTTGAAGTTGAAGACAAGGAACAGGATCTTGTGGAAAGAGCTCCAGTTATAACAATAATGGGACACGTAGACCATGGAAAAACATCCCTTCTTGATGCATTAAGACACACAAATATAATCGAAGGCGAAGCTGGAGGAATAACACAGAGAATAGGAGCCTACCAGGTAAACTGGAAGGGACAGAAGGTTACATTTATAGATACTCCTGGACACGAAGCTTTTACTGAAATGAGGGCAAGAGGAGCAAATATAACTGATATTTCAATACTTATAGTTGCAGCAGATGATGGAGTAAAACCTCAGACTGTAGAAGCTATATCACATGCTAAAGAAGCTGGAGTACCAATAATAGTAGCAATAAATAAAATTGACAAACCTGGTGCAGATCCTATGAAGGTTAGAACAGAGTTGACAGAATATGGACTTATGTCACCTGACTGGGGAGGAAATACTGAATTTGTGGAAATTTCTGCAAAACAGAAGATAAACCTTGAAGAATTACTTGAAACTATACTGATTACAGCAGAACTGCTTGAATTGAAGGCAAATCCTAAGAAAAGGGCAAAAGCTGTAGTTGTAGAATCAAGACTTGATCCTAAAATGGGAGCGGTAGCGGATATACTGATTCAGGAAGGTGAACTTAAAATCGGAGATATATTCGTTGCAGGAGAAGCACATGGAAGAGTAAGATCAATGCTTGATGACAGAGGAAATAAAATAGAAAAGGCAACATTATCTCAGCCGGTGGAAATCACAGGATTTAGTAATGTTCCAAATGCCGGAGATGTCCTTTACGGAGTAAATAACGATAAACAGGCTAAAAAGATAGTTGAAGATTTCATAAAAGAAAAGAAAATCAACGATCAGAATAAAAGAAACACATCTCATTGGAAAGTCTGTCTCAGGAACTGGAAGAACAGCAGCTTAAAGAACTTAAATGTATCATAAGAGCAGATTCTAAAGGTTCAGTAGAAACATTGAAGGAATCATTGTTGAAGCTGAATAACGAAAAAGCAATGATAAACATTATTCAGGGAAGTGCCGGAGCAGTAACTGAAGGAGACGTAAAACTTGCGGAAGCATCAAATGCAATAATAATTGCATTTAACGTAAGACCTACAACTCCTGCAAGAATTGAGGCGGAAAAAAACTGGAGTGGAAATTAGAAACTACAATGTAATTTACCATGTAACAGAAGAGATAGAAAAAGCCCCTTAAAGGAATGCTTGATCCTGAATATAAGGAAGTTTACTTTGGAAGAATTGAAGTTAAGCAGGTATTTAAAAATCAGTAACGTTGGAAATATTGCAGGAGCAATAGTAGTAGACGGAAAAGTAAGTAAAACTTCTAAAAATAAGAGTTATAAGAGATGGAATAATTATTTACGATGGAGAATTAGATTCACTTAAGAGATTTAAGGATGATGCAAAGGAAGTTGTCATGGGACAGGAATGTGGAATCAGAATTAAAAGATTTTTAATGATATAAAAGAAGGCGACATCATAGAATCATATATTTTGGAAGAAATACCAAGATAGTTTGATTATTTTGCATATTGATTAAATTATGGGAGTGAAAATTATTATGAATGACAGAAGGAAAAAAAGGACTTGAAAAGGAAATATCAAGAATAATCGGAATGACTATTCTGACAGAAGTAAAAAATGAAAAAAATAAAAAAATCTGGTAACAATACATAAGACAGAGCTTACAAAGGATGGAAGATATCTTGATCTTACTTTTTCAATACTGGATCTGAAAAAAATAATGTAAATAAAGAAAAAAATACTGGAAGAACTTGAAAAATTAAAAAGGTTTTTTCAGAAAAACAATTGGATCTCAGTTATCAATCAGATTTGTTCCTGAAATAAGAATTCATTTAGATGACAGTATCGAATACGGTATAAAAAAATAACATCTTTGCTGAATGAGGTAAAAAAGAAGGACAGTGAATGATTTGTGAAATGGGAGTTGAAGAAACACGATAAAAATTATTTAGCCCTGAAAAGTAAGGAATTTAATGAGAGTCAACTTATAACAGGTTTATTGCTTAATAGAGGAATTACTACAAAAAGAAGTGGAAAAAAATTTCTGAATACGAGTGAAAGTGAGCTGAATGACCCTTTTCTTTTTGAAAATATGCATGAAGTTGTAGAAAGAATACTTGATGCAAAAAAACGGAAAGAAAAAATAGTAATCTATGGAGATTATGACGTGGACGGAATATCAGGAACGGCGTATCTTGTACTCGTATTTAGAAAACTAGGGTTAAATGTAGATTATTATATCCCAAACAGGGCACATGAAGGAGTTGGGATAAATAAGAATCTTATAAAAATATCTGTCTAAGAAAAATGCAAAGTTATTTATTACAGTGGATACAGGGATTGGAAGCAAGGAAGAACTGTTAATGTTAAGGGAAAATAATATTGACGTAATTATTACAGATCATCATAGACCACTTGATGCAATCAGTGACATGAAGGTTCTTACAGTAAATCCCAAAATAAGTAAAAACTATCCAAATAAGAATTTATCAGGTTCAGGAGTTGCGTTTAAACTAGCTGAAGCAGTGTATGAAACGATGCGGAGTAAGTAAAAAGCTGCTGTATGACTATCTGGATATTGTAATGATAGGAACAGTTGCAGATGTTGTGCCAATGACTGATGAAAACAGGTTTATAATAAAAAAAGGATTATATAATTTAAGAAAAAACTAAGGTAAAAGGCTTAAAGTATATTATTAGTTACTAAAAATAAATCCCAAAAATATAACTACAAGCGATATAGGATTTTATATTGCACCTATTTTCAATGCTCTGGGTAGAATAGACAACTCCAAAATGGTGGTAAATTTCTTTTATACAGGAAGATGACTTTAAAATTTTTGCAATCATTGAAGAAATGAAAAAGGCAAATAAAATAAGAAGATATCTGGAAATAGAAATATACAATGAAATAGAGGAAAAAAATTCAGAAACTGAATAATCCCAAATACATATTCATGAAAAGTAGAAAATGGCATTCGGGAGTAATAGGAGTTGTATGTTCCAGAATTTCCATAAAGTATAATATTCCAGTAATACTCGTTTCAATAAAAAATGGATATGGAAAGGCTTCATGCCGTAGTATAGAAGGACTTAATATATTTGATATTCTTAGGAAACATCAGATAAGTTTGACAGATTTGGAGGACATGATCTGGCGGCAGGATTTCTTGTGTCGGAAAAAAATATCTTGCTGAAATAGAAAGATATCTGAAAAAGACTTTAACTACAAATAAGTCAAGCATGGAAAAAGTTCTAAATATTGATGCAAAATTAGGAATAGAGGAAATAAATAAGAACAAGCTTCTTGATATAAATAGGTTATCGCCCTTTGGTCTTGATAATCAGGAACCAAATTTCATAGACACAGGAGTAAAGTTTGTAAATTTTACGAAATTTGGTGTGAATAACCGTCATTTTAAAGGATATATAAGAAAAATAACAGATTTATATCTGTAATTGGATATAATCTGGGACATAAACTTAAACTTAAAAATCTCAATAAAAAAATATGAGATAGTTTATACTCCGGTTTTCAAGTCTGTAAGAACAGATTTGTTTATTGAATTGAAGGTGAAAAGACTTTAATTAGCCGAATAAAGATAATTATCATGGAAAAATACAAAAAAACATGATAAACTGGAGAAAGAGAAATTAATTAGTTAAACAACATAAAAATATATTAGAATATAAATTAGGAGGATTATAAAAAAATGTCAACAGTAAAAATTATCAGAAACAGTATATGAAGTATCAGTAACAAGAAATGGTGAAGAACTAAAAACATCTTAAGGAACATGTATTAGTACATTTTAAAAGATGCAAAAAGTAGATGGATTTAGAAAAGGGCACGTACCGGTAGATGTACTTGAAAAATTCAAAAAGAAATAGAAGGGGAAATCTTAATCACATAATTTCAGAAGAATATAGAAAAAGCAGTTGAAGAAAATAACTTATCACCAATTGCAGACATTAAACTGGAAAAATATGAAAATAATGAAGACAATGTAGAAGTAGTATTTACTATACCTGTATTACCTGAAATTAATTTAGGAGATTACAAAAGCGTAAAAGTAGAAAAAGAAGCATTAGATGTAAATGATGAAAAAGTTAATGCTGAAATCGAAATAATGAGATCAAATGCAGGAAAATTAAAAGAAGTTGCAGATGATGAAGCAGCTCAGAATAAAGATGTCACAAACATCAACTTTGAAGGATTTATAGATGGAGAAGCATTTGACGGAGGAAAAGCTGAAGGATTTGACCTTACTTTTAGGATCAAAAAGCTTTTATAGATACTTTTGAAGATCAGATTATAGGACATAAAAAAGGTGACGAATTTGATGTAAACGTTACTTTCCCTGAAGAATACCATGCAGAAAACTTAAAAGGAAAACCTGCAGTATTTAAAGTAAAAAAGTAAATTCAATAAAGAGAAAAAGAAGAAGCAGAATTAAATGAAGATCTTGCAAAAAGAACTTGGATATGATTCAGTAGAAGATTTAAAAGCTAAACAAAAAGAAAATCTTATAAAAAGAGAAGAAACAAGAATTGAAAATGAATACAGAGGAAAAGTTGTAGATGCAGTTGTAGATACTGTAAACTTTGAAATACCTGAAGCAGTAGTAGAAAGAGAAATTCAATTCCAAATAAAACAGATTTGCTCAACAGCTTCAAATGCAAGGAATGTCATTAAATCAATATTTTGAAATGACAGGTCAGGATATTGAAAAATGAGAGAAAGTATTAAAGAATCAGCTGAAAAAAATCTGTAAAAAGAGATTTAGTATTAACTGAAATAGCTAAAAGCAGAAAATGTACAGGCAACTGAAGAAGAAGTAAATGCTGAATTAGATAGAACTGCTTTAATGTATGGAATGGATAGGGAAGGATTAATTGCAGAAGTTAGAAAAATCTGGAAACTATGCAAGATTTATAGATGAAATAAAATATCAGATTATAAACAGAAAAACTGTTGATTTATTGGCAAAATAAGGAGGAAATAAGATGTACAGTCCTGTAGTAATTGAAAATGACGGACGTGGAGAAAGAAGTTACGATATATACTCCAGACTGCTGAAGGATAGAATAATATTCGTAGGTGGAGAAATAGAAGATAATATGGCAAATGCAATTATTGCACAGCTGTTATTTTTAGACGCACAGGATAAGGAAAAAGACATTGTAATGTATATTAACAGTCCCGGTGGAGTAATTACCTCGGGACTTGCCATATATGATACAATGCATCATATAAAATGTGATGTTTCCACAGTGTGTCTTGGTCAGGCTGCCAGCATGGGAGCTCTGCTGCTTACAGCCGGAGCAAAAGGAAAGAGATATTCACTGCCTAATTCAAGAATAATGATACATCAGCCTTTAGGTGGAGCAAGAGGGCAGGCAACAGATATTCAGATACAGGCAAAAGAAATTGAAAGAATGAAGGAACTGACAAGCAAAATTCTATCAGAAGCTACAGGAAAACCTATAGAGGAAATTTATCAGGATACAGAAAGGGATAATTTCATGTCTCCTGAAGAAGCTATAGAATACGGTCTGATAGATAAAGTTCTATAAACTTAGGAAAAAATAACGAGGTGAAGATCATTGGAAAAGGAGAAAAAAAGCTGCACATTTTGTGGAAAGTCTGAAGATGAAGTATACCAGCTTATAAGTAGCCCTGATAATGATGCCTTCATATGTGATGAATGTATAGAAGACTGTCAGGAACTGCTTGATGAAAGTGGGTACAGTGAAGATGAGAAAAAGATGGAACTTACTTTGCTGAAACCTGCAGAAATTAAAAGTAGACTGGATGAATATATAATAGGGCAGGAAAGGGCTAAAAAGGTTCTTTCTGTTGCTGTATATAATCATTTTAAGAGAATTAACCATAAAATGAAAAACATAGATGATGGAACTGCAGAAGTCAAATGTTTTTACTGGTGGGACCTACAGGAAGTGGAAAAACCCTTCTGGCACAGACACTGGCAAAAATTCTTAATGTACCGTTGGCGATAGCTGATGCAACTACATTGACAGAAGCCGGATATGTAGGTGACGATGTAGAAAACGTACTTTTAAAACTTATAAAAGCGGCAGATTATGATATAGAAACTGCTGAACATGGGATAATATACATAGATGAAATAGATAAGATTGCAAGAAAGTCAGAAAATATGTCTATTACAAGGGATGTTTCAGGGGAAGGTGTCCAACAGGCATTACTGAAAATAATAGAAGGAACTGTTGCAAGTGTACCGCCGCAAGGTGGAAGAAAGCATCCAAATCAGGAAATGATAGAAATAAACACAAAAGATATACTGTTTTATTGTGGGTGGAGCTTTTTGAAGGTCTTGAAGGTAAGCTGAGAAACAGAATAAATCAGAAAAGAGTGGGATTTGGTCTGGAAGGGGAAGAAAAGAAACTGGATGACCTCACTTTATTTGAAAATGTATTACCGGAAGATCTTAGTAAATATGGTCTTATACCTGAACTGATTGGAAGATTACCTATAATTACGGCATTACATGGACTGGATGAAGAAGCCATGGTAAAAATACTTACAGAACCTAAAAATTCACTGGTAAAACAGTATAAAAAGTATTTTGAAATGGAAGATGTTGAGTTAAGTTTCGACAATGATGCAATAACTGAAATAGCAAAAACTTGCCCTAAAGAGAAAAATAGGTGCAGGGGACTTAGATCAATCATTGAAAATGTAATGCTTGATTTAATGTATGAAATTCCTTCAATGGAAAAAGTTTCAGAAGTAAGAATTACTAGGAAGCAGTTGAAGATAAGGAAAAAGTAATAGTAAAAGTAATTTAATTTTAAAGATTCTGAATAGGAAAATTTAAAGGAAAAATGTAAAAAGGACTATCTTTTTCAAGTTTGTATGTTAAAAATATACAAGTTTAAAAGAAAGGAGAAAATATGTTAAAGAAACCTTTTATAGCAACAAGGGAACTAGTTGTTTTTCCTGGTGTGGTAACTCCTATATTTATAGGTAGGCAAGCCAGCCTTTCAAGTTTGGAAGAAGCCCTTTCAAGCTTTGATAACAAGCTGATACTTTCCACACAGAAGGATCCAAATGTGAAGAACCTAAACTGCCGGAAGATGTATAGGAAACAGGGGTGTTAGTTCATGTAATCCAGACAGTTAAAAATGCCAAATAGCAATGTGAAGGTTTTAGTGGAAGCTAAACTAGGGTATTAATAGGCGAATTTGAAGAAAAAAAAGGTGTGCAGTATGCAGACTATGAAGAAATCTTCCGAAAACCTATTGATGAAAGCAAATCAGAAGCATTGAAAAGAAGAGTAATTGATGAGTTTTCAAACTATGCTAAAATAACTCAGAAAAATATTACCTGATGTGATTTATAATATAAAGGAAGTTAGAAATATTGATAAGGCTTTGATCTATATGTACAAACCTTATGATAGCGACTAATGTAAAACAGGAACTGCTTGAAATTCTTGATGTTGGAAAGAGCATATAAAATATTGAGTATTCTGAAAAGGAAGTTGAAATATTTACTCTTGAAAGAGAGATAGAAAACAAAGTCAAGGAACAGATGGCAGAAGTACAGAAAAACTACTATCTGAGGGAAAAAATAAAGGCAATGAGGGAAGAAATGGGTGAAGATTCTGATTCTGATGAAGAATTGGAAGAACTGGATCAGAGAGTTCAGGACTCAAAAATTCCTAAAGAATTGAAGGCTAAAATGGTAAAGGAACTTTCAAGACTGAAAAAAATGCCTGATTTTTCTGCAGAAGCTCTGTATAAGAAGTTATGTCGAAACTGTACTGGAATTACCATGGGATAAGTCAACAAAGGATGAAATAGATATTGAAAAAGCTGAAAAAATCCTTGATGAAGATCATTATGGTCTAGAAGAAGTAAAGGCAAGAATACTTGAATTCCTTGCTGTGAAGAAGTTAAATAACACACTTAAAGGATCTATAATATGTCTTGTGGGACCTCCGGGTGTAGGTAAAACTTCACTCTGCAAATTCTGTTGCACGCTCTATGAATAGAAAGTTTACAGAATTTCATTAGGTGGATTAAGAGATGAAGCTGAAATCAGAGGACATAGAAGAACATATATAGGGATCAATGCCGGAAGAATTATAAATTCATTGAAACAGGTAGGAGTAAACAATCCTGTTATGTTATTTGATGAAATAGACAAAATGGCATCTGATTTTAGAGGAGATCCTGCATCAGCAATGCTGGAAGTATTGGATCCTGCTCAAAACCATACATTTGAAGATCACTATATAGATTATCCGTTTGATTTATCAAAAGTGTTCTTTATATGTACAGCAAATGATTTAGGGTGGAATTCCAGGTCCGCTAAGAGACAGAATGGAAATAATCTACATAGAATCATATACAGAATTTGAAAAGCTGAATATAGCAAAAAGATATCTTATACCTCAGACTCAGGAGGAAAATGGACTTAAAAATTACAAGATACCATTTACTGATGATTCGATACTTAAACAATTAACGAATATACTAGGGAAGCAGGAGTAAGAAATCTTAGAAGAGAAATAGGAAAACTGTTTTAGAAAAATGGCAAGGGAAGCTTTAACTTCAAAATCTAAAGAAAAATTATCTGTAACTGAAGCAAAAATAAAGAAATATCTTGGAAATCCAAAATACAGGGAAGATAAAATTAAGGAAAAAGCAGGAAAAGTTGGGTTGTAAATGGACTGGCATGGACTGCAGTCGGTGGAACTATGCTGGAAGTTCAGGCTGTGAAAGATGGAAGGAAAAGGACATCTTCAGCTACAGGAAAAACTTGAAGTGTAATGCAGGAATCTGCTAAAGTTGCATATTCATATGTCAGACATATAAAAATGAACTTGGAATAAAGGACAAGTTCAATGAAAAACGGATATTCACTTGCATTTTCCTGAAGGTGCTGTTCCAAAAAGATGGTCCATCTGCTGGAATTACAATAACAACAGCCATTATATCAGTTCTGACTGACAAGAAGTTAGACAGGATGTAGCAATGACAGGAGAAATAACTATTACAGGAGAAGTTCTGGCAATAGGTGGAGTAAAGGAAAAAGTTATAGCCGCTCATAGAGTTGGAATATGATGTTGTACTTCCGATGGATAATAAAATTGATACGGAAGAACTGCCTGAAGAAATAACAAAGGAAATGAAATCCATTTTGCTGAAACTTATGACGATAGTTAAAAATTGTTTTTGTAGGAAAAACAGCTAAAAACAGAAAAACTGTAAAAACCAGCAGCAAAGGCAAAAACTAAAAAGACAACAAAATAATATAGAAAAAGGAATTATTTCAGTAAAATTAATTTTATTAAACTATTCCTTTTCTTTTTATATTCAAATAAGGTATAATATAAAAAGAAGAAAGAAAAACTGGAGGAAAATGGAATCGCTCAGAGAGTTTTTATAGAAATAGGTAACGGTCCGTCGAGTAGTCATACTATGGGCCCTGGAAAAAGCGGCAAAAGGAATTTAGAAAAATTATAGAAAATGAATATGATGGGAATAATATCAAGTACAAAGTGGAACTATATGGAAGTCTTGCATAACAGGAAGGACATTTGACAGATTACAGTAGTGAGGGAAAAGACTGCAAAATGACCAAAAGATAATGTGGAAGTAATATTTATGCTCAGTTGTGTATGACTTTCATACTAATGGATTGAAAATATCGGCATATTTTCCTGAAGATACTGAAATGAAAAATCCTATTAAGGAAAAAGATTTACTTTCTGTAGGAGGAGAGCATAGTTGATGGAACTGAATTGATAGTAAAATTTCAAGAAAAGAACACAAAGTTGAAGTATATCCGCAGAAAAATTTTCACGAAATACAGGAATACTGCATAAAGGAAAATATAACATTACCGGAATATGGTAAGATATGAAGGCATTGAAATATGGATTATTTGAAAAGCAATATGGGAAACAATGGATGAAACAATAAAAGAGATTACATACTGAAGGATCATGCCTGGAAAACTTAAGATAGAAAGAAAAGCAAAAAGTTTTTATGAAAAATTTAAAAATCCCAATAAAAAGATACAAAGGGAAGGGTATATTCATATGCATTGGCAGCTTGGAAGAAAAATGCAAGCGCGGGAAAAGTAGTAACGGCTCCACATGTGCTATCAGGATTAATTCCTGCACTTTAGAAGACATATCAGAGGGAAAATGATCTTTCTGAAGAAGATATTATAAATGCACTGTCTGTAGCCGGAATTATTGGAAATGTATATAAGCAGAATGCTTCTATTTCAGGAGCGGAAGTAGGTTGTCAGGGAGAAGTTGGAGTAGCCTGTTCAATGGGAGCAGGAATGGTGGCTCATATACTTGGAGGAGATGTAAACTCAGGTAGAAGATGCAGAAATTGCAATGACATTGTCTTGGAATGACATGATCCTGGCGTTGGGTTATGTTCAGATTCCATGTATTGAAAGAATGCCATTTATACTGCAAAAAGCAATAGACTGCGCATATTACAGCATGATGTCAGGAGAAGGGCATTTTATCTCGCTTGATGAAGTTGTAGAAACAATGCTTCAGACAGGAAAAGATTTACACGAAAATTATAAGGAAACTTCATTGGCAGGTCTGGCAAAACTGAAAAGGGAAAAACTGATTTACTATTAGAAAATTAAGGAGAAAAATGAATTTTTAGGACATTCAATGATTTCACTGGAAATTGATGAAAAATTGATAAAAACAGAAAAACTTTATATGGTAATTTTGCAGAGATTTTTATAAAGGGAAAAATTGAAAGTATAGATTTGCCTGATAACCCTAAAAAGAAGGGCTTGTTCTCCATAGGATAATAGATGGTGTTTCTGACAGGAATGAAAAATTTTCTGAATGATTTACTGCATGAAAAATTTCATCATTTTAAAGGAATTGTATCTGATATGTTTTATTGATCATTTTCGTCTAAAAATTTTTATAGAATTTTCAATGATAATATTAATGATATTGAAAAATATTATATAATTTATCTTATAATAAAAATTTACAGAAGAATTTGAAAAACATTTAATTGATCTCGATTGGAAAGGGTTTTACCCAAATATGCAGATGTAGATTTTTCTGGAGATGGCTTTTCGTGAGATATCACATAGGGTAAGAAATGGAGAGTATTGAAGCAGTAAATGAACTGAAGAAAAATTACGGACAGTTTGAGGAGAGGTCTATCAGGAATTTAATTATAAAGATAAAGTATTGAAAAATTTTTAGAAATAAATAGTATCGGAGGGATATGAAAAATTTTTATTAACGCTATTAATTTTAGCCCAATTAGTAGTGTAGCAGAAACAAAAAGGAACGGCACCTAGTATCACAGCCTCAAAGAGTGCAGCGGCACCTAAACCAGCTAAAAACTGAAACTGTTGGAAAAGATGGGATAAAAGATTTGCAACATTGAAGCGAAGCTGCAGAAGATTATACAAAGGCATTACAGGAAATTTCAAATTATGGTTCAAGGGAATTACTGCAAACAATAACCTAATGTAGATAAATATGTAAGTGAAAAGAATGATGCTGATTTACAGAAAAAGTGGGATGAAACAAATACAATGCTTATTGAACAGTTTGAAGTTCTTGTTTATAAGATAAATGAAAATGGAAATAACGGTGAAGTTATATTCTTATTAAAGGATATGATGAGCTGCAAGTGAATAAATATTTAAATGACAATTATAAAAATATGCTAAAATAGATAAAGTCAGACTCACAAGTAGATATAAATATTGAAGAATACATAAAATTACAATATGAATATCTTACAAAAACTAAGAAAAATAAATCTTGCAACATCTAAAGTACATTTTGTAAAAAGATAGCCAGGATGGAAAGTTACAGAAGATAGAGAAAGTGGTGGAAGCTAAATGTTGACTGATTATCATATGCATTTTGAATGGAAGTTACGATGAAAACTGGTAAAACTATTTTTCAGGAAGCAGAGGTCTTCACGAAATAGGAATTAGTGAGCATACCCATGGATTTAAGGAATTCAAGGATTTATACTATGAGGAATTAATTCTGATAACTCTGAAATTGGGGAGTTTCAGAAAAATGGCTTGATAATCCTAAGTCAAAATTCTGCACATCCCTTGATGAATACAGGGACTTTATAAATTATTTAAAAATCTAAAGGATATCCTATAAAATTTGGTTTGGAAGTGTGAATTTCTCATAATCAGAAAAAGGTACAGGAAATTCTGTCAAAATATGAATGGGACTATTTAATAGTTTCTATTCATTTTATAAAGGGATAGGGATTTGACTTCAGTGGGTTAAAACATAAGTTTAATGAAAGAAATTTGAAGGAAATATGGAAGGATTATGCAGAAGGAAATTGAGAATGTCGCAAGCACAGGTTTTTATGATGTACTGGGACATCCTTGACTTAAGGCTATTTAAAAATATTCCGGAAAAAGATGTAGATAATCTGCTTTGAAAAACTGCAAAAATTCTAAAGGAAAATAATATGATTGTAGATGTGAATACCGGAACACTTCACAGATATCCGATAGAAGAGATAACACTCATCTCTGATTTTTATGGAATATGTGAAAAGCATAATATTCCAGTAATATTAACAAGATGATGCACATCAGCCTAAACATGGGAATGAAAATAAAGGAAGCGGCAATATGTAAAAAGGATATGGAATAAATGAAATAGTAACTTTTGACAGAAGAAAAGAATCATGGAAAGTATTGGGTAAAATTAAGTTAAAAATGGAATTACAGGAGTGAATAAAAGGAGATGTCAAAAATTTTACAGATTATACTTATGAATTATGTGTAGACAGTGTTGAATCAGTAATAAATGCTGGAAAAGGTTCAGGAAAAAGACTTGAGTTATGTAGTAATCTGGTAATAGGAGGTACAACTCCTAGAAGCTATTGTTTAATGAGGTGAAAAAGAAACACAGAATTACCTGTTCATGTACTTATAAGACCGGAGATTTGGAGATTTCCTGTATTCTGAGCATGAAGTAAATATAATAAGGGATGAAGTTATGAAAATTCGAGGGAACTTGGTGCTGATGGAGTAGTTATAGGAATGTTGAATGAAGATGGAGAAGTTGATGTTGAAAACATGAAAAAAGTACTTGCTGAAAGAGGAAATATGAAAGTGACTTTTCATAGGGCATTTGACATGTGTAAGGATCCCATAAAGGCATTTAAGGATATAAAAGCTCTCGGAATAGATATATTACTGACATCAGGGCAGAAAAACAGCAATAGAAGGAAAAAAGCTTATAAAGGAACTTGTGGAAATTTCCAGGGAGGGAAAAACAGAAATAGAAAAAGGCTCTCCTGAAGTAATGATGGCATGTGGTATTGATTCCTTGGAAAAACTTGAAGATATGCTTACTCATACCTATGCAATCAGCCTTTCATATGTCTGCTAAAAGAGTAATTGACAGTGAAAGCTGAAGTATAGAAATCCAGGTAAATATGGGAATAGAAGGTTTCAGCGAATATCAGAAACTTGAAACAGATAAAAATACAGTAGAGATGTATTATAACTTCTTAGTGAATTTATAAAAAGTTAAAAACAAGTAGACATATCAGAAAATAAAAATCAGTTCATTGATAATTTAAGAAATAAAGAGACGTTGGAAAAATATTCATATAAAAGAAAAAGGCAAGGAACTATTAAAAAGTTTCGTTGCCATTCCAAAAGTCTTCTAATTTTTAAATTTAATACTATTCTACTAATTTATATTTCTGTTAATATTCCTAACTAAATGGATTTATAGCCCATCTAAATGTTTTGCTGTAAAACTACTATCTAAAACTGGAAACAGTAACTTCTACTTCCTGAAGAAGCGTGAATGAACTGTCTATTTCCCATATAGATACCCTACATGCGAAATCCTTTTACCAGTTGTATTAAAAACACCAAATCACTTTTTCATATTCATTGATGAAATTTTTGGTTTGAATGTTGCCTGATCACTGGATACTCTAGGTAACGTCAAATTAGCTGCTGATTTGAGACACATATCCAACAAAAACCTGAACAATCAAAGCTAAGAGCTCAGTTACACCCATACATATGGAGAACCTAATTTTCTTTGAGCAAATGCTATGATTTGATCTCAACACCTACTTTAGTTGACGAAATGTCAGTTTGAAAACTTTTTCGAATTAGATTTTTCAACATTAAAGCTCTCTATTGTTATAATGGCTTTGAATTGTATTCTCTAAATTACTTGTTTTGCTGCAAAAGCAGAAACAGATAATAGAAGAACTCCAGCCAGTATTACTATTCTTTTCATGTAACCTCCAATCTACCTTTTGAACTTTGGTAATAGTATTATACAACTAAAACTTAGGAAAAACTTAGAGTTATATAAATTTATAATGATATTAAATATATAATATCACAGATGGGGATTAAAGAATAATTATACTTGAAAATTGTATATGAAAAATATAAAAATATATAAAATTATACATAATTTATATAGTATAATAAAACTAATGCAGAGAGAAAAGTTTATAATTTGAGTTTAAAATGAAAAATATGATACACAATTTAATAACAAAAATAGGAAGGTAATAAAAATGAGTTTAAGATTTAAAGTGAGAGTACCGGCAACATCAGCAAATATTGATGTTGGATATGACTGTCTAGGGTTGGCATTAGATTATCTGCTTGAACTGAAGTGGAAGAAAGTGATAAAATAGAATTTCTTGAAAATGGAAAGCCTTTTTCCATACCGATAGAAGATAACTACATATTTGAAGCAATAAAATTTACAGAAAAATATCTTGTAAAAACTCATAGCTATAAAGTAAATATTATAAGAAATGATATTCCTTTGGCAAGAGGACTTGAAGCAGTTCAAGTGCCATTGTTGCAGGAATACTTATAGCAAATACATTTGCAGGAAATCTTTAAGTATTGATAAAATAGCAGAACTTGCCATTAAAATGGAAGGCATCCTGATAATGTAGTTCCTGCCATATTTGGAGGAATGGTTCTGACTGCCCATGATAAAAGAAAATATAGTATACAGTACAATATCAGATACTGAGGAATTATGTTTCTATGTTATGATTCCTGATTTTAAACTGTCTACAGAAAGGGCAAGAAGTGTACTGCCAAAGTCTTATCTGTATCAGATGTACAAACAATATGTCAAAACTTGGCTCTTTGTTAATGCATTTAATAAAAAGATTACAGCACCCCTAGATGAGATAGAGACAGGATATGAGGATGAGATGGCACTTAGCAAGAGAAGATCTACAGTGAAATAATGTCTGAACTGAGAGGCACCCACAGACCACAGAATGGCCCACTGAAACGGCACAAACAGAAGATGATGAGACATCCGGAACCACTGATTTTATATGTGAATATAGAAAAATCTGAAGAAGTTATAGCGGCAAAGAATAAAAAAGCGGCTTTGAATCAGGTGCTTCTGGCAGTTGATGAATTTAAAAAGTCGATTTAAACATAGGGAAAAATTATTTATAAAATGGAAATGATGAAGGAGCATGAAGAAGTACTGAGGAAATAAAGATTAACACATTTGGAATATGAATTATTAATTAAAATTTATGAAATTAGAGGCTGAAAAAAGAAAAAAATTTACAAAATACTAAAAGATTTATAGAGATGATTTTGAAGGGTGATGTGAAATGAAAAATATACAGAAAACAACCCTCACATTAATAACAAAAATGGAAAAAATGGCATTTTTGATTTCCTTCATTATTATTTTAAAGTTTTATAAAATCAGGTATAGATTTTACATTTTAAAACAAGAAAAGCCAGATGTTTCTGTTTTAAAATTCAGTAATATTTATATAGAAGTGGAATAATAGTGGCCAGATACTTTAATACCTTCGATTATTCCTACATCAAAAATCAGTTCATGGACGTAGAAAGAAAATGAAGCATTACGCTCAATCGAGCACATGAGCAAAGAGTGAACATTGGAAATGCAGTCAGCAGAGCAGTAGTAATTCTTCAGAAGAAGAAAATTGAACTTCTAAAAGGAGACCATTGCAACATTATATGAGCTCAAGACGCAGAACCAAATGTCGTCTGAACCGCTGCTAGACGAGCGACCGAGCAGTAGCCTCCGCCACTCGAACAGCGTCAGTCAGCGAGCAGAATCATTTATCAGACAATAGCAGAATGGTGGAATCGACCCAGATGTAATTGTTGTAAGACACCTGGCAAATGACGGTGCGCCGCAAGATTGGCATCAACAACTTCTGAAAAACCTGTAATTAACGCAGGAGATGGATCAAATCAGTATCCGCGCCGACATTACTTTCGATGGAGTATACAATAACAAAGAAGAAAAGCACATTGAGTAAACGGTCACAGCCTTTTGTTGAGATTTAAAATATGGAAGAACTGTGCATTCACTTGTTAGCTGACACATTTTAATCCGACAATTTATTTTGTACCTCCTAAAACACTTCCAAATGCCGACATCTCATAGATGACTTTAGATAAAATAATATTAAATATGAAATTTTAGAAGATTTCCAGAGACCGTCTTGATAAAATAGATGCTGGCATGACAAGAATACAGAAGGAAAGATTTCCAGATATAGAAGACTATCAAAAAGGTAAAAGGGGTTTATGAATTAATAAGTGAAAATATTTTAGAAAACGTAAGGAAGATATGATAATACCATCCGCTTCCTAGAGTTGATGAAATATTCACAGATTTGATGAAACAAACGCATGCGTAACTGTATTTTAAACAGACAGAATGGAATACCAGTACAGTGCAATGATGGTGAAGCTCGATAAGGTAAAAGACACTTTTTAACACAAGGGGAGGTGTACAGGAAATGAGAATGATTAGAGTAGCACAAGTATACATTAGATTGAAAATAGTATCCGAGGATAACAAAAATAAAAATGGAAAAGATGGGAATAGCAATGTGAAGAAAAGCTACAGAATTACAGATAACAGCGTTAAAATGCATAGTTATAGATCACATACCGTCGAAAGAGCTGTATTTTGGCACAGGTGGAACTTTCTTTAAAACTTAGAGTGACATAATGGAAAGAAGTTACAGTTGCCATAAACTTAGTGCATCGCTTGGAAAAGAGATACCAAAATAGAAGATAGTTCTGGATGAAAGTGAATCGACAAATTGCATTGCTTTTCGATCAACACAAATATAATTGAAAATTATAAAGTTGTGGAGCGTACCAGCTTTCTGCACTCCAAATGAAATAGGTGGGATTAATGTGAAGGTGAAATAATAAATGTATTTCAAATCATGGAAAACGATGAAAACAAAATTTATAAAACAGCTTTAATGAAGATCGTGAAATCAACATAAATGTTTTCTTTACCGTGAAAGAACAATATCAGAAGAAGAATTAGAACTGAAATTATAAGAATGAATGATAAAATAAAAATTAAAGGGAGGAAAAGTTGAATAAAAATAAAAGAGGAAGCAAAATAGGCTTATTGTTGCATTGGATTACAATATGTGAAGATGCAGCAGTTAACTGAAAGATCTTGGGAGATAAAATTTCAATTCTATAAAGTCTGGTCTTGAAAGCTAAGCGCAGTATGGTAAACTGGTTGATTATCCGCATGAAAAGGGAAGAAAGTATTTCTGGATCTGAAATTTCACGCAGCAACAAATACCGCCAGAAAAATGGCTTGTGCAAATGCGGCAGGGACGTATTTATGTTTAAGAGCACATCGTTCAACGGAAGTAAACAATCGAAGGAAGTGGCAGAGCTAGGTAAAGGAAAGTGATCTGAAAGTCTTTCTATTGCGACAGTGCTGAAAAGTTGACAAACTAGTGGCGAGGATTTGCAGGAATGTTCAGAAGTTAGCGTGCGGCGATCGAAGAAGCGTGTGTGTTAAATCTGCAACTCGTACAGTGCGGAATGAGTGAGTAGTGCTTCTGTCGCGGAACAACTTATAAAGGAAATGCAGGGAATGATTTTGTAATCAGTGTACAACCAGGAGTGCGTCCAAATTTACTTTTAAATGCCGACAATAAAAGTAATGACGACCAGACAAGAATAATGACACCTTTTGATGCCAGAAAAGCAGGAGTGGACTTCTCGTTGTGGAGCACCCATAACAAAAGCTGAAGATCCGGTAAAGCGCAACTGGAAATGATACTGGAAGAAATTTCGAAGCTTTGAGTAAAAATAAAATCAGGAGCAGAAATGGATAAATTGTCTCTCTGAAAGACATGGCACCTGATGTTTGTCGGGCGAAAATTGAAATATTAATAAAATGGAGAACAATTGAAAGATTTCTGAAAACATAGTAAGAGAAGGAATACGCAAATAGGAAAATGTGAAGGTCATTGATGTTGACTTATAATGCCTGAGTCATTGATGTGCACACTCATATGAGAGAGAACCTGAGTTAGCATACAAGTGAAGATTTTGAGACGTGATCGAAGGCGTGCCAAAGCCGGATTACAACTATGATATGTCAATACTGTTCCGACTAACCACGGACTTTAGGAAAATCTTTTAAATAGGAACTGGCAGAAAGATCACTGTAGAATTTTAGAATCCATTGAGTGAAGTAAAAATAATAACATAAGTGAAATAGTACTCGATAAAGAAGTTAAACACCGTAAAATTTTATGAATGCAACAACAGGAGAAAGGTCTACTGAAGATGATGAAATATTAAAGGGAGTATTTCAAAATTCAGGACTTGCATTAGTCTGGCTGAAACTGAAATGATTGACAAGGCACGGGCTGAATCAGGCGCATGGAAAAGTTGTCTTTATGTATGTCATATTCCATCTGCGAAGAACTGAAAAAGTCATAGAAGGCGCAGATAGCAGACCGAATAATGAAATGTACCGTACGACGCTGAAGTTACCCAGCATCATCTGTTTTCTAAATGAAGAAATATGGAGCGTGCGTGAAAGAAAATAAAAATGCTTTTTAAGAATGGTAAACTGAACTCGAGAAAATCGATAATGAATTTTGCGGAGCTTTTACGAAGGACTGATCGATACCATAGAACAGACTCGCTCCCATCTGATTGAGAAAGTGCATGGAGAAGGTTACTTTGGAATGCCTGGCGTGGAAACATCCTCGCTTTAATGCTGTTGACTGCATATAATGAAGGGACAATTATCTGCTATAACAGAAACCGATGTGTGATCTGCAGAACACTTCCAGGCGCCAGTAGGAAGAGCGGTGCTGAAGATAGGTGCTATGCAGGCGTGATTGGTGGCATACAGAAAAAGCACGATTGCAGGCTGACGATACGCTTTTGAACAAAGTGCCGGCTGGACTCCGAGCGAAAACTGGGCCCGGGAAAGGGAAAAATATAATGACAGAATACGTGAAATTATTCATGAAATGGAAAATAAACAAAGATGTAGCGCGAAAAGTCAGGAATGACACGAAAGAGTTATAGAGCATGTACTATAGAGAAAGCGAAAATAGCAAATTATGGCAAATCTAATCGTTGAAGAAAAGTGGCAAGCACTGTTTGATGTGTAAAGGCAGGAACAAACGTAAAAAGAACCTGCGACAGTTTGCTCAGGAATAAAGCCCGCTTACGTGATAACAGGTATATATTCCTGGATTTTCTGTGATGAAAGGGATATAATAGTTGAGCTTTGTTGACAGCACCATTGGCGATCAGGAGACAGATGCATAGCGAGGAGTCGGCAACAGCGTGGATTCCCATGGGCGGCATTTATTGCCGACAGGATGAAAACCATCAGCCATATAAGAAACAAGCTCAAAAGATCATGGAGCAGGAAAACAGACGAAGGTGAAGTAAAAGGTAAAAAGTAACGGTACAGAAGATCTTATAACTACTGGAAAAAGTAGCCTTATTGCAAGTGCATGTGCCCAGAAGGAAGAAGGAAAAGAACCGAAGTAAAACTCATTTTTCTTATGGATTTAAAAGTGAGAAGAAAAATTATGCAAAATATAATTGTAAATCTTTCATCACTGTCAAACTTTTGATGTTCTCATAAATGCTGAAGGAGAGCACATATTACAGAAAGAAGCTGAAATTGCCCTTTGAATGGAGTAAACCTAAGTATGGGGATAGGAAATATTATATTGAATTTATGGATAAAAATTAATAAACTAATTGAAAAATAAAATATGATATAATAAATCATATTTTGAAGACAGATTTAAGAGAGAGAGTGCTATGACACCTCTTTCAATTCATTTACATAAGATTTTCTATAAGAAATTTTAGAAAATTTTATGTATATATATGATATACTACTTAAAATATGTTGAATAATATGATATAAGATACAAAACAAATTATTTTTACGGTGAAGAAAGGAGATGTGATTAGGTATAGATACATTGTAATCATGCGAAAAAGATATGTTAGAATTAAGAGAATTACAGTTAAACTCTGAAAAATATCTAGATAAGAAATACAGCTAAACGGATGGATATTAGAAGTCAGAAAAATTTTTGGATTTATAGAATTAAATGACGGCACATTTTTAATGGAATCCAAGTTGTAATAGATGATGATAATCACCAAATTTTGAAGAAATATCAAACAACGATTTCTTCATCAATTAAGGTTTGCGGAAATTAGTAAAAGTCAGAAGGAAAAGGACAGGACTATGAAATAAAAAGTTGATAAAGTAGAGGTTTATGACAAGTCAGATTCTGATTATCCTTTACAAAATAAAAAGACATACTTTGAATTTTTAAGAACTATAGCTCACCTTAGACCCTAGAACAAACACATTTTTGCAGCATGAGTAAGATCAGTATCATTTATGCAATACACAAATTTTCCAGGAAAAACATTTTGTATATGTTCAGACCCAATAATTACTGAAGTGACGTTGAAGGTGCAGGAGAAATGTCAGATTAACTACATTGGATCTTGAAAATATTCCAAAAACAGAAAAAGGGAGATATAGATTTTAAACAGGATTTCTTTGAAAAGAATCCAACCTTACGGTAAGTGGTCACTTAAATGCGGAAACTTTTCTGTAACGGCATTTAAAAATACTTTATACTCTTTTGGACCTACATTCAGGGCAGAATATCCAACATCCAAAACATGCGGCAGAGTTCTGGATGATGGAACCCTGAAATTGCATTTGCAGATTTAGTTGTAAACATGGATGTAATTGAAGAAATGATAAAATATATTGTAAAATATGCTGCGGGAACATTAAGGAAGAATGAATTTTAACCAGTTTATTGATAAGGAACTGTTTTGAAAAGATTAAATGTTTTTGTAAATTCAGATTTCGAAAAGAATAACTTATACTGAAGCTTATTGAAATCTGCACCCTAAAACAGAACTTTGAATATGAAGTTGAATAGAAATTGATTTCAGACAGAATATGAAAGATATCTCAGTTGAAAACATTTTAAAAACCAGTGTTTGTAATAGATATCCTAAGGATATAAAAGGCATTTTATATGAAATTGAATGAAGATGGAAAAACAGAGAAGAGCTGGTGTAGACCTTCTGGCACCTGGAATCGGAGAAAGGTAGGTAGGAAGCCAGAGGAAGACAACTACGACATTCTTTGGAAAGAATTCATACAAAATGGGTCTTAGCGAAAGAAGATTACTTGGTGTATCTGGATCTATGAAGATGGTGGGAAGTGTAATTCTCATTCAGGATTTTGACTTCTGATCTGACAGAATGCTGGTATGCATGCATGTGAATGACAACATATAGGACGTAATTCTTTCCCTAGAACGACTGCAACTCTGAATTTTATCATTTCATTTTGAGGGATATCAAAATGAAAAGAAAAGTACGATATTGTCCATACTAATACTGGGAAGTGTTGTAATGGTAAGCTGAAAGCTTTGCCGCTGCGCGCGCAGGCAAAGCAAGTACAAAGGAAACAGAAAGTACTCACAGCTAATCCCGAGGAAAGCAAAACAGATAATACCCAGAGCACTGGAACTTCAAGCAACAGATAATACTTTGAAAATCAGGAAGTGGCAGGCGATCCGGAGTGGCACCCAAAAGCTGAAGATACAGGAACAGCACTCTGTAAACTCGTGATGATGATATTTCCGACGGTTCAAAGTTTAAAAGCCTGCGCGCGGTAACAGTCGTGAAAGCGCAGTTCTGGCAGAATGCAAGTTCAATTTATCTCCAGTTTAGTCAGCTTTATTTTAAGGATGGACTTTAGCGAGCAGCTGTAACCTTTCGAGATGTGTCAGGAGACATAAGAAATCGAGTTTGTTGTAGCTATAGGTTCAAGGACTTCTTGCGATAAGTTACGACCAGCTCCACGACTACACAGAATATCATTGGCAACTTCACCCAATCAGACTGAAGCAAAACTGGAATAGGAATTGCATATAGCGCAAAGGAGACCCTTTCAGAGCTAGGATACTTTGAAAGACTATGCAAGATCAAACTTAGTCAGGAAGTAGTAAAACGAGCAGGAGTTAAATGAACTGATTTCACAAGTAAAGAGTATTAAAGCTGAACAAAACTGAAAGCAAATAATGTTACATCGTGGGACGGTTAAATTATCAGCGAAAGCTGGAAATGAAAGCGACAGTCATATTAGGAAACCGATGAAGGTCGAGTAGTGAGACGATGAACTGTTCCTCATGCGTTGAGCCCTCAGGCTTTTTAATCAGTGGACTTGCCAGAAACTGAAAAATCGGCGAAATGGCATAAATTTAGAAAATAAAATAGAATTATATGAGAAATAAAGCATTGAAGACCGCATTGATGCAACATTGTCAGGATATCCGCGTAAAGTTAGTTGAACTTATGCGCGGGCATTATCAGCCAGGCGTATGGCGATGAAAGATTTACGATAATGAAAAGAAGAAACACTGCAGTAGGGAACGAGAAAGGTGCTACAAAATGGAAAGTGGCGTGCAGCGAGAAGATAGTCAGGAGTTACTGGAATATGCGATGACTTTGATTAGCGGTCTGGCAGAAGGAATTGGACACAGTGCTTTCGGAAGCATCAGTTGAAGTGTAAGTGATGGAAGACAGCGTAGCTGTAGTAGGCACTGGCCTGATACAGTAGCATCCTTATGAGCACAAAGATTTTGAGGGAAAAATATGAAAAGGAATACTGGTAAGTGAACATCCATTGGGGAACAAAACCACCGTGAGACATGGAATCTTTCCTGAGCAAAGCTTAGGGATAAGCGGCACTGCCAGATGGAATACTTATAGCTAGAAAGTTTTAACCTGGAGGAGCTCTCATGACGCAGAACTTGGATGGCGATGCTGTGACGACGAAAATATTTGCAGTTCCAGGTTTTATAAACCAAGTCCTTTCCTGAAGCGCCGTAATAATCTCACAGTTGTGCGAAATAAGGCAAAACTTATAACTCACTGGAGAAGATATAGCAAAGTGAATATTTCAGATTTATAGAAAACAAGACAGACAAGCTGACTTGTGAAGAAAAATCAGTATGCTAGCAGTTAAGGAAGAACTCTGGACTGGAAGAAATAATGATCAAAATTTTAATATGAGTAGACGATATAGACAATGACAAGATCAAAACAATTATTTGAAAAATGAAGGTGCAAGTGTAGAAGGAAATAAGGCTGAAATTCCTCTGAACAAAACTGCTTTCACTACTCGATGAGCCTAAAAAGTAAAAGTGACTCTATAACAGAAACAGGACGTAAAATATATGAGGCGATAGCACCTCAGACAAGAAATAAAAATTATAAAATGAAAATATACTATCAGAGAAGAAACAAAGAGGTGTTGAATTGCGAGGTGAGAATTTCGGCAGCCATGTATTGTGGACTCGCCTTCGAAAGCAGACGATAGAAAAATACTGGAGGCAAGGCGATATGTTACGCGGCATCTTGGCGGCCATGCCTCGCAGGATTCGTGCAAAACAAAGATTGGAAATAGATGTGGGAAAATAACTTTTGGAACCCAGTATCATGTAATAAAAGGAAACAGGTGAAGTTCTGAAAAGCTGAAGGATAAGTCAAAAGCTTCAACTGTATATCTTGGCATCGGACAGTGACAGAGAAGCGGGAAGTTATTGCATGGCGGCAGGTCCATCCATATTAAATTAAGGCCTGAAAACAAAGAGAATAGGTCTTAATGAAATTACAAAGACAGCTGTAAATAACGCCATTACACTCCTAGGAACATAAATGAAAAATTTTGTAAATGCACAGCAGGCGAGAAGACTGCTTGATAGAATTGGGATATAAACAAGTCCACGGTTGTGGCGGAAAACTACTACAAAATGCAAGTGCAGTGAAGAGTACAAATCGGTTGCATTAAGCTTTCATAAGGTGACCAGACGATGAAATAAGAAGCTGTTCCTCAGTGAAATATTGACGTAAATGCCCTTCTTGAAAGCGAAACACAGTGCTAATCTTGTGGAAATTTTAGGAGAAAAAGGTAGATAAGATATTTGATGAGGAAAGTTGTCAAGAAACTTTAAAGGATTTGAAGGATGAAACTCTCACACTTGAAAGCGTGGAAGTGAAAGAAAATCCCAAGACCGCCAGTCAGAGCGTGCAGACTAGACATTGCAGCAGCTAGCTCTATCATATCTCGGTATGGAGCAACTAAAACAATGAGAATAGCCCAGCAGGTATATGAAGTATGGCTGGTCACGATGGAGAAAAATAGAGTGATCGGATAACATACGATGAACAGATTCACAAGCATTTGCTCACGATGCTGGCAACAGCGCGGCGGGCGAATATAACTGGCGTAAATATGGTGGCGAACAGGTGGTGGATATTATGTTACATTCAAGTCAAATGTACAGGATGTCGCGAAGCGGATAAGACCGTCAGATATAGCAACTCGAACCCGATGTAGGCAGTCTTATCTCGACAAATGACCAGTACAAGCTGTATAAATTAATCTGAACAGATTTCTTGTATCGCAGCAGCAGCTAGGAAGATAAGAGCAGATGCAGATAAACGCAGTGAATGGTGATTATAAATTTAGAGGAACTACATAAAGTAATTTTGATGGATAATATAAAAATCTTTAAAGAGGAAGATGAAGTAAAAACTGCTGATTTTGCTATACTTAAAGAAGGTTGCGATGTCTATAATATAGAAAACTAATATTGAAGAAGCTGAACTACTAGCGTTCCTAAGCAAGATATTCGTGAAGAACACTCAGGCATCCGAATTGAAGCGAATAGGAGACCGTCAACTATGCTTCAATAGTTGAAACACTGAAAACAAGTGAATACAGCTAGCCTGAGGAAAAAGATTTCATCCGACATATCTTGGATATGAAGTGAAAAGCAACCGAAAAAGAACGTGATATGATGAATATGAAAATTTTACTGTGCACAGCCGGAAGAAGACCTGATGAAAATAGAAGAAGGAAATGTCCAGTGGTGAACTTCTGTAAGCAAATTTCTATACTCCGCTTCAGAGCAAATTAAGCAAATATGAGGTTGAGACTGATTAAGGATAGAAGAATAGACTGATGTTCTTCTTCTGATGGAACCAATGCTTTTTACCGAAGATTTGGTAACATCTCTGTTTCAGAAACAAAACTCGAAGAAAAGATAACATTGAAAATATCTGGATAGAAACCTGGAACAGATGGAAGCAGGAAAAGGTTTCTTACAAATCTGAAGCGGAAAACTGATGGCTGATAAATGAATGCTACGACTTTTACTAGAAAGATAACAAAAGATATAAGTTGTGAAAAGGAAGATTTGGAGACATGTCTTGAAAGGCGATTTCGCAATGTCGATATGAAAGAATGTCGCCTCCACCAAAAGCAGAAACTTAAAAAGCAAGATTCAACACAGCTGATGGAATCTCCAACATGAGCTAAAACTATTCAGGATAATTAATAACAGGAAAGAAATAGAAATTAGTATTCCAAGTAAATACCAAGAGGGTATTTCAATGGGAAAACAGCTTAGAAATAGAAGATAAGGATAAAAAATATGAAAACAGCAGTTAAGGATTTGGCTGTACATGCAGAAAAGTTTTATATATTATGAGGAAGAGACGGAAAAAGTTATAATACAGCAAGAAGTTACAGAAGGGATATTTACTGTTATAGATTATCTGACAACAAGGAGGAACAACTGTCGAGGAAGTTGAAACTATAACCAGGAGATCTTTATAGCTGCCTGAATTCTGGAGATAAAAGCAGACAGGCAAGTACAGAAAGTAACGGAGAAAAGGAAAATCTGTGAACTGTATCTAAGTGAAGTATTGGCAGTAATATCCGCACTTAGAACGTTTTTCAACATCTTCAGAAAAGCAGGTTGTAAAAGTTATTAAATATCGTATATTGCAATGCTTAAATTAAAAGGAACTTCCAAAATATATTAAATAAGGAGGATCTATCAAACTTAGGGATGTCAGCAAATACAGCAAAAAATAACAGAGTAAGGGACAGACTTATTATTGAAATGCGATCTAAGCGGAATGAGGGCAAGTGAATTGATAGATCTCAGTGAATATACATAAATATTCCTGAGAGGGAAATAAGGGTACTGGAAAAGGAGATAAGGAAAAGAATTACTTTTTTCAGTGAAACTGCAAGAAAATGGCTGAAAAGTATCTTCAGATAAAGAAAGAATATAAACGGCAGCAGGGGAAGTTGCTCACCGAACAGAGGAAAAGCTGACAACCCGTTCATTGAGAAGGTTAATTTCAAATTACGCACAGAAGGCTGAACACAGAAGGAAATAACGCCTCACGTATTCAGAATATTCTTTTGTGCAACAGAACTGTTAAACAACGGAGTAGACATAAGATATTTATGAGCTGCTGGGACATAGTATTTTGCCAACACAGTAATGAGGCGTGAGCAAGGCATTGTTGAAGGATATATATATGAAAAAAAACGCATCCTTTTGGCAAAGGAGTAAGCTTGTAGGGAGAAAGTGTATGTGATGTTTTCTAGCGTAAGCAAGTAGGATGTGTGGTAGCACAGAAGATATAAAATATAAATAATTGGAGGAAATTTTGATTAGTATGTACAGGTTGCGGAATGGAACTGCAGCTGAAGATGAAAAGAAGGAAGGATATGTTCCTGAAGAAAGACTGGCAATGGAAGGGATTTCTACTTGCCAGAGATGTTTCAAACAGTACGGATTCTAGTTAATAACTTTAAAAGTGAAGGAATTATTCAAAAGTTGGTGTTTAAACAGTGAAAAATCTGATATGATGCTCCAATATTTGATATAATAGATTTTGAAGGATCCTTCACTGGGGAACCTGGATTATTTATGAGTACGGTCAATAGTCCTAGTAAATAAAACAGATTTGATTGCCGTGGATTTAGAGCACTCAGACTGAAATAGCCGACTGGATAAAGGACGAGGCTTGCTGGGGAGTGATATTGTTCCTGAAAAGTACTGCATTTATAAGTGCAAAAGTAAATATGGGATAAATGAATGACAAGAAAAATAAAAGTGTTTTCCTGACAGTAAAAGGCAGTCGGTGCTTGGTGTTTCAAACGTTGAAAATCTTCAGTTATCGTCTGCTAGTAGGTAAAAATAAAATAACAACTTCATGTCTCAGAACTACGGTGAAGTCCATAAATAATAAAATACCTGATACAAATATAACAATAACAGATACCCAGGACTTATACCAAAGGGACGGCTGTCAGATATGATGGCATAGAAACAGGGTTAAAACTTGCTCCGGCAGGTGAAAGCTCTACAGACTTTAAAACTTGAAGAAGGTCGGTATTTATGTTTCGATGCTTTCTGCTGGTTTAAGGTAAAGGAAATAATATTGTAAATAAAACAGAGGAAAGAAACAGGATATAAAACCTACATTCTCTGCATATTCTTCAAAAATGTAAAATTTCATGCTACAAAAAGAAGAAAGAGTTGAAGAGCTGTTAGAGGGAGATTTCTTTGATACATAAAGGTGAAAGAAAAGAAAAATATTTTATGAATTTGATTACGATACAACAATAGTTAAAGATGACAAGATCTGGTAATTTCCGGTCTTGGATGGATAAATGTCAAGAGAGGTCCTTGTAACCACAGAACTGACAGTTCCCAAAGGGGTAAAACAGTTGTGAGACCTTCAATTTTAAGGGATAGAGATTAAATATTTAAAATTATATTGTAGAAAAGAAAATACATAGTGAAGGTAATAAATTCAGTTTAAAATATGGGGTTAAAAGAGAATAATCAAAAATGAGAAGAGATATGGCACTCATATATAACAATAAAGATGCAAATAAGACACTCGAAAAATGTCGTTGGAAGACAACGCTGTAATAATGGCAATTATATCGTTTTTATTTCAATTCATCTGTTTTCAGAAAAGGCAAAAGTAATACACAAAGGCAGATATTGAAGTTGAAACAGAAAAACTTTCAAATGCCATAAAAATTATAAACAGACTAGGATCCGAATTAACAGGAAATGAAAATAATCTGGAAAATATTAAGTCCTGATGGGAAAATATTCCTTTGATATTTTATGGAGACTTTTTGCTATTCCAGGAAACTTGGAAAAGGAATAAGATTCAAATAGGTGGTTTCAGTAAGAAATAATCAGGGCGGATGGTTTGTATAATAAGACAGATGGAGAAGTAAGTCCTAATATACAGTAAATTTGAGGTACTTTATAGAATACAGAGAAACACAGAATATGAAATTTTTCAATTTTAGGAAGTGAGAAGGAAATTCAAGCTATATAGAAATGGGAAAAAGAAATTTCTGATTGATGCTGGATTCAGTGGATTGCAGAAAAACTAAATAATATAGGAAGAAGAATAGAAGACATAGATGGTGTTTTTGTAACACATGAGCATTCAGATATATTCAGGGACTGGGGAGTAATTTCAAGGAAGCATGATATTCAATATATCTTCATGAGATTACTTATGGAATGATAAGGAAAAGATAGGGAAAATAGACCCCATATAAATTTTTGAGGGAAGACAGGGCATCCTTTGAAGAATGCACAGTAAATAACTTTAAAGTAATGCATGATGCTGAAAAGGTCTGGCTTTACTTTGAATATGATAATAAGAAATGGCATATGCAAGTGATGTAGGGTGTACAACAATACTAATAAAAGAAAATTTTAAAAATAGCGATGTAATAGTGGTGGAAAGTAATTATGACTATAATATGCTTATGACAGGACCATATCACTCGGGAACTGAAAAAACAGGGTAAAGGGAAGAAATGGCCATCTGTCAAATGCAGAGGCTTTCAAAGCTGATTTCTCGAAGTAATGTCAGATAAACTGAAAAATTTATCTGATGCATATGGGCATGATAATAATACCCGGAACTCTGTATACAATACTTTTGTATGAAATTTGAAAGGGAAAACAGAAGTAACTTTGAAATAGAAAATAGTCACTGAAAATGAGACAACAATGTATCACATTTGAAATTGAGATAAATGAGGTTGAAAAATAAATGTGGAATGACTTGAAATGGAAATAGACAGTAAATGTGCTCTGGAAAGAGTAAGGAAAAATCCTGTAGCCGGGAAAGAAAATAAAGAGGCAAAAATACTGTTTGTAATGGATAGCATAAGTACCGAAGAAGATAATAGAATGAACTTCTTACAGATAAAAATGGAGAATATTTTATGAAATTTCTTGAATATGCAAAAGCTTTAATTTTGGAAAAATGCTATTTTTACAACTTTGACAAAATGCAGTTCACGAGGAGATATTATTGATAGTATTTCCAAATGCAGGGATTTTTCTTACAGGTCAGATTAGATTGCTGAATCCTTCCATATATAGTAGACGGTGGAGAAAATCTCACAAGAAGTTTTATAAAGGAAAAGGGAAGATATAAAAGAAAATGGTAGGAAACAGTTAATGTATAGGTGATAGTGTGGATAGTGCCTGTTTTCGATATTCCTTATCTTTTTAAAGGCGACTGACAAGGAAAAATGGAAGCTTATTAAGATTTTAACTAAACTTGAAAAAGTGCGGGAACTTAAGGTTAAGTAACTTTAAAAGTCAGTATTATGATAAAATGAATGTAAAAATATTTATAGTAACTGAAATAAAGGAAAGGAGATGTATGCAGTGAAAGCAATATAGCTTAAACTGTCAATACAAACTGATAAATGATAGGAATAGGTATAGTAGGGCTTCCTAACGTAGGAAAGTCAACATTGTTTAACGCAATAACAAAAACTCAGAATGCGGGAGGCGGCAAATTATCCGTTTGCGACGATAGAACCAAATGTGGGGTTGGTGAGTGTCCCGGATGTTAGACTTAAGGAGTTGGAAAAGTAGTAAATCCTCAGAGAACATTAGGTGCAACTGTGGAACTGAGGATATGTGTGACTGTAAAAGGGAGCATCAAAGGTGAAGGACTGGGAATCAGTTTTTATCCAATATAAGAAACACTGCTGCAATCTGTCATGGTTGTAAGATGTTTTGATGATGACAATATTATTCACGTTGAAGGAAGTGTGATCCTATAAGGGATATAGAAACTATAAATACTGAATTAATATTTGCAGATATAGATACTGCTGAAAGAGCTCCGCAAAAGCAACAGTAAGCTTGCAAAGAGGTGGAAATGCTGAAGGAAAAAGAATTGCTTTGCAGTTCTGGAAAAATGTAAAAAGCATCTGGAAGATTTTAAACTGTTAAAGACGCTGGAATTTACCCAGCGGAAACTGAACTGATAAGAGTATACCAGTTCCCGACATTGAAAACCTATGATGTTTGCAGCTAATATTTTCTGAAGATGATCTGACTAATAAAGTAGAAATGATTATGTAAAAAGTAAGGGAATTTGTATCTCATGATAGTGAAGTAGTAACTTTTTCAGCGAAAGTTGGAAAGCTGAACTTATAGAAATAGCAGATGAAGAAGAAAGACAGATGTTCATAGATGAACTTGGAATAACAGAGCCAAGTCTTAACAGACTATAAGAGGAGGATCAGCTTCTTGGACTTATTACTTATTTTACCGCAGGTGAAAAGGAAGTAAGAGTCTGGACTATAAAGCAGGGAACAAATGCACAGAAAAGTGGGGAGAAATTCATACTGACATAGAAAAAGGATTTATAAGGGCAGAAGTTGTAGCTTATGAAAAGTTCATTGAATATAATGGATGGCAAGGTGCAAAGGAAAAAGGCAATGCGTCTGAAGGTAAAGAGATAGCAAATGACGGAGATGTAATGTATTTCAGATTCAATGTGTAGTAAATTTTATATAGGAGAAATTTAGAATGAAAAGATTTTCAGAAATTTTTGAATGGAAAAACTTATCTCAGTTTTTACAGACAACTTATTAAAAATTGCACTAATATTAGTTGCATTAAAAATATCAGGAATGCTGAAAAGTATGTAGATAAAATGTTAAAATCTATAATGGAAAAGGCTAAGATGGATAAAGTATATCTTCCTTCCTGATGTCAGCATTTTCTATACTTTATTATGTTGCTTTTGACTTACTACGCTTATTGGTTTTTAGGTATTGATGTATCTTCAATAAGTGCATTTCTGGGAGCGGCAGGATAGTTTTGAGGGTTTGCCTTAAGGAAACCCTTGAAATATTTGCGGAGGTCTTAATAATTTGAGGCATTTAAACCTTTAGAGTAGGACACATGATAGAATATAAAATTATATAGGTGAAGTTAAGAGTACAGAAATTTTCTATACAAGAATAAAAACTCCTCAATGAACTTGTTATAATTCTGAATGGAATGATAACGAGAATGAGCTTAGAAATATGACAAAGGAAAGAGTCAAAAGGCTGGATCTTAAATAGAGATATCATAGTGATATTTTTAAAGGTTAAGAAGGTACTGAGGAAATGACTGATGAGGAAATAAAAGGGCAGGATAAATTGATACTGAGATCTCCTGAACCTACAATAGGTGTACTTGCACTGGCAGAATCAGCAATTATTTTCTTTGCTGTATACGTATACTAAAAGTGAAAACTATTTCACTTTACAGTTGAGAATGAATGAAAGAATAAAAATAAAATTTGATGAGAATAATATTGAAATACCATACTACGAGTGGATGCATATTTCAAAAGGAGGAGAGTAAGATGCACGTGAATTATTTATGAATCAGAAAACTAATGGGAACAGTTATGTTGTGATGACGGAAAAGACTGTTATATTGTTGATCCAGGAGGATTTGACATGTCTTCCCTGTTAAATTATATTGATGAAAAGAAGTTTAATCTGTCAGGATTTTACTTCACACGGTCATTATGACCATATAATAGGAATACCTGAAATAATAGCTCATAAGGATGTTCCTGTTTATATATGAAAAGGATTATGATTTTTGTATGATTCAAGTTTATCGCTGACACTGTGGGATAGATATGGACTTTAAAACTGGCAAAGGAAATAAAAGTAATCAAACTGAAAGAAGGAGACGAAGTCTTTGATTTAAAGTGTTAGAAACTCCTGGTGCATACCCATGGGGAGTTTAAGCACTATAACGAAAAAGGAAAAATACTTATGTCAGGAGATACAATATTTAAAAGCAAATTATGGAAGAAACGACCTGCCTACAGGAAACAGGGCTGATGAAAAATCAATAGAAAGATTGTTTGAACTTCCCAGGAGATACAGTGGCATATCCAGGACATGAGGAGAAGTGACTATATCACAGAATAGGGATTATTTTGAATATTTAGTAAAAATCTAATATTTTATTATTGAAATTCCATAAAATAGGGTATACTTTAAATATTAAAGGAGGACGTTAGTGAAAAATTTTACAGACTGGATGGAACAGAAATTTGTTCCAAAAGCGGCAAAAATAGCATCACAAAAGATTTCTTGTAGCTATTAAGATTCTTTTGTTGCAATAATGCCTATTACTATGGTTGGTTTCAATAGCAGTGCTGTTGAACGTATAGAGATTTACCTAGAAGTTGTGGACAGGACAGCTTTTAGAGCTTATGACACCATTAATTACATAAATGGTAGTAGCTTTGGTTTGCCTCAATAGCACATTATCATTGGCATTTGTCAATAGCTCTAGGATATAATGTAGCGAAAAAGCTGCGAAGTGAATCCGGTGGCAGGAGCTTTAGTTGCATTTGCATCATTTGTAGGCGTTTTTACTCAGGAGCAAGCTTTGAAGCTGAAGTAAACGGAGTTAAACAGGGCAGTTTCTTCATGGGGATTCATAAATGTAGACTCATCTTGGTGCAAAAGGGTTATTTCCTGCAATGATTATCGGACTTGTTTCTACAATAATATATTCAAAACTAATGAAGAGTAAACTTACAATTAAATTACCTGATTCAGTACCACCGGCAGTAAGCAAAGCATTTGCTTCAATCATTCCAGGAGTTGTGGCAATTTACGTTTGTGCAATATTATCACGTGCAATTGTGGCGGCAACAGGAAGTACATTAAATGATCTGATAGCAAATATATTCAGGCACCATTGCTTGGATTATCACAAGGTATGTTCTCAGTAGTATTGCTTTCATTCCTTGTTCAGCTTTTCTGGTTCTTTGGATTGCATGGCCACAATGTACTGGCTCCGATAATGGACGGAATTTATCAGCCGGCATTACTTGCAAACGTAGAACATATGGCAAAGGGTGAGCAGTAAAAGATCTTCCTATATATGGACAAGAGGATCATTTGATGCGTATCTGCAAATGGTAGGGTTCAGAATAACAATAGCATTAATTTTTGCAATATATCTTTTCAGTAAGAGAAAAGAATATAAGACAGTTTGCAAAATTATCTACTCCAATGGCAATATTCAATATTAATGAACCTGTAATATTTGGAATTCCGTTAGTACTGAATCAATATACATAATTCCATTCCTGTTGGCTCCAACTGTGTGTGCAATAATTCGCCTATACAGCAACAGTTATAGGATTAATTCCACCGGTATATGTTGAGTTCCATGGGTTCTAGCTCCAGGAATATATGCATTCTTTGCAACAGGAGGTTCAATAATGCATGCTAATAGTTTCATTATTTAATGTATTTGTGGCATTTGTTATATGGACACCGTTTGTATATAGCCAATAGAATGGCAGAAGAAAAGAAAAATTCAGAAAATTCAGATCTGGATGATGAAAGTTTAGAAAATATAACATTAGATTAATAGTTAATTTTATTAGAAAAGAACTGCTTTTAGGAAAAACAGTATACTGATTTTTAAAATATGGTTAAAGTCAGTGTATCTGTAATCTTTAGGCAGTTCTTTTAAATATATGGATTTAAATATGAAAGGATTGAAAGAAAGATAAAAATATCTTGAAATTATAGATAGGAAAAAGTATATATATTTATACTTTTTAGTAATAAGTATTAAAAATATGAAATAAGAAATATGGAAGGATAAATAAATGAAAACAAATTTTTCATACACATAATTATAGATGTAGGCACGCCGTTGGAAATGTAGAAGATTATGTAAAGGTTGCCATAAATGAGGATATTCTGAACTGGGAATATCAGACCATTCACCTGTACCTGATTATTATCAGGACAGAATGAAAAATAGAAGAACTTGAGGAAATATCTTCTGGAAATAGAAGAAGCTCAGAAAAAATACGGAGATAAAATAAAAATATACAAATCTCTTGAAATAGAATATTTTCCTGAATGGCAGGAATATTATAAGGAACTTAAAGGGAAGCTGGATTATCTCATATTGGGACTTCATGCCTTCAGAATTGAAGGGGGAAAGCAAGATTTATAATGCTTGGAATATCAGGAAGATAGTCATGCTGGCATATGGAAAAATATATGGTGGAAGCAATAGAATCAGGAAATTTTGATTATATAGCTCATCCTGATTTATATATGGTAAATTATAGAAACTGGACAGAAAGCTGTATTGAAGCGGCACATATGATATGCAAGGCGGCTGAGAAACATGATGTTCCATTAGAAGTAAATGCCAATGGAATAAGAAAGACATTAGTGAGACATCCGGATTGGGACAGATATAGTATCCATATAAGGAATTCTGGGAAATAGCTGCAAAATATAATATTCGTACAATAATAGGCTCTGATACGCATGATTTTATGGAAATGGAAGACAAGGCTATGGAATTGGCGAGGAATTTGCAAAAGAATTAGGATTGAATGTGATTGAGAGTATATTTTAATAGAATAACTGTAAAAAGAAAAGGAATACAAAATGGAAAATTTCAGATTTTTAAAGGGTGCAAAATGATACATCCTACAACAGGGATAACACTGGAATATTTAGATAAATCACATGCAGTATGTTTTGTACTGTTTAACGAAACAAAGGAAAAAGTAATACTTAGAAGCAGTTTAGACCAGGACCGAAGGATTATACTCTTGAAGTGGTTGCAGGACTTATAGATGCAGGAGAAGATCCAAGAACAGCGGCATTTAGGGAACTGAGAGAGGAAACTGGTTATACTGAGGAAGATATTACAGATTTTGAAGAACTTGAGAAGGATTATTTGTTTCTCCAGGGATATACTACGGAAAAATCTTTTTCTTTTTCAGTGCAAGATTGAAGTCAGATTCTATAAAAACCAAAAAGAACTTTCTTTTGGATGAAGGGAAGAAATTGTAGTTGAATGGATAAATGTAAAGGATATTGTTGAGAAAATCTAATGATATGAAAACATTGTTTGGAGTTACTTATTTTTCAAAAATAATATCGAGAGAGGTCATAATGAGAATAGTAAATTTTATACTTTTTATACTTTATTATATTTTTCTGATAAGAAGAATGCATATAAAGCTGAAAATTTGAAAAAGCTGGAGGAACTGGAAGGGGAATTTATATATACATATCTGATGAAATTCTCAAAAAGGAAATTTATTTCAGACTGGATGAAATAAAGACAGTGTTTTTCACAAGAATGATTATAAAAATGATGAATTTGACAAGTTGACATTATTTATTATTCTTGAAGATGATTATGCTGTAAGACTTCAGAAAAAGGAAAAATATAATATTATTTTTAAAAGCTGTAAAGAAAATAATCCTGAAAATGTATGACAAGTTTCTAAAAATGCCCTATGGGAATAAATATTTCGGAATAATGGACAGGAAATAGAGAATTATAAGGAAAAATAAAAGTTTTAATTTGAAAAGGAGATTTTCTTATGAAGAAAATTATAATAACATTAAGTTTAATTTTTGGGAATATATTTGTTTTTGGAAATGATAACCATAGTATAGTTGAAAAAGGAGATTACTACAATAATAACAGTCAATATGCAAGATTTTGGTCAGAAGTTACACTTACATGTAAAAATGGATAGTAGTAGTATGATAAAAACCAAATATTATGGAACTGATGATCCGGATTATTTTTGGAAGTCGTAGTTTAGATGAAAGTCAAGGAATAACATATTTATTGTATTTTAAAGAATGTATTATTTATCAGGCACCTGATGAATATTATTCTGAAGGAGAAGAAGAAAAACTATACAATGTAGGAGTGAGAATATATTCTGAATGGGAAAAATAAGATAAAAGAAAAATATAAATTTAGAAAAATTAATAATAAAGATATTGTGATTAAAAACAAATGATGGAGCAGATATATTTATTTTTTGGTGAAAAAGTGAAATATCATTTAAGAAATATGGAGAATTGTTTACATATTTGGAACACCAGATAAAGATATTCATTTTTATAAAGATGCAGATAACAAAATGACACTTTATTCTCCATATGAGTAATTAAAAACAGAGGGCAGTAAATGAAGATAGAAAAAAATTCTGGGATATGATGTCCACAGAAAGAAAGTAAAAAATATAAATCTGAGGATAAATCAGAATATGGAAGTCTATATCTCGGCACCTTTTAAACCTGCATAGCAGTTACATAGAAAAATTTTATACGTTCAAAGGAAGAATGGATAAAAAGTACTGAATAAGGTAGAGGATGTAAAATCCCAACATAAGGAATATGAATATACAACTGGTGAAATACATAAATTAGTAGGAGGAATATTCTTTAAAGGGTGAGAATGGGAAATATAAACAGAGTAAGTTTGAACAGGAAACTAATGAAATATTACTCGTAACAAATAGTGAAAAATATTGAAAATAAAAAGAAAAATAATGGATAAATGGTACTTTGACTGTGCCAAAAAAATTGTTTCCTGATGTTGTGGATAAATGGCTTAAAAATTCTTGGTGAAAGTAGAACATCTGTCAATTAAGCCAATGAAGACAAGATGGGGATCATGTAACTATAATAAAAAGATATATAAATCTTAATACAGAACTGGTAAAAGAACTCCATTTGAGATTGAATATGTTGTATTGCATGAACTTGCACACCTGAAATATCCCAACCATGGGAAAGGATTCTACAATTATGTAGAAAAATTATATGCCAAATTACAAAAAGGCTGAGAAAAATGTTAAATGCAAAAATTATTATTAAAAAAATACAGGAAGTTATCTCGTTTTTATAAATGTAGATAATTCCTGTATTTTTATTATATAAAACTACATTGCTGGATTTTTAAATCCAAACTTTTTACTAATCCATAAACATTTCATTTAATCCGTCAAGAGTCATAGTCCTTCAGAAATATCTTCAATTACGGATTTTTCTTATTTTAAGTTAAATGGAACTCCCTTAACTTTTGAATCCTGTTACAATTGATTTGTCAAAAATCATAGAAAACAGGGAATGTGTATTTGTTACTTTTCAACAAATTTTTCTTGCATCCAGTAGTGAACTTCTGTTACTTTATAAATACCACAACTACATTTACTCTATCCTTATTTTCGTCGTAGAATTTCTGGACAGCAGGCAATTCTTCGTGACAATCAGGACACCATTCAGCAGCTACTACAAATAAAGTAGGTTTGCTGCTATTGAAAAACTTTCTACTTTTTACCTTTTGTGCTCTGAAAGTCCTTCAATTCAAAAATTAGGAACTTTAGAACCTTTTTCTACATTCACATCAAGTGTACTACCGTATCCAAATATGAATACCATAAATAATGATAAGATAACTAATACTTTTTCATCTTTACTTCTTTCCTACAATTAATGTATTTTTGTTCTATTTTCATTATATACCATTATTGGAAAGTTGTAAAATGAATTTTTGATAAAGCACAGGAAATAATAATTTCAATGGACGAATAATTCAAATTACAATTTATGAAGATATTTTTAATAATTTCGGCTAATGTAAGATTGAATATTGAATTAGCCGAAAAAGACAAAAAGTAAATATTACAGGTGTTTAGGAGAATATATTGTTATTGATAAAGTAAATGACAGCTGGATTTAGTTCAATAAAACAAAAAAAGCAATAATAAATACAGTAATATCTAAGAAAGAAGTAGTAAACTCAATTTGTAAATAAAATCATATGAAAAATAGAAAGAGAGAAGAAATGAAAAGAAAAGTTTTAATTTTACTGATATGTGGAATAGTTCTAGCCAGCTGCTCAGTAAAAACATCAGATAAAGGAAATGCAGAAAAAGCCGATGTTTCAAGTGAGTAAAGAAGTTACTAAAAATGATAATAAATCTGAAGAAGAAAAATGAATATTTGAAGAAAATTTACCTATTCAAATTTATTGGATAAAGGCAACTCAGGAGGAAGTTCAGAAGGAACTTAAAAATGCCGGAGTTTCAGAAAAATATAAAAAGATTTTCTTGAAGGTGTAAATTATTTCAATAATATAGGACAAAATAAGACATTTGTAAAAGAAGGATTTAAAAACAACTGAAGAACTAAGTCCAACTTATGATCAGGCAGAAATACAGGAACAATGGAGTAGTCCTAAATTTGTAGGTCAGAACTGTAGAATAACTTCATATGAACTTATGAGGGATTTTTATTTCAGTAGGAAAACCTGAGATAAAAATACAGAGCAGCTTTTTATTGATGAAGATACGTTGAATAATTCTTCCAATAAAAGTATTTACCGACAGTGAAAGAAATCAGTTTGAAAGTTTATTTTCTGCAATAATACAGAAAAATACAAAAGATGTGTCAGTTCATGTGAAAAAGTAAAGGAAGATTGGGCAAAAAGAATATTAAATTTACCAATGAAAAATAAAATTTCACTAGTTTCAGTGTTTCACTCACTGATTACTCCTGAAGAGAACTTTTTATTTATAGGTCATGTAGGAGTTTTAGTACCAACTCAGATGGAAAAATTGATGTTCATTGAAAAATTAGCATTCCAGGAACCTTTTCAGGCTATAAAGTTTGATAACTGTAGTCAGTTGAATGATTATCTGATGAATAAATATGATGTGGAATTTGATCAGCCAAATGCAAGACCATTTATAATGGAAAATGATGAATTACTGAAGGGATATAGATTAAATCCAAATAATAAGGGATAAAAATAAAAAAATAAGAATAAGGTGGATTGAACTATGCCTAAAAATTTTTAACAAGGATTTTAGGTGAGGACAAGGGAGCCTTATTTTTCTTTTCTCATCAAAATGAATAAATACTTTATAAAAAGTGAGATATGTGGTATAATTTATAAAAATTGAAATGAAAGGGAGAATATTTTTGATAAGTTATATAAAATTTTTATATTTATTTTAGTGAATTTGACAGTATTTTTCCAATACAAAAACTACTAATGAAAAACAGTAAAAATAAGAAAAATATAAATGAGAAAAAGTTGAAATTATAGATGATTCTCAAGATGACGGATTAATTTCTATCTGGACAGGATAGTTGAAGTGGAAAAGGGAAGAGGAAGCCAAGAAGAAAACCTGGCAGAATAACTAAAATAATAAATAAAATTGATGATAAAGTGAATCAATTCTTAAATTTTATACTCTTCATATGGAAGCTGGTATTTGATAAAAACAACGAATAAAATTGAAGCTGAATATGAAAAATGTCAAGTATAATTTTAATCAGGAGGAAAGTGTACATGAATAGTAAAGACGTATTATTCTCAAGCTCAAACATGTGGATGGAAAAATAATACTAAAGGTTGGATACAGGAAAAAGAAGGGAAAAAGTTTATCTAAAAACAGAAAATAGACGTTTTAAAAAGTTTTCACAAATGAAATCCTGTACTTTGATAAAGACTACAAATACATGATAATAAGCTACGAAAATGACGGTGTAATTAGAGTATTTTTCCAAATATCCGATAAATAAGATAATGATTACAGGAGAAGAAAAGGAAAAAGCTGGAAAAGGAACTTGAAAAATTGAAGATATGAGAACGTTATATGATGTAACTTATAATCCTGACATGAAAAATCCAAAAGAAGAAAATAAACCGTAGCAAAATGGAACAGGAAGAGAGACAGAGAAAATAGAAAAAGCAGCTAATGGAAGATTATGATAACTTTTTAAAAATAAATTAAAAAGGAAACGTATAGTAAAAAGATAAGAGTGGTATGGTTAAAAATATAAAAATGTATAACGTAAAAGTTTATAAGAAAGAAAATGATTTAGGAGAATTATGAAAAATATATTGAAGGCATTTTTATGTAGTTGTTGCAGTGCTGCTGATAACACTCTTTAACTTATTTTTATAACTTTTTGAGCAAAAAGAGTATAAAATGTAAATTTAAATATAAAGAAAGGAACAACCTTTACCCAGATATACAAAGATCTCAGCTAAATTTTGGAATTTTTGGATAGAGTATATTTGAAAAACATTAGGTGAAGACTTTAAGTTAAAAATAGGAACATATAAATTTAACGGGAAACTTTCAAAAAATATGAAGTTCTGAAAAACTAAAAATAAGGAATCAAATGGTATAAGAGTTACAATACCCTGGAAGGATTTACAAAAAGCAGGTTTATGAAAGACTTGAAGCACTGGGACTAGGGTCAGAAGAAGAGATAAATAAGGCTTTATGAAATTGATTTTCCTTATCCGCATGAAAATAACAACTTTGAAGGTATTTTATCCGGAAACATATATTTTTAATGAAGGAGTAACGACAAAAACAAGTTTTAACAACTATTCTGAATGAATTTTTAAAGAAATTTCCACCGGAAAAATATCCGGATAAGCAAAAATTCTATGATCAGTTAAAAACTAGCTTCAATAGTGGAAGCAGAAGTATCTGATCAGGTTGATAAACCAAAAGTTGCGGGAATTTTTATAAAAAGACTTGAAATAGGCATGAAACTTGAATCGGATGCTACACTGAAATATGAACTGGGAAGACAGGCACTGAGAGGAGAACTTAAAACAAAGGAAACACCTTACAATTCCTATAAGGTAAAAAGGACTTCCGCCAACACTGATTGGAAATCCACCTGTTGAAACATTTAAAGCAGTGGAAAACGCAGAAGTTACAGATGATTGTTCTTCTTTCACATAAAGGACGTATTATTCAAAAACGCATGAAGAGCATCTGAAAAAGAGAAGGGAAAAGCGGTCAGTTAAAATAAGAAACAGGGGTTAAAAATATGTTTAATACAGGAAAAATGAAGAAAAAGTGGAAGAGCTAAAAAGTGGCTTAATAAGAAAAATGAAAAATATTAATAGCTTTTTCAGGCGGACCGGATTCAGTTTTTGTATAATTTGCTGAATTTTTCTGAGGGAAGAATATTCCCTTGAAATATCTCTTATGTATATAAACCATAACTTTTACGGGAAGATGTAGGAATGATTTGAAGTTTGTCAGAATTTTCTGAAGAAAACAATGTTCCACTATACATTGAAAGTGTAAATGTGAAAGAGTATGCGGATGAAAAATAAAAAGTCTATAGAATTGGCAGCAAGGGAATTAAGGTAGAAGCAATTGAAAGAACCTTGAAAAATATAAATTATGATAGAATCGCTACCGGACACAACCTTGATGACAATATTGAGACATTTATTTTCAGGCTTTGTAAGAGGAACTTCCTGAAAAGGACTTAAAGGAATACCTGAAGAGAGAGGGAAATATAATAAGGCCTATACTGCAGTTTTGATGAAATTTTAAACTGTTTGCAGGAAAATAGAAAAAGTTATATAATAGATTATACAAACTAATGAAAATGACTATACAAGAAATTATATACGAAATGAAATTTTTCCAATGTTTGTGAATATAAATCCCTAATTTTAGAAATAAAGTTAATGAACTTATTCATGAAATAAATAATAGGGAAAAACAATGAAGATAGCATTTTTAAAGGAAAGATTTGTCCAGTATCTGGAGAAATATGATGTAGAACTTTCAAGAAAGAAAATAGACCAGATTTATGAAAACGGTTTACGATAAAAAGGAAATCTTAATGCTGAAGGTTCGAAGGAATTTTCTCTGGGAAATGGCAAGATATTAAGAAAAATATAATAAATTGGAAGTGATAGAAGAGAAAGAAAAAGAAGTTGATGAAGAAAGAGTTGAAGTAAAAAGAATGTTCCGTTAAAATGGCATAATTACTTTATAATGTTGACAGATAGTATATTGGAAATTGAAAAATAATGAAAACTGAGGGTGGAAAATGTGAAATTAATGAAATTCACTGATGATTTCAATGAATATAGGATATTTGTCAGAAAAAGGCTGGAAGGTGATGATTTCATTAAACAATCTGGGATATAAGAAAAGTCAAAAATACTAATTGACGAAAAATTTTCAAAATGGGACAGGGATAAGATACCTGTTCTGGAAATGGAATATAGGGAAAAAAATAAAACTGTAACTGAAATATTGAGGTGGAGATATAAAATTTTTCCGAAGTATTTAAGGAAGAAAGTTAAAGACAAAACACAAAAATGAAGAAATGTTACTAATAATAGGGAGGAAAAATGGACGATAAAAAATAAAGATGACATCAGAAAAAGACTGAAGAATTACGAAAGAAAAATAATAGAGGCGGAAATGATGGAGGAAGATCACCTTTCTTCGGTTCTGCATTTGTATTTATTATGATAATGGCATTGTTTTTGCATCTCGTATTTTATACAGGATGTACAAAACTATTTTCAGGAAAAGAAAGATGTTCCATATACAGAATTTGTAGCTGATATTAAAAGTGGAAAATTTACTAAGATAGAAGAAAAAGATGACAAGTTAATAGCAGTTGTCAGAGAAAATAATAAAAAATGTTGTTTATTCAACTAGAAAAATAACTGAAAGAGTAGGAAATGACCCTACTATCGTCAATGCAGCACAATAAAAAGTAGAGCTTGTAGTTGGAGCACCTTCACAGGAGCTGTATTCCTGGCACTGTTAGTTAACTTTTTACCAATAATAATAATGATAATATTAATGATTTATCTGGCAAAGAAAATGATGGGAAATGGACAGGGAGGTCCTGGAAATATCTTTGGTTTTGGTAAATCAAGAGCTGATAAGCTTGATAAGAAACCGGATGTGAAGTTTGATGATGTAGCAGGAGTTGACGGAGCTAAGGAAGAACTGAAAGAAGTAGTTGATTTCTGAAAAATCCTGAAAAATATACAAAGGCAGGAGCGAGAGTTCCTAAAGGTGTACTTTTACTTGGAAGACCTGGAACTGGTAAGACATTGCTTGCAAAGGCTGTTGCAGGAGAATCAGAGCTTCATTCTTCAGTATTTCAGGGTCGGAATTTGTTGAAATGTTTGTCGGAGTAGGAGCTTCGAGTAAGGGACTTATTTGAAAAAGGCAAAGTCTTCAAGCCCTTCAATAATATTTATAGATGAAAATTGATGCAATCGGTAGAAAAAGAAGTGTTGGAAAAAATAGTGGAAGTAATGATGAAAGAGAACAGACATTAAACCAGCTTCTTGTAGAAATGGACGGTTTTGAAACTGATGCAAAAGTAATAGTTATAGCGGCAACAAACAGGAAGATGTACTAGATCCGGCATTGCTGAGAGCAGGAAGATTTGATAGAAGAATAAATGTTGATGCACCTGACTTACAAGGAAGAATTGCAATATTAAAAGTACATGCCAGAAATAAGAAACTTGCTTCTGATGTAAGACTTGAAGATATAGCAAAAATAACTCCAGGATTTGTAGGAGCTGATTTGGCGAATTTATTAAATGAAGCTTCGATACTTGCTGCAAGAAAAGCTTCTGATACAATAACAATGGAAGATTTGGATGAAGCTGTTGATAAAATTGGAATGGGATTAGGTCAAAAAGGTAAAATCATTAAACCTGAGGAAAAAAGACTGCTTGCTTACCATGAAGCAGGACATGCTGTTATGACTGAACTTACACCGGGAGCAGATCCTGTACATAAAGTTACAATTATTCCAAGGGGAGATGCTGGGATTTATGATGCCACTTCCTGAAGAAAAAGCTTGTGACTACAAGTAAGGAAATGTTAGCAGAAATAAAAAGTTCTTTTTGGAGGAAGGCAGCAGAAGATTTAGTTCTGGATGACATAAGTACAGGGGCTTATTCTGATATTAAGAGAGCTACAAGACTTGCAAGAGCATATGTGGAAAGCGTTGGAATGAGTAAGAAATTAGGGACCTGTAAACCTTGAAAAACTCTGATGAAGAATTTACATTTACTTCAAATAAGAGTAATGAAAACAATAGAGAAATTGATCTTGAAAATAAGAGAGATACTTTAACAATGAATACCGTCAAACAGTTGAAACTTTAAGAGCAAACAGGGAAAAACTTGATGGAATTGCTGAACTGCTGTTGAGAAACAATAACTGGTGATGAAGTAAGAAAGATAATTTCAGGAGTTTCAGTTCAGGAACTGTTAAATAATTCCCCTAAAAAGGATGCTTCTGATTCAGGAAATAAACAGGAAAATAAAACTGAAGAAGTAAAGGTTGTTCCAGAAAATGTAGTGGAGGATAAAAAGCCTTCTGAAGTTAAAACAGTGGAAGAAAAACCTGTTGAAAATAAAAAGAAGAAATAAAGGAAGAGAAAAATAGAAGAAGTAGGAAGTACAACCTGAAGAGGTAAAAATAGAAGAACCTAAGATAGAGCAGACAGAACCAGAGAAAAAAGAAGTAGCAGAGTTCCAAATGTTGAAAAATATTCTTCCTCAGGAAAATAATATTATTCCAGAGCCTCAGGGCACAACCACAGAAAAATAGAAATACCTGAACATGTTGGAAATTCCTAGTGTTACTGAAAAATATTGAGCATACTGAATTTATTGAACCAGTTGAGAGTATTGAAAATGTTCCCAAATTCTGAAAATATAGAAAATCTTCAACCTATTGAAAATATTGAGAATGTTGAGCAGATTGCACAACCTCAAAATACAGAAAAATGTTGAAAAATATTGTGAATGAAGAAAATATTCTTCCTCAGGAAATTCAGGAAGTTAAAGAAAAATCTTCATGAAATTGGAAAATAATGTTCAAGAAAAATCCTTTTGAAACAGGAAATGTTCCAGAGAATATTTTTGAAGGAAATGAAGAAACTGGACAAAAACATAACATTGCAGATAGTGTAACAGAAGAACTTTGCAAGTGGATACTAATAATTTTAGCGAATTATGAGGGATTTGTTCAGGGAAGAAGTTAAAGCAGAAGAAAAATGTTATTAGTAATGATGTGGAAAATAATGATATCAATGAAGAAAACTCAGTAAAAGAAGAAGAGAAAAGATAGAAATTCCTTCTTTATGAAATAAAAAGAAATATAAGGAGATGAAAATGAAAGCTTATGATTTCAGTTTACTGGCTGATAATGGAGAAAATGTCAGTCTGAGTGATTATAAAGGTAAGAAAGTTGTACTTTTATTTTTATCCTAAAGACAGCACTCCTGGGTGTACTCAGGAAGCCTGTTCTTTCAGGGATAACTTTGCCAGACTTACTGCAAAAAGATGTTGTGGTACTGGGATAAGTAAGGACAGTATAAAAAGACATGAAAACTTTTAAGAAGAAAAATGAACTTCCTTTTTACTCTTAAGCGATGAAAAACAGTGATGTATGTGAAAAATACCAAGTCTGGAAGGAAAAAGTCAACTTTGGAAAGAAATATTTTGAACAGAACGTTCAACTTTCCTTATAGATGAAAAGGAGAAATCGTAAAAAGAATGGCGAAAAAGTTAAAGTTAAAAGCTCATGTTGATGAAGTTCTGAAGAAATAGAAAAATGTAATTAAATTAAAAATAACTATACGATTTAGAAAAAAACTCCTTGTTATTATAAATAATAGGGGTTTTTATGTATATTTTTAAAGGTGTCTAAAAGACAATTTTTATTTACAGTTTTAAAAATCATATGATATAATATGTAAATAATTAGAGGTGAAACCATGACAAAAAATTAATATATAAAATATTTTTCTGTTTATAATTTTTATCAAAATTTTATATATGCGGAAAAATGATTTTGCGTAACGGTATAAAGTGAAAAACTATCGATCTTGTAACTGAAGAAAAAACTTATGAGCATGAATGAGATGAGACTAAAAGTTCTTTTTGAAGCTATAAGAAAAGAATAACAATAAATTTGTATTAAATCATCTTGCAACAAAGGAGAATAAGAAGAAACTCAGTGAAAATACTGAAAAAGAGGGAAAAATGATAATGAAATTATTATGGACCTAAATATAGTGATTTAGTTACAGCAGTTTCTGATGAGGTTGAAGTAAACCTGATAGATATAAATGCTCACGATAAAACAGGGTATACTCCTATAATAGTAGCCATTGAATCCGGAAATAATGAAATTCTTAAAGTATTAGTGGAAAATGGAGCAAATTTATATGAAAAACACCCAGTTTTTGGTAAGTTGACATTACATACAGCCTGTTACTATGAAAATGAAGAAGCTGTGGAAATACTTCTGAAGGCAGATAGGAAGCTTGTAAATGTTCATAGTGGAACTGACGGGTGGTTACCTTTACAGGATGCCACCCTAAAATCAAATGCAAGAATAGTGGAGATGCTATTAAGATATGGAGCAAATCCTCAACTGACAGATGCTCATGGTGGCACTCCAATGGATATGGCAACTGAGTTTGGTAAAGGTGTAATGAGTAAAAGCTGTGCGTGACAATATAAAGAAAAATAGAAAATAATCATAATAAAATAAAGAATATAAATAATTAATTGTAGAAAAATAGGAGGTAGTGAAAATGCATTGCGTTCAGCAAATAACTGATAAAATTTATTGATTGGGAAATGACAGAAGACTGGAAAGATTTGAAAATATGTCCTATACCAAAAGGAGTTTCATATAATTCAAGTCTTATACTAGATGAAAAACAGCAATTATTGATACAGTGGATGCATCAATAAGAGCCCAGTATCTGGAAAATATAAAAATATCTTTACAAGGAAGAGAACTTGATTACCTGATAGTTAACCATATGGAACCCTGATCACTGTGAAAATATAGAAGATTTATTGATGTTGTATCCAAATCTGAAAATAGTTGGAAATAAAAAGACATTTGCTTTTCTTTGAACAGTTTTTATAATACTTCTGCGGCAGAAAACTATTATGAAATAAAAAGAAGGAGATGTACTGGATTTAGGGAGAAAATAAGCTGAGATTCATTGGAGCACCTATGGTTCACTGGCTCAGAAGTAACAATGACATATGAAGAAACAAAAGGGATATTATTTTCAGCTGATGCCTTTGGAACATTTGGAACACTAAATGGAAATATATTTAAGGATGAAGTAGATTTTGATGGTTACTATCTTTTCTGAAATGAGAAGATACTATACAAATATAGTTGGTAAATACGGAATGCAAGTACAGAATGTATTTAAAAGTTGAAAGAAACTACTATAAATATGATAGTACCTTTACATGGACCAATTTGGAGAACCCCTGAAGATATAAACTATCTGCTTGATTTACATAATAAATGGAGTCATAGTACTCCAGAAAAAGATGAGATAGTTCTAGTATATGGTTCAATGTACGGAAATACTGAAAAATACAATTAACTGCATTGCAAAATAAGTTAGCACAGAAGGGAGTAAAGGACATAAGGTTTTTGATGTTTCAAAACACATCCTTCATACATCATTTCTGAAGCGTGGAAGTATAGCAATCTTGTATTAGCGGCACCTACTATAATACTGGATTATATCTTGTAATGGATTCACTACTTCATGAACTTGCATCATTAGGGTATCAGAACAGAAAGGTTTCTTTTAATTGGAAATCATACATAGGGCAACAGGGAGCTTTAGGAGCAATGAAAAGAAATTTGAAAGCTGAGTTCAAGAAAGTTGAAATAGTTGGAGAACCTTTTAGATGTAAAATCTGCATTAAGACCTGAGCAGGGAAGAAGTTCTAGATAATTTAACAGAAAGCAATTGTTGAAAGCATGAAATAATTTATAAAAACAGAGTTATATTCATAAGAAAGTATATAGAAATTGTTAGTAATAAAAATTTATATATAGAGGAGAAACGAAATGAGAAGATTGACAGGAATTGGAGCTTCGGAAGGAGTGTCTATAGGGAAAGTATTACTTTTCAGAGAAGAAGAAATGGTAATACCTGAAGTAAAAGCTGCAGATTCTACAATAGAATCTGAATTGACAAAATGGAAGAAGGATTGAAAAATCTAAAACTCAATTAATCTCCATTAGAGAAAAAGTAAAGAGAAAAATGGGGAAGACAAGGCTGCAATTTTTGACGGGCACATAATGCTTTTGGAAGATGAAGACTTGCTTATGGAAGTTCAGGATAAGATTAAAGGGGAAAAAATGCCTGCGGCAAGAGCATTGAAAGAAGGTATAGATGAGTACTGTGAAATGATTTCTCAGTTGGATGATGCTTATTTAAGAGAAAGAGCTGCTGACCTTCAGGATATAGGAAAGAGATGAGCTTAAAAATTTATTAGTGTATAAAAATATATGATTTAAGTAATCTTGAACCTAATACAGTAGTAATAACTTTATGATTTGACACCTTCAGATACTGCACAGCTTGATTTTGGAAAAAACTGTGTAGGATTGTATAACAGAAGTTGGTGGAAAAACTGCCCATTCAGCAATCATGGCAAGATCTCTTGAATTACCCGCAGTGGTTGGAGTAAAAGGTATTCTTAGTGAAGTTAGGAAGGTGAAACAGTTATAATGGACGGGGAAGCAGGAGAACTGTTCTTAACCCGGCAGAAGAATTACTTTCTCAATATGAAGTTAAAAGAGAAGGGTGAGAAAAGAAAAAGAAGAACTGAAAAATTAATTGGGAAGAAGCAATAACTACTGACGGAAGAAAAAGTAGATATCTGGGGAAAATATAGGAAGTCCTAATGATGTGGATAAGCATTGTAGAATCTGGTGCTACAGGAATTGGATTATACAGAACTGAATTCTATTTATGAATTCTGACCATTTTCCTACAGAAGAAGAACAATATCAGGCATATAGAATGAGTTGCTGAAAAATGAAAGGAAAAACCTGTAACTATAAGAACAATGGATATAGGTGGAGATAAAGAACTTCCTTATCTTGACCTACCAAAGAGACTACAATCCATTCTTGGATACAGGGCAATAAGAATTTCATTGGACAAGGATATGTTTAAAAACACAGCTGAGAGCTATTTTGAGAGCTTCCAGATATGGTCAACAAAAATAATGTATCCAATGATAGCTCTATTAATGAAATTAGAAAAGCAAATACTATTCTTGAAGAATGTAAAAGAGAATTGGATGAAATAGGAAAAAGTTTACGACAGAAACATAAAAGTTGGAATAATGGTTGAAACTCCTTCAACAGCAATTATTGCATATAAACTTGCTAAAGGAAGTTGATTTTCTCAATTGGCACTAAAATGACTTAACACAATACTTCGCAGTAGACAGAGGAAATGAAATGGTTTCAACACTATACAATCTATTCAACCCTGCAGTATTGAAGCAATACAGAAGGCACTGATGCTGCACATGATGCAAAATATAAATGTAAGTATGTGTGGAGAATTTGCCGGAGATAAAAAGCGACAAAAATTACATTAGGGTATGGGTCTTCGACTCATTCAGTATGAGTGCTTCATCAGGACTTCAAGTTAAAAGATAATAAGAAACAGCAGCTATGAAGAAGCTCAAAAATATAGAGATTTAAATAATACAGCAAAATACACCGGAAGAAGTTCGGAACATTTATTACCATAGTGAGAAAAACTGCCTCAAAAGGAAAAATCATATAAGATGATATGAAAATTCTAGTATTCATTTATTAGATTTCACTCATACAAAACATTTATTCATTAAGAAAAGTCAAAACTCGCCTCTATGACTCGAAACAGTTGACTTTTCTAAATTTATTTCATGTTTTGTGTGTGAAATTCAAATAACCTATAAATATAATTTTTCATATTAAATTTGTATTTTTCTTTTGAGGCAGTTTCATTAATATAAGGAGGTGATGAAATCGACTGATAAAAAGTATTAGTATTTTCTAGTAGATGGATTTGAAGAAATGAAGCAATGGCTCCAATTGATTTATTAAGAGAGCGGGAATCGTTGTAGATACTGTTTCAATTAATGAGGATAAGAAGGCTATAGCTCAAGGAAAAATAATAGTTCTGACAGATAAAAACGATAAATGAAATAAATTTTTGAAAGTTATGAGATGATAGTTTTCCACCTGAGGACCTGGAACAGGAATTATATGAAATCAGAAAAACCTTCAGGAAAAATTGAAGAATCAATAAAATCAAATTGGGAGCTATATGTGCAGCTCCGACAATATTGTCAGCATTGGGAATATTAAAAGGAAAACAGGGTGATATGCTTTCCGGAATGCGAGCCAGATATAGAAAAAGATGGAGCAATTATTGTAAATCAGGATGTTAGTTAAAGACGATAATATAATAACAAGCAGAGGAGCGAGGACAGCAATTGGACTTTTTCATTGGCACTTATTGAAGAATTACTGGGAAAGAATAAATCAGAAGAAATTAGAAACAGATCTTATACAAGTAAAAAATAATACAAATGAATATAAAAGCGCTATAAAAATATACAAAATCTATTCTTAAAAAGAATAATGATGTATAATATATATAAAAATAAAAACACAATATAGTGTTTTTTATTTTATATTGCTATATACAGTATAAACAATTAAAAATATACAGATAACATTTCATATAGTAGTTGATTATAAATAAAAGGTAAACCATAGTGGTAAAAAGTGGTAAATTGTGGTAAAAAGTGTAAAAATATAAAAATAAGGTGCAAAATAGAAACAAAAAGGTAGAGAAAATAATAGAAAGAACATGATAAAGGGATGGACGCTATGTTTATAGGAGAATCTTTCCTGTAAGGTAGATAACAAAGGAAGAGTAATGATGCCCATAAATTCAGGGAACACTGGGAAGTGAGGAATTTGTTATTACCAGGGACTAGACAACTGCATAAAACCTTTTTCCAATTGAGAGATGGAGCGAGTTGAAGCCAGACCAGAACTGAAGATGACCAACAGTAAACATAGGGCATATCAACGTTTTATATTATCAGCCGCTACAAAACTTTCTCTTGATAATCAAGGTAGACTTAGTATACCTGCATCTTTTAATGAAATATTCGGAAATAGATGCCATAATAACTGGAAGTGACGATCGTATTGAAATATGGTCTGAAGAAAATGGGAAACTTATATGAATGAAAAATAGGAATAATTGAAGATATAGCGGATGAAATAGATTTAATCAAAAATAGACTGTAATAAATATAGTCAAGTATGTCAGTCGGAAAGGAGCCTAGTTGGAATATCATAAACCCGTTTTATTTGATGAAGATGGAAAGATATAATAAGTGAAGGAGATGTTGTTTATGTAGACTGTACTTTTAGGTGGAGGTGGACATACGGAGGATGTTTGAAAGGTCTTCGACAGAATTCCAAAGTCATGGGTATAGATCATGGACAAGGAAGCAATAAATTTTGCTAAAGAAAGATTGAAAAATATGGAAATAAGATTGAGATTTTTCAGGACAACTTTTAGAAATCTTGATACTGTAATCTATCTGGCGTGATATAACAGTAGACAGAATACTTATGGATATAGGAGTTTCTTCAAATCAGCTGGATAATCTTTGAAAGAGGTTTTTCATACAGATATGATGTAAAGCTTGATATGAGAATGGATAGAAATTTGAAAATAAAGTGCATATGAGGTAGTCAATGATTTTTCTGAAAAGGAAATTGCTGAGATATCATCTATAAATATGGAGAAAGAACCGAAGTCAGGAAAATTACAGAAAATATGTTGGATATAGAAAAAATAAGAAAAATAGAAACAACGTGGAACTGTCTGAAATTATAATAAAAGCCACGGAAAGTAGTGAAGAAACGTCAATACGTACATTTTCGCAGAGGCATAAGAATATTTGTAAATAAAGAATCAGTGTTGGAGAAGCAGTTGGATAGCTGTTAACCTGTTAAACAATAATGGAAAACTGCTTGTCACTATCATTCCATTCGGCGGAGGACAAATGGTAAAAGAAAAGTTCAGGAATATGAAAATCTTGCACATGTCCACCGGAATACCAGTTTGTGTATGTAATAAAAGCTTTGGGAAAAGTAATCACAAAAAGCCAGTAACTCGCGAAGGAAAGTGAACTGAATGAAAATCATGGGGCATCATCTCAGCAAAATTGAGAATATTTGAAAGGGAGAGTAGTAGATGGTTATGGAAAGAAAAATAAACTCAAAAGAAATTAAAATGGTAGAATTTGAAAGTCATTATGAGTCCTGCAGCTCAACATATATGTTCTGAAGAAATAGCAGGGAAAAAGAAAAGGTATCAATTGCAAGTAGAAAAAGATATTTCTAGTTCTAATTTATAGCATTATTTTATACTAGCAGCTATGACAAAAATGTAGGTTACTTTATGAAAATAGGAAATGAAAAGAAAAACTGCATTGAAACTCAGCTAAGAGAAATTAAAACTGAAGTAGAGGTCTGGATTATAACCTTATAAAAATTATAACATGCAGAGGGCTGAAGAAAAAGCAAAAGACTGAGGTTTTGAAACAATTGATAATATAAAATATATCAATATAAAATAAAGGGATTTTAAATTTAATATACTACGATACTTGTTGAATCAATCTTAAAATTATATATTTTAATCTATTAAGTAAAAAGAAAAAGATATATAATTTTAGGGTTGATTTTTCATTTAAATAGCATTAAAAATTATTGTCATAGAAAAACTTATATTATATTGAAATAGCTAATATCGCTGACAAACAGCATGGTAAGATTAAAAATGACTAATGAGTCAGAAAAGAGCTACGAAAACTATGGCAATTTGATATGTTATAATTAGAGAAAAATTTTTGAGTCAAAGGTATAGTCTCACAAATGAAGTTTTGAAGAAAATACAGGAAGCTGAAAAAGAGGTAGATGAAAATTATTTCCAGTGCCAACGAGAGTGCTAGACAGATACTCAAAAGATATGGAAACTGAAAATAAAAAGCAACAATGAAAAAGTAATTTGATGTCAACTGGAATCGGAAAAGCTGAAAACGCAAGTAGTCAAGATGCTGACAATGCTGTAAATATCCTTCTTAAAGAAGAGAACATTAATAACATACTGAATATTGATGAAGCTAAAAATTGATGAAGTCGGAAATTATTAACAGAGAGGATAGAGATAATGGCAATGGTTAAAATGAACAAGTTTTAATCTGATTGCTCGAATCTCAAAAGTCTAAACTTTTAAAGACCTTCAAAAATTTAGGAAGTCAGCTTTATCGATATTGACTTTGAGAAGAAAATATGAATACTGATGAAGAAAAATAGTAGTTGTAAATAATGAGGATTTGACACGAATTGATGAAAGACTCAATGGGAGGAAAATGCTATATCCCTTGTTAGAAATATCATGCGTCTAAAAAGGTTGAAGGCAATGATGGCAGAAATACAACTATACTTTTTGAAGAATTGTCTCATTGAAACGATAGTGACTGGAAGAAAACCTATCTTGATTTTGAAAAGCTGGAGCAAACTGAATCAGCTAGAACAGTGAAATTTCAAAAGAAATATATACTGAGATAGAGCATATTTCATGGAAAAAGCTGGATATAAATCTGCAGATCTGAAAAAGCTTAAAAGAGTTACAGGATATCTTGAACAGTTCTGTGAAGATGAAAAGTACATTCATAGACAGAATAAGGAACTGGATAAGACGTATTATGAAGAGCTAATGAAACAAAGGAAGACATGTACTATCTTGTTATGATCTGATGCAGCAATGAGGAAAAAGCGGCTAATGATGTATTCAGAGCAGGAAGCTTTTCGTTATAGATTTGAATATAGATGGAATTCTTCTCAGATTATACAGGGAAACGGTTTAAAAGAAGAAATTGAGGAATTGAGAAACGAAAAGAAACAGATAAAAGAGGAAACAAGAAATATGACAATGAGCTCGGGAGATTTGAAGCAGTTTATGAATATTTAAAAATAAGAAACTGAGAATAACTGAATCTGAAAAATTAGCTGAAACTAAAAATACGTATTATTAATGGATGGATTCTTCAGACAAAAAGATAGTCATTTTGAAAATGCAGTTAAGGAAGCAACAGGAGAAAACTATTATGTGACATTTGAGGAAGCGGAAAGATGATTCTGAAGTACCGATAAAACTTAAAAATAACAAAATAGTTACTGCACTGAAAGTCTGACAGGAATGTATGCTTATCGCATACAATGGAAATAGATCCTACACCTCTGCTTACACCTTTCTACATAGTATTCTTTTGGAATGATGGGAGCAGACGCAGGATATGGACTTACATTATTACTTGGAACTTTGTTTGTATTGAAATTTTCAATCTTAATAAAAAGATGAAATTAGTTTGTGAGAATTTTTCTTTTATTTAAGTTTCTTTCAGTAATTATCTGGGAGTATGTAGTGGTTCGTACTTTGGATTGGAAATTCCTGAATGTGGCGATGGGTAAATCCATCAACTGGAGTTCCAGAAACTGTTAATTTTATCCGCAGTCTTTGGATTAATACATTTATTCTTTGGTCTGGCAATAAGCTTATAGTGAATTTGGTGAGATGGTAACACCTTTAGATGCACTATACGATGTGGGTTTCTGGCACATGGCACTTGCTGGTGGAATTTTATTCTACTATTCAAAATGCTAAAATTATCACCTTCTATTGCAAATATATCAATGTGGGTACATGATGTAGGAATAGTTGGAATAGTCTTAACTGGTGGAAGAGAAGCCAAAAGTAGGAGGAAAATTGGTGAGGACTTTACAGTCTATATGGAATTTCAAGTTATGTAGGAGATTTTGTATCCTATTCAAGACTTATGGCATTAGGGACTTGCTGTGGATTTGATTGCACAGGGCAATGAATATAATTGCTGGAATGTGGCGGAAGTCTGATAGGACTTATATTTGTTCCTTTTATATTTGCTTTTAGGACAGTTTATTTAATATGTTCCTGCATTTCTAGGGAGCATACGTACACACTTCTAGACTTATGTATGTAGAATTTCGGTGTTCTGAGGAAGGTGAGGAAAACCGTTTAAAGATTTCAGAACAGAAAGTAAATATATAAATCTGGATGACTAAAACGATTGGAAATTAAATTTACACTGTAAAATATAAATTTAGTAGTGATAAAGAATATAATACTATATAATTTTAGGAGGATGAATATGTCAACATTATTTGCACAGCACGGTGGAGTTTTTATTTGCTACTTTAGGAGCAGCAGTTGCATTTTTATCAGGTATAGGATCAGCAAAAGGAGTTGGAATGGTTGGAGAAGTTGCAGCAGGACTTATGGCTGAAGAACCTGAAAAATTTGGTAAATCATTAGTATTACAGTTATTGCCAGGAACACAAGGAGTTATATGGATTCGTTATAGGACTCTTGTATTCTTTAAAACTTAAAATAGAACATGCCTGCTGATGGAGTTTTATTTATTTGTTGCTTTGTCTTCCAAATTGCAATAGCGGATATGGTTCAGCAGTATCTCAAGAAGAGTTGCAGCTCAGGGTATCAGCTTATTGGCTAAAAATGAAGAACAGTCAACAAAAGGAATAGTTTACGCAGTAATGGTTGAAACTTATGCATTATTGGCATTCGTTATATCAATGATTATGGTATTGTTAGAGTTCAGTAAAATTTGAGTTAAGGATGTGAAATAATGTCTAGTTTGGATAACTTAACAGCAAAAATATTAAATGATAAGGAAAAAGCTGCAGAGATTGTAAAATGCAGAAGCTCAGGCTGAAGAAAAATTTCAATTCAAGCCTGAAAAAGATTGATTCCAGCGAAGATATACTGAAGCTGCAGCGAAGGAAGAGACTTATATCAGAGAGAATAAAAAGCAAGTGCCGGACTTAGCAAAGAAATGAAAAATTGAAGGCTAACAGACGGGCTAAATTGAAAAATAGGAAGATTAAAAGGACAGGCTTTGTTAATTTAAATGAAGAAGAGATATATGAACTATTTGAGAAAATATAGATAGCAGCCTCATTTAATGAAAACAAAAAGCGATTGTAAAAGATATATTGGTAAAGTCAAGAATGAACTTTCCTGAATATGTAACAGAAGATGAGTCTGTTTCTTCAGGGGTTTATTATTGAAGAAAATGGAATACAGGAAAATTATACTTTTGAAGTAAACCTGTGACTTTACATGAATTGGAAGTTGAGTTCAAACTTCTCTATCCACGTAGCAGGAGAGAATGATTACGGGCGAAGCGTCGTAACTGTCGGGAGTGCTGGAAAAGAACTTCTGACTAGAAAACAGGCTTGAAAGATGATTGAAGCCGGGTCTCCTGACGATGTACTCAAAACAGCTGGGAGAAACGGAATACTCTCACAATATGGCTGATATAAAAGATAGCGAAGTTATGAAAAATATTGAGAAGAGAAACTGAAAGCAGTGTTTTCCCTGTTAGGAAATGAGCACGACAGGAAATCGTGTGTTATTTCAATTAAAGTATGATTATCATAATTTAAAAGTATTATTGAAAAGTAGCCAGGAAGGGATTTTACAGATCTGCTAATGGATGGCGTACCGAAAAGGCTCAGACTGAAACAGAAATTCTGAAATACAGAATTATAAGATCTGCTCAAAGAATTTATTGAGGCAATTGATGAGTGGAAAAAGGATTTTGCTGAAAAATAATGATCCTCAGAAAATTGATCCTGATAGTGGATAAATATTATTACAAACATCTATCAAAAATTGCGTCTAAAATAGATGTAGAAATAATGAGGATTATGTTTTCAGGACTTATTGATTTCAAAATATAAACTCACTTTATTAAAGAGTTAAAAAGCAGAGATAGGATTTGAAATTTTGAAGGTGTAATGCTAGCGAGGAAACATACCAAAGGATAAAAAGTAGTTTTGAATGATACCCTGAAAATGATAGCCAATAAATTCAGAAAAGAAAGATAGGAAACATATCTGACAGCAGGAATAGAGCATTTGAAAATCAGGAGACTGTCTGAGCTGGAAAAGATTTCAGATAACTACCTGATGGCGCCAAACAGGGAATCTAAATATGTTGTGTTTTGGACCAGACCTTTATTTACTTATCTTGTGGCAAGAAGAGAAATAAATTACGAAGAATGATAATGGTTGGGAAAAATCAACAGCCCAGACTCTGACAGAATGAAAGAAAGGTTGGTGATACTTATGACTAAGTAGGGAGAATCGGAGATAAGGATTCAATTTTAGCTTTTAAAGGCATTGGCGATGTCTATCCTGTCACAAAGAAGAAGCAAGAAAACTATAGATACTGTAGCAAATGAAAATGGGATCATATTTGTAACTGAACAAGTTGCTGCCCTTATGGAGGAAACAGAAAAGATATAATAGGAGCTTTTGCCCGTTATTATTCTAATACTGAATAACTAGGAAGTTCAGGAATAGGGAATTCAGAAAATAAATGATTACGTAGAAAAAGCCATGGTTCAAATATATTTAAAGAAAAACAACAAAATAAAACTTCGAAAACTTTAGAAGAAAGAAGAGATGTTCATTGAAAGTAGGAAAATTATAAAAGTATCGGGACCCTTGTCGTATAGAAGGAATGGATGAAGCAAATGACATGACGTTGACAGGTTTCGATAATAAATTAATAGGGGGAAATAATAGAAATGAGAGTGACAGGGTCTATACAGGTTTATGGAAGAAACAGTAGGGATTGGACCAGGAGAGCCGGTTTATTCTACAGGTGAACCTCTAAGTGTTGAATTAGGACCAGGACTTCTTGAAGCAATGTTTGATGGTATACAGAGACCGTTAAAGGAATTTCAGGAAGTTGCAGGAGATTATTTGAATAAAGGGGTAGCAGTACCTTCTTTAAATAGAGAAAAAATATGGGATTTTGAACCTGTTGTAAGTGCAGGGGAAAAAGTTGAAGCTGGAGATATAATAGGAACAGTTCAGGAAACTTCAGTTATAAGCCATAAAATCATGATTCCTTTAGGAGTTGAAGGAACACTGAAATCAATAGAAAAAGGAAGCTATACTGTTACAGATACAGTTGCTGTTGGTGAAACTGCAAATGGTGATGTAAATATACAGCTTATGCAGAAATGGCCTGTACGTAGAGGAAGAAAATATAAACAGAAATTGAATCCTGAAGCTCCACTGGTAACAGGACAAAGAGTAATTGATACATTCTTCCCTGTAACTAAAGGTGGAACTGCCTGTGTTCCAGGACCATTTGGATCTGGAAAAACTGTCGTTCAGCACCAGTTGGCAAAATGGGCAGATGCACAGATAATAGTATACGTAGGTTGTGGAGAACGTGGAAACGAAATGACAGACGTTCTTATGGAATTCCCGGAAATAATAGATCCAAATACAGGACAATCTCTGATGAAAAGAACTGTGCTTATAGCAAATACTTCAACTATGCCGGTTGCAGCGAGAGAAGCAAGTATATATACAGGAATAACAATTGCAGAATACTTAGAGATATGGGATATTCAGTGGCATAATGGCAGATTCTACATCAAGATGGGCAGAAGCACTTCGTGAAATGTCAGGACGTCTGGAAGAAATGCCGGGGATGAAGGATATCCGGCTTACCTTGGATCAAGAGCGGCTGACTTCTATGAAAGATCAGGAAAAGTAATATGTCTTGGAAAAAGATGCAAGAGAAGGAGCGATTGACGGTAATCGGAGCAGTATCACTCCAGGAGGGGATATTTGAACCGGTATCACAGGCTACTCTAGAATAGTTAAAGTATTCTGGGGACTTGATGCAAACCTTGCATACAGAAGACACTTCCCGGCTATTAACTGGCTGAATTCATATTCATTGTATCAGACAAAGGTAGACAGCTGGATGGATGTAAATGTAGGACCTGAATTCTCTCAAAAATAGAAAAAGAGCAATGGCTCTGTCTACAGGAAGAATCAAGTCTACAGGAAATCGTAAGACTGGTAGGAAGAGATACACTTTCAGAAAAAGATCAGCTTAAACTGGAAGTTGCAAAGTCAATAAGGGAAGATTATCTGCAACAGAACGCCTTCATGGAATCAGATACATATACTTCACTTACAAAGCAGGATAAAATGCTTCAGCTAGTTCTTAAATTCTATGATGAAGGAAATAGAGGACTTGAGTCAGGTGCATATTTGAAAGAAATTTCTGAAATGCCTGTAAGGGAAAAAATTGCAAGGGCAAAATATATGCCTGAAAGTGATTTGGATAAAATGAATGATATTTTAAATGAAATCGAAAATGAAGTAGATAACCTTATAAACAAAGGAGGTTTCATTAGATGCTTAAGGAATACAGAACAGTCAGTGAAATAGTAGGTCCTTTGATGGTTGTTGAAGGTGTTGAAGGTGTAAAATACGAAGAACTTGTAGAAATAGAAATTCAGACAGGAGAACTTAGACGTGGAAGGGTTCTGGAAGTTAATGGAGATAAAGCGATGGTTCAGCTGTTTGAAAGTTCTGCAGGAATAAACTTGAAAAAAATTCAAAAGTAAGATTTTTAGAAAAACCTTTATCATTAGGGGTTTCTGAAGATATGATAGGAAGAATATTTGATGGATTGGGAAGACCAAAAGATAACGGTCCAAAAATAATACCTGAACAAAGTTTGGATATAAATGGAGTGGCAATAAACCCAGTTGCAAGGGATTACCCTTCAGAATTTATTCAAACTGGAGTATCAGCAATTGACGGACTTAATACACTTGTAAGAGGACAAAAATTGCCTATATTCTCAGGATCAGGACTTCCTCATGCTGAACTTGCGGCTCAGATAGCAAGACAGGCAAGAGTATTAAACTCAGAATCAAAATTTGCGGTAGTATTTGGAGCAATAGGTATAACATTTGAAGAAGCTCAATTCTTTATTGATGACTTTACAAAAACAGGTGCGATTGACAGGGCAGTATTATTTATGAACCTTGCTGATGACCCTGCAATAGAAAGAATAGCTACACCGAGAATGGCTCTTACATGTGCTGAATACTTGGCATTTGAAAAAGGAATGCACGTACTTGTTATACTGACAGATTTAACTAACTACTGTGAGGCTCTTCGTGAAGTGTCAGCAGCGAGAAAAGAAGTTCCTGGAAGACGTGGATACCCAGGATATCTGTATACTGACTTGTCTACAATTTATGAAAGAGCAGGAAAAATAAAAGGTAGGGAAGGATCTATAACTCAGATTCCTATACTTACAATGCCTGAAGATGACAAGACACACCCAATTCCTGACTTGACAGGATATATAACTGAAGGACAGATTATACTTTCAAGAGATTTATATAAACAGAACTTGATGCCTCCTATAGATGTATTGCCTTCACTTTCGAGATTGAAGGATAAAGGGATAGGAAAAGGTAAAACAAGGGAAGACCATGCGGATACAATGAACCAGCTGTTTGCAGCCTACGCTACAGGAAAAGAAGCAAAAGAACTTGCAGTAATATTGGGAGAATCTGCTTTATCTGATACAGACAAGGCTTTCGTTAAATTTACTACAGCTTTTGAAGATCAGTATGTGGCACAAGGATTTGAAAAGAACAGAAGTATTGAGGAAACATTGAAATTAGGATGGGAATTATTAAAAATATTGCCAAGAACAGAGTTGAAGAGAATTAGGGATGAATATTTGGAAAAATATTTACCTGCAGGAGATGAATAGTTATGGCAAAGTTGAATGTAAATCCTACCTGTATGGAGCTTTCAAGGCTTAAAATAAGACTTAAGACAGCAGTAAGAGGACATAAATTACTGAAGGATAAACAGGATGAATTAATGCGTCAGTTTATTGATATGATAAAGAAAATAAAAATTACGTGAAAGAGTCGAAGGAATGTTACAAAAATTCCTTCAAGGATTTCCTTTTGTCAAGAGGAGTAATGTCTGATGAAATGCTTGAAAACGCCATTGCCTATCCTAAAGAAAAAATAGGAGTGGAAGTTAAAAAGAAAAATATAATGAGCGTTAATGTACCTCAAATGACTTTTTGTCAAGGAAAATGAGGAAATCAGGGAATGATATATCCTTATGGGTATGCACAGACATCTGCGGATTTGGATGATGCAATTGATGGACTGAGCAGTGCTATGGATAATTTGCTGGAACTGGCTGAAGTGGAAAAGCTTGTCAGCTTATGGCAGATGAAGTTGAGAAAAACTAGACGTCGTCAAAATGCATTAGAATACATGACAATACCACAGCTTAAGGAAACAATAAGATTCATTCAGATGAAACTTGATGAAAAATGAACGTGAAGCATAACAAGACTTATGAAGGTTAAGGATATGATGTCCAAGAAGGAAGTATAAAAATATATGAAAAGTCATGGAACAATCTTAAAGATCACGGTTTATAATATATTATAAATGCTATTTGTTTATATATTATAGGACTTTATCTTTAGGATGTTTCATGATTTTTATTTTATAAATATTAAATAAAAATATACTGATAATTAAAAATAAGTTATAATGAAAAAGGAAGAGGATAAAATGCCAGTTATAGCGAAGTTTTATGGATACTCAACAATTCCTTGAATTGCCATCATTGATATAAGGGGAGGAAATTCTTATGTTTTATAAAAATAAAAATGTTAATCTTTTTATCTGAATATACTTTGCTTTATAGAATTTCAAAAATAAGTATATATATGATGTAAAAACCATTGATTGAGAAATATTCTTCTTTTAAGGATTTAATAAATATAAAGGGACTATTCAAGCAGGTTAAAATAGATAAAGGTGGGTATGGTATAAGTTGGAAATGATATATAGATTTATCATGCAATACTCTGGAATGAAGGAAGATTAATTTAAAATATTGATTTGATATAAAAAGTATGCTTTTAATAAAAACAAGGCATACTTTTATTATAGAGTCTTTTTATCTAAAATTATGTCTTATAAATTTATTCTTCATTAAAAATTTAACGGCTCTCCATTAATTGCTTTTTATTTCTTTCAATTCTTCTGAAGAAAGATTTTCCAAAAATACAATATTCATTTGGATATCCACCAACAAATTCCATTTTGGGCATTTTAATTTGATTTGAATTTTTGATCCATAAACATAATTTGTTATTGCCCTCAAAAATCTTGTTAATCAGTTAAAAATTTGACCTTATATATAACATCTATATTTTTCAATATAATCACCTATAAATTTAAAAGTTTAATGATTTATATTATATCACAAAAATCTTTTATCAAAAAGATGGAGTTGAAATCAAAAAGTATAAATTTGAGCTTTTTAACTCATGCTTTTTGATAAAAAGATGTATAATAAAATAAATCAATTATAGAAAGGAGAAAGAAGAATGTTATTACAATTTATTTCTCAAATTACAGGTCATTTGAAGGTGAAGGAATTTAGAAGAATATTTAGCTTCAAACACAAAAACAGAAGTAAAAAGAAATGAGGAATATACTTATATTTTTAGAAGAGAAAAGAAACTCAGAAACTTTATTTAGAATCTTCAATAGAAAAGTTCAGAGAGAATTTAGAGATTTCTTTAAAAAGATAAAACACTTCTGGTTTCTATTAGGTGCAAAATTAAATATTAATGAATGAAGAATCATCAGGAACCAAAAAATGTTTTCTATATCAAACTCTGTTAGATGTTTTAGAAAAAGGAACAGTGTTTTTGCTGATGAGTTGGATATTAAATTACATCCTTTACTTATGAGAAATATACTGTTGACATTTACAGATAAAGAAAAATCCTGATAATGCTCAGTTAATATTTACAACACATAATACAATCTATATGGATATGAATTTATTGGTAGAGATGAAATATGGTTTGTTGAAAAAGATAATGGAGTATCAAATTTATATTCTTTTAGATGATATTACAAATGAAAAAGGTAAAAAAGTAAGAAAAGATTCTAATTATGAAAAACATTATTTATTAGAAACTATGGAGCTATTCTAACTTAAAGAACTTATTAGGGAGGAATAATATTGAAAAAATTAATAAATTAACTCAAAAAACGTAGTGAAAGAAAAAAAGTACTTTTAAAATCAGGTGCGTATTTAATTGTTACTGATGCAGAAAAACTGAAAAATATTACTTTGAAGGAATAAAAATCGCATTCCAGACAGTTTAAAAATGATTTACAAATAAAAATATACTCTATATAAAGCTTTGTCAAAAATTATTGATTTTGCTGCTGAACAAAGAAATAAAGATGAAAAGATTTAGAGATATATGGCTTGTATTTGATAGAGATGAAGTTAAAAATTTTGATAAGCTGATAGAAGAGGCAAAAGAAAAGTAATAGATAAAAATACAAAAATAATGTAAAATTAAATGTCAAATAAAGTGATAATTATATAATTATATGAGGAGGAAAATATGAAAAGAAAAATTGATGTACTGGAAAATTCAGGTAAAATTATGAAGGCATTATCAAAAGGGATACTTCTTACAGTAAAGGGAGATGAAAAGGTAAAATAGCATGGTTATAAGCTGGGAGCTTTGGCAATAGAATGGAATAAGCCAATTTTTTGTAACTTATGTAAGGGAAAATAGATACACAAAACCAATTTTAGATAAAACAATGGAATTTACAGTAAATATTCCTTTGGAAAAATGAATCTAAAAATATTTTCAGTGTGTGGAATGAAAAGTGGAGAAATATTGATAAAAGTAAAGGAAGCAGGAATGACATTAGTGGAATCTGAAGTTGTTTCTGTACCGGCTATAAAGGAACTGCTAATTACATTGGAAATGTAAGGTTCTGTATAAGAAAACGCAGGAACTGAAGGATTTACCTGAAGAAATAGTGAATAGAAACTATCCTCAGGATATAGACGGATTTGCAGTTGGTGCAAAATAGGGATCCGCATACTGCATATTATGGGGAAATAGTGGCAGCTTATATAATTGAAAGAGTAAAATATGATATAATAAAAGAACTGAAAATAATTATAAATATTCATATGATAAATTTGAATCTGAAAAATAGTACAATAGAAAAGAATATGAATTTATAGTATAAATAAAATTATGGAGGACAGTAAATGGTAAAATTACTTGCACTGATATGGATGGGACACTTTTAAGTGACAAAAACATATTGCAGAAGAACAGAAAAAGGGCAATTAAGGAAGCGATAAATGCTGGAGTTCATGTTGTTCTATGTACAGGAGACTCTCTGATAGGCGTTCTTCCTTTTTATGAAGAACTGGCACTGGAAGATAGAAAAGGATATGCAATTGTAAATAATGGTTGTGCTATCCATAATACAGAAGATTGGAGCATTGTAGATTGTGAAATGCTACCAAAGGAAGAACTCGAGTATCTGTACAGTTTCTCAGAGGAGTTTGAAGAAGTAAACTTTACGTTATTTGATGATGATAGCTATTTGTGTATAGAAAACCAAATAAATACACAGAAAAGGGATGGAGCATTTGTATTTACCAGTAAAAGAAGTTTCAATGGAAGAAATTTTAAAATGGAGAATACAAAATCTATAAGACAATGTATGTGGGTGAACCTTCAAAAATAGATGAAATTCAGGAAAAGTACGGAGAAAAGTTATGTGAGAAGTATAACGGAATAAGAAGTCAGGTGAGCATATATGAAACAATGCCTTACAATGCTGATAAAAGTTCGGCAGTAAAGAGACTGGCAGAAAGGCTGGGAATAGACAGGGAAGAAGTAATGGCAATGGGTGATGGAAATAACGATGTGGAAATGCTCAAATATGCGGGAGTGAGTGTAGCTATGGGAAATTCCACTGAAGATGCATTGAAGGCTGCAAAGTTTGTTACAGATACTAATGAAAATGACGAGTGGGCAAAAGCTATTGATAAATATATACTTGGAAAAATAATTTAATAAGTATTTCTATAATTTACTTGATAGAAATACTGAAAAACTGGAATATTGTTAAAAATTGTCAGAAATGGCAATTTTTGATAATATATTGACAAAAATCGATTACTGTTGTAAACTATTTATATAAGTTACATTGTAAACGATTTATAGAAGGAAATTTTTAAATTTAATATGCTATAAGATAGAAAAATCAGAATAGGAGGGAATATGGAGGAAAACAGTAACTGTCACATAACAGGGGCAGAATGGGAAATAATGAGAGTTGTATGGGCTAATGAGGAAGTCACGAGTAATTTGTTTCGAAGTTTTGGGAGAAAAGATGAACTGGAAGCATGCAACTGCAGAAAACATTGTTAAATAGGCTTTTTAGAAAAAGAAGTTCTCAAAAAGGGAGAAAGGAACAAATATATTTATTATACAGAGTATAATGAGCAGGAAATGCAAAACAGTATGTTATGGAAACCTTTAACAGAATATGCAGGACAAAGGTTGGAAATATGATAACGGAACTTATAGAAAATAATGTACTCAGTTTTAAGGATCTTGAAAATATAAGGCAAGGCAGAAGAAAAAAGGGAAGACAGCTGTGGAAAAATTCCATGTGACTGTCTGCCGGGACAATGCAACTGTCCGGAGCATCAGCATGAAAAAGAAAATGGGAAAATGCTGTTCAGAATAATAAATATTATAAATTAAGAAGACAAATGATGGAGGCGGAAAAATGAAAAATAGTACTTTTAATGTAACAGGTATGAGCTGTGCAGCCTGTGCCAGAACGGTGGAAAAATGCCCTCAATAAAAAATGAGGATATAAAGGCAAATGTAAATATTGCAACTGAAAAAGTTAACATTGAATATGATGAAAATAAATATAATTTTGAAAAAAATAAAGAAAATAGTTGAAAATTCAGGATATGGATTAGTTGAAACATTAAGTGAAGAACAAAAATGCAGATGTATGAAGATAAGATAAAAAGTCTTAAGAATAAACTGATTCTGGCTGCTGTATTTGCTATTCCGTTAATATATATTTCAATGGGTCATATGATGGGAATACATTTACCTGATATTGTAAATCCTAAGAAAATGCGGCTATTTATTCAATAGTGCAGTTACTGACAATACCTGTTGTTTATGCAGGAAGGATTTCTTTATTCATGGATTTAAAAATCTTGCAAGAAAAATCTCCAACTATGGATTCACTGATTGCAATGGGAGCTAGCAGCAATTATTTACAGCTTATATGCCACATATATGACAATAACTGTAGATCCTGAATATCATATGAATCTGTATTTTGAGTCTGCAGGAACTATTATAACATTGATTCTGCTTGGAAAACTTCTGGAGGCAAGAACAAAAGGTCAGACTTCTTCAGCAATAAAAAAATTGATAGGGTTACAGCCGAAAAAGGCTAAAATCATTGAAAATAGGGCAGAAAAAGGAAGTTCTGATAGAAAATATAAAAGTAGGGGATATAATTGTAGTAAAACCTGGTGAAAAAATAGCTGTGGACGGTAAAATTGTCAGTGGAAATACTTCAGTAGATGAAGCGATGATTACTGGAGAAAGTATTCCTGTAAGTAAAAATCCTGGTGACAAAGTTATTGGCGGAAGTATAAATAAAAATGGAAGTATACAGTTTGAAGCTACAGAAATAGGGAAGGATACTGTACTTTCACAAATAATAAAATTAGTGGAGGAAGCACTAAGGTCAAAAGCTCCAATTTCAAGAATGGCAGATATTGTAGCGGGATATTTTGTACCAATTGTTATAGGAATTGCAACCGTTACTGGAATAATATGGTTTATAAGCGGTTCAGGACTGACAGCGGCACTTACTCTTCATATCTGTTCTTGTAATAGCGTGTCCATGGCATTAGGGCTTGCAACTCCTACATCAATAATGGTAGGAACAGGAAAAGGTGCTGAAAACGGAATACTTATAAAAAGTGGGAAGCTCTCGAAACTGCCCATAAAATAAAACAGTTGTGTGGATAAGACGGGGACAATAACAAAAGGAAAGCCTGTTCTTACAGATTTGAAGGTATAATAATTTTGACGGAAAATGAGATTTTACTAATTGGCTGCAAGCGCTGAAAATAATTCGAACATCCTTTGGCTGAAGCAATTGTAAATGGTGCAAAAGAAAGAAATGTTGAATTTAAGCAATATGACAAATTCAGGGCAATGCCTGGATATGGAATAAGAGCAACGATTGATGATAAGGAAATTCAGATAGGAAACCGTAAACTGATGACTTCAAGAAAAATCAGTACAGAAGCTGCTGAAAAAGATTATGAAATATTGTCAAATGAGGGAAAAACTCCTATGTTTATATCTGTGAATAATGAACTTGCAGGATTGATAGCTGTGGCAGATGTAGTAAAGGAAACAAGTAAGGGTGCAATTGAAAGAATGCACAAGCTTGGTCTGAAGGTAATAATGCTGACAGGAGATAATGAAAAGACTGCAAAATATATAGCAAAGGAAGTAGGAATAGACAGTGTAATAGCTGAAATACTTCCATTCCAGAAATCAGAAGAGGTGAAAAAGCTTCAGGAAGCAGGAGAATTTGTCGCAATGGTAGGTGATGGAATAAATGATTCGCCTGCACCGGGCACAGGCAAATGTGGGAATTGCAAACAGAAGTGGAACAGATGTGGCGATAGAATCAGCAGATATAGTGCTTATAAGAAAATGACCTGAAATGATGTGGCAGGAGCAATAGCATTAAGTAAGGCGACAATTACGAATATTAGGAAAATTTATTCTGGGCATTTTTCTATAATGTAATAGGAATACCTTTTACAGCGGAATATTTTATGCATTTTTCAATGGACCCTAAACTTGATCCTATGATTGCTGCATTTGCAATGTCATTGAGTTCAGTATCGGTACTTATGAATGCATTAAGATTGAAATTTTTAAAGTTAAGGATTAAGAAAAATAAATAATATGAAAACTATATTTATTCATTTGTTAAAATTTTACTTATATAAAATAGTCATTCATTAGGAAAAGTCAAAAACTTGCTCTAAAGGCTCTAACAGATGACTTTTCCTAAATTCATTTTCTGTTTTACATTGTAAAAATTTAAAAATAACTCAAAAACATAGTTTTCACATTTTTAAAATTTTTCTTTTGAGACAGTCCTTTTATAATTACATATAAACTAATTAATTCTATGATATGTTTTTAACTTATCAAATAGTTTGAGGTTAAATAAAAATATCCTTGACATTTAGATTATTTAAGGGTATACTAAGTATAAAAATAAGAAAAAGAACAAAAGAATAAAATATTTTATAAAGGTGGTGTAATTATGGATCAAATTTAGATTTTTCAGTTGAAGAAATTGAAGTAGAAACGCCAAAAATGGATAACCCAAATATTCAAGAAGCGTTAGAGATAGTGGTTCAGATTGGGCAAATGATGATAAATTAAAAATTCTCTATTGTATTAGAGAATTTTATAATTGTGTGAAATTTATAAAAGAAAAATTCTATATAAAAATACATTTTTAAATAGAAAGGAATAAACATGTACAAAAATTTCAGATAATATAAGGATTAGGAATGTGGTGAGCTCTCTTTTGTAAACATAAAAAGCAATTTAATATATACTATTAAAAACTGAAACACTGAAATTTTTAATATAAAAGAAGGATTGACACTAAAAAGTTAGCATTGATAAAACTGAATTTATAAAATTTATACAAACATTAGAAAAACAAAAAGATACTGGAGTACAAAAATGACTGTTGATGAAATCAAAAGAAATATATATAAAAAGAGAAAAATTATATTTTTGCAAGTATAGAATTAACTCAAAACTGTAATTTTAAATGTAAACATTGTTATTGTGCAAATAAAAAGGAAAGAATTTATCGTTAGATGACTACATAAAATAATAGATAAACTCCATTCAACAAGTTGTTTATTTATTAATTTTACAGGAGGCGAAATATTTACTTATAAATATTTTTAAAGAGGTTTATACTTATGCTAAAAATAGAGGTTTTATTATAGATTTATTAACAAATGCATCTTTAGTGGACAAAGAGATTATTAAATTATTTAAGAAATTACCACCAAATAATATAGCTATAACTATATATGGTGCAAATGAAGAAGATTACAGTAATTTTACAGGGAGTAAATATAATTATGAAAAAACAATGAGAGCCTTGGAACTTTAAAAATAATAAAATTTCTTTTTGTATTACGTACCGTAGCAACCAAAACATTAGAAGCCCCAATAATTCAAGGTAAGTTTGAAAAATTGCAGAAAATTTTAATACTACTTTTTAAATATGATCCAATTGTATTTCCAAAAACAACGGGAGATATAGAACTCATTAAATGAATGTTTAGAGATAGAACAAATAATAGAATTAGAAAAAGTAGCAATTTAAGAAAAATGCTTGGATAATAGAAGAATCTGATATTTTATATGGTCGTGTAATGGTATAAATTCTATGGCTATTGATTTTCAAGGAAATGCTTTTGTATGTGGATTATATAGGAATGAGCCTATTTCTACTTCTGAAAATAGTATTGATGATGTGCTGATACACTAAGAAAGAAAACTACACTATAGACACGTTGATGTAATGTCATACAAATGAGTGTAGTACATGTAATAAGCGAAAATATGTAAATGTTGTCCTGCCTATTCCTATATATACAATAATAATGAAAAATAAAAAGTAGATTTCTTTTGCAAATTGTCTGAAAGAAGGTTAAGAACATTTGGAAGATAAGAAAATTATTTAGTAGGGTATAACTGGAATTACAGGAAGTGGGGAAGACAACGGTATCAAATATTTTGAGAGATTATGGCTATATGAGTTTTAGATATTGATGATTTTTCAAGAAAAATAAGAGAGAGAAAAATTATTGTATACAAATTATTATAGAAATATTATATAAAGGAAATATTGATTATAAAAAGCTGGGGAATATATTTGATAAATATCCTCATTTGGAAAAATCAATTCGAAGAATGGTTTCAAATATTTTTAGGAAATAAGATTAAAGAAGAAATACTTTTATTAAAAATGATAAGATAATATATGATATTCCTTTTTATATAAAAGGGGAATTCATAATCTATTCGATTACATATGGATAATTGAATCTAAAAGATTATTGCTTTCAAAGAATAAAATTAAGAAATCAATTATTCAGATGAAAAATTATTAATCTTATAGAAAATTCAAATCTAGGATATAAATGAAAAATATTACTATTATTAAGAATCAATTCTACTATCTACGAATTAAAGTCGCAAATATGGAATAGAAAAATTTATTAAAAATATAAAATTGAAGGAGAGAAGGTTTTGTTAAAGAGATTAAAACAAAACGATGATAGAAAAGAAAGATATAATTCAGACATAGAAAAATGATTGAAAGTTTTCGGACAAATATGAAATAGAAAAGTTAAAAGAAGAGTTTAAATTATTGCTTAAAGAGAGTAATGAATTTAAAATTAACATACTATTTATTGGAAGTTTTAGTGCAGGAAAAAGTGCATTATTAAATCGTTTAATTGGGAAAAAACGTATTAGAAGAAAGCCAAGCTCCTGAAACTGCAATTGCAACAGAATTATATAATTCTGAAGAAGAATATAGTCTTGAATAAAAGATGGTAGTAGGAAAATTATTACTTCAGAATTATTAGAAGAAGATATAGAAAATTCGAAAGTACATAGAAATATTATGTTTCCAGTAAAAATATAAAAAATTATCAGATTATACAATAGTTGATACTCCAGGATTTGATTCAGGAATAGAAAGACATAATGAAGCTTTAATGCAATATATAGGAATGGGAACAGCATATGTATTAGTTATGAGACGTTGAAAAGGTACTTATCAAAAATCGGTATTAAATTTTTATTGAGGAAATTATTGGTATGAATCTGATATTGCAATTGTTTTGAATAAATGTGATAAAAACAGAAGATGAAATAAGAAAATCAAGTTAGAAATAGAAAAAGTCTGAAAATTACACTTTTTACAGAAATGTCATTAATAGAAACTATATTTGATGAAAATGTAACAGAAAAATTGGTAACTTTGATAAGTAAGTTTAAACCACAAGATTTATATGATATTATAAAATCATTTTCAAACAAAAATAAAAATGTTATTAAATGGAATAGAATTAATAAGAAAAACCAGGAATTTGATGAAGAGAAATATGATAAAGAAATAGAAGAACTGAAAAGATAAAAAGTATTGGTAGAAAATCTAAAAGATGAAAAAGAAGAAATAAAGAATAATTTAAACGATAAAAAGAAATAAGGAAATTTTTAGATTCTGTAAGAATGGAATTAATATCAAATACTGACAAACTTGCATATCATATAAAGGAGGAGAAGATTTGATTTAAAAGAAGAATAGTTGAAATAATAAGACCTACTCTTATTAAAACAGGTTGGAAAATGTATCAAAGATTTGATTTAAAGAAATAGTTGAAAATATAGATTTAAGTAGAATAAAATTGAAGAGAACTCCATTGATATAGAAGAAATTGAGAATTTAGTAACTAAATTAAAAGAATTAGAAAATGATAGTTTCATAAAATTACCCGAAAGAAACAATCACCATATAGAAAATTTTTGAAAACAGACAAGGTATCATCAGTGCTATATGGGAATAGCTTCAGCATTAGCAATTGCAACTAATGTTGTGGCACCGGCCTTGGAACTTGTAATTGTATTTTTACCATTAATAATAAAATTAGTAAATCTATAACTGGCTCTTCAGAAGAAGAGCAATTAAAATCTGAAATTGAAAAATAAAGTCATACCAGAAATATTAGTTAAATTAGAAAAATCAAATTGAAGAAATTTTATCTCAAATTAGAGAAGAAGCTATCTCAAAGTATAGATGATAAAATTAATGAAATTATAAATATAGAAAATGAAACATTAGAAAAATGAAAATTAAAAATTGGAAAACAAGAAGTTTTTGAGAAAATATACAGAAAATATAAATTTAGATTTCAAGACAGTAAAAGAGATAGGAGAAAAATATGATAGATAGAACATATGAAAAATACAAGTAAAGTAATAATGCAAGGTTTAGAAAAAATAAAGAATTTTATTCCGATAGCTATTAGTGTAGATTTTACTCAAGAATAAAAATAAAAAGATTAACGAATCCAAGAAAGAAGGACGATTACTAAAAATAGGAATTGCAGGAGAAGTTAGCTGGAAAATCATCGTTTCTAAATGCTTTAATTTTTGATGGAGAAGATATATTACCTAAAAGCCAGTACTCCTATGACTGCTGCATTAACTAGAATTATTTTTCAGAAAGAAGTGAAGCTAAAATAGTTTTTATATGATTGGGAAACAATAGAAACAATGTCATCTCAATATGATAAAATAGTAGAAAATAGATACAAAAGAATATTTATTAGAAAAACAAGAAGAAAAATTAAGAAACAGTATAGAGCATATACCAATTAGAGAAAACTTAACTTGCAAGAATTCCAGAAAGAATTTAGAGGTCAGCTAGAAAAGGAAATTCAGAAAAATATAGGGGCAATGTAAAAGAATTAGTAGGGTTAGCAGAAGAAAAATAAATAAAGGAATATTAGATAAATTAGATACTGAAGAAAAATTATAAGAGAGAGAATCTAAAAAGAACTTGAAAATATATTGGAGCAGATGGAGATTATATCCAATGTAAAACATGTAGAATTACGAATAAATCAAGAAAATTTTGAAAGATATTGAAATAATAGATACACTCAGGGTTAAAATGATCCTGTACTTGAGAGGAGAAACAACAAAGATTTTTAGGAAATTGTGATGTTATATTAAGCTATTGGGACAGTTTCTCTCAAGAAGACATATCATTTATTTTGTGAGACATTACCTAGAGAGGGAGTAAAAGAAACAGTTATTGGAGTAAATTTGATTCAGGATTACTAGATTGTAATAAAACAAAGAATTAAAAGAAGCTATTGCTATATCACAAAAATTATAGCAATGAACAAGCAAAGATAATTTAGAAAAAGTTTAGTTTCAGATAACTAATAACGATAATTTATTGATAAAAGATTCATTACCTCCAATATATACTTGTCAATATTATTTAATTAAAGCTATAAAAATAAAAACACTTTAGAATATTCAGAAGAAGAAAAGCATATTTTAGAAAAATTACAAAGATTTAATGGATTTGAGCCAAATAATTACAAGCACTACTAGGGTTATCTGGAATTATAGATGTAGGCAAAAAGTTAAAAATTATAAAAATAATAAAAGAAAAATATTATAAAAAGATGAAGAAATGATAACTTTAGAAAAGGAAATTTATTAAAATTATTGGAAGATATAAATTTAAAATGTATTGTCTAATAGGAATGATATAGAGAAATATAACATAGGAAGAATTAGAAAAAGATTGATAGATATAACTGATAATTTAAATTCAGTAAGAAGAAAATAAGTAATATATTTGAAATGTCATAGTAGAATCTAAAAAGAGTTTTTAGGAGTATTGAAACTGAATTAGAGAAGGGAAGAAATGAAACAAAAATATATTAATTTTTATATAAATATGAGATAAAAAGAAGAGGACGTAGAACGTGGGGAAGGTTTTTAGGTTTAAAAAGAAAACATATAAAAACAATAATCACCCTATGACAAATATTTCAGAAGCAATTTTTAGAATAAAACAATATTTAGTAAAATGTAAAGAATATTCTGAAACAGAATTCAAAAAGATTGTAAAAAAGAAGAATTAAAGAAAATAATAAAAGAAATTAGTAAAATTATTTGATTTAAGTGATAAAAATCTTGATGAAGAAAAAGATAATAAGACCAGTGGAAATAGTAATTGAAAAATACTAATTCCAGATTTGAATATAGAGACGAAAGAATTTACTAATATGATTATCAATCCATTTTCAGGAAGAGATGTTTTGAAAGGATGAAATTTCAACATTAGAAAGAATACAATTGGACTCTAGGAAGGGTAAAAGTAAAAGAAAAAATCAGAAAATATGAAGTTGAACTGGATAGTAAAAGAACAATCTTCAATATTTTGTAGATAATTTAGAAGAAATAAAGGAAAACACAGAAAAATTAAAAGAACAGTTGAGAAACAAAGAAAAAGTCTAGAAAATTACGGAAAATTTATTGAAGAAATAAAATTATATAAAATGATAATGGAAATGGAGTTATAGATGGGAATTTTTGATAATGATTATAAAGAAGAAATAGAAGGTTATCAACTTGGAAATAATTTAATTGGAAGAATGTAAATACCCTACTAATACATATTTAAAAATTTAGTAGCACTGGAATTAATTTCTAAAATAATAGGAATAAATATAAAATAATAGAAAGATATAGAAGAATTGGAAAAATTATTAGAAAAGATTTTTGAAAATATTGTAAATACATCTATTTCTAATAAAAATTAAAATTCAAGATCAGCTTTAAAATTAACTAAGAAATTATATGAGGAACAAGAATATAACATTTTACAAAATTATAATAGGAGTGGGTGGAAAATTTGGTTCCGGTAAAATCTGGGTTTAAGAAACTGTTTTACTAGATATGGAAAAATGCATTGCCAGAAAATCAAAGCTCCTACAACTTCTATTCCAACATATTTATTAGAGATGAAAAGAATATATGGATATTTACAAAAGACACCCATGAGAATTCCTATAGAGAGAATCTGAAATGCAGCTTTAACACACGAATAAGAAATATAAGATAGGTTTCTTCTTTGCTTAGAGAAATGATATAATTTCTAATTCAGAGGTACCGTATAGAAAATTTTGCTACATACGCAAGGATGCACAAACTGGAAAGATTTTAGAGACAAGAAAGTGAAACAGATAAAAGAAGAGCTTATGAACGAATTAGTTAATGGTTTGATTTGGATAGTAGATCAAAATAGTGGAGATCTCGATGAAACAGATATAAACTTTATCTCGACAGTTAAAAGAAGTTGATAATAAATTTTTAATAATTTTAAATAAAGTAGATAAAATAACAAAAGAAGAGGTTGAGAAAATACGATCAAATAAACAAAAACAGTTAGAAATGAGAGCTAAATGTTTATGATCAGCAATCCTTTTCTCTTCCAAGTGGATGAGAGAGAGAATAAAAGAGAATTTTTAAGATGCAGCAATGATTTTATTAATAATGAAAATACCTATAAAACAGATGATATTTTTGAGCAAATTTCTGAAATAAGAAAAAGTATAGAAATAGATATAAATAGTCAGATAAAAGAAAAAGAAAATGAAAGAAACAGAATTAAGCGAGATATTCAAATCAAATGATATTTTTGAAATTAAGACTTTAGTAGAAATATATGGAGAAAGTATGGAAGAAACAAGAGAAATTAGGCAGCTACGTCTTTTGGAAAGGAAAGAGTGTTGAAATTGAAAAGATTTAAATGAATATTTTGGAGGAAATAATGGAAAAGTATCTAAAATAATGCCAGTTATAGCAAAAATGATGGATAGCAGAGGTGAAAGAAGAAATATGAGAAATAATTTATGATGGTCGTGTATAACTTATTATTTCACAGAGATTATATGATAAATTAGATGGGATAAAATATCCTACCACTCACAAGTTTCTATTAACCGAAGCTAGTGGAAAGAGATTTTGAGAGAGAGGTTAAGATTCCGTGGCTGTTAGATATTCTTAAAGAGGTATCTCGGAAGAATGAAGAAATAATAAAAGGCAATGCTAGGAAAGAGATATAATAAAAATAATAAAAATGTTCCATTATTTATTTTTAAGGAGAGAGATTTATATTATGAATTATGTAAATAAAAATAATAGAAAATAACAGAAGAAGAATATAAAACAGCAGTTATTATATCAGAGAAATATAGAAATAAGTAAATTGGTTATTATATTTATGCATACTCAGGTATAAATATGAAAATTTAGTCTCCATACTGTGCCTCATCTCACAAGCCTAGAGATGAAAATATATAGATAAATTAAAAGAGTATAATAAATGAGAATAAATTTTAAATAAAATTAGTCAAAATGAAAGTGAGAAAATTTTAGAAAATTTAAATAAGAAAATATAAATTTTTGATTTGTCTATTCAGTTGGAAAATGTGCACCGGAGAGTATAGAGATGATGATTTAAACTTGAAATAATAAGAGATCAGATGAATTATTGACATTTAATAGAAATGAGATGAAAAATCAGAGTTAAGTAGAAGTAAAACAAACGAAAGGAAAATAATATATGAAGTAGAAAATATAGAGAAGAAATTTGTACAAAATTACAAGAAATTGAAAAATCAGATATTAGACAGTGCAAGAAAATATGAGGAAGAAATATCAGATATACTTTCATGTCAAATAGATATAGAAAGTAATGGTATACATAGAGCATCGATCAGATAAATTTTTATATTATTAGAAATGAAAGATCCAATTAAAGAGGGTGTATTTTAAGATTAAAGATGGCAAATTATGAATACTTTTAGAGTTGGAGTGTAGCTTGTAAAATACTTCAGAAGTACTCAACATGAAATTTTGCAGTGAAAAATATTTCTTGATTGAATTCTCAAAAATTAAAAATGGTTTTATCACAAGAATTAGAAATATTCTGACAATACGTAACTA
>BNJU01004139.1_pt1 | contig 105488 bp, 137 predicted proteins | sample 8539281 | NCBI WGS metagenome assembly BNJU01 (sample SAMD00202456, study PRJDB9452) | human saliva metagenome | isolation source: human saliva | place: Japan | reverse complement strand
ATTTGTTGACGACGACCAGACTACCGAGTTCCACCTTTCAGTTACAGCAGCCAGACGCAGATGAATCACGGAAACAGAGTTCGTTCGCAACATCACATCAGTAAGGTTACGATTGTGCCGAGTGCGCAACAGCAGTGCTCACGACACGCGTTGTTTGTTTGTTAATTGATCACCTCAATCATTTACGTCAGCTGCCGTTTTGATTTGGCCTCGTCAGCCAGCATTGGTCCAGCGATTCATCGGTATCCTGAGACGGCGACGAAGAACCGATTGCTGTCTTTGAGAACTTCACGCAGTCCTCTGGCTGCATACACCACGAAGCTTGCTTTTCCAGCACGGCGGTCGCGATATTCGTTCGCCAGCAGCCGTTCCGCTGCAGACAGGTTGCTTCATAACTCTTTTGTCCTCGGGTCGATCCCACTCGCCGATGGTACCCTGCCCCAGCTCCAGCAGCGCTCATCACGACGTATCTTCGCGCGATTATTCTCAAATCAGGCGACCACCCACCCACCCGGTATCTTACAGAACATACGACTCATCAGACAGCGTGCTGAAAGAAAGTCTGTTCTCATTCAACATTGTGGTTAGCAGAGACGGAAATCAGCCACCATCTACTACCTTTTAAAGTCGTCAGGCTGAACAGGCAGCCATCACGAGTCACTGTCCACCCACATCTCGACTTCATACGTTGATCATCGCCATCACGCCTTGATGCCGTGCATTGCCTGAGCCACACCCGGCACTGAGGATTTCGCGGTTTTGACGGCGTTCACGCCCAGTGTCTTCATAACCTGTTTCACATGCCCGATAACGACCCAGCGACCAGCAACCCCGATAAAAAAGAGTTTGCCGCTTCATCACGCGGTGGCGGCCACGGTAGCCACGCAATAAGTTCACAACGAGACCATCGCCTCGAGGTCTCACAGATAATCCATCTCATTTGGGAAGCAGCACACAGGTCCTTTAAAACAGCGGGTTGCGCCTTTTCATCGTCTGTCATCTGCAATTAGTTATCATGTTTTCAACTTCGAGCGTCCGCACCATCCTCATTTCGACCACGGGTCGAGCACCACTATTACAGCCCAACGAGCTGACTGCCGCCTCAGCTGACCATACCGATTATTAGATACCCGAACCGATAGAACAAGAGCAGCAGTCGTACACAACGCGCGACGACGAACATTTTCGACAGTAACAGTCATTCTTTATCATTCCTCCAGCAGGATGGAATCAACGATGATGCGGCACGTTCGTCCCGTGGCTCTTTCAGTTGAATTCAGCACATCGGCTCCCCTGAAGACCGGCCCACCAAGATGTAACTTGCTTGCTTGCCCAGGCATAAAGCCCATAATCAGCTCGCCAGCCCGGTCACCCTCAGGTCCCTCACCGCAGTTTTCTGACCAGCGACAGGCACCGCCCACGCCATAGCCACTCCAGTGACACACATTATGGCGCTGGGTTCTTTCTCGGCCTTGAGCACCATTATCGCTGCTCCTCCAGTTTATTCCGGCGTGCCTTTATGTCACGCACATTACTGCCACCATCGCATCACAACCCCAACAACGATGAGGAGTGATGTTCCACCAGCAAACTCAGCCCCTGTTGCAGAAGCAAGAATGGTGGCTTTGTACCAGGATCTCGTCCGGGTCGTACCCAACAGCAGAACACATTATGAAAGCAATGACAGAATTACACTGCGCCTCGCGCTTATCGCAGTTATGCCAACACTTACTTCTGCAACAGGGCTTGAAGTCACTTTGGTGGAACATCACCCTCATCGTTGTTGGGGTGCCCTTGATACGATGTAGAAACAGCTTGAAAGCAATATGTTAATGCGCAACTATAGCGTTTTTATGAACAAACTGGAGGCAAGCGATGAATATCCTTATTAACGGTGGCTACCCAGGAGCCGGAAAGGAAACCCAAGCTGCCATATTACATGAGCGTCTCAGATTCTCTCATAATTCCACTGGAGATATGTTCCGTAAGCAGGTGAGTGAGGGTACTGTCCTGGCCTAGACGCTAAAACGCTATATGGACAGTGGAAAACATCTGCACCCGATGAGGTTGTCACCGATTACCGTCCGTGAAAGACTAGCGGAAGCTGATCGTAAAATAAGGCTTTATGCTAGATGGTTTCTCGTACTGTTGGGCAAGCAGAAGCACTTCTGACGAGACATTAAAAGAGTTGCATCTTGAATTAGATCACAGTCTCAGAAATTGATGTCTCGGAGGACTTTAACTGAAAGAATTACAGGACGAAGACCTCAGGGCGGCTGCAGGTGCCACTCATCATGTTGAGTTCCATCCACCACTCAGGAGGGTGCTGTGAGAAGATGGCACAGCACTTTTATCAGAGAAAGATGATAATAAAGAGACAGTACATCAACTTAGCGTTTATGAATCTCGCGATCATGCGCCACTTTCTTGATTTACCATAATAAAGTGTGCTGCTACTAGAAATCGAGGGCATCGTGAATCAAGTGAGGTAACAAAGTCTATTTTAGCTCATTTGGAGATAGTATATGATAACGCTAAAAATGAGAGAGAAATTGCTCAATTACGTGAATCAGCTAGGATTGTTTATGAGACACTCTAAAGAGTTAGAAAATGCCTGTAGCTAATTGTCTCACGCTAGATTTAGATGAAATAGCAGAAGGCTATATTAGAGGCGCAACTCCTTCTTTTTAAAAGGATACAATGGATTTAGTGGCTCCAATTTGTACTTCCCCAAATGAAGTCGTTGTCTATGGGATACGCAAGTGATGATGTCATCATAAAGGAAGGCGACATTATTAGTCCTCGATGGGGGCTTATTTAAATGGCTACCATGGTGATGTGCACGCTGGCTTGTGGGTAAAGTCACTGAAGTACGCAACCTATATATAGAAGCAACTCAAAACTCTTTTTATCAAGGGTTAGAACAGTGCGTTATTGGTAATCGTATTATGATATCGGTCATGCTGTTCAGGTTTATGCTGAAAACTTAGGTTGATGGGGTAGTGAGAGTGTGGACATGGTATGGTAAAAACCTACATGAAGATCCTCAAGTGCCGAATTATGGAAAAACCGGGGCTTTGTGCACGTATCAAAAAGGTATGTCTCTCGCCATTGAGCCGATGATCAACGAGGGCACCTATGAAGTCGAAGTCTTAGATGAACTGGACAACGGTGACTCGTGTGATGGTAAGCTTTGCCGCACATTATGAAAAATTCCATTGCTATCTACAGAAGATGGTGCAGTTATTTTAACTGACCTTTAAAAGAGAGAGGTATTGGAGTAAAGATGTTATTGGAGGGTAGCCAAACGTTTGAGTCTCTGCTCTAACGCAATGTTTAAGGTAGAACTTGAAAACGGACACACTGTACTGCACATATATCTGGTAAAATCCGTATGAATTTTATAAAAATCACCAGAGATAAAGGTCACTGTAGAATTTGTCCCTTATGATTTGACACGTGGTCGCATCACGCTACAGATTTAAGTAGAAATCTCTACCGAGGAGGTTTAATAATGAAGCAAGAGCATCTGTAAAAACCAATGTGAAAAATGCAAAATAATCAAACGCAAAGGTCGCGTCATGGTTATTTGTGAAAATGCGAAAACATAAACAAGTACAAGGCTAGAACTAGGAGGTGCATTAGATGGCAAGAATTTCTGGATCGATCTTCCAAGAGATAAAAGAATCGTTATGAGGGCTTTAACTTATATCTACGGGATTGGAAGACCGACTGCTGAAAATTGTTGGCGAAGCGGGCATCAATCCAGATATCTCGTGTTCGTGACCTGACTGATGCTGAAGAAGCTAAGCTCCGTGAATTAGTAGGTCAATATACTGTAGAAGGGACTTACGTCGGAAGTTCTCTAAACATTAAAAGACTTAGCGAAATCGGTTGCTATCGTGGCATCCGCCATCGTAAAGGATTGCCAGTTCGTGGTCAAAAACTAAGACCAATGCAAGAACACGTGGGCAAATCAAAAAGAGCAGCAGCTGGTAAACGTAAATAGTTAGGGTGAATCAATTGGCAAACCAAAAGACAACGCGTGTGCACGTCGTAAAGGCACGCAAAAATATTGAAAAAGGTGTTGCACATATCAAAAAGCACCTTCAACAATACAATCGTAACTATTACTGATGTGAATGGTAACGCACTTAGTTGGGCTTCTCTGGTGGTATGGGTTTTCACATGGTTCTCGTAAAGCACACCATTTGCTGCTCGATTGCTGCTGAAAGTGCAGCAAAAGGCAGCTATGGAACATGCTTAAAAAAGTGGAATGTTTGGTAAAGGGTCCTGGATCTGGTCGTAGCGGCACTCGTGCCCTTCAAGCTGCAGGTCTTAGAAATGTACTGATTAGAGACGTCACCCCAATTCCACATAACGGTTGTCGTCCACCAAAACGTAGAAGAGTATAAAGGAGGAAAATCTCGATGGCTAGAAATAGAGAACCTATCGTTAAAAAGATGCTCGTGCTCTTGGGATTTCTCCTGCTGAGCTTAGTTATAACAAAGATACCACTAAGCGTAACCCGCAAGAATGAATAAAAAGCTCCAGTGAGTATGGTAAGCAATTACAAGAAAAACAAAAAGCTAAATTCATCTATGGTGTTTAGAAAAACCATTCCGCAACTACTTTTGATAAAGCAAAAGCGTATGAAGGGTCAGCTGGTGAAAACCCTCATCGTTTTTACTTGAAAAACGTTTTGATAATGTTGTTTTCCGTGCTGGCTATGCTAAGAACACGTCGTGAAGCACGTCAAATGGTTGTTCATAATCACTACATTAAATGGCAAGAAGGCAAACATCCCTTCTATGCAAATTAAGGCTGGCGATGTTATCGCTATCCGTGAAAAAGTGCAAAAATCTCCACTGCGAGCACATCTTGATTCATTTTGGTCTCAATCGCCAGCAACATGGTTAGAAGTGGATAAGAATAACTACACTTGCAAGATGTATGCTGAACCAAAAACGTGAAGATATCGATATCCCAGTTGAAGAACAAATGATCGTCGAGACTTTACAGCAAATAATTCGGTCTAGTTCAATTTTTCGCTACTGTCGAGTTGGTATGGAGGTTATGTATGAGTTGAAATTGAAAAACCGAGTATTGATTGCGTTGAACTAAGTGATGATAACAGATATGGTAAGTTTGTTATTGGAACCATTGGAGTGTGTGGTGTGACGCTAGGAAACTCCTTACGACGCATTCTGCCTCATCTGCTTCCAGGAGCAGCTGTGACTCTATCCATATTGATGGGGTTCAGCACGAGTTTTCAGCCGTACCAGGCGTTAAGGAAGATGTTTCTCAAATCATTTTTGAATATTAAACAGCTGGCGATTAAATGTAATAGCGATGAACCTCAAACTGTCATCATCAATAAGACTGATGAAGGAGAAGTTTTTGCCAAAGACATTATCACCACAGATGCTGTTGAAATACTAAATGGCGACTTAAAGAGCTTGCTACCTTAGATAGCAATAATCGTCTCTTATGTTAGAGATAATGGTAGAAAACAGGCCGCGGTTAGTGCCTGCTGAAAAGACACAAAAGAAGACATGCCTATTGGCACAATTCCTATTGACTCTGTGTATGACGCCTGCGCATAAGGTGAACTTTACTGTGAAGATACACGAGTTGGTCAAGATACTGCTATGATCAGCTTGACACAGAACTTTATTCTAATCGGCAACATCAAAGCAGTAGATGCTTTGAGCTTGGCTGCCCGTATTCTATCTGAGCACCTTACCCTCTTTAGTTGGCTTAACGCTGGCAATATGGAAGGTATGCCAATCATGATAGAAAGAAGAAGAGAAAGGATCAGGTCTGGACATGACCATTGAAGAGCTCGACCTATCTGTACGTTCTTACAATTGCTAAAGACGTGCAGGTATTAATACTGTTTTGGAATTAACACAAAAATCTAAAGAAGATATGATGAAGGTGAAAAACCTTGCGTAAAAATCTTTAGAAGAGTTAAAGAAAAAATGGGTGCTTTGGGTCTCATGCTCAAATCTAATGAAGAATAATTAGGAGGTAAAGGATGAAACATCGTAAAAATTGGCGGATAATTCTCATCGCCGTGCGGATTCTCCTGTATATGATCACCCTCAGTCCTACTTCATGGTAAGGTAACCACTACTGAACCTAAGGCAAAAAGAAGTAAGACTGGTAGAAAAATGATTACTCTTGGTAGCTGACCTTGCAGCATATCGTAAAAGCTTGTAGCTATCTCATGGATGAAGATGTAGCACACAAAACTTTTCAAAGATACACCACAATATGAAAACAGAAATGGTATGGTATACACGTGTAGTAAAAGCTGGTTTCCGTAGGATGCAGCACCACTAGCAATTATTGAATTGGTGTAACTTAAGGTAGGTCAGGCTAACCTGACCCTATTATTTTTAGGAGGCTAAGATGATTGAAGTCAAAACATATCATTTCAATATGAAACAGAAAAGCGAACAAGCTAAAAGTCCTGATCATCTTAACCTCTTTCTTTGGGTGAAAAGCCATATTGCTGTGTTAGGGGCAAAACTAGTTGTGGCAAGTCAACCCTTTCGCAAAACATCTTAATGCTCTGTTATTGCCGAGCTGAGAACAGTTCTGGTGGATGATTGGATACAGCAAATCAAACAAATCTGCTACGATGTCCGCTCTCGAGGTATGGTCTTTCAAAATCCAGATAATCAAAATGGTGGCGACAACAGTTGTAGAAGAAGTCGCCTTTGGTCCTGAAAATGTGGACTAGCACCAGAAGAAATTGCTCAAAGAGTTGATGAAGCACTTGAGGTTGTGGGGATGAGTGCATTTAAAAATGCCTCTCCTCATCATTTATCTGAGGGCAGAAGCAGCGCATTGCCATTGCGGGTATTACTGCTATGAAGCCAAAATACACTCGTCTTTGATGAAACTGACAGCAATGCTTTGATCCTCTGGTCGCAAAACAAGTGATTGAAACTTTGCTCAATCTCAACAAAAAGAATATATTGTATTGTAATATCACACATTTTATGGAAGAAGCTGCCCTAGCTGATAGGGTCTTTGCGATGAATCAAGGCAAAGTTGTCCTTGATGGTTCTCCAAAGGAAGTCTTTCAAGAAGAGGCGCTTTTGATGTCTCTCTAAAGCTCGGATAAAATCAGTGGCAACCATGCTTGCCAACTCGTTTGAGAAAAAGACTATCCTCGTCTTCCCGTGATATTTTAACGATTGATGAACTAGTGAGGCTTTTATGTCCATCTCAATAGAAAAATTTCATATGCTATATAACCCATTAGAGCCTACGGTGCCTATGCCTTGAAAAACTTAAACCTTAACATTGCGCAAGGGAGTGTATCGCTTTTTGGGGCATACAGGCTCTGGAAAGTCGACCTTGTACAGTTGATGGCTGGATTAATTCAACCAACTGAGGGTCGACTTTGTTGATGAGGTTGACTTTTCAACCAAGACCAAGGAAAGACGCCATGAAGTTGGTTTGGTATTTCAATATCCTGAGTATCAGCTTTTTGAAGAGACAGAGTAAGAGATATTGCTTTTGGCCCAAAAATCTAGGTTACCTGAAGAAGAAATTGAAAGTAGGGTCAAGGAAGCGATGGCACTTGTTGACTTAGACTATGAAACTTGAGTAAGATCGTTTCCGTTTAGTTTATCAGGGTCAAAAAGACGGGTAGCAATTGCAGGGGTTTTGGCAGTGTCCAAACTATCTTATCTTTAGATGAGCCAACAGCAGGACTTGACCTAAGGGGAGAAATGCGATCTTGAGTAAGATTAAAGCCTTACACGAAACCTGTATGGCAACTCATCCTTGTCTCCCACAGCATGGATGATGTGGCAAGGTTTGCCTCAAGACTTTTGGTGATGAATAAGGGTGAACTTGTCCTGGAAGGTACACCACAGGTGATTTTTGAACAAAAAGAATTTTTAGAATCCATTGGACTTGGCGTGCCAAGTGTGACCCAACTGATGTACCAATTAGCGTGAAAAAGCTGTGGTTTTCACCATCAGCCCTAACCCTTGAAGAAGCTTACCAAGAAATCACTAAAGCACTAAGGGAGAGAGGAGGGGCTTATGCTAAAAGATATCACCATAGGACAATATTATGAGGGTGATTCTTTATTCATCAGTTAGATCCAAGAAGCAAGATTACGGCAATCTTCTTTTATGGTGGGTCTTTTTATGGCAAAGACTTTTCTGACCTTTTTGTGCTTATACCATCAGTTTTTGCCATGCTACTGATTAGCAGAGTCCCTATGAAACTCTATCTTAAAGGCTTAAAACCCTTTGGTTTTATCATTGTCTTCTACCGCTTTTGATGCAAATCTTTTATTAAAGATGGCACCATGCTTTTGAATGGCATTTTTAAAAATAACCGATCAAGGCTTAATTTTAGCCTTTTATGTGTAGTCGTTTGATTTTATTGGTACTGGTGACTTCAATTCTTACACTGCTGACACCACCACACCTAACCAATGGGATAGAGTCCATGCTTAAGCCCTTTGAAAAATTATGCACCTGCCCATGAATTGGCAATGATGATGAGTATTGCTTTCCGTTTTGTACCAACCCGTTATTGATGAGGACAGATAAATTATCAAAGCCCAATCCGCAAGGGGCAGATTTTAGAGTCAGGTAATCTCATATCAGGGCAAAGGCACTCCTGCCTATCTTGGTGCCGCTATCATTTCTGCCCTAATGAGCCAGAAGAACTCGTACTGCCATGGAAGCCAGATGCTATCGTGGTGAGCGCACCAAAGCTCAAAGCTCTTTTGTCTTTGCTAAAAGGACTATCTCACGATGCACTGGAGTTTTTGGTGCTGCTGGCATGATGACACTTTGAGTTTGGGCTTAGGATACAAAAATCACCTTTTAGTTGAGGGGACAAATTTTAGGGCTATCAGCGTCAACCTGGGCTGAGGGTCGCACAGCACAAAGGGAGATTGAAGAGGCCTCTAAGGATGCTACAAAGAAGAAGTTTGAAACCATGCTTCAGGACGCCTAGATATAAGGGTGTCCATGCCGGAGGGCAAGTGGGCAGCATTTGATTTAAACCTTTGTCTTGACTCCAGATAAAATTTGTTATGCCTTAAATCGTTTTCTTAGGCGTGATATTCGTCTCCATCAAGCAGAAATTGTTGATGAAGCATTTCATGCCAGAAAATCTGCATTGGGAAAAGCACTATAGCTACAAAGATGTATCTTGGTAAACAACTGCCAGCCATTGGCTATAGCCACCTTTTGCCTATTTTTACCACTTTTTCACCTGAAATATGAGTTTGCTGCCACTTTTAGGTAGACTATAATTTCAAAGGCTTCTGTGAGAGGGGTGAGTGTGAAAACATACGAGACGCACCATTTATGCCATCGCACTAGAAGTGGAAGGCGATTGGCTGACCTTGCACCTTGTTGGGGATGGATTTTTGCGTAAGATGATTAGAAATATTGTGGGGACAGCTCTAGATATGATTTTTAATAGGCGTCAAAAAGAGGCTTTTATTGACTTGTCTGACTGAGAGAGATCTACTAAAAGGTGGCCAGACTGCTCCAAGTGAAGGTTTGAGTCTTAGAAGAGGTGTTTTATACGAAAGCAGACCTTTTAGCTAAATGAAGTCTTTAGAGACCTTGACCTATTATCAAAGTGAAGACAGTAGACTATCATAAAATCATATAATTAATTATAGTTTTTGATGAATTGACAGATGAAGGACATGATCTTCATCTGTTTTTGTCGTATTTTGCGTGAGTGAAAAAGCTCAGTTTATCTAGCAAAATGCTAGCTTAGGCGTTTTTATAATCAAGTTTATAGCATATAAAATATTTACAAATAAAAATCATTTTATTTATAGATTAGTAAAACTTTTAAAGCAATGTGCTTATGGTATACTGAAAAGTAAGTTGGGAGGTGAGGATAAGTTAAAGAAAGTCATGTATGTAGGTATCAGTCTTTTAGTTATTTTTGTTTGATTTTTATCGCTAAAGATTCCAGCCCTTGGCTTGAGTACACCGAGTTTTGTGGATCGTGTCATGTGATGGAAGAACAAGTAGAAACCTTTATGCATTCTTTCTCATCACATTGCAGCAGAGTGTGGTGATTGTCATGTCCTCATGAGATTGTGTATGGCGCTTTTGATAAAGCTTACACAGGCACCAAAGATCTTATTGGGTAATATTTAATAAAGATCCTTTTTGAGATTTCTGCTGGCAAACACTCCAAGGATGTTGTTCAAAGCCACTGTGTGCGTTGCCATCAGGAATTTTTAAATGAGGTGGGTAATACCATGGATGAAAATGGCAAGTATTGCTCGATTGTCACCGCTAACACGCCTCATAGTCGGATGCCAAATATTGACGAGAAGAAGCTTGGAGATGTGTTTTTAAAAGAAAAGCCATTAACGGCCTCGTTATGAGCTTGAGCGTAAAGGAGGTAGAGATGGATAAGAAAAATAGTAAAAATTGGCAGTAGGCGCAGTGGTAGTTGCCTCTAGCTGCAGGTACAGGCGCTGGCTTTTTCTTGGGACATAATGAACCTTGCAGCCAACTGTGATTAGCCTATTCCAGCGGATAAGGTGGCTGATCCAAGCATATGGGGGAAAAACTACCTCGCAATATGCGTCTTTCTTAAAAATGATACAGACAAAGGACCTAAGGTCAGTCACTTTCATGGATATGCCTTATTTAAAAACCATGTATAAGGGCACTGGTTATGCAGCAGAATTTTAACCAACCTAGAGGGCATGCTTTCATGATTCAAGATTTGCGTGATGTCAATCCAAAGCGTTGGCAAGCCATGCAAGCGGCATGTAATACTTGTAAATCATCACAAATCCCTGGTCTCATTGAAGAGTATGGGGATAGCTATTATAGTATGGATTTTCATAAGATTAATGACCAGCTTAAGTTTACAGTTGCTTGTGCCAACTGTCATGATCCAAAGACGATGGAATTAGTTATCACCCAAAAGCCATTGATTGAAGCTTTTGCCAGACAAAGGTATTGATGTTAATAAGGCAAGTCGTCAAGAGAAACGTTCTCTTGTTTGTGCTCAATGTCATGTCAGCTACTATTTTGCTAAAGAACCTAAAAATAAAGTTACCTTCCCTTGGGATGAAGGGCTTTCTGCAAAAGATCAGCTTGCTTACTACGATAGAGATTAACTTTTGCGAGTGGACGCACCCAGACACTGGGACGCCTTTTAGTGAAAACCTCGTCATGCAGACTATGAATTATTTAAAGGTTCCGTCTCACGAAAGTGCTGGGGGTCTCTTGTGCTGACTGCCATATGCCATACATGAAAGAAGGCAATCAAAAGATTTCTTCTCACGTTGTTGGTAGTCCGCTTGACAATATTGAACAAAAGCTGTCGTGCTTGCCACAGAGAAAGTGCAGATTGGTTAAAAAGCTCGTGTGCATCAGATTCAAGATAATACCAAAAATGCGAAATGGACAGAGGTGGTCAAGTAGTAGAAGAAACCATCACAACCTCAAAGTGGCGAAAGACTTGCCAAATGTTGATAAAAATGCTTTGAAGAGCACAAAGATTACATCGTTTAGACAGTATTACCTCGACTTTATCAAATGGTCACCAATAGTCTTGGCTTTCACAATCCAGAACAAGCCCAAGTGACTGAGCTCAGGTATAGATTATTGCTTACAAGCAACTTCAATTGCACGTGAAGCTGATTGTTAAAGCTGGTGGTACTTTTGCCAGAGCGTAAGCCAGCCCTTGATGTGATAGCAAAAGTAAAAGTTGAAGATAAGGAAATAAATTAAAGAGGGTAGGATGAAAAATTAGAGAAAACGTCAGCTTCTCATCGTTTCTCACGACGCTCATTTTCATAGCCCTTGCGGGATGGACTGCCTTAGGCGAGTCTGATTCCCCAAGGGCTTTCTTATGTGGACTACATTGAGCGTTATGGACTACAAGGAGCAAATACGATTCGTGCCTTGGGGATAGATGGGGTGTATACTCACCCCATGATGTGGATTTTAGGCACGTTGTTAGTGCTACTTTTGGGATATTATCTGGGGAGGCTCCTCAAGATAAGGGGTAAAAACAACCTAGCTTTTTAGCACGTTTTATCCTTCACTTAGGCCTAGGTTTTGGTGATTTTTAGCTAGTGGTATTGTGGCCTATACTAGTGAAGAGTGCCTTTGGAATCTTTGCCATTGGCGAAAAAAAAGCCTTTGTGGAAGGCGCTTTTTCTGGGGTTAGTGATCACCTTGGGAGGATTTTGAGGTAGATTTTTATGAAGATGGTACCCCTAAACAGTATAGAGGGCAAAGGTAGACTTACAAGTTGGTCAGGATAGTGTAAAAAGAGAAATTCAGGTAAACGAACCCATTTATTTTAAGAGTTATCGTTTGTACCAAGATAATTATGCTTGGGAAGTGTTTGGCTGGGTCAAACAAAAGAATAAAAACAAGAGTTCTCGGCTCAAATTGGGAGAGGGTCTAAAGATAGTGATGCTCAACTCCTTATGCTCTTTGTGCCAGATGTGATGGGGATAACGACAGGCCAACCATCAAGCCTCGTCCAGATGCACCTCACCTTTTGGTGCGTTATCAGACTGATGAAGAGAGACAAGAGGATTTTATTCCATTAGGTAAGACGAAAAAAATTGGCGATGTAGAAATATTTTTTGAAAAATATCAACCTTATAGTGGATTGTATCTTAAAAAGCAGAAGGGCTAGAGGTATTAAAAACTAGGCTAGCCCTTTTTGATCTTGGGGTGTAGGTTTAGGGTACTTTAGCTTTTTATGGAGGGAAGAAGATGATGGAAAAACTATCTTTATGACCTTTCTTTTGGCCTGGTCTAAACTTTATCTTTAGATCTGCTTAAAAAGAGAGTATAAATTTATGCTCTTATTGCAAGTTTTAGCGCCTTTGTACACTTTTGGGTTTGATTTGTCGAGGGCTAGTGTATACACGCTTTCCTATGGCGAGTTTATATGAGTTTTCCCTTGTACTGGTTGGGCCTATTTGGCTTTGGACGTGATCTTGCGGCAGTTTTATCAGGGTGAAAAATGGATTTTTCGCTTAGGTGATTTACTGGCAATGGTGACTTTAGGCTTTGTTTTAGGGTACTTAGCAGGGCAATCCTGTTTCCTTTTACCAGCGTTGCAAAGTCCGTGGTTTTCTCATATTTTATCTGCCTTGGTGGCCTATCTTGCCTTTGCCTTAGCCTTTATTTTTGGCACTGGTTTTTCTTTTGAAAAAGAAAGAAGTTGTCTATAGACTGATGATTAATTTGATTTATTTTTGGCTTGGTTGGACAGACCCTTCTTTTTGGTGACAGGTTCCTTTGGGCACTAGAGACCTGGGGACGCTTTTTGGGCGTGGGATCCTAAGGAAGTATGGGCGTTGCTCACCCTATCTAGCTTATGCGACAGTCCTTCATTTTCACTTTACTGCCTATCTTTCTAAAAAGAAGCTTGGCAAAAATGGTGGCAGTCAGCTTTGTTATTCTTGTGTTCACCTTATTTGAGGGTCAGTTTAGGCTTGACTGGTCTACATTCTTATTAGGTGAATGATTTTATTGAAAATAAAAACCGTGATACACAGGATGGTGTATCACGGTTTTTATGGAAAAATGCTTAGCGGAAGTGGTGGATAGACGATTTTAGCAAGAATGATGAAAGGACTGGCTGACTGTAAGGATGAAAGACCACTAAGAGGAGGATAAAGAAAATCAGATAAGTGATTGTCATAATGTATTTAAATAACTTTGGTCGTACAAAAAGAAAAAGCTAAAATCATATTGTATAAGCAGATAGAAAACAGGTATTCAGCTTGCAGGCTAGAGCCTAAATTAAATAAGTTAAAATGCTGACAAGCAAGCAAGATAAGATAGGCAATTGGCAAGAAAAATAACAAGAAGATGGTAAACTTAGAAAGGAGGCGAAAAGATGAGTTTATCTTTACCTTTGTGCTTTTGCAAGTTTTGTGATGTTTTTCTTCCTATGCAAGACTTTTTCTTCTTGTGCTAGTGCCTTTTTTCTATTTTGTCTAGTTTCTTTTGAGCTTTTAATTTCTTTTTGTGCAAGCTTATCTGCCTTTTTTAGATCTTTCTTTGATAAGACTTCTTTGGGGTGAGAGAAAAAGCCTAGTTTTCTCCGGGTCAGCATTTCTTCATTGAATTTTTCCTGCATAATGACGCTCCTTCATTGATTTATCTCTGCCATTCTACCAAAAATGATAGGAACTGAAAAGGTTTAGGGAAGAAAACACCTTTGCTTTTCTTTAATTATAAGGTGTTTTTAAAGTACAAATCCTAAAAGATAAGAGTAAATCAAAGAGAAAAAGAAAAAGATGATTTTCAAAAACATTCATAGTTGACAGAGGAGAGTAAAGATGATAGTATGACTAAGCTGTCTTTTTAGAGGCAGCATCTTTGAAAAACGACACAGTAACAAACAGTAAGTATTGCGGGATGAGCGTAATACTTACAGAGGTCATATCTGAAATAAAGCAGAAAGTAACCGAGAGAGATTAAGAAAGCAAGGGCATACGGTGGATGCCTAGGCGCTAAGAGCCGAAGAAGGACGCGGTAAGCTGCGAAAAGCTACGAGGAGTCGCAAGCAGACAGAGAATCGTAGATATCCGAGATGGGAAAAACCCTGCTGGAGTAATATCCAGTAATCCCATGCTGAAACAAATAGGGCATGCGGAAGGCAACCCGGAGAACTGAAACATCTAAGTACCCGGAGGAAAAGAAAGAAAACTCGATTCCCCAGTAGCGGCGAGCGAAAAGGGAAAAGCCCAAACCGGATTTGTCCGGGGTTAGGACATTCAAAAAGTATCAGAGCCCAGTCGAATGGTGTGGGAAAATCAGCCAAAGAAGGTGAGAGCCCTGTAGACGAAAGGTAACGATATGGGAATGGATCCAGAGTAGCACGGAGCACGAGGAATTCCGTGTGAAGGGCAGGGGACCACCCCGTAAGGCTAAATACTCCTTAGCGACCGATAGAGAACAAGTACCGTGAGGGAAAGGTGAAAAGCACCTCGGAAGAGGAGTGAAAAAGAACCTGAAACCGTATGCTTACAATCAGTCACAGCCCTTAGGGGTAGTGGCGTACTTTTGTAGAACGGACCAGCGAGTTACATATACTAGCAAGGTTAAGAAATACGGAGCCAAAGCGAAAGCGAGTCTGAAAAGGGCGATAAGTTAGTGTGTGTAGACCCGAAACCAGGTGATCTACCCATGAGCAGGTTGAAGCGTTAGTAAAATAACGTGGAGGACCGAACCAGGACACGTTGAAAAGTGTTTGGATGACTTGTGGGTGGGGTGAAATTCCAATCGAACCTGGAGATAGCTGGTTCTCCTCGAAATAGCTTTAGGGCTAGCCTCGAAGAGAGATATATGGAGGTAGAGCACTGAATGGGTGCGGGGGCTTCACCGCCTACCAAATCTTATCAAACTCCGAATGCCATATATCATAATCGGGAGTCAGACTATGGGGGATAAGCTTCATAGTCAAAAGGGAAAGAGCCCAGACCGCCGTCTAAGGTCCCCAAGTGATTGTTAAGTGGAAAAGGATGTGAAACCGCAGAGACAACCAGGATGTTGGCTTAGAAGCAGCCATCATTATAAAGAGTGCGTAATAGCTCACTGGTCCAGGGTTTTGCGCCGAAAAATGTAACGGGCTCAAACAATACACCGAAGACGCGGAATGACGAGATGTCATTGGTAGAGGAGCGATCCATAGAGGGAGAAGCTAACGTGAAAACGAAGGTGGACAATATGGAAGAGAGAATGCTGGTATAAGTACACGATAAAAGAGGTGAGAATCCTCTTCGCCGAAAATCTAAGGATTCCTGGGGAAGGCTCGTCCGCCCAGGGTAAGTCGGGACCTAAGGCAAGGCCGAAAGGCGTAGTCGATGGAAAAACAGGTAGAAATTCCTGTACCACCGAAAGCCGTTAAGAGAGAAGCAATGACGCAGAAGGATAGAGCGAGCGCCCAGTTGGTGAGGCGTTTAAGTAAGTAGGGAGAAACGTAGGGAAGTCCGCGTTTTGAGATCCTGAGATACGAATACGAGTGAAAAAAAGTAACGAAGTCCTCGATTCCCCGCTGCCAAGAAAAGTTGCTATCAAGGCTAGAGGTGCCCGTACCGCAAACCGACACAGGTAGATAGGTAGAGAATACTAAGGCGCGCGAGATAACTCTTGTTAAGGAACTCGGCAAAATAAACCCGTAACTTCGGGAGAAGGGTTGCTCTCCATTGTGAGTACGCGCAGTACAGAGCAAAGGAGAGTCGCAGAGAAAAGGTCCAGGCGACTGTTTAGCAAAAACACAGGTCTTTGCAAAATCGAAAGATGAAGTATAAAGGCTGACGCCTGCCCGGTGCTGGAAGGTTAAGGGGAAGAGTGCAAGCTTTGAACCGAAGCCCCAGTAAACGGCGGCCGTAACTATAACGGTCCTAAGGTAGCGAAATTCCTTGTCGGGTAAGTTCCGACCCGCACGAAAGGCGAAACGATCTGGACGCTGTCTCAACAAGGGACTCGGTGAAATTGAAATACCGGTAAAGATGCCGGTTACCTGCGATAGGACAGAAAAGACCCCATGGAGCTTTTACTGTAGCTTGATATTGGGTTTCGGACATTTATGCTACAGGATAGGTGGGAGACAGAGAGACGTGTTCGCCAGAATGCGAGGAGTCACTGGTGGGATACCACCCTTAAATGTTTGGAATTCTAACGAGGCGTGTTACCCACGTTTTTGGACAGTGTCAGGTGGGCAGTTTGACTGGGGCGGTCGCCTCCCAAAAAGGTAACAGAGGCGCTCAAAAGGTTCCCCTCAGAACGGATGGAAATCGTTCGAAGAGTGTAAAAGGCAAAGGGAGCTTGACTGCGAGAGCAACAACTCGAGCAGGTAGGAAACTAGGACTTAGTGATCCGGCGGTTGCGAGTGGAAGTGCCGTCGCTCAACGGATAAAAAGCTACCCTGGGGATAACAGGCTTATCTCCCCCAAGAGTTCACATCGACGGGGAGGTTTGGCACCTCGATGTCGGCTCATCGCATCCTGGGGCTGAAGTAGGTCCCAAGGGTTGGGCTGTTCGCCCATTAAAGCGGTACGCGAGCTGGGTTCAGAACGTCGTGAGACAGTTCGGTCCCTATCCATCGCAGGCGGAGGAAATTTGAAGGGAGCTGACCCTAGTACGAGAGGACCGGGTTGGACATACCGCTGGTGAACCAGTTGTCTTGCCAAAGGCATAGCTGGGTAGCTAAGTATGGAAAAGATAAACGCTGAAAGCATCTAAGCGTGAAGCGAACCTTAAGATGAGATTTCCCTGCGAAAGCAATAAGACAGCAGAGAGAATAACTGCTTGATAGGTCAGGAGTGTAAGTGTAGTGATACATTGAGCGGACTGATACTAATAAGTCGAAGACTTAATCGAAAAAGAAGTTTGTTACTGTGGCGTTTTGAGAGATGAGAGCATTCTCTCAGATCCGGTGATAATAGCGAAGGGGAAACACCTGTACCCATACCGAACACAGAAGTTAAGCCCTTTCAGCGCTGATGATACTTGGTATTCTTTTTCCTGGGAAAGTAGGTCATTGCCGGAATTAATCCTCGATAGCTCAATGGTAGAGCACTCGGCTGTTAACCGAGGGGTTGCTGGTTCGAGCCCAGCTCGGGGAGTTTCTTAGAGCGATTTTTAATCGCTCTGTGCTTAAAATTCTTTGACGACAGCTTATGTGATTATGAACTATAGTGGGTCTTGGCAGTCAAGAAAAAGGTGAGTTTTATGAAATGGATTTTTCCAGCTTATCAATTAAAAGTAGCTGTTACTAAAGAGATGATAGAAGCGATTGGGATAAAAAACCGCTTCAGGCTTTTATGAGATGTGATTTGGTTTGTGTCTTGGAAACCGAAAAAGCGTCAAAAAACTGAAAGGGTTATTACTGCATTTAACTGCACCGAGTGAAATCTTTGACTGTCTTTCTAGAAGTTTTTGCCCCAAAACTGAATATTGCTGAAGATCCCGTATGTGGTTCTGGACATTGTCACTTAGTCCCTTATTGGGCGGACCGCTTAAATAAACGGGAGGTTTTTGCCCTATCAAGCTTCAGAGCGTGGTGGCACGCTCATTTGCAGTTTAAAAAGGGATAGAGTGAGCTTATCGGGCAAAGCCTGTCTCTATACTAAAGCTGAACTAAATCTATAAAAATAGAAGCGTTTAGCCTATTTTTATAAAAAGCTAGAAAAATGAAAAAAAGTTTTCAGAAAGGAGTTGACAAAAAGAGGAAAGGATGATAATATGACTAAGCTGTCTTGAGACAGCTCTTTGAAAAATTGAACAGCAAGAAAAGAAAAACGTCAGAATTAAAACGTAGGGTAGTAATACTCGTACAAATAAAAAGTGAATGAGCAAACAAACTCGAAAGAGAAGAATATTTTTGGAGAGTTTGATCCTGGCTCAGGACAACGCTGGCGGCATGCCTAACACATGCAAGTCGAACGGACAGAACAGGGAAGCTTTTCGGAGTGGAACTGGAAAGTTAGTGGCGGATGGGTGAGTAACGCGTGGACAACCTATCTTTGTAAAGGGGAAATAACCTCGAGAAATCGAAGCTAATACTCCCATAATAACCTTTGCTTCGCATGAAGTAAGGAGGAAAGGCGGCCTTAGCGCTGTCGATACAAGATGGGTCCGCGTCTGATTAGCTAGTTGGTGAGGTAAAGGCTCACCAAGGCGACGATCAGTAGCCGGCCTGAGAGGGTGAACGGCCACATTGGGACTGAGACACGGCCCAAAACTCCTACGGGAGGCAGCAGGGGAATCTTCCGCAATGGGCGAAAGCCTGACGGAGCAATGCCGCGTGAGTGAAGAAGGCCTTCGGGCTGTAAAAACTCTGTCCTTATCGAAGAGAGAGTGTTGTAGTAACTGACAATACTAGGACGGTAGATGAGGAGGAAGCCCCGGCTAACTATGTGCCAGCAGCCGCGGTAAAACATAGGGGGCAAGCGTTGTCCGGAATCACTGGGCGTAAAGGGCGCGCAGGCGGTAAATTAAGTCAGGTGTGAAAGTTCGGGGCTCAAACCCCGTGATTGCACCTCGATACTGATAAACCAGAGTGTTGAGAGGTAAGTGGAATTCCCTAGTGTAGCGGTGGAATGCGTAGATATTAGGAGGAACACCAGTGGCGAAGGCGACTTACTGGCCAATAACTGACGCTGAGGCGCGAAAGCGTGGGGAGCAAACAGGATTAGATACCCTGGTAGTCCACGCCGTAAACGATGAGTACTAGGTGTCGGTTGTTTCGAAACAATCGGTGCCGGAGTAACACAATAAGTACTCCGCCTGGGGAGTACGGTCGCAAGACTGAAACTCAAAGGAATTGACGGGGCCCGCACAAGCGGTGGAGCATGTGGTTTAATTCGACGCAACGCGAAGAACCTTACCAAGACTTGACATCCTCTTTGATTGGATATGTAATGTATCCTTTTCTTCGGAACAAGAGAGACAGGTGGTGCATGGTTGTCGTCAGCTCGTGTCGTGAGATGTTGGGTTAAGTCCCGCAACGAGCGCAACCCTTGTTGTTAGTTGCCATCATTAAGTTGGGCACTCTAACAAGACTGCCGGTGACAAACCGGAGGAAGGTGGGGATGACGTCAAATCATCATGCCCCTTATGTCTTGGGCTACACACGTGCTACAATGGTCGGTACAGAGGGCAGCAAGAGAGTGATCTTGAGCGAATCTCAAAAAGCCGATCCCAGTTCGGATTGTAGGCTGCAACTCGCCTACATGAAGTCGGAATCGCTAGTAATCGCAGGTCAGCATACTGCGGTGAATACGTTCCCGGGCCTTGTACACACCGCCCGTCACACCACGAAAGTTGGTAACACCCGAAGTCGGTGATCTAACCTGCAAAGGAGGAAGCCGCCCACGGTGGGATCGATGATTGGGGTGAAGTCGTAACAAGGTAGCCGTATCGGAAGGTGCGGCTGGATCACCTCCTTTCTAAGGATTATATAGACTGACGTCTTGACTTGCTGTTTAATTTTGAGAGAGACACCTACTGAGGTGTCTTTTTTTGTTTGTGTCTAAAATCTTGATTTACAGACTGTAAAATACTATAGTTATCGCATAGTTATCATAGAGAGGATGATTTTCATGGTAAGGAAAGTATTTGTAGGAGGCATGCTTTTAATTGTTGTCTTGGTTGGTGCTTTTATCTCTTATGTTCCTGTCACCTCAGACGCTTACCCAGAGGGATTTGAGTGTGGCACAATATATCGAAAATTATCGAAGTGTTTTAAAAAGCATCAAGATGTGGTGATGCATTCAGGCAAACCCACTTATCAAGAGGCAGAGGCTTATTTCAATAGCATTGCCCGAACATTGACTTTTCCATTAACGGCTTCTACCACCTTAGAGGCGGTAGGGAAAGTTTATGAAAAGGAAAATAAGCTCAGCTTACCAAGAGGGAAAAAGACAGAGGGGCTTTCTTTATCTGAACGTTGGACACGTTGGCAGTTTAATCGCTTTTTGCTAAAAATTATCCAAATGCTAAGTGAGATGATGGCCTTACAAGAAGAATGGTTAAAAGAAATTGACCCTCAGACTTTTTGAGAAAGACAAGAAAACCTGCCCCTTGATTTAGCACCCTATACTTATAAAGATGGTACAGTCATAGGGTATAGCATGGGTGTAAGTTATGTGATAAAAAAATGGCAAATGATTAGATTGTAGCAAGTGAATGATTCAAGGTTGTTATCATAAGAGAAAAAGACAGCTTAATTAGGCTGTCTTTTTGTTCTATACTTCAGTTTCTGAATTGACAAAATGGATTTTGGTGTTATAATGGAGTTGCTTTTTAGCAAACTTTATTTAAGGAGATGTTATTCATGAAAAATTATCACTCAGCCTTAAGCCTGCTCTTGCTATCTCACATCGTTTTTGAGTGCTTGTGGCAATACACCAGCAGAGGAGAAGGAAGCACCTTCGGCACCAGTGGTAGAGCATGAAGATCAAGGGCGAAAGATCATGATGACGAGGCAATGAGTGATCAACCAACACTTAAAAATGTGGCAAGGAAAATGGGTCAGCATGAATAACTTTTATTAATTCTGAGGCGTTTAAGGCGCAAGCAGCATTAGAAGCCAAGAAAGAAAATGTTGAGTTGCTAGCTACATTAAAGTGATTGAAAAATCGTCTTAAAACAGCAATCACGAACATAGAAATCACGGATAACGAAGTCTTATTAAAAGATGGTAAAGATAATTCGGCAAAATATCTTTTTGTTGAGAAAAAATGGCACCACGTGGTGGCGATCAAACAGAATGGGCGATTTTTAAGGCAAATGGTGAGACACCATATACCTATATTGCTTTTTAGTCACCTTCACGGAGAAGATAGGCTATCCTCACTTCCATTTTTAAAGCAGGTCAAACCATAGAGGAGATGTTTGCAACCCCTGAAAATGATCCAACTTTTTATTGAGGCAAGTACACCAGAAAAAGGCTATTATTGAAGAAATTTTTGAATAGAGGTTATGATGAAACGCACATTGAGCATTTTTAGTCGTTTGTATTTTTGCCTTGGGGCTTTTTGGTTGTGGAAGCACCAAAGAGGAAAACACAAGAAGAAGTGATTTATACCTCTTTCTATCCCATCTACCTTTTGACGAAAGAAGTGGTGGGGGATAAGGTACCTGTAAAAGTTTTTATGCCCCCTAGATAAGGAAGCTACATTTTTGGGAGCCAACCGCAAAGGATATTGCCAATCTTTCGCAGGCGAAGGTTTTGTTTGTCAATGGCGCTGGGATGGAGGCTTGGTTAGACAAGGTAAAAGAGAGTTTACCTGAGTTAAAAATTGTGATTTATCTGAGCGTGTGCCTGTAATCACTGAAGATGGCTTGGCAAAAGCGACTTAAGACCCTATTATCTTTCTACTTTATCACTTCAAGGAGGAAAAACCTATACCTTTGAATTTGGGCATACTCATGAAAAAAATCTTGAAGTCTTGTTTTTTAATGAAGCTAATCCAAAAGAAAGTCTCATCTTATCAGCTTCTAAAGAAGAAAAAATTTCCTGTTGCTCAAAAAGGCGACCTTTGAGGTAAAGAATGGTCAAGCTTATCTCTTAGAAATGGCACACAATGATGGTAAGATTAGTTTCACCTTACCCAAAGATGCAACAGGTGAATGGTCTCTTGCGTTGAGCGAAAAAAAGTGATGAGCACTTGCCTTACACCTTAAAAAGTTGATGGAGAGAGTGTGGACTTTGGTGCTGGGCGTGAAGTTCAGACTAAAGAAGAGATTGAAGGCATCATGGATCCACATAGTTTTATCTCTCTTAGCAATGCTAAAGCCTATCTAGCAGAGATTAATACGACCTTATCTGAGCTTTATCCGGAGAAAAAGATAGCTTTTGAAGAAAATAGGTGTTGGCAGTACGTAATCTTTCTAAGCTTGAGCATGAATATAAGGATAAATTTACCCCATTTAAGGGTAAGACATTTATAGTTACCCATGGTGCCTTTGCCTATCTTGCCAAAGATTTTGACTTGGTACAAAAGGCCATTCAAAATACCAATGCTGAAGATAGTGCAAGCCTTAAAGCAATTAGGGATACTATCCAATTTGCCAAGGAAAAAGGAATTAAGACGGTATTTTATGAGCTTGGTGGTGACAAAAAGGCAGATACTATTGCCAGTGAACTTGGGGCAAGGCCTTGCCTTTAGATACGATGGAGTATTTACCACAGGGCAGAAGTATTGATGAATTGACTTTATGAGATAATTATGCGTGAGAATTTAGAGACCTTATACCAAGGTTTAGAGGGTAAATCATGATAAGTGTAGGAGGATTTGAGTTTTTTCTTATGGTGAGAATAGTCTGCTGTCCCATCTTGATTTTAAAGTTGGGCAGGGGAATGTGTGCTCATCTCTGGGGCCAATGGCTCAGGAAAATCTACCTTTCTCAAATTAGCTACTAGCGAACTGTCTCCTCTCTATGGGACAGGTTCCCTTTTTGATGTATTGATGCCAAATGAGGCAATTTTGGCAAAGGTAGGCTATGTACCACAGTTGCAAACGATGAAACAGGTGACTTTACCAATTACTGTGGAGAATTTATTGTTTTTGGTCTCTATCGTTCTTTTGGTTATTTGAAAGTTCCTAGAAAAAAGGACTATGTCCGTGTCGCACAAGCGTTGGAAGAATTTGGCTTAAAAAGCTTATCAAAAAGCAAAATTTAACACGTTATCAGGTGGCTTAAAACAACGTGTCATGCTCATGCGTGCGATACTTCAAACACCAAAATTATATATTTTTGATGAGCCAACAGTCGGTGTCGATAAAGAGAGTAAAAAGACGTTTTTTACCCTTTTGACAAAGCTTAGAGCAGAGGGTAAAACGATTGTCATGGTGAGCCATGAAATCAATGAGATCAAACTGTCTTGCCCAATTGATGCCCATTATGAGCTGAGAGAGGGAGGTTAGGTCGTTGTTTGAGTATGATTTCATGCAACGTGCCCTTTAGCGGGCATTTTTATCTCTGACCATTCCTCTCGTTGCGTGGTTATGGTGAGTCGTAAGACAAGTATGCTAGGAGAAGCAATGTCTCATGTTTCCTTGGCTGGCGTTGGCTTGGGCTTAGTGTTTGGCTTTAGCCCTGTTTTGGGGGCAGTGGGGATTTGTATTTTAGCAGGGCTTTCTATTGAGCGAGTCAGAAAACGCTTTTTGGGCTATGGCGATATGGCAACAGCTATCGTGACGAGTGTAGGCTTGGGTTTGGCTGCAATTATTTCTGGGTTTTGCCGAGTGGGGAGCAGTCTAGAATCTTATTTATTTGGGAGTATTGTTTCGGTGAGCCTATGGGATGTCATCGTTTCTTTTTATCATTTTTATTTTTAGTAGGTAGTTATAGTTTGCGTATTACACTGCCTTTAGCCAATTTTGGCACTCAGTGAAAGCTTTGCTTATATTTTAGGGGTTAAAGTCAAGGTGGTTAGTACGTTATATACTATTTTTGGCAGCCCTGACAGCAGCAATGGCAGCAAAGATGATAGGTGCACTTTTTAGTTTCTTCTTTAATCGTGTTTACCCACTGTTTCTGCCTTGTGTATGCAAAGAGCTATAGGCATATGATTATTTTTACCACTGGCTTCGGTGTGCTTTATATGATGAGTGGTTTAGTGCTTTTCTTATTATATTGAAATCAGTCCAGGGGAGCGGTTGTGGCAATTGCACTCTTTTGCTTAGGTCTTTTGGCATTGGGAGTATTAACAGTTAAATAGGCTCTATAAAAAGATGACAATTTTTGTTATAATTAGAAAAAGGAGGAGAAGAATGAAAAACTACTTACAATAGGTCTTTTTAATTTGTTTATGCTTCATTGCTAAGCCGGCAGCTGCTGCACAGATCCTGGTATTCCTATTTTTAATGTATCATCATTTTACAACTGGCAATGACACCAATGCGATTACAGTTTCAAAAATAGCTTTTAATGAACAAATGAATTATTTGGCTCAAAATGGCTATAAGACTTGACTTTTTCAAGAGTTAGAGGCTTATTTGGATGGAAAATTGGCAAATAATGGGAAAATGGTCGTCATCACCATGGATGATGGTTATCGTAGTAATTACGATATTGCTTTTCCAATCTTACAATATTATGGCTGAAAGCAACTCAGTTTACCATTGTATCTGCTATTGGTGGTATTGATGAAAACATGTTCAAATTAGGCTTTTTATGGTGGCAGCCATTGTAGCTCAACCGAAAATGCAGAAGATGAAAGGGGTTTTTGAGTTTCAATCTCATACCTATGATCGACATTTTTCTTTTTAATGGAAAGTCAATTTTAGCACAAGATTTTTACAGTTGATGTTCGTGAGGATCTAAGTGATGCAAAGCGTATTTTAGAAGACACATAGCTTTAAACAGTATGTATTTTCTTATCTTATGGCGAATCCTCTGGTTCTATCAAGCAAGTCTTAAAGGAACAAGGCGTTAGAATGGCAGTAAAATTGTAGTGCCAAAAACGTGCCAAAAGAGGGGTAGATAAGATGGAACTCCTCGATCTCAATGTTTCAGGAAAAATGAGCTTGAAAGACTTTAAAAACTTGTTCAAGCACCAAAATAAAAATAGAGTGATAAATTAAGGTGTAGTCAAATGAAAATTTGACTACACTTTTTGTAGGTATATAAATTTCTTGATGTCTATAGATTACGAGGTTATAATAAATAAAAGAGAATTAACAGTTCAGTCATTTTAAGAAAGGGTGGTTCCATGTCTATTTTACAAGAAAATAAATGTCCTTCTTGTGGAGGTGGCTTAAACTTTGATTCTAATTTACAAAAATTGAAATGTCCATATTGTGATTCAGAGTGATGTAGAGGCGATGCGTGCGAGAGATGAGGTTTTTAAACCAAACCCTAGAAACCCCATCTGTGATGGATTGGGAAATACATGGTGGCAGTCAATGGTCAGAAGCAGAAAAGATAATCTTTGTCTTTATAACTGTAAATCCTGTGGAGCAGAAATTGTTGAGACATAAACATGGCGGCAACAGAATGTGCCTATTGATGGCAATACCTGGTTGTGATGAACCAATTTTCAGGGATGCTCAAACCAGATTATGTCATTCCTTCCAATTGGATAAGAAGGCAGCCAAGGAAAATTTAAAAAGCACCTTAAAGGGGAAGAAGCTACCAAAGGCTTTCACTGATGAAAATCACATCGATGAAATCAGGGATTTATGTCCCGTTTTGGCTCTTTGATGCTGATGTTGATGCTGATATGCTCTTTAAAGTGACTAGGGTCATCAGCTATAGTGATTCACAGTATAATTATACAAAGACAAGCTATTATGCCGTAAAAAACGCTCTGGGCAAATGAGTTTTAATAATGTGCCTGTAGATGGTTCGAGCAAGATGGCTGATGATTTGATGGAGGCCATTGAGCCTTTTGATTTAAAATGGACTAAAACCTTTTGAAACCGCTTATCTTGCAGGCTATATGGGCAGATAAGTATGATGTGGATGAAGAAAAAGCATTACTCGTGCCAACAATCGTATCAAGAAGAGTACAGAGGAGATGTTTAGAGCCTCTATAACAGATGCAACAACCGTCGCCGTTGAAGGCTCCTCAATTCGTTTGTCTAATTCAAAGGCAAAAATATGCGCTCTATCCAGTCTGGATTTTTAAATACCACTTATAGAGGGACAAATATGTTTTTACGATGAATGGACAAACAGGAAAAATTTATGGGTGATTTGCCAATGGACCAAAAAGCGTTATTGGATGTATGTCGGCTTCGTGCAGGTATTGTGGCACCAATAGCCTTTTGATCAGTTGGTTTATGTTTTAGAGCTGGCTTAAGCTAGGAGGCAATGATGAAACAGATAAAGATAAGTGTAATCCTCTTTTATTCCTCTTGATGTTAGGTAGTTTACCACTAACATCATTGGCAGGTGAAAGTCATCTCATAGATGAGGCGGGCTATTTGACAGAGGATGAAGTTGCGACTTTAGTGCACGATTAGATGAAGTCAGTGATAGGCTAAATGTCGATGTTGTCATTGTAACAGTGAACGCTTTAGAGGTAAAACAGCGACTGCCTATGCTGATGATTATTATGACTACAATGGTTTTCGTCCTGATGGCGTTTTTGCTTTTTATTGAGCAAAGAGGGATAGAGATTTTTGCTGTTAGTACGACCGGTTTTTGGTATTACCGCTTTTTACAGATTATGGTTTGAGACAAACTCATGGAAAAGCCGCTTGATTATTTAAGAAAAGATGATTAGTTCAAGCTTTTAGCGTTTTTACAACAAGAAGCAGATCACTTATTACTGAAGCAAAAATGGTAATGTCCTATATGCCGATGGGGCAGAAAGTGAAAAACCAGTGGGCTGATGGGACTTAGTTGCCTTAGGGCTTGGTGGTGCATGCAGGGGTTTTTAGAACAGGAGCAGATAAAAAGGCTTTAGAGACGGTGAAATGTATGCCTGAAGCCAGTAATTATCTTCTTCAAAAATAGTTTAACCATACCAATTAAAGATGAGCATTTTTATATCATCGATACAAAGAACAGAAAGACCAAAGTCTACGCAGTAGCAGTGGGACATCAACACATATTAGTTCATCTGGTACCAGACATGAGGGTCTTCAGGTGAGTTTTAATGAAGTAAAAATTAAAAAGAGGGAGAATGATTATGGATTAGTCAAAGCAATTACTGGCGCAACAGGTGGCGTTTTAGCGGATCAGTGGAAAGAGTTTATTTACTGTGATGCCTTGCCTGCTGATGTTTCAATGACAAAAGGAGACAACTTTCTCGTTCAAGCAATACTAAAGGTGATGAAAATGTCATCTCTAATGGTTCTGTGATTGCAGTTGCACCAGGGCAGATGTATGATCATTAGCGAACAAGGTAAGGTTGTTGATATTTGTGCTGAACCTGGTGAATACGTGTATGACAGTTCAACAGAACCTTCTATTTTTTCCGGGGATTTGGGCACTAATGTAAAAGAAGTTTTCAAAAATATTGGGAAACGTTTTACCTTTGGTGGTGAAGCGCCAAAGATGCAAGTGGTGTATTATGTCAATACACGTGAACTCATGGGCAATAAATATGGCACCCACAAGCGGTACCATTCCGTATTAAAGATGATGCTATCAATCTTAATATGACCATCTATATTAGTTGTTTTGGGGAGTACAGCTATCGTATTGTTGATCCAATTTCTTTTTATACCAATATTGCTGCTAATGTGTCAGAGGATTTTACAAGAGATAGCCTTGATAGTCAGTTAAAGTCTGAACTCCTTACAGCCTTACAACCAGCCTTGGCAAAAATTTCTCCTAAGGAATTCTTATGATGCCCTACCACTTTATACCAATGATATTGCTGACGCTTTAAATGAGGTGTTGTCAGAAAAATGGAGGGGGGACGTGGGATTAAAATTGTTTCTTTTGGGGTCTCTAGTGCTGAAGCAAGACCGGAAGACGAAGAAAAGATTCAAAACTCCAAACGTTGAGCAATCCAACCTTTGCTCGCAGCACATATGACTGGTGCAACTGCTGAAGCGATGAAAAATGCAGCCGCCAATCAGGGTGCAGGTTCAGCAATGGCATTTATGGGGATGAATATGACACAAAATGCTGGTGGGATGAACCTAGGCAGTCTCTATGAGATGGGCGCAAGACAAAATACTGCAACACAGGCAAATCAAGCACCTCCAAAGGTGAACAAGCACAACCCTGTGCACAAGCGCCAAGTGGCGATACTTGGACTTATGCCTGTGTGCAGGTGGCAAACATCGAAGTTCTGCATGGAATGTGACGACCAAAGCCAGCAACACAAAATACATGGACATGTGCTTGTGGTACTGAGAATAAAGGTAAATTCTGCATGGAGTGTGGTCAGCCAAAACCACAAGGCGTACCACAATACAAGTGCGATAAGTGTGGTTGGGAACCAAGTGATCCCAAAGCCCCACCAAAATTCTGCCCAGAATGTGGCGATCCATTTGATGATGGCGATGTAAAATAATAAAAAGCTAGTCTCTTTATAGGGAGACTGGCTTTTTGAGATTAATCAATAAAGGACAGCTTGACTCAAGAAATTCTTCAAAGCCCATGACACCTTTCTCTACCAAACGCCACTTTCTTTTATAGCACCCAAATGGTGCCATAATGTCACGGACGCCACTATTGAGATAGATTTGACCAGCTTTTAGACGTTTTGATGCAGCTATGGCTTCTTCTGGGGCACCAAAGATATCTGCAGCCAGACCATAATTGTAGTCGTTGGCAAAGGCAAATCCCTTCTTCTAGGGTATGTAAAGTTTGAATAGACGAAACAGAGCAGAATTTCATCACTGAGACGATGCTCATCTCTGGGGTGACACACACCCATTGTTGGGCCAATGATGTCTTTACCATCATCGACGAGGGATATTACCAAAGAGAAGTTGTGCGCACATCTCGCAAGCCCTTTTTCAATATAGCCTTTTGACTTTTAGAAAGGCTTGAGTGGTTGATAAGAGGACTCCGGAGTTTAGTGCCTTCATCTCGAGGTAGATCGGCTGCCATAGGATTTGGAGCACAGGGGCAGGAGCCACCACAACTTCGGTATAATCGACTCGGTGCACAACTAATCTGTGTAGGCAGCAGCGCTGGGTTTGGCCAACTATTGGACAAAGATTGGGCAACCATTGGCGTTATTTACTCATAATCAGTCATGAGGTGTAGAGGCAGGAAGTTGCCGCCCAATTCAAGAGAGAGAATTTCTTGACGTGGAAAGGATTCTCGACCCACCTGAAATCTCGCCTGCACTGGTGGAGACCAGTGAAAGAGACCATAGTACATCTTTGTGCAAGGTAAGAGTAATGACCGACTTCACTACCAGCACCGGTAGCAAGTTAAAGACACCTTTTCAGTGCGCTCGCTTGTACGAAAAAGCCTCAACATATAATAGACCGTTAGAGGGGTATGACTAGGCTTTAAAACGATGGTATTACCACTAAAAAGCGGCAGGGATAACCTTTTGTACTACTTGCCTCAAGAGGATAATTCACGCGGTGAGTGCAAGCGACGACGCCAACTGGTTCGTAGCGGAGCGTGCTTTCTGGTGCCTCTTTTCATATTGGAATTTTCGCGACTTCTAAATAGCTTTCAGTGCGAGAAAATTTCTCTCACACATGGGTTTGATGTGTCCAATCATAAGGTTGACCAAGTTCACTAATTTCAATATCTGTGATTTTCACCCTTGAGTGTGCTCTTAGATAGTCAAGGCTTGCTTGGACACAGGGCACATACGTTCTTCTGGCGTTTTCTCTTGCCAAGCTGCTTGAGCTTTTAGAGCATACACTAACAGCGAGATCACCATCTTCTTCATTGCAGGGACACGTGCCATGACTGCTTCTCGTCAACGTCAAGGGACTTGTATAAAGTTACCCTGGCACCATATCCATTCACCGATAATAAATAGTTTTCAAAGTTCATTATTCAGACCTCCTTAGTGCTAAGCATAGCACATTAGACTATCTAAGAGCAATGAGAAAATTATTTTCTTTAAAGTGTTGACAAAACAAATCGTCTCGTTATAATAATTTGGGTTGAGGGCTTGCTACTTGCCTTGGAGGTTATGCAGTTAGTTTATGATTTATCGAGTTAGAGGACGTTGGGTGGACTTTTCCCTTTTCTTTGTCAACCGAAGGCTTTAGCCATGGTGGCTATGAGCTTGTGAGTTCTCTTGTTTTAAGGGAGAATTAAAGGCGCTTGCTTTGAGATTGCTTTAAAGAAAGCAAGGGTAGAAGCAACGTTAAAGGCACGTTGTGGAAGGTGTTGCCACCACTAGTCTGTGGTGAAAAGCCAGATAGATGAAATTCTTATTTTTCAAGGAGAGGTTAATCGCTTTTGAAGATGAGGATATGGCTTTTGGTGAACTAGGGGGAATATTGGGTATATGACAAGATGCTCTATGATTTTCGCCCTTGCTTGATAGATAACCTTTTAGAAAATTACCGCTAGCACCTGTTGTGAGACAGGTTGTGAGATAGTGGAAGTTGTAGAAGATAAGATAAGTTGCGTTGGGCAAAGCTTGCCCAACTAAAACAAGACAAGGGAGGTGTAAGAAATGGGTGTACAAAACATAAGCGTTCTAAATCAGAACACACAAAACATGATGCTTGGTCAACATTAACTGTCACAAAAGCGATGACTTGCCCAAACTGTCAGAACCGAAAATGCCACATCATGTTTGCCTTCTTGCGGTTTTATAAAGACCGTGATTGTAAGCGAATGGTCTCAACTGAAGCTATTGCACAAGCAAAGTAAGAATATAGAGACAGTCAAGGAAACTTGGCTGGCTTCTTAGACCCCAAAAATGGAGAATTAGTAGTAAAAAGAAAATATCAGAAATATCGCTATTATCATATGTTGACCATGGTACAAAAGCAACCTTAGTCGATCAGATGCTTCATAAAGTGAGACCTTTCGTGATAATGAACAAGTGGTTAGTGTGATGGACCCAATGATTGGTTGGAATATAGAGCGATTACCTATTCTGTGAAAAACACCTCAATTGATTATAAAGATTATAAGATTAACATTGTGGATACCCCAGGAGCACGCTGCAACTGTAGCGAGACAGAACGCATCATGCGCATGGTGAGGATGAGCCACTCATGTGGTAGATGCCTTTTGAAGGTTGGTATGCCACAGACACGTTTTCGTCTCTTAAAAGGTTCTCGTAGATAACACATCTCAATCAGCCCTATTGTAGTTATCAGCCAAGATGGACAGACCTTTTTGTGCGTCCAGGATGAAAGTTCTAGACGTGATTGACTTATTTATTCGACCTTGATGCCACTGAGGATCAACTAGAATTTTCCAGTCGTCTATGCCCTGGACTTTAGTGGACTCTTTGGATAAAGAAGAGCCTAGCAGTGATATGGTACCTTTATTTTGAAACAATTATTGAAAAATATCCCTGCACCAAGGGTGAAGAAGAGGTCTTTACATGCGCAGATTACCTGATGGACTATAGTTCTTTTGTGGGTAAAATTTGCGATTTGTACCATCAATCGTGGTGAAGTCAAAGCAGGACAAAGTGTTGCTATGATGAATCGTTCTGGCGAGTGCATCAAGCGAATTACCAAACTTTATAGTTTTAAGGGACTCAAAGCAAAGTAGAAACTGAAGAGCTGGTGTTGGTGAGTTGTCGCTATTGCCGCATTAGAATTGAAGATCCGGAGCCATCTGCGAAGTCAGTAAACTCCAGTCCCTTCCATTTATCTCTATTGAAGAACCAACCTTAGAAATACTATTTTTGGTCAATAATTCACCTTTTGCTCGGACGATGGTGAGCCTGTTGACCAGTCGTAAGCTTTTGGCTCGTCTTTTGAAGGAAACAGAGTGATATTGCCTAGCAAATCAATGAAAGCCGATGGTGCAGATATGTTTTAGAGTGGCGGACGTGGTGAACTTCACCTTTCAATCTTCGATTGAAAAGCGTCGTCGAGGGGATGGTTCAAGTATCCCTCAAGTTATTCTTAAAAGAGGGTAAAAACCCTTGGAGCCTTATGAATATATTTGCCCTTGATGTGCCAGAGAATATATGGGTGCCATCTATGGAACATGAGTAAGCGTCGTGGTGAAATGAAGAATATGAGGTTCACGTATGGATAAACAAAGATTGGAATATATTATTCCATCTCGTGGTTTGGTTGGTTTTAGAACCATCTCTTTTTGACCGAAAACCCTTATGTCTGGCATTATGAGATACGACATCTGAAGATTATCGTCCATTTGTGGGGCAATCGAGGGTGACATAGTGGTGCCTATGATTGTCTTTGAAAATGGAACAACGACAGCCTATGGCTTAAAAATCTGCAGAAGAAGGCACACTCTTTGTGAGGGCAGGTCTAGATGTTTATGAAGGTATGATTATGGCGAGAGCAACCTGACCAGATTTGGCAGTCAGTGTTTGTGAGGGTGAAAAACTCGCAATATTCGTTCTGCTGCCAAGATGATACCAATTCAACTAGGGCGCTAAGGATGTCTCTAGAACAGTGTTTATCTTCTTAAATGATGATGAATACCTGAAGTCACATGAGCTTTGCGCCTAAGAAAGCGTTTCGTAATGCTCAAGAACGTAATAATACAACAAAAAGAACCTACAGATAGCAGTGTTGCCAAAATGAGGTAAAATCATTTGATACAGCTGTTTTATAGTCTATATTGAGCTTAAAACCATTGTCGCCTTAATTTTTCCAATCAGTTTGCACATAAGCGTAGAGCAGGTATACAAAACAAAAGGGATTACTCAATCATGATCTATCTTGATAAAATAAAGCTATAAATGACATCATTAATAACAATGGTCTTACAATTCTTCAATTTGGCTTGACTCTTGTACCATGTTTTTCAATAAAAATATAAAATAGATAATTGAAGCAATGCTCATCCTAATGTCATTGCCGCTATGTATGCGGTAGAGGATTTTCAAAGCTGTGACTTGCCCAGAATAATGTTTTTGGCGTTCCTACAGCAATCGCTGTTATCAGGGAAAGAGAAGTCATGAGAGAGTCGTTACTTGGTCTTGAGACTTTTGTCCAAAAGGCGAAAAGTTACTTGAGGTATGTGGACGTTATAAATTAAAAATAGCATGCTATTGCGCCTTTTTATTAGTGATACACTTATTTGGTGGCTAAGTGACATATTTAAGAGATGATATATCCGCTCTGCTTTGGAAGGAGCTGGGAAGATTAGTAGATTAGAAACTGTCAAAAAAAAAGCTGTGTAAAATGATATTAACGCATTTAGCACAGCTTTTCTGTTATCTTTTAATGTTGGAAAGGAGGACGTCACGGATAGATGGTTGGTTGGTGAGGAGCATGACCAATCTATCAATACCAATCCCAAACCTGCGCCTGTGGTGGCAAGCCATTCTGGGGCTTGGAAGTCTTCATCCATTGGATGAGCTTCATCATCAACCTTGGCGTTGGCTTCCATTACGCTTCAAAGCGTGCGCGTTGATCCATTGGATCATTTAATTCGCAAAACGTACCGTGTTCGACCAACAATAAAGATTTCAAACGATCGGTTAGGTTAGGATTGTCTTTTACGTTTGGCAAGTGGAGATTTCCACGGGATAATCATTACGATGAAGGTTGGTTGGATGAGATAAGGTTCAACCTTTTGGTCAAGTTCACCGAGGATTTTTACCGCGAGATAGTCCGTCTGCCGATTCTCTACTCGCTGCTTTTGCTGCTTGGGCCGAAAGGCCTCATCACTCATAATCGCTATGATGATCAACGCCAGTAAAAGAGGTTGACACTTTCTGCCATACTCCATGCGTTTCAGGTGCCTACCGAGATCGATATAATCATCATCGTAAAGAATAGTGGTGTTGGTACCAAGGACTCAACAGCGTGTCCGAATCATGTTTTCTGAAAAGATCCATCCTTGGTTTCATAGTCGCCAGGCCTCATAGTCAAGCATGTGGCAACTCTGTTGTGTCTGGTATCAATGCCTTCATTTCTAAGACACGACCAATTTCAAACACCTTTTTCAAGCCACCACAAATGAGTCTTTTTGAGGTGGAGTTCAAGAGCGATACGCATGTATAAATCCATATCAAGGGCATTGTGATGGGTAATAAAAGGTCTAGCATTTGCCCCGCCTGCAATGGTATGAAGGACTGGGTTTCGACTTCTAAATAGTTTTGTTGTTCAAGATATTCTTTTAGGGCAGAGATGATTTTACCACGAAGAACGTAAAGTTTGTTTTGACTTCGTTGTTCATAATCAGAATCAACATAACGTTGACGATAGCGTAATTCCACATCGGTCAAACCATGGAATTTTTCTGGTGGTGGTCGGATGAGACTTGGAAAGGTGGGTATGTTCCAACACTTCAATGGTAGTTTTACACCTTTTGGGTGATGCAGAGTCTCCACGAATACCGCAAATATCACGCAATCGTCTGCTGAAAAGCCAATGGCTGTCTTCTCCAGCGACGTCATCTGGAATAAATTTGCATATTGCCACTTAAAGTCTCGGTAATATTACTAAGAAAACCAGCCTTACTCCTTGGACCACGCTTATGCAAGCAATCTCCCAGCGATGATAATCTTCTCACCACTTGGATAAATTTTCTCCGATTATCAAGAAGTCTCTTTGATGTGGTGAGTGATTCGTCAGCGTTCACCAAAAGGATCAATACCTTTTTCTTTTAAGGAAGCACTTTTTCAAAAGGAACATTCATCAGTTGCTTTTAAGCTACTTTCTACTTTATTGACATAATTCTCTCTAATATTGGTATGTGCTTCAACGTTCGTATTGAATGGTGCCACGTTGGTGCAGGGACATTGACGATATCACCAGCTCTTTACAAGGACTAGCCCCAAACAAGATTCATTAGAAATTTTATTTTGCATAGGATCGGCCTCTGCTGTCCCAACAATACGATAAGTTTCCTAATTCATCAGGTTCAACATCTCTGACACTGACAGTGCTACCCAATAAAATGACATCTGCTTGAGTGAGTTTGTATCAATAGTTATGGTTCTAAGCATCATATCAAGTTCTTGAATACGACCCTCGATAAAGGCCTGTTCATTTTTTAGCATCATCATATTCAGAGTTTTCACTGATGTCCCCAAAGTCTATTGCCTGTTTTAATACGGTCAACGACTTCTTTACGACGAACAGTTTTTAATTCTTGGGATTCTTTTCAAGTTTCTCTTTACCTTCTTTTTGTCAAATGACATGTTTTCCATTATTTATTATACCTCCCTTAAAGGACTTGCCTTTATCCTTACATCATCATGCGTATCCTCATAATTATAGATATTGACCGTCATAGAATCAAGAAAATAACCCTTTAATATGATGTCTAACATGCAAGAGGTATAATTATACTATAAATTTAAGGAGGATGAAGATGAAAATAGGCCTAGACAACAACGCATCTTAGAAGATTGTGCCTACTATGAAAAAGAGGCTTTTTACCTTCTTATGAAATTGACAGAATTGACAGATTTAAAAGATGTTTCACGATACATTACCTATGACCCACCTCATTGAAAAGGTTTCTTAACAGGGTGAATGGCAAATCTCGTGCCTACAAGTGTCTATAATGCCAGGAAACCTTATCATTTGAAACGCTGAGAGAAAAAAATATTGTTACGATTCCTGTGATTACCAGTACCATGACGAAGTCAAATTTTGATAAAAAAATATCGTTGCACATTTGTATTTACCAAATTAAATGCTTGGTACAAAAGGAAAGGCTTTAACTAAAAGGTGAGTGGAGAAGAGATGGTGTGTCAGAAGGAGGTTTTATCTAGGAACTATCTTTTGTTTGTAAGTCTCAAGAGCAAAAAGACCAAGATTTGATTATCATCTTAGTGGCAATAGGGTGCCTGCCAAATATCACTACCATCATGGTGAAGATGTATACTCTTTTTAATGCAAGGGAGACGATCATAGTGATAGCGCCATGACGATGGACGAGTGAGTCGCCTTATCGTGATTATCGAGGTAGTGAAATCCATGCCTCAAAATAGACTTTGGGCGGGTACATTTTGCACGTACCAATAGTACTTATTTGCTTTTGGGTACTTATGGGGACAAGGGCAAAATCTTGAAGAAGGATGCCTTTGACTCAAGCTGATGGTAAAGGTCGTTAGCAGTGATACGGATAGGGAGGGAAAGCACGAATCTGCACCTTGCTGAAACTAGCCAAGCAGTGAAGAAGAGCGATCTCATCAAGTTGGCGAGCTCATTTATCAAATCACGACGATAGCCAATCAAACCATCGTCGTCTCATGTCGCTGGGGCAGTCGAAAAGCCTGGCGTGTATATGAAATGCAAGAGGAGACTCGCATCTATCAGAAAGCGATAGAAAAGGCGCTACCTCAAAAACAGAGGCCGATATTAATCTTTTAAATCTTGCAGGCCATCACGCATTGATGGACAAAAGATTGTCTGTGCCTAAAAGGCGGAAACCCCAGCCTCTGGTTCAGTAGGGCGAGAGGCGTTGCCTCAAGGAGACAGCAATACCGATAAAGATTTCTTTAAATCCAAGCGACAAAGGAAGAATTAAAACAACTGCCAAGTATTGGCGAGCAAACGTGCAGATGATATCAATCGCCTCATCGTGAAAGTCATGGTGGCTTTAAAAAGATAGAAGACTTCAGGAAGCCAGTGGCATAGGTGACAAAGACTGATCGAGAAATCAAAAGATAAGGTGGGTTTATGAATCAGCGCAAGTTTGCTTTGGGCTAAGACTCAAAATCTTTTAAGCCACAAAAGCGTACACAGCTTCTGCAATCAGTGGACATGATCATCAAAAGTTTCTTTAATGCTCTTTTCGGAAGAGAGCTTATTGGGACAAATTTCATAACATTGCACGTGTTTCTTGAGCGAGATATTTGGCATGATGACATCGGCACCCAGCTTTCCGTAGGGCATGACACCTTTCCACGTGGGTGAGACTGAGCCAAAAGAAGTGGTGGCAGGAGGCATGCTCTAAAGAGGCATCAAGATGACGAGCGAGGGCGACCATCCGACAAGTTAAGAGGGTCGCCATCGTAGTCTTTAGAGGTTTCTTTGGTGAGGGATGAAGGACCAATGCCACTCATTCAATTTCATAATCACGCATGAGACACAAGTCATCTGCCAAAGTTTCATAGGTTTGATGGTAGACCAACCATGCTGCCACTCCCTACTTGGTAGCCTAGTTGGCGCAAACTTGAGTGATGAAAGAGCGCTCTTTTTAGGGTACGGTTTGGTCTAAAGATAAGCATAAAGTGTCTGACTCAGCACTTTCTTGTTTCATGAGGTCGATTGGCGCTAGCCTCTCGCCAAAGCTTATAGGCACTTTCGTCCCATTCTCCACAGAGGAGGGTAACTCAGCCCCAAGCTGGCGAATTTCAGATACAATTTTAGCCACGAGTGTCTTATCGAGCTTAGGTCCTCGCCACATTGAAGTACAATGGTGCGGTAGCCGACTTTGATTGCTTCTTGGCAGTATTTAAGATAGTGTCATAATCCAGTCGATAACGTGTGACTTGGTGGTTATCTCGACGCAAGCCACAATAAAGACAATTTTTGACGACAGTGATTGAAAATTCAATAATCCTCTGAGGTTGACCCTATCCCTATAGCATCATTTCTAACTTCAGTGGCAAGGGCAAGATCGTAGCTTTCTTTTTCATTTGGCCATAAGGAGACAATAATGGCGGAGCGAGATAGGGGCTCCTGCGCATGAGGCGCAGGGCATCGTACAAATGAAGAAACCTCATAAAATTCCTCCTCTGGTATGGGTCTATCATAATGGACTTTTGCTATTTTTGAAAGTAAGTGCTAAGGTGTCAGGGTTTTTGATGACACTTTATTGGATAAGTTTGATAGTACCTTACCCTGATTATGATTATCGTGAAGCAAGTAAGGATAAAAAGTAAGGATGATTTTAGCAGTTGTCTGCAGAGCGAGAAAGGCTTTTCATCAGTTTTGCTGGCGGTCCTTTCTAGCTGTGTGCATACTTTAAGGCGTAAGCGAGAAAGATGTGTCCGATTAGTGCGAAGTGCAATTGGCGTGTTTGGTGAGAGTGTCTTTGGTCTCGCAAGGGCGGATACTTTTAGTCAAGGTTACTTCACTCGTGTGTGTTTTGCTTGCTAGCGTTTTGGTAGGGGAGCATACCCTTGCCAAAGAGAGAGTGATTTCAGGCTAGCGCTTTATGGCCTTATTTTCTTGGTTGGGCTGTACCCATGCTGCACGTTAGCCAGTTGGCAGAAGTCATCATTATGAGATGCGTTTAAATCAGAGAAGTTTACAGTGAGGGAAGGTCATCAGTAGCCTAAAGGACTACCCTCTTTTGCGTGTGGGACACCCTAGAGGGTGGGGAAAGTGAAGCCTTTTACCGTACAAGATCAAAAGAAACTACCAAGATGAAAGGCACGTATGATTGCGTAGCATCCTAGGGTGAAGTTGGCTGCCCCTCAAAGTGGCAGGGATCTAGTCTGATGAAGCAAAGTATCTTAAAAGTAAGGAGCGTTTTTATAAGCTGACAGCAGAGGTGTGAACGAAGAAAGCTTCTACTATCTTTGGGCTGGTGTGAGATCGGACAGGAGCTCACCTGACGAGCCTTTTGAAAAACTTAGTCCAAAGAATGCACACGGTTTACAGAGGGTCCTTTTTGGAGAGCGAGGGGCTCTCTTAGAGAAGAAGACTTTTGCGCTATCACATGGGACTGGCGCATCTTTTGCTGTTAGCGGACTCCATGTTGGCTTTTGGCACTCTTTATTCTCTTGGTGTTTCGCTTTTGCCTTTCAAAACATTTCTTGCTTTTAGGTGCCTTAGCGATCTACTGAGTTTCCACTATACCTTGCTTTGCTAATTGGGTACCCTCTGCCATTCGGGCAGCAGGCTTAATTCTTTATGAAGCTTTGTTACTTAGAAATGTTTGCGTACCAAGACTTTTGCCAACGCTACTAGGCTGGATGGTATTTTGTTCTGGTTTTGGCCATCGTTTGCCTTATATGATATTGGTGTGATTCTTTCTTTTCTCTGGCCCTGGGCCAGGTATTTTGATGCTAGGCTTACAGACTATCTGCCTAAAAAGCCAAGGCGTGTGGAATGCTTTTGGTATTGGTTTGACGGCTGAGCTGGTGAGTTTACCACTTATAGCTTACTGTTGGTCACGCACTTTAGCGTGCGTATGTATGATCTTATTTTGTACCTTTATTCAGCATTTTAGTGCCGCTTGCGCACTGAGCTGTCTTTTACATACGGTATCAGGCGTGCTTTGGTGCCTGTGGCTTTTGGCTTGTGGATAGAGTGATTTCACTAATCTGATAGCGCATTTGGAACATGGGACAGGACATTTTTATGTCGTACCCCAAAGCACTGCTGGCTTTTGGGCTATGGGCTTTTCTTTTATGTCTTATACTATGTCTTAAAGGTCCAGATGAGGCTAGTGATGGAGTATAGGACTGGTCTTTTTCATGCCTATTGCCTTTAGCTTGCCAACAACACCGCAAAGGCATTGAGTCTTTCATGCTTGTAGATGTGGGTCGAGGTTCTGGGGGCGACCTATCAACAGGCGATGGCAAAGCCAGCTGTGATACAGGGACATCAAAGGATACCTTGGCGGTGATTTTGCGCTATAGGGTGTTGATGAGATAGAGGCGGTGTTTTGAGCCATGGGGATCAGGATCATGTGGGTGGCTTTGTATCATCTTTTGCGAGATTTTAAAGTAGATCATCTTGTTTTTAAGTCAGTATGCTTTTGAGCATTCAGAGCATTTAAAGGACTTGCACTATCTTTCGGATAAGGCAACTAAGGTGCATTTTATAGAGGGCAGTCTCATCTAGCCCTGACTGATGTTTGGAAAGCTCTGGATTTGGCACTGATTGATCAAGTGAGGCACCAAATTCTCGTAGAGGTGGTCGCCCTCCTTTGTGATGAGGGGCATCAGTAGTCTATTTCCAGGAGATACTGAGGGAGGGGCTTTGGAAGAAATCCTTTTTCTAGTAAAGGTGGATGTTTTGAGCCCCTCACCATGAGATAAATTGCATGGGATGGGGCATTTATAACAAGTATCACCCAAAAACGCCCAGTGGCTTCTGCAGGTGTGGACAATCGTTTTCATCATCCTCACTGAAGGGTGGTAAGAGGATTGGCAAAGCATGACTACACTTTTGCAGACACCTAAGGGCAGGTGCAGTGTGTGTTTATCAAGAAGCTAAGTCAACGCTTGCAAAAGAAACCTTGCAGAAGTGGCGGATGATTGACAAAGACAGCCCCTTAGGTAGAAATGAAAACTAGCATATTAAGTAAAAAGATCGCTTGCCAAGGGCTGTGGCAAAGTGCCATAGGAGAGAGAATGTTAACGACGAAACCAAGAGGTACCAATGATATGCCAGGCGAGATAGAGGACTGGCAATATTTAGAAAAGGTTGATTAGGATTTATTCAAGCTTTATCATTATAAGGAGTTGCGGACGCAATCTTTGAACACACAGGAGCTATTTTGCGCAGTAATGGGTGGGCTGTCTGATATTGTGGAAAAGAGATGTACTCTTTTTTTTGAAGATAAGCTATCCGCCATCTTACCCTAAGACCAGAAGGGACAGCAGGTGCTGTGCGAGCTTATTGGAAAATAAGCTCTTTTGCTTTGCACAAAAAGCTTTTTATATTGGCCCAATGTTTCGCTATGATCAACCACAGGCAGGACGCTATCGTCAGTTACCAATTTGGTTTGTGAGGCGACCAAAGGACGAACAATCCAATGATGATGGATGCTGAGTGATTAGCTTTGCTTTGGACTTATTTACGGGGTTGATTGAAAAGTCTGGCAGTCAAGCTCAATACGGTGAAGTTTGTGACAATTGCCGTCCTGCCTATTTGGATAAATTAAGAATATTTGAGGATAAAAGAAGAACTTTGTCCGACATACCAAGGGCGATCTTGTGGAAAATACCGTGTGTGTTGGACTGTAAGAAAGAAGGTTGTAAGCGTCTGGTACAAGAAGGTACCAACCACCACAAATCATGCTTGCACAGAGTGTCGGACCCACTTCGAACAGGTGCGAGGCTATCTGGACATGAAGGGTTGACTATCAAGTCGACCATACTGTAGTCAGAGGACTCGATTATTACACACGTGCAGCTTTTGAGTGATTATGAACCATGTCGGCTCTAGACAAAATGCTATTTGTGGTGGCAGTCGTTACAATAAGTTAGTCAGTGAATGTGGTGGTGAAAACACCAGCCAGTGGTTTTGCTGCAGGGCTGGGCGCATTATTCTCCTTAAAGAGACAAGGGATAAATCTTCCTAGAGAAGAGGTATTGATCTTTACATGGTCTTTGGGGAAAGGCAAGTCAGGTGAATTTCACCTTAAGTTTTTAAAAGGGCACAAGGTTGAGCTGGATTATTTGGGGCGTAGCTTAAAGGCACCAGATGAAGGCAGCCGATGGGGAAAAGCACGTTATGCTGTCATTATTGGTGATGTGAACTAGAAAATGATGAGGTATTGTGCGTCAAATGGCAGAGTAGTGAACAAGTTAGTATGCCTTTGCTTGAATGTTGTGAATTATTTAGGAGAATTGTAATGTTACCACTTAAAAGAAGTCACCAATGTAGGCAATTCGTGAAAATATTGGCGAAGAAGTGATTTTGACAGGTTGGGCACAAAAAAAGACGTGATCATGGTGGCGTTATCTTTAATGATATGCGTGACCGTAATTGGCATTGTCAAATTGCCAGTAAATCCAGAAGTTGCCTCAAGCTTGCTTTAAAGCTGAACGCATTCGCAGTGATATGTTGCTGTTAAAAGGTAGGTTGTTGCGTCCTGAAGGGATGAAAACAACAAGCTGGCGACAGGAGAAGTCGATGTTTGGCCAGCGAAATCATCGTTTATAACGATGATCAAAACCCACCTTTACTCACTGATGATGTTGATTAACAGAGTTGATGAAAGCGTACGTTTGAGATACATTACCTTGATTTACGCCGTAATGAAATGAAGAAAATCTCGAACTTCGATCATAAAACAATTAAAACAGCGCGGTATCTTGATGGCGAATTTTTGGAAATTAGAGCGGTTTAATAGAAGAGTACTCCAGAAGGGCAAGAAGATTTTCTTGTACTTAGCCGTGTTCATAGGGGTAATTTTGCCCTTCACAATCCTCAACAATACAAGCAACTTTAATAGTCGCAGGTATGGAAAAAATACTTCAAATTACCAAGATGTTTTAGAGATGGACTTGCGTGCTGATCGTGTGGAATTCACCAACTTGATATGGAATTATCTTTATGGATGAAGATGATGTGATAGCAGTTACGGAAGGACTTTGGCACATGTTTTTAAGACAAACCATGGTCATAGGTGAGCCTTCTATCGAACGCTTGACCTATGGAAGAGCGATGAATCGTTTGGCTCGATAAACCGGATACGTTTTTGGACTAGAACTCATTGATTTGAGTGAGATGATGAGACTGTGGCTTTAAGGTCTTTGATGATTACCCTTGCCAATGGCAGGGGTAGTCAAAGCTATCAATGCTAGGGATGGCAGATCATGAGTCGTCAGTGACATATATCAAGTATGTTTTTCGACATGGGGCAAAGGAGCTTGGCGTATTTTGTCATGCAAGAAGATGGCATTAAGTCTCCTATTACCGAATTTTTAACTGGAAGAAACTGTTTATAAGATTTGCCAAGCGACCAATGCTGAAGTGGGCGATATTGGCTCTTTAGTGCCGATACCTTTAAATCGTTTCCGATAGCCTTGGACCTTCTGGGGAAATTGCTAAACGTCGTAATTTAATTGATGAAAATGAATTCAAAGTTCCTTTGGGTATTCAAATTCCCACTCTTGGGAATGAATGAAGATGACAGTACTTCTATACCACATCCGTTACCTCAATCCCAGAAGGTTAAAAGCTTATGGATATTACACTAAAGATACGTTCTCGTGTATATATCATCTTAGTAGGGTAGAGGCTTGGTGGCGGGTATTCGTATCACGATAGAGCCTTGCAAGAGCAAATGTTTGCCTTTAGGACTGGAAAAGAAGTCTATGAAGAACAATTTAAACCCTCTTACAAGCTTTTTGAATACGGTGCGCCACCTCATGGTGGGATTGCCTTTGGGATTGATCGCATGATTATGCTCATGGCCAAGAGGACACCATTCGTGATGTCATCGCCTTTCCAACACAAAAGTGCAATGGATGTCGTGGTGGATGTATGTACGCTGCATAGTCTTTGCGTGGATACACATCAAGTTGTGGATGTTGAGAAAAAAGAAAGCTAAACAATGCCACCCTGGTGGCATTTTTTCATCTAAAGATTGTATGAGAGATAATTATGAAAACAGTAGCGTATTTTGGCAGGCTGGGCTTTATAGAACAGGGCACTAGAAAAGCCTATCGATTAATGATTGCAAATTGCGCGGTATGGTCGAACACATTGAACGTTATGATAGACATCCATCACGATATTAAGATGGATTGCATGATATTAACTGAACAGGGTGATGAACGCAAAAAAGGATAATGCCAGGATAGATATATACCAAAATTACTGTGTTCGCCAGCCTTTTAGTTGTGTAGGTTTTTAATCTTTTCAATCATAGTACAATATGCAAAAAAAGGAGTTTGTAAGTGGGTGGGCTGATAGATGGTGAATAAAATATGTAAAAAGTAACATCTTGTGGTTTGTATTTTAATAGATTTATAGCCAGTGCTTTGCTTGAAGTACTTTATTGTTTGCATCATAATAGTACGAAACTTGCTTTATAATTTCAATCTCGAGAGTAAGGATGTGATAGCATCGCATGAGGCTAGTTACTCTCCATTTAGATTTCTATAAGCAAAAAGATAAAATAATCATTAATGCTTATTCAGATGGCAGGGGTTGATGAACCTAAACAACCTAGGTCTCCGTTTGAAGGAGAAATAACAGAAGAGACATTTGAAGGTACAATGGAAAACTCTCAGGTGATAAAGTTAGTTGAACAAGACAGTGATGGCATTGTACGTGGCAAAATGTAATAATTGGACGGACGATGTGCAATGAAAATATAAGTCTAGAAAAGAGGATTTGGAAGATAAGTAAACAATGGTAGGTGCAGCAATAGAATTTTTAAATCCACCCTAGTTGAAGGTGGGGAAAATTAGGAGAAAGCATAACTTTGAGTTTGTCTGACACATTAAAAGTGAGACAAACCAATCGAAGGAAGATAACAATGAGAGCTCAGAAAGAGAATCTACATACTTCGTTGACTGTATCTGGTATTTTATGTCTAGCTATGTTCGCAACAGAGCGAGTCACCGATCAATACGTTCTGATGTGAATTGGCAGATGAATCTTATGATTTTGTCGCTGTAGTGTCTTATTGGGGTTGGAGCACGTTTCTTTACTCATGCATTTCTGGAGTGAAGATTGCTCGTAAATTTTAGGAGGGATTGCTGATTTTTCGGCTGCGTGGGACCTCATTGGAGTGATGACGTGGGCAAGCCTGACCTGGTTTTAGACATGCAGTCACAACCTGGTGTGTAATTTTATTCGCCGGACAATAAATGTTCGCTTGTCGTAAAGAGCTGTGCCATTTTCTTCTATCGAGTGATATGTCCGTATGAACGAACTTCACCGATTTTTGTCCGAAAATTAAAAAGCAGACTTATCCAACAACAATGGGTAAGCTGCACTCTCACAAAGTGTGCCTATAAAATATCTTGGGACTGGAGATATAGTCACACCGTCTGTTGATGCGAATCCTGTACTGGATATGGACTGCAGTGAAACTTAATATGGCGGTGAACATGGTAAAAGTTCTGGAAGAATTTAGTAATTATCCGAATGGAAACCCTAAAATGGTTGGATAGTCCAAGGGTGACACAAGGTCAAAAAGATGTATTAGTTTCTACCACTCAGATGATTCTGAATCTGAAGATGCCTCCAACAGGTGCAAAGTAAATCAAAAAGGTTATTGATATGGACTGTCAGGTAGCGTAATGACTGGCCAGTACATCGCATAACGCTCAGGGATGAAATTACTTATACTGCTAAAGGGACGCCTGAGTTTGTGCTTTCATCGGATCTGAATTCGGAAACGTATATCCTTTTCACGACCGCGATTCTTCCAATGGAATGCGCAAATATATGTACTGTATCAGTCCAGAAAAATAGTGGCGAAGAATTCAGGCACATAGAGATTTTGGAAATGTGCATACGAATACGCCAGTGGCAAGTTAGTTAATTACGGCAGAATCGTCGCGGCATGGAGTGATGTGGGTGACAGATGAATACCGTGAAGCAACAGGAGAATGAAGGATATGATGGATAAGAGTGTAGGTTACATGGTCCTGATTACTTAGATATGTAAAAGCCACAAATTCTGAGGTTTTAGTCAAATAGCTTCGTCTTTATCCTCAGGCAAGGCATGAGATTTTAAATGAGCTGAATTATCCAGAGGTCTATCAAGATATTTATCATTGGTTAAAAAGTTTAGCTAATGATTGTCAGAGCTGCATATTTTGTGCTAGAATGCACCTATAGAAATCCTGCTACGTGCGTATATATGTGCTTCGTTTTTGTTTCCAACACCTTTTAATAGAGCCTGACTTCTGGATAAAGGGATTGAAAACATTTTTATCAAATGACGACGAATTATCGAGAGAGGCACCCACCTGCTTTTGCAGGTTCAAAACATCATATATACGGCGGTGTGGGTTTTAAGTAAAGTTATTGAGGCGATTGGCGTTTTTGCCAATCGCCTTTTATGTCTATGTCAGAAATGAGGAAAATCGTAGGGTATATTGTTTGCCCTTGATCAGGGGACAAGTAGTTCAAGAGCGATTTTATTTGATAGTGAAAGAGTAATCTCATTAGCAAAATGCAGCGTGAATTTTCATTAGATTACCTAAAGATGGTTGGGTGAGATTGACCCTGAGAGATACTTTGGAAGGTGAGCTTTAGGGGTCTTGACTGACCTTTGGATAGAGAAAAATACACTAGATCAAGGCGATTGGGATTACCAGCCAAGAGAGACGGCTATTCTTTTGAGGATAAGCAGACAGGAAAAGGTGTCTCTCCTGCGATTGTTGTGCAATGCCGTCATGTACGGCTACTGTGTGTGAAAGATGCGAGGCTGAGGCTGGCTAGACTATGTCAAGAGAAAACAGGGCTAGTGATAGATGCTTATTTTTCCAGCAACAAAACTCAAGTGGATTTAGATGAGGTCGATCCCAAACGTGAGCGAAGCAAAAGGGCGAGCTTTTGTTGCTGATCGATGCCAGCTCCTTTGAAATTGACCGAGGGTGAGGTGCATCAGACAGACTATACCAATGCTTCTCGTACGATGCTTTTTGACATCAAAAGCGCGTCAATGGGATAAAAGCCACTGGACTACTGAGATTCCAGATGCCTTGATGCCAGAGGTACCCCTTCAAGTCATCTCATGGCTATCAGTATAAGGGCATAAGATTCCAATTGCCGGCATTGCGGGATCAGCAGGCGGCACTTTTTGGACAACTTAGGGGTAAAAGGGTGATGTAAAAATACTTATAGCAGAGCTGTTTTGCTCATGCACACGGGAGATGAATTGGTGCGCGTCAAAGTGGGACTTTTGACCACCTTGGCAGCCAGCGTCAGTGGTGAGGTCGCCTATGCCCTAGAAGGTTCTGTTTTTATTGGTGGTGCAGTGTGTGCAGTAGGCTAAGGGACGAACTAGGGATGATTGCAGAGGGAGCTAAAGAAGCTGGCGAACTGGCAACAAAACCTTAGAAAGCAATGAAGGGTTTCGCCCTGTGCCCTGCCTTTGTTGACTGGGTGCACCGTGTGGGATATGTATGCCAGAGGGTGCGATGTGGACTGACGAGGAAAATAGTGACAAGCGTCATTTCGCTCATTGCTGAGTCTGAAGCAGTTGCTTACCGAAAGCTATGATATCTTGGCAAGCAATGGAAAAGATATCAACTTGCTACTCTTCACAGATGATGGTGGATGGTGGTGCTAGTAGTAGCAAATTTTTGATGCAATTTCAGGCAGATGTTGCCAAGATGACGTAATTCGCCTAAAATTACAGAAACCACGGCATGGCGCCGTTATCTCCGCAGGCTTGGCGGTTGGCGTTTGGGCATCTATTGAGGTCTTTTGCAAAAAGCATCAAATTGAGACGGTTTTTATCTAGTAAAGCAGAAGCTTGGCGTAAGGAAAATTATAGCGGTTGGCAAGAGCGCGCTACGCTAGAAAAGTAGAAAAATAAAGTTGACATGGGCTAAGTGCTGTGCTACTATACGGATAAAGATTAGTCAAAACTAATTTTTACAAACCTTATACCTCTTTACTCCTTATCCTATAATGATAAATTCAATAGGAAAAGATCGTTGCTTTCACAACGGTCTAGTGTTATAATAGTTTTGTAAGGAGGCATGATGGATGATTGATGAAGGATTGATAAGAAAAAGCTGACCAGTGAAGTGAAAATGTCCACGATCCAAGATGTTTTTCTGTACTGTTTAGCTAATCCTCTTAAAAAGAAGGTTATGAGCTACTCTATGAGGTGCGTAGTCAAAATATTAGTCAAGCAGAGAGGTATCTTTTCCAGGTGGTCGTGTAGAAAAGGCGAGAGTGCTTATGGAGAGCGCACTTCGTGAAGCAAGGGAAGAATTGGGTATCAAGATAGAGGATATTTTGCCTTTTGGGACAAAGTGATTACTATGAGAATGAAAGTATACGCATTGATGCCCTTTGTTGCCATTTTAAAAGATTCAGCTTTGGCAGAAAGTACTTTGCTAAAAATGAAGTTTCTTCTCTGTTGTGCCTCTAACAGAGTTACTAACCTTGGAGTAAAAAGTTATGATTTGAAAGGGTAAAATTGATAAAGGGCTAAACCCACACTTTCCTTGCCAAGATTCCTCAAGGGAAGATTATCATTGAAAGGATGAATAAACGGATACTCTTTTTATGATTTGGGTGAAGATGAACCAATGATTTGGGGACTAACTGCAATCTTAACAGAAGGTTTTTAAAGAAATTAAGGCAATATGCTCTAATGTAAGGGCTTGGTAGAGTAAAATAAGCGACCCGTTTGCTTATTTTCATTACATAAAAGTTTTTCAGAAAAGGAGTTGACAAAAAGGAAAGGATGATAATATGACTAAGCTGTCTTGAGACAGCTCTTTGAAAAATTGAACAGCAAGAAAAGAAAAACGTCAGAATTAAACGTAGGGTAGTAATACTCGTACAAATAAAAAGTGAATGAGCAAACAAACTCGAAAGAGAAGAATATTTTTGGAGAGTTTGATCCTGGCTCAGGACAAACGCTGGCGGCATGCCTAACACATGCAAGTCGAACGGACAGAACAGGGAAGCTTTTCGGAGTGGAACTGGAAAGTTAGTGGCGGATGGGTGAGTAACGCGTGGACAACCCACCTTGTAAAGGGGAATAACCTCGAGAAATCGAAGCTAATACTCTATAATAACCTTGCTTCGCATGAAGTAAGGAGGAAAGGCGGCCTTAGCGCTGTCGATACAAGATGGGTCCGCGTCTGATTAGCTAGTTGGTGAGGTAAAGGCTCACCAAGGCGACGATCAGTAGCCGGCCTGAGAGGGTGAACGGCCACATTGGGACTGAGACACGGCCCAAACTCCTACGGGAGGCAGCAGTGGGGAATCTTCCGCAATGGGCGAAAGCCTGACGGAGCAATGCCGCGTGAGTGAAGAAGGCCTTCGGGTTGTAAAACTCTGTCCTTATCGAAGAGAGAGTGTTGTAGTAACTGACAATACTAGGACGGTAGATGAGGAGGAAGCCCCGGCTAACTATGTGCCAGCAGCCGCGGTAAAACATAGGGGGCAAGCGTTGTCCGGAATCACTGGGCGTAAAGGGCGCGCAGGCGGTAAATTAAGTCAGGTGTGAAAGTTCGGGGCTCAACCCCGTGATTGCACCTGATACTGATAAACTAGAGTGTTGGAGAGGTAAGTGGAATTCCTAGTGTAGCGGTGGAATGCGTAGATATTAGGAGGAACACCAGTGGCGAAGGCGACTTACTGGCCAATAACTGACGCTGAGGCGCGAAAGCGTGGGGAGCAAACAGGATTAGATACCCTGGTAGTCCACGCCGTAAACGATGAGTACTAGGTGTCGGTTGTTTCGAAACAATCGGTGCCGGAGTAAACACAATAAGTACTCCGCCTGGGGAGTACGGTCGCAAGACTGAAACTCAAAGGAATTGACGGGGGCCCGCACAAGCGGTGGAGCATGTGGTTTAATTCGACGCAACGCGAAGAACCTTACCAAGACTTGACATCCTCTTGATTGGATATGTAATGTATCCTTTTCTTCGGAACAAGAGAGCAGGTGGTGCATGGTTGTCGTCAGCTCGTGTCGTGAGATGTTGGGTTAAGTCCCGCAACGAGCGCAACCCTTGTTGTTAGTTGCCATCATTAAGTTGGGCACTCTAACAAGACTGCCGGTGACAAACCGGAGGAAGGTGGGGATGACGTCAAATCATCATGCCCCTTATGTCTTGGGCTACACACGTGCTACAATGGTCGGTACAGAGGGCAGCAAGAGAGTGATCTTGAGCGAATCTCAAAAAGCCGATCCCAGTTCGGATTGTAGGCTGCAACTCGCCCTACATGAAGTCGGAATCGCTAGTAATCGCAGGTCAGCATACTGCGGTGAATACGTTCCGGGCCTTGTACACACCGCCCGTCACACCACGAAAGTTGGTAACACCCGAAGTCGGTGATCTAACCTGCAAAGGAGGAAGCCGCCCACGGTGGGATCGATGATTGGGGTGAAGTCGTAACAAGGTAGCCGTATCGGAAGGTGCGGCTGGATCACCTCCTTTCTAAGGATTATATAGACTGACGTCTTGACTTGCTGTTTAATTTTGAGAGAAATCTCACGTTTAGGCCTATAGCTCAGCTGGGTTAGAGCGCGCCTGATAAGCGTGAGGTCGATGGTTCAGAGTCCGGCTAGCGCCTACCTAGCACTTACCAGTCTGGTAAGTCTTTTGCACACCAGCGCTTGGATGGATGAGTTGTTATTCTGATCGTGCTGTTCTTTCTAATTTTTAATAGAAAATGAGTAAAACAAGCAACTTGACAGACATTACACTAAAGATGATATAATCGTTCTGTTCTGATATGGACTGGAGAGAGATGTCCGAGAGGCCAGAAGAGCTGCCCTGCTGAGGCAGTAGCATACGCAGGTGACTGTATCGGGGTTCAGATCCCTCTCTCTCCGTTGCGCTGTCGCTCCAGCTGGATAGGTGTCGGCTGCGGACCCAAAGGTCGGGGTTCGAGATCCCTCACAGCGCGGAAGACCGCGACAATCGTGTCATGGTCTAATACTGCCTTTTACGGTAGCTTATCAGTGCCTTATAAAGTTAGACTAATAGGCGATGTTTTAGAGGCGGCGGGTTGCCGCGAATTTTATTCAACTCACAACGCCACGCACGATGTGTGGCGTTTTCAACTGATTTCTTTCATGATGAATGCTTTTAAGCAAAGATAAAAGATAAGACCTGAAAATATGCAGAGGTATATGTGAGATTTCAACTTCAGGAAATGGCGTGTGCCAGAAACTCCTGGCAACCAATCCTAAAAAGCATGCCAAGAAGTGTTCAAAAGCGCGTATCGTGCCATAGAAAACAGAAGGGTTTTAAAGGGAAAAAGTATAAAGAAGGTATCAGGACCTCGAAGTAGGGTACGAGAGGAGACTTCACCTGGCAAAAGTAACCTTAAACAGCACTAGAGAGTAAAATACCAGGTGTAATAACACTAATAAAGCCAAATAGTGGTTTTATCCACATAAAATCATCATCAAAAAGAATAAGCCCTGTTACTATCATATACTCAGGTCTCATTTCTGCCCAAATCATTGACTTTAAACGCCAGAAAAGGCTTTTGACCATTTCTCCATGTGCCCATGTAAATATAAAAAGTGTATATGACGCCCAAAAGCTTAGTAAGAATTTTAGCCCTTTTTCATTCTATCGCCTCCTAAGTTCATTGGCAATGTAGATGCAAATGGTAGGACTTTGTGCAAATAAAATCCTAGTTTATTATTTCATGACTTTTACAAAGAATAGGTTATACCATATTATAAAGAATAGTATATACTATATTTTAATAACATATACTAAAAGATGGTAATTTTATCCTGTCTCAAGCCCAATTGTTTTATCTTCCTGTAGTGAGTTTTAAAAGGACTGCTTTTGGATAAGCTTCTATTCTTTGATACTTAACCATCCATGATACAATACAGTTAACGATTTAAAATGTACAATTTAAAAAGTATGGTCAGAAATGAGGTTGTTAAGATGTGCTTAAAAAGTCAGCATTATCCAAATATTGAATACAAAAAGGAAGAAAGTCTCCCAGAGGAGATTAGCACGCCTTTTACTTTGATGTTGAAGAAGAACTCACTTTAGATGATAGGGCAATGAGCCTTGTGGCTTCAATGCTTGATGAAGTCGATAGCCTAGTAGAAGTCGCTCAAAAGCGTCTTTAAAAAAGATACTACAAGATAAAGAAAATCAGTATTGTGAAACTGTTGCTTATTTTATGGCATTTTACAAAAGATGAAATGGATGATGATGCACTATGGACTTTTTCCATCAAGCGATATTAAGACGATGAGGGCGATAGAAATGGTGGATTTTTAGCCATCAAACGTTTTGGGAGTTTGATAGATGCGATAACACAGACCCAGGCTTTTATTATGGATTTAAGTTTTTAATCCAGAGCTAACTGATGAGCTAATGGTGATTTATTTTAATTTAGAAAAGCAGATTATTGCTATCAGTCATGAAAGTTAATTGAGTAAAAATGATAGCATTGCAAGATGAAACTAAATAAGACAATAGCCTAGGCTATTGTCTTATTTCTATATACCATATAAATTATAAAAATGATTTGAATGAGGTATTATGGTATGTGGTGGACAATAACATCTGATGAATAAAGTAAAGTTTATAGTTATTATGAGGTATAATCTGCCTAGGTAGGCTTTAAAAGGGATTTTTAATGTTTTTGTCAGTAAATCTGACAACTATAGTTAGAAAATTGTGTGAAGTTTGTTGCCAAAAATCTTGGCATTTTTGGTATAATGGAAGTGCATGTTGATAAGTTTTTCTAATGGCAGGTGCCTTGTTTTTACTCTTTTTGAGTAGATGGAGATAATACTATTTTATAGGAAGGTGTCAAAATGAAGATTCATTTATTTTCCCAATGTATGGTCGATATATTTCTATCCAAAAGTTGGGATTGCCGCAGTAAGTGTTGGAGCGTTTGGGTTTGTGAAATCGTCTTTCCTAAGGCTCAAGCTGCTGTGGTCAGCCATTGATTAACTCTGGCTATGTACAAGCCTCTAAGGCAGCAATGAAAAACACCATCAAAGCTTTTGAAGGTGCAGAATACATTGTCAGCCTTTCTGGTTCATGTGCTTTTTGCAATGAAGGAAGAATACCCTCATCTTTTGGCAGATGAACCACAATGGGCAATGCGTGCAAAAGGAAATGGGCAGTCATCTTTATGAATTTACAGAATTATTGTAGATGTTTTAGGTGTGACTGATGTTGGAGGCAAAACTCAACAAAACATTGACTTATCACAAATCTTGTCCTCTACCCGTCTTTTTGGGTGTTAAAGAACAACCAATGAAGCTTTTGGAAAAGGTAGAGGGCTCACAATACATCGAGATGAACCAAGCGCTTAGATGCTGCTGGTTTTGGGGACTTTCTCAGTCAAGCAACCTGTACTTTCTGGAACAAATCGTTGTTGAAAAGGCACAAAGTGTTGTGGATACAGGCGCAGAAATCTTTGTGGCTCTGATCAGGCCTGCTGATGAACACTGCTGGTCGTCTTGATCGTATGCGCATGACATGGTCAATTGAATCGTGACATTAAAGTCATGCACATTGCTGAGGTCTTAAACTCAAGATAGAGGTAAGGAGGGGTTAATATGGCTATTTTATTTAATCAAGATAAAAAAGCTTTAAAGAGCGTGTTGATATTGCTGTCCATGACGAATTTAAGCAAAATGCACATTCGCACAGCTCAAAATGTATTTTATTCTAAACGTAAAGTTAGTTGATCAAGTTGATGAATGGCAAGATTTCCGCCAAGAAGCTGCAGACTTGCGTGACCATATGCTTGCAAATCTTGACTCACTATCTCAATCAATTTGCCCAGAAAATGCTGAAAAAGAATGGTTGTAAAGTTTACTTTGCACAAACAGATAAGGAAGCTTCTGCACAAGTCGCTTGAAATCTTCAAGGCAAAAACAAGCAAAAATGCTTGTTAAGTCAAAATCAATGATGACTGAAGAAATTGACTTAAACCATGTTCTTTTAGAGGCTGGTATTGAAGTCAATGAAACAGACTTAGCAGAAAGTATCCTCCAAACAGCGGACTGGAATCCACCATCTCACATCGTTGTACCTGCGCTTCACTTCGAACGTAAGGCAATTCGTAAAATCTTTAACGAAAAATTAGGTTACGAAGGTACTGAAGATCCAGAAGAAAATGACACGCTTTGTGCAGTAAGAGAATGAGAGAACGTTTCTTAAAAGCAGATATTGGGGTAACAGGGTGTAACTTTGCTGTTGCTGAAACAGGGACAATGACCCTAGTCAGTAACGAAGGTAATGGTCGTATGAGTACTTCTATTCCTAATACTCAAGTTGTTATTCTTGGGATGGAAAGAATTGTACCTAGCTTTGAAGCCTTAGACGTTATGATGGAACTGCTTATCCGTAGCTCAGTAGGGGCGAAGATTTCTAACTACTTCTCTATGGTCACTGGTCCACGTAAGGCAGATGAAGTCGATGGTCCAGAAGAAATCCATATCGTCATTGTGGATAATGGACGTTCTAAAATTATTGCTGGCCAATTTAGAGAAATGCTCCGTTGCATTCGTTGTGGGGCTTGTATGAATATCTGTCCTGTCTATCGTCATATCACAGGTCATGCTTATGGTTCTATCTATCCAGGACCAATGGGCGCAATCTACCCCACTTTTTGGTAGGCTATGAAAAAGGCAGGCGCCCTTCCTTATGCTTCTACCCTTTGTGGTGCTTGTACAGACCATTGTCCAGTCAAAATACCAATTCATGAGCTCTTATTGCTCCATCGTCAAAAACTCGTAGAAGAATTCCACTATCCAGGCTTTATGGAAAAATCTATCTTCAAGGTAGCTGGTATGGGTCTTGGTAGTAGTGGCATGTTTGATCTTGGAACTAAGATGGGTGCCTTTGGTATGGGCATCATGGGTGGTAAAAAGGCCGTCTAGGTGAAGGTACTAAGGGTATTCCTGTACTTGGTGGCTGGACGAAGTCTCGTGATATGGAACTTCAAAAAGAAAAAAATTCCGTGATTGGTTTGAAAAGAGAGAAAGGCGGGCGTAAATAACGATGTTAAACGAACAAAAATAAAAAAAGCTTTTTACGCAATGTATCTTTTAGCGTTGGGGCGTAATGCTGTGCCTGATCAAGTTGAACCTTTTCGACTTTTTCTAAAGGACCACAAAACTTCATGATGAATGACCTTAGTCAAGAAGAGCTTTTGGAAGTTTTTCTTAAGGAATGTGATCGCCTAGGCACAAAAATATAAAAATGGCAAATGCAGAAAATCTAAAAGATGTCCTCTTAGAGGTTATTGCAGATTATGGCGGCGGAAAGGTACTTTATCCACAAACCGAAGAAAATGGAACGCTATGGTATCTATGAAGCTTTTTGAAAAAGCGGCTCAAGAAAATGATAGCACCACTTACGTGATGTGGGATGCCGAAAAAGGTAGACAAGCCAATATTGATCTTGCACAAGATGCCAATATTGGGGTAATCTCTTTCCTATCGCTGGTATTGCTGAAACAGCAACCATCTTACAACAATGTAGCCGTGGCAGTGGACGTTCTATTGGGCTTTTTACCACTCACCCATATTGCAGTGGTAAGAAAAGATACCATTTATCCAAGAATGACACAAACGATGCAGCATTACTTCGTCAGAAATTTAAAGAAGATAGAAAAGCTTTCCAGCAACCTTGTTCATATCTCTGGACCATCCAATACAGCAGACATTGAGCTTGTCCATGTTGTTGAGGGTACACGGTCCGATTAATGCACCTATATTGTTTTAGAAGACTAGAAAATAACGCCTCTATAAGAGGCGTTATGCTAAGAGAGTGATAGCCGATGATTATGGTTATATATAATTGGAAAGCTGATAGGAGGAAGAAATATGCATGATATAGCGATTATTGGTGCTGGTCCCTGCTGGACTGACAGCGGCTTTATATGCAGAGAAGAGCAGGCTATTCAACAATTGTTTTTGAAAATGGGTGTCCTGGAGGACAGGCTGCTACTACAGAAGTGATTGATAACTATCCTGGATTTCCTAATGGTGTAGGTGGTTCAGAACTGATGATGAAGTTTTTATGAACAAGCCCTAAGCTTTGGTGCAGAAATCAAATTTGAACAGGTAGAACTACTTAGAGCTCAAAGGCGAGGTTAAGACAGTCAAGACAGTGGCTGGCAAGGTTTATGAAGCTAAGGTTGTGGTCTTGGCAACAGGCGCTCACCCTCGTATGCTCGGTATAGAGAATGAAGGCAAACTTCGTGGTCGAGGGATTTCTTATTGTGCGACTTGTGATGGCTTTTTCTTTAAGGATAAGGATGTTTGTATCTTTGGTGGTGGGGGACACTGCTGTTGATGAGGCGCTTTACCTTTCTAAGATTTGTAAGAGCGTGACAGTGTTTCATCGTCGTGATGAGCTTCGTGCCAACAAGCATAGTCAAGAATTAGCCTTTGCCAAGGATAATATTCGCTTTGTGTGGAATAGTCTTCCTGTTGCTTTTTAGGAAAAGATAAATTAGAAGTGGTTCGTACCAAGGACAAACTTTCAGGTGAAGAGACAGAATGGCAATTTGATGGTGCCTTTATTTTTGTAGGATATTTACCCAATGCTGAGCTCTTTAGTGATGTGCTTGAAGTGGATGCTCTAGGCTATGTTGTGACAAATGATGAAATGGCAACTTCTAGAAGGTGTCTATGCTATGGAGATGTGCGTGCTAAAAAGAGGCGTCAAGTGTCTACTGCAGTAGGGTGATGCAGGTAGTCTTATTCACGATATTGACCGTTATTTTAGGGAGAGAGCGTAATGAATTTAAAAGTATAGAAATGCCAAGCAAAAATTGTTGTCTATATCTTAGTCATCTTACTTTTGTATCGGTCTTTTTGTTACCATCTTTTTCTATCAATTTTAATAGTATTTTGATTAAGACGTTATGGAGGATTAATTATGTCAGAAGATATGACATACTATCAATGCCAAATGCAAAATTGCGGTTATATGTACAGCCCTAAAGCATGGTGATCGTAAAAACAAAATCCAAAAGGTGTACCATTTTCAGAACTACCTGATACCTATAGATGCCCACTCTGTGGTGCAACTCAAGGCAGCCTTTGTAGAATTAGACTATTATGGTTCTAGCGTAATTGCTAGAACCATTTTTATTTTTCCAGTTTACCTTTGTAATCTTTAATACCACCAAGGTCAATAACCTGTCATAGCCTAATTTTTCAAAGGCTTTTTAGCTTTTTACTACGATTGCCGCTTTTGACAATATACATAGATAGGAAAATCCATACTTACAGTAAATTGAGAAGATCTGAATCTTTTCAGAGGAATATTAATGGCATTAGGAAGATGCCCTGCCTTAAATTCTTCTGGTGAACGTACATCCACCAGAACAGCAACATCATTTTTGCCTCAGTTAAGACAGTTTCTGATATTTCAACATTAGGGGCACTATTGCCACAAGCTGTAAGAGAAAGGGCAAGAAGTAGGGTAAGGAATAAGGCTTTTAATTGTCTCATTTTGTCACCTCGTTAATTTGACCTACGGTAAAGTCTTTTTCTGTAATAAGTTGGTTGATTGTATCTTTTTGCTAGCGTATCTCGGCTAAGGATAGTGGCTTTTTATCCTCTAAGCTCACCTCAACACTTTCAACACTAGGTAGACTTTCTAGTACTTTTTTTACAGTTGCTGAGCAATGAGGGCAACTCATGCCAAATACTTCAACGGTTGTTTCAATCATTTTTCTTTCTCCTTTAGTTTGAATTGGGAGACTATTCTCCTCTTATCTATCTTAAACTGTATCCCTCTAAGACGCAAGGCATTGCTGACAACAAGCAGAGAAGATAGGCTCATGAGGGCAGAGGCAAACATAGGATTTAAGGTAATTCCCCAAGGGGAAAAGACGCCACAGGCAAGGGGAATAGCGACAATATTGTAAGAAAAATGCCCAAAAGAGATTTTCTTTGATATTGCGTCAAGGTTTTGGAGAGGGTGAAGGCATTGACGAGACTGGTGAGATCATCACGCATTAAGATAACATCACCACTGGCAATGGCAACATCTGTCCCCTTACCGATAGCAATACCGATATCACTGGTGGCTAAGGCTGGGGCATCATTGATCCCGTCCCCTCACCATTGCGACAACATAATCTTTTTGTTTTTCTTTAATGGCACTGGTTTTCTTCTCTGGAAGGGCTTCAGCAATGATTTCATCAAAGGAAAATGCCCTACCAATAGCCTCAGCAGTTTCTTTTTTGTCTCCTGTGAGGAGATAGAGTTTTTTACCTGCCTTTTTAAGAGACTCTAGGGTTGCCTTAGCTTCTGGCTTTGGGGCATCTTTTAAGCCAAAAAGTGCCAAAGGTCTCCCCTCCTCTAAGAGGATAATAGGGGTATGCCCACTAGTCGTGAGTTTATCAAGATGGGCTTTTAGTGAGGTATCTACTTTTTCTAAGAGGCTAATTGCACCCAAGGTATAGGTTTTCTCCCCAATCTTACCGATGATGCCCTTGCCTGTCAAGCTAGTAAAATGAGTAATTTCTAAAGAGCTTAAGCCTTCTTGTTTTGCTGAAGCAATGATGGCAAGGGCAAGGGATGTTCGCTTTTAGTTCAACGCTATAAGCTAGGGTCAACAAGTCGGTTTTTCTCAAAGGACTAAGGGGAATAATGCTAGTCAGTGTGGGCTCTCCCTTAGTAATGGTACCAGTTTTATCAAAAAGATTGCCTCGACCTCACTCATTTTTCTAAAGGCTTCACCGGATTTAAAGTAGCCCTCTTTGCACTCAACACCTGTCCCTTACCATGATAGCAACTGGAGTTGCTAGTCCCTAAGGCACAAGGGCAGGAAACGAGTAAGACGGAAATGGCAATGGAAAAAGGCAAAGGCAAAATCCTTGCCTAAAAAGTATCCAGACGATAAAGGCGAGCAAGGCAAGCGAGAGGACAAAGGGTACAAAAATACCTGCAAGCTTATCTGCTAGGGCGTGCAATAGGTGCCTTGGTCTGATTGGCTTCATCCACTAGACGAGATAATTTGTGCTAGACTAGTGTCTTCACCGACTTCTGTAGCACGAAAAATAAAATAGCCACTTTTATTTAAGGTAGCAGAGGTGACCCGATCACCGATCTGCTTATGTATAGGGATAGCTTCGCCTGTCATCGCACTTTCATCTAGACTGGTTTGGCACAAGATAATAACACCATCGACAGGGATACGTTCCCCTGGTCGAATTTCAATTTCATCACCTGCACTTGAGGTCTTTACTGGCGATGGTGACGAAATTACCCTCTTTTCGACACTGACTTTTGTCTGGCACTGAGTTTAGAAAGTGCCATGAGAGCGGTATTGGTCTTGGCTTTGCACGGGCTTCAAAAGTATTTCCCTAAACTGATTAAACAAAGAATCATACCAGTAGATTCAAAATAGAGTCGATCATGATAGTGATGAAGCAAGCTGGTATTGTTTTGTTGCAAGTGCATGGCTTAAAATAAAGAGGACAGCAATACCATAGACAAAGGATGCCCCGCTACCAAGGGCAACTAGACTATCCATGTTGGGGCGTCTTTGAAATAGTGCTTAAAAAGCCCTTTTTATAATAATCTTGATAAATAAAAAGGATGGGCAGTGTGAGGAAAAACTGAATAAGGCAGCACTTAGAGCAGTAGCGTTCTTCTAGCAAAATGAGTGAGGGCAAAGGCAAGCATCTTACCCATAGAAAAAGTACATGAGGACAAGGAGAAAAAGTAAAGCTTAGGATAAGCCCATGTTTTTCTTTTTGATAGCTGATTTTCTTCCTGATTTTTCGTTAAAGGAACTCTCCTTTAGGGTGTAGTGGTAAAACCCAGTCCTTCAACCGTTTCGATGATACTTTTTCTCCTTTGTTGCTAAACCATTGACTTGCATTTCACCTTTTAGGAGGTTTACTTTACGCTATCTATGGTATCAAACTTTATTGAGTGTCTTTTCAATTGAATTGACGCAGGCAGCGCAGCTCATGCCACCAACGACATAGGTTGTAGTATTCATTTTAACACCTCGCAATATGGTCTTACTTATGGCTTACCCTAAATAAATGAGATTTAAAGCTATACTTAATTTTAGAAAGAGATGTGAGGTAGGTATGAAAAATTTGAAAAAGGATTGCTACTTTACTCAGCGACATATCTGTTAAATTTTATTGGTTTCTTTTTCTTCAGCTATGATATTTAGAAGCGCATGGGAGTGAGATCAATACCTTAGCAAGAACTTATGGCGGATTGACAGGACCTTTATTTTTACTCATTTTAGTTTTATTTGCAGTCTTTATCTTTTAATGAAGTACGTCGTAGTCGCTATCAAAAATTTGCATAAAAGGGCTTGTCTTTGTCTTGCTAATTTTAGCCACTTTAGGTCATGGGCTGATTATACACTCTGCCACTGCCTCTATCAATTTGTGCATTAAAGAAGGCTTTGCAAAAATTTTTATATCCTGTTAAGCTAAGAAAAACAGAGATGTCTTCGGGGCAGGGTGAGATTCCCTACCGGCGGTTATAGTCCGCAAGTGCATAGTCACATGATTTGGTGAAAATTCCAAAACCGACAGTATAGTCTGGATGAGAGAAGATAGGTAAAGTAAAGTCGTTATCATACCAATAGTGCACCCAAAAAGACAAGGTTCTTTTTGGGTGCTTTTCTGTTTTTAAAAAATAATTGGGGGTTTTTTATGGAATCAAGAACACGTTATATTACGACAGTAGGGATGTTTTGTGCCATTGCCTTTGCGATGGTAACTGTGGGTCGCATCCCGGTGGTACAATTTTTAAGCTATGATCCTAAAGATATTGCGATTGTATCGCTGGTTTTATTTTTGGGACCAGTGGCAGCCATTGTGATTTCTTTTGTTGTCTCACTAATTGAGATGATGACCATCAGTGATACAGGCTTTATAGGTTTTGTGATGAATTTTTCTCGAGTGCTGTCTTTGCAGGTAGTGCGAGTATTATCTATCATAAAAACAAAAGCCTCAAGAGTGCTGTGTGCTTGGCCTTTTGGTTGGTTGGATTGGAATGACAGTCATTATGCTTCTTTGGAATTATATCATTACACCATTTTATATGCAGGTACCAAGAGAAGTGATTGAAGGTATGTTACTCACTGTGCCTTTTAACTTGATTAAAGGGGGCTTAAATTTTAGCATCACCCTTTATTCTCTATAAACCGGTAGTTGAAAAGTGCTGAGAAAGGCAAATCTGGTGCCCGGCAACAGCTAAGGTTTCGGTGAATAAGTCGATTTTTAGCTTTAGCTTTTTAATACTGATTAGTGGACTTTTATTAATTTTTAATTTTTCAAGGAATTATTTAAAATTTTTCTGTACGGAGTGAGAACAGATGAAAAGAGATTTCCGCAGTTGGTTGATTGATGCCTTAAATGGCATGGCAATAGGTTTGTTTTCTTCACTGATTATTGGTCTTATTTTTAAAGCAAATAGGTGTGTATCTTCATTTACCGATGCTCAGTTGATTTTGGACAGCTCGCCCAAAAGATGATGTGTCCGGCCATTGGTGTCGGAGTTGCCTATCGACTGAATGCTCATCCACTGGCGATGCTTAGTGCAGCCACTGTTGGGACTATTGGTGGTGGTGCTGTTGTGGTAAAGATAGTATTGCAACCCCTAGCCATGGGGAGCCGGTGGGCGCCTATGTCGCTGTTGTCTTTGGGGATTTTTGTAGGCGATTGATTGCGGGCAAGACGAGCCTAGATATCCTCCTTGTGCCGGCAGGAGCATTTTGCTGGTGGGAGTGTGGGGTGTAGTTTATCGCTCTTACATTGCCCGTCTAATGACTATAATTGGTGAAGGGATTAACTGTGCAACGGAAAGAGAACCTTTTTGATGAGTATCCTTATTTCTCTAATTATGGATATTTTACTAACACTACCTGATTTCGTGCAGCAATTGGGATTGCTTTTAGGTTTGAGTGGCTATGCAGCAGGTGCTGGGGTCATCGGTTGCGCCTCTCATATAGGGTAGGCTTTGCGGTAGCTTCTTATAAGGAAAATGGCGTCGGTGGCTTGGTCGCTCAAGGCTTAGCACTGTCTATGCTCAAATTGGTAATATTATTAGAAATCCACTCACGCCTCTGCCTGCAATCATTAGCTCCATTTTGGTGGCACCTTGGTATCTTGGTCTTTAAGATGAAAGCAAAACCCTAGGCTCCGGTATGGGAACGAGTGACTTTAGTGGGTCAATTTGCCACCATTGAGGTGATGGGATTGGAATCATGGTGGAAGATTCTACTCTTGCATTTTCTCTTGCCTGGACCAATTGCCTGTTTAACGAGCCAATTCATGCGTAAAAAGGCTATATTAAAGCCTGGGGATATGAAGCTGAGTTGAAGTGGGTTAGTGACAGTTTAAAAAGTTAAAATAAAGTTAAAAGCCCCTTTGATAGCGCACAGCTAACAAAGGGGAGCTTTAGATTTTTAGAAATCAGAGGATGTAAAAATATTAGCCATCTATGGTAACAGAGAAGAAACTATCCATTAAGCCACTCAAATTCGACATCAATGATATGGTCACTATCCAGTCTCATGATGACAATAAATGAATCTTCCTCCAATTTCATCAATGCGAATGATGGCTGGTGTAGTTTTTCTACAATGCTTTCTACCGTTTCACCAGGATAGAAAGAGTCAAACGAATTTTTACAAAGTGTGCTAAGTCATAGACTTTAGTAGGATAGATTTCAAGAAGTGCCTCGACAAAGCAATTTTTCTTCAGAAAAAGCGTCTCGCTTATCTCTATCTTATAGCCTTCGATTTCTGCAATGTATTCGCCATTACCGTGAGGCTGGCTTCAAAATAAAGAATTTTATCCATTTTCTTAATCTCCTTTTTAAAGGGTAAAATCATATTGTTTACTCTAGCATCAGAAAGGTATCGTCACTGTAGTAGTGATGGCCTCCAGTATTTTTCTGCTGTCACTGCACTATCTTGATCTAAACAGTTCATGATGACATCTTGGAGGAGCGAGATCCATAAACATAAATTGTAAATTGTTTTCACTGATAAATAGGGGATAAATCTGTTGTCCTTATCATCAATGGTAGGTAGCTGGTCGATAAAGCAGGGACTATCAAGGGTAAGGTTATCATCTTTTGCGTAGAGACACCAATCATCATCTAAAGTAGACTGCTTCTGGATTATGGTCTTTATATTGTTTGCAAATCTCTTTAATCACATCACGCAGAGACCATGGGACTTTTGAGGCTAACATTAATGCACCTCCTTACGCATGACATAGTCTTTTAAATTTTTACCTGTTATTTTTTCGACCAAGGTGATAGGGATGCAAAACATATTGTTTGGCTCAGCCTCACTGCCTCAATCTCATCTTGGTAATTCAATTGGTACTTTTTCACCATCTTTTACCGATAACCGTACATTTTTCTGGATTGCCTTTAATGCTCAAGCCCTCATCACAAAAAGATAAGATAGACTTCTGGAGGGTAAGGTACAACTGGCCATTGCTCGTCCTTTGGGCAATTAGATAGCGTTTGTCTGTTTTAGCTAAAGCTGTGCCAGGTAGTTACTTTTTCTCCTGGCAAATAGTAAATACCATCTTTACCAAGCTCATAATGGGTTTTGGCAAAAATCCGTTTTCATGGCTTCAGTGATACCGTTTCCAACCTCCCCATTAAGATGTAGTAGCGCATCATACTATACCTTGCCCTTTCGATACTGCGCTGGACATCTTCTTGTGACCAAAAGGCTTGTCTTTAGGGTAAGTGACCTTGTCATAGATAGAGCCAAAGTCAATATCATCTTCCAATAACGCCCATAAAACAAGATAACGCTGTCAAGGGCGCTGACCAGTTCAGCAATATCACTGAGTTCGGGTGCAGTTTGGTGTAAAATAATCATAGGTAGTATTCATCAGAGTGGCAAAGTGGGGTAAATCTTGATAATTTTCTAGCTTTTAAGGTAACGGTGAGATTAGGTGGCTCATCCCCTATCCTCTTTAAAAACCATTTTTGGAAAAAGCTTGCTCAAGAGACCCCATCCCATAGCTTAGCGGTGTGCTCATCTAGCTTGTTTGGCATTGACTTTACAAAAATCTTTAAGGACTTGTTCACTGACAGTGGCATAAGCATTATTTCTAAGGATGACGATGTTGTAGAGAAAGGAGCATATCGCCACGTTTGAAAGAGCAGACTTGAAAGGTATAGCCAGGGTAGTCACTTAAGGTAAAAGTCCAAGAACGTGTATACTTGTCTTCTTCATAGGTAGGCGAAAGCGTGATGGTTTTACCTGGAAGGTTTCTTCTAAATAGCTTTTTGACCGTCTCAGTACTATGAAATTGTAACTTATCCAACCCTAGGCCACAGCAGAGAGATTGAGAGTAGGAGAGCGCTTAACATAGCAAAAACAGATGTTTTAACCATTTTTGTTGGTCTGATTTTCATGAGACTTCCTTTCTTGATAGGGGTAATGACAATAGTATAGCCAACTATACCACAAAAAGAAAATTCGGAATAGATGCTTTTACTTGATAGAGGCAGGTCAATATGGAATATTTTTCTAAGGATTTTTGTATTTTCGACTTGTCAAAAATCTATCTTGTATGATAGTCTTTTAGAGATGAAGAAAAGTGCACAAATTATGGTCATCGGGCTAAAATTTTTAGTATTGAAAATGCTTAAAAAGTTATACTTTGGGAGGGTTTTTATGCCAATTCGTGAGGATTTTAAGTATTGATTATTGGAAGTGGTCCTATTCGTATCGGTCAAGCATGGAATTTGATTGTTCATGGTACATAAGCTTGCAAGGCTTTACGCAAGATGGGTTATACGATTGTTTTAGCAAACTCCAATCCTGCAACTATTATGACTGATGCCAATATGGCAGATAGTACCTATATTTGTTCCCCTCAATATTAAAAATTTAGAAGAAATTATCATCAAAGAACTGCCCACAAGCTCTCCTACCGAATTTAGGGTGGTCAAAGTGGGTTAAATTTATGTCTAGAACTACATAAGGCTGGCATCTTGGAACGCTATAATGTAGAGGGTCATCGGCGTACACATTGATACTATCGAAAAAGGTGAAGACCGTATTGCCTTTAAAGAATCGATGAAACGCATTGGTATTGAAATGGCGCATTCGGAAGAAGCGTATTCTGTAGAGAAGCCGTTAGTATTGCTAAAAACTCGGCTATCCTGTTGTTGTTCGTCCAGCCTTTACTATGGGTGGTGAAGGTGGCGGTCTCGTCTACAATGAAGAAGAACTTCGCTTGGTCGCAGGACGTGGTATTGCAGCCTCAATGATTAACCAAGTCTTAATCGAAGAATCTGTACTTGGTTGGTTAGAATTAGAGCTTGAAGTGGTACGTGATAAAGATGGCAATATGATTACCGTCTGCTTCATTGAAAATATCGATCCAATGGGTGTCCATACAGGCGATTCTTATTGTAGTGCCCCTTTCCTCACAGTTTCTGATGAAGTCGCACTAACGTTTACAAGAAGCGTCTTATAAGGTGGTTGAAGATATTGGGGTTATTGGTGGCTGTAACTGTCAATATGCCTATAATCCAAAGACAGATCGTTTTGTCATCATTGAAATTAACCTCGTACCTCTCGTTCTTCAGCCCTAGCAAGTAAGGCGACAGGCTTGCCAATTCCAATATCTCAGCACAGCTCGCTTGTGGGAAGAACCTTGCGGATATTCCTTACTATAAGGGTGAGTCTTTACTCGATTACGTACCAGGTAAAGACTATGTGGTCATTAAATTCCCCAAAATGGAATTTTGAAAAGTTTAAAGATGCTGAAGACTTGCTTGGTACTCAAATGCAGGCTGTTGGCGAAGTGATGAGTATTGGACGTACTTATAAAGAAGCGGCTCAAAAGGCAGTACGCAGTTTAGAAATGGGACGCTTGGGCTTTGGTCTAGTAAAAACACGAAGAAAAACAGCAGAAGCTCTAAAATCTGCCCTTGCTAAACCAACCAGTGAACGCCATTTTGAGCTTTATGAGGGCCTTGAAAAAAAGGTGTTAGTGTCGAAGAAATTTGTGCAATCACAGCAATGGCATCCATATTTTGTCAACGCAATGAAAGAACTCGTTGACAGTGAAAAGAGATTGTTAACTACAAGGGTAAAAACCTTGCTAAAGAAGTCTTACTCGAGGCAAAGATGGTTTTGCAGATGGCTATCTTGCTCAACTTTTAGAAGTCAGTGAAGATGAGGTGCGTAAATGGCGCCATGACTATAGCATCTTGCCACAATGGGGATGCTATTGATGTTAGTGGTGTCCAAACAGATGAAGCGTATTATTATAGCACCTACCATGGTGCTAAAAACCCTGTCAAGGTCAGTAGCAAGGAAAAGATTATGGTCTTAGGGTAGTGGACCAAATCGAATCGGACAAGGGATAGAGTTTGACTATTGTTGTGTTCATGCTTCTTTGGCACTTTCGTGAAGAAGGCTATGAGACTATTCTCATCAACTGTAACCCAGAAACTGTCTCTACAGATTATGATACTTCTGATAAAGCTTTATTTTGAACCATTGACCGTAGAAGACGTCTTATCTATTTATGAAAATGAAAAAGCCTTTGGGTGTGATTGCTCAGTTTGGTGGACAGACCCCGCTTAATCTTTCCAATAAGCTAGAAAGCAATGGGCGTCAAGATTTTAGGTACCCTCGCCAAATTCTATTGACTTGGCTGAAGATAGGGATCGCTTTTAGAGAGATTATGGAAGCCCTTTCTATTCCTATGCCTCAATCTGCGATGGCAGTGACTGTTGAGGAGGCATTGGATGCAGCAAAAGGCGATAGGTTATCCTTTAATGTGCCGTCCATCTTATGTACTTGGTGGTCGAGGCATGGGAGTGGTGCATGATGAAGGCAGTCTGATTGACTATATGTAAGCAGCCATTGATGTGAGTGCAGATCGTCCGATTTTTAATTGATAAATTTTTGAGCAATGCCCTAGAGTGTGAATCTGATGCTGTGGTGATGAAGAAGAAGTTTTCGTGCCAGCAGTAATGGAACACGTTGAGCGTGCAGGAATTCACTCAGGAGACTCTACAGCGATTATTCCATCGGTCAATATAGTCGAGCCCAAATTAAACGTATAAGATTACACCAAAAAATTGCACAGTGCCTTAAATGTCTGTGGTTTGATGAACATGCAGTTTGCAATTTACAAAGATACTGTCCATGTTCTTGAAGCCAATCCACGTGCTTCCCTGTACCGTTCCTTTGGTTTCGAAGGTTTGTAATAACATGGCTGCTCTCTAGCGACTAAGGCGATTGTCTCAAAACTGAAAGCGACAAGTTTTCACCAATAGGGATATCTCTCTCAACGTGTCCTAAAACACTATGGGGTAAAGAGGCGATTTTCCATTCAATATAGTTCCCACAAGTCGATCCTATTTTAGGATCAGAAATGCGCTCAACAGGTGAAGTTTTGGGTATGGCAGAAAGTGTCGGACATGCTCTTTAAAGGCGCAGAAGCGACCAGTACCCCGCTCCTTCTTCTGGGACTGTCTTTATCAGTGTCAATGATAGTGATAAAGAAGTGTTTTGGCGGTGGCTCGTGATTTTGCTGAGCTTGGCTTTGACATTTTTGGCAACTGGTGGAACCTATAGGGCATTACAAGCGTGCACATTCCTTGTAAAAATTGATAAAGTTTCTGAAGGTAGACCAAATGTTATCGATGCGATGACCAATGGTGAAATTGATGTTTTAATCAATACGCCAGTGGGTCAAAAAATGGTGAAGAAGATGGTAGATTGATTAGAAAACTGCCAATAAGTATAAAATTTGTGCCTTTGCAACCATAGCAGCAGCGAGGAGTGGCGATAGAGGGACTAAGAGAACTCAAAGAAGATGATAAGAGTGCAGAAACCATACACTTCAATATTTCCATGGACTGTATCCATTAAAGAAAACAAATACCCTGTATAATTACAGGGTATTTGTTTGCATTTGACTTTTTGTTATACTACGTAGAGATGATTGTTTTATAGTAAAATTGTTTTTATAATCAAAAAGGAGGGATTTTTACAATGAAGAGAAAAATAGCAAGTTTTTGTTGGTTTTTGTCGCTTTTATTAACATTTTCCGGTTGTTCACCAACAACAAAAGCCTACTTAGAAGATTCTAAAAAGGTCAATCAATGGAATAATGTTTCTATCAATGGGGATATGAATGTCCAACTTACTATGGAAGGAAAGACGGTAAACCTTCCTCTTAACATCAAGCTAGATGGCTCTGATCTAACAAAAGATGCGCCAATGTTGGCTTATCAAGTGACCTTTGGTGAAGTGAAAGGTCTTGAGGCTTTTAGCACCTGGAGAAGAAGGGAAAAATTAAATAATCTCTTGAGAGGTAAGTCTGTACAGTATTATCTCGATCTTAAAAAAACATGAAATTCGCTTATAATAAGAATTTTCTTTTAGATATGATGAAAGCGACTGGCGGTGAAGTACCTAGTGAATTTGCGGGTATCAAAGAAGAGTATATTGGGCATTGATATGGGCGACTTACCTCAAGTTTCACCCCAAGCATTTCGACTGGTACGGCGATGGCTAATACAGCCAATAGTGATGAAATTTTGAAAATTTTTGAAAAAGACTTTTAGTGATTTTGATCATAAAGCCTTCAATATTACCAAAGAAGATGACACCTATCATTATGAAGTGGGTGGTCTTGATCTTTATAATGGTTTAATGGCAGGTGCAAAACATTTTGTAGCGAAATGGCCAAGTATTAAAGGTGATGTTAGCCACTACTCACTGCTATGGTTGGAAAGTCTATTACGGATCAAGATATTAGAGAAATTCAAACTGCTTTTAGCTGGGAGCTTGAAAAATGATGAGTTGAAACAATTGATCACAGGCGCAAAATTAAGCCAAGATGTACGTTTTGGTACTAGTAGCTATACTACTAAAGGTAAACTCAGCTATAATGCACCAGATGGTCAACTTGCACTTAGCCTAGCTTACGATTTGACAACTAAAAAGATGATAGTATCAAGGTGACGATGCCAAAGAGTGTACTATATTGATTATACTGAGCTTTTGGTGATGATGTTTACAATGATGATAATACTGCAATTGTTGAAGTTGATGGTGAGTTTGTGGCAGAGGTTATGTTGAAAAATGGCCGTACCCTTGTAAGATATCGTGATTTTGCTGAAGCTATTGGTGCAGAGGTTAACTATGATGCCAAACGCAAACAAGTTAAAGTGAGTAAAGATAAACAAATGATTACTTTGACCCTAGGTTCTAAAAAGGTTTTAGTCAACAATAAAGTGAAACAATTAGATGTTGTACCTGTGGTTAAAGAGGGTGTAACTTATGTGCCACTTCGCTTCGTTGCTGAAACCTATGGCTATAAAGTGAGCTGATAATGATCTTTATATTGCAAGCTTGAGTAAGGTTGCTTAGAATAATTTAAAGAAAGAAGGAAAGATAGTGTTAGACAAGGTTTTAAGAGTTGATGCCGGTGAAGTTGTGATTGGAATGGAAGATGCAAGTTTAAGACAAGTGTCTCTTGACAAGTGTAATTTTTACCCACAAATTGATGATCAGGTTCAAATATTTGAAAATGGTGATGAAATAATCGTCTCTAAAGTAGAAAGTGCAAATCAAGAAGCAAGCTATACTCAAGCTTCAAGTACACCAGTGGTAAAAAGGTCAGCCAGTTAATAAAATCGCCTATGTTCTTTAGCGTTCTTTTTAGGTGGTTTTGAGGGTGCATAAGTTTTATGCTGGAAAAAAATTGGACTAGGTGTACTTTATTTACTTTTTCTTCTGGACTCTTATTCCTGGTTTTGTAGCCTTTGTTGAAATGATTCTTGCACTTTGTACACCACAAGATGAGTATGGTAATATCTATCTTTAAGCTTGACAAAGTGAAAATATGATGTTAAATACTCTGGTATTTAGGTAAAGTAGAAACCATCCGTTTCTCACCTTCCGCCACTGGTGTAAGGTTTTTTGCATAATGGATTCAGTATGTTAATAGACGGGTGGTTTATGCCCGTCTATTTTTTTATGATAAATTTATGCCGGAGGTGAGGACAATAAGTAAAGAATTACGCGTTAATGATGAAATAAGAGCTCGTGAAATTCGTTTAATTGGTGTCGATGGTGAGCAACTAGGGGTAATGCATCCAAAAGATGCTCTTAAGATTGCCCAAGAGAGAGACTTGGATCTTGTAGAGATTGCGCCAAATGGTAAACCAGCTGTATGTCGTATTATGGATTGTGGAAAAATACAAATACGAACAAAGCAAGCGCGAGCGTGAAAACAAGAAAAATCAAAAAGTCATTACTATCAAGGAAGTAAAACTTCGTCCAAATATTGAAGATCACGATTTTTATACTAAGGTGCGTAATGCGGCAAAATTTCTTGAATCAGGTAGTAAAGTTAAGGTGACCATCATGTTTTCGTGGTCGTGAAATTACTCATGCAGAAAAATGGCAAGGAACTTTGCAACAGAGTAGCAGAAGAACTTAGATATCTGCAAGGTAGAAAAACCTGCAAAGGTTGAAGGTCGTAACATGACAATGATGTTGACACCAACCAAATAAATTATAACTTGTTTGAAAGGAGCATAATTATTATGCCTAAAAATGAAGACCCATAGAGGTGCAGCAAAGCGTTTTTAAAAGAACTGGTACAGGTAAGATTAAAAAGACGTCATGGTTTTTACTAGCCACATCTTAGAGAAAAATCTCCAAAGAGAAAAAGAAATCTACGTAAGGGCGCAATCATGGCTAAGGGTGATGCAAAAACGCATCGATCAATTAATCTAAGAAAGACGGAGGGTACTATACAATGGCTAGAATTAAAAGAGGGGTTTCTACCCGTAAAAAGACATAAAAAAATTATGAAGTTGGCAAAGGGCTATCATGGTAGTCGTTCTAAGACTTTTCCGTGTTGCCAATCAAGCAGTTATGCGTGCTTGGCAATATGCTTATGCACACAGAAGACTAAGAAAAACGTGATTTCCGTAAATTATGGATCGCACGTATCAATGCTGCTTGCCGTCAAAATGAGATGAGTTATAGCACTTTTATCCATGGTTTAAAAAAGTTGCTGGTGTGAATATCAACCGTAAAATGCTTGCTGATTTAGCAATCAATGATGAAAAAGCTTTTTGCTGATTTGGTACAACTTGCAAAAAGAGTAAATAAAAAGCCCTGAGGGGCTGCTTATATAAGAGGAATTTTAAATATGAAAAACACTTGCCTATAGTCTTAGAATTCTTGTTGTTGGCTTTTGGGTACCCTTTAGGGTTGGTTTAGAGTTGTATCACAAGGCTTGTTTATGTTGACTTATTATACTTTGCTCTCCAATATTTTGGTGGTGGGCATGAGTTATTATCTTCTCTTTCGTATGGTAAAAGACTTTGACAATATGATGCAAGATAGCACCTTACTACGTGTAAAAGGTGCCCTTACCATGGGTATTTTACTGACTTTTTAGTTCTATCATTTTATGTTGGCACCTTTTGCTGATGCGAGTAAGTTTTTTTAGACTGGAAAAATTTTTGATGCATTATATTGTGCCAATTTTATTTTTATTGATTGGCTCATTTTTGGATAAAAGGGGCGTTTATAAAAGCTAAAGATGCTTTTATTGGACGCTGTTACCTTTAGGCTATTCTATTTTTGCGCTTATTAAAGGCTATGTTTTTCAAATTGAAATTCCTGGTCAAGAAAAATAGCCCTTATCCTTATCTCAATATTGATCGATTTGGCTTTTTGGGTGTGATGAAATTTATTCTTGGGATTTGATTGCTTATCTTGCAATGAGTGGAATCTATACTTCATTAAGATGTTTAGAGCAGGTGAAAATGAGTCTTAAAAAGACAGCTCTTAGAAAAATTGTCAGAAGACGAGTTTCTTTCAGGGGAGGCCTTTGCCAAAAACACAGAATGTGTCTCGTGCAGCGATTTGAAAGCGATTAAGGCCTTAGAGAAGAAGGCTATAGGATTGAAGCGATTCCTAAAAAGGCTACCGCTTAAGAAAACAAGAGGATCATTTAGAGGTTAAAACAATTTTAAAACATTATCATGGGCAGGAAAAACTAACGATAGAGTTGCATGAAACCATTACTTTCAACCAATGATAGAGCAAAAAGCTTTTGGCAGAGGCTGGCGCCACTGAATGGACGGTTATCCTTTCAGAAATGCAAAGCCTGGGTAGGGGGCGTCTAGGAAAGAATTTTTATTCTCATGGGAAGTGGGATTTATCTCAGTGTGATTTTACGTCCTAAATTAGCCATAGAGAAGGCAACCTTATTAACGCCCTTGTGCAACTGTGGTTTGTGAAGTGATAGAAGAGACTTTAGCACTGAAAAGTCAGATTAAATGGGTCAATGATGCTTTTTATTGCGGATAAAAAGTTTCCGGTATTTTGACAGAGGGAGCTTATCCTAGAAAGTCAAATCTTAGACTATTTAGTACTGGGATTGGGGTTAATATTACCTTAGAACAAAAAGTTTACCTGATAGTCTAAAAATCTATTGTAGGTAGTTTATTTGAAAATCAAACGCCACACTGATGATTTTTCGTAACTATTTTATTGGCATCTTACTCACCAAACTCAGTCAATATTATCTAGATTTTGAAAAAGGTGAATTTATAAAACGCTAGAGAACGGCTAATGGTTTTGGACAAATGGGTAGATTTGCATCAAGGCAAAACTGCAGAAACGGTCAAAGTTTTAGCGCTTGATGATAAGGGTGCTTGATTGTTAAGACAAAAAGAAGGTCTTCAAAAAGAGTCACTTCTGGTGAAGTCAGTCTCAGACTAAAGGAGTGAGGATGAAAAAGAGAAAAATACAAAAACCAATGCTATGCGTCTTTTGGATAAGGCAAAATTGGACTATCTTGTCCATCATTATCCCTGGAAGGAGGATGAGCTAGATGCCGTTCATGTTGGACATGCCCTAGAAAAACCCCTGGACAGGTGTTTAAGACCCTTGTCCTTGTGGGGGATAAGACGGTGTTATCGTCGCAATGCTTCCTAGTGAGGCTTCTATTGACTTTTTAAGGCGCTTGCTCGAGCAAGCGGCAATAAAAAGTGTAGAAATGCTTCACTTAAAAGACTTAGAAAACAACAGGTTATATTAGAGGGGTTGTTCGCCTTTAGGGATGACTACCCTCTATCTTGCCAGTGAAGCGCAAGTTTGGGAGACGATTATTTTTCAGCTGGTAAACGTGGTGTTCAAATCGAGCTAAGTCTTCAATCATTGGTTAAGATAGCAGAGGCTAAAATTGTTGATATTATAAAAAATCATGATGTATTAATATTTCTTTCTAGACATTTGAGAAGTATAATGGATAAAGTAGTAGAGAGTTACACAATATTTTTAGAACCTAGGGGATACTGAAATGAAAAATTAATGGCAACACTTTTCGTGTTAACTTTGCAATGAGCACACTAGTTGGTTGTGGACAAAAAGAAGAAGCGCCAGCTGAAGAACCAGCTCAAGTAGAAGCTCCAGCTGAAAAACCAGCAGCTGAACCAGCAACCGAAACAAAAACTGAACCAGCAACCGAAACAAAAACTGAAACAACAACCGAAACAACAACCGAAAACAACTGAAGCGCCAGCTGATGGAGCTCAACAACAAGAAGCAAAATAATTTAGTTTATTAGTAAAAAGAGTGCGAGTGGCACTCTTTTTATTTTGAGTTATTTTTAAGCTTGATCAATAAATTTAGCCAAATCAATAGTACGATTGCTGTAGCCCCACTCATTGTCATACCAAGCGATAATCTTAGGAGATGGTCGCCTATTTTCATGGTAGAGAGGGCATCAACGATAGAAGAACGTGGGTCAGTGTTGTAGTCAATAGAGACCAGTGGACGTTCTTCATAACCCAGGATACCTTTTTAGTTCCCTTCACTCGCTTTTTAAGAAGGGCATTGATTTCTTCCACACTTGGGCTTTCTTCTAGTTCAACACTACATCAGTAAGAGAGACATTTGGTGTTGGTACATCGAAGTGCAAAGCCATTCATCTTACCAGAAAGTTCTGGGATGATTTTACCCATAGCCTCTGCCGCACCAGTGGTTGTAGGGATGATAGATTGGACGCAACCTCTTGCACGACGAGGGTCTTTGTGTCTATTATCAAGATTTTGGTCATTGGTAAAGGAATGCACCAGGTCATAGCTGCAGCCTTAATGGTGAAGTTTTTCATGAATAACCTTTCGTGACTGGCGCCAGACAGTTTGTCGTACAACTTGCATTAGAGATAATGTTTTGTGCTTTGTCATAGTTTTCTTGATTGACACCCATAACGAGCATTGGGGCATCTGACTAGGTGCAGGATGATGACTTTAGCCCCTCTGAAGATGGACTGAGGCAGTTTCTAAGGTTTTGAATTTACCTGTTGAGTCAATAACGATATCGCACCAACTTTTGCCCAATCAAGGTTGTTAGGATCTCTATCTGAATAGAGGAAAATCTTCTACCATTAATGATAAGACGTTCATCATCAAAGCTGACTTCCCTTTGAAAACGAGACCCCAGAGTAGAGTCAAATTCAAAATAAACGCTGTAGTCCTCTGGATTTGATGTGCCGTTTAAAGCGACAACCTCTATTCTCGGGATCATTGATAGCAACACGAAGCACTAAGCGTCCGATACGACCAAAGCTATTAATACTAATTTTTGTCGTCATAAAATTCCTCCAAAATTCTTTTTGATCTACTTATAACATAACTGATTTTACAGGAAAAAGAAAGCACTAAGCCCTAATCTCAAAAAGCCCAAGGGCTAGTCTTGACAGTTAAAAACATGAGGTTATACAATGAAATGAGCTCACAGGAAACGGTAAGATAGTTGTCAGCACTTTTTATTATTAGGGTATCGATACGAGTCAATTTGAGTTGACTCTGATATGAGCAAATGAAGTGATAAAATTTTTGAAAATTTAATTTTACGAAGAAGGAGGAGAGGTAGAGTGATAGACTTTTCGGTTTTGATTATTATTTTTAACTTGTATCATTGTTATAGGCATAATTGGTCTTGTTTATATATTAGCAAAGCAAAAAGCTGGTAAGTTAAGAGTTGCTGCTGCTGAAGCTGAGGCAAAGCATATCTTTAGAGAGTGCAAAAAAGATGCTGATGATCTCAAGCGAAATGCGGCAATAGAAGCAAAAAGATGAAGTTATCAAATTCGCAATGAAGCTGAACAGGAAGCAAAAAGAAAGACGCTATGAAGCTAGTATGGTGGAAAACGTTTAGCACAGAAGGAAGATAGCTAGAGCGAAAAGTCCAAAGCTTGGAAGCTAAAGAAGAAAACTTACTAGAAAAGAGAAGAAAAACTAGAAGTTGACAAAAACTTTAGAAAATGCTAAAAAGAGCAAGAAATTGCTCTTGGAAAGAATTGCTTTTTGACTGCAGAAGAGGCAAGAGCAGAGTTGTTGACAGAAGAAGAAAATGCGCCATGAATTAGCTATAATGGTCAAAGAAATGGAGCAAGAAGCAAAAGAAAAAATGCTGAAAAAGAAGCAAGATAGTCCTCTCAGTTGCCATTCAAAGATGTGCTGCAGACCATGTTGCAGAAACAACGGTCTCTGTAGTCAATTTACCAAATGATGAGATGAAGGGTCGTATTATTGGACGTGAGGTAGAAATATTCGCACCATTGAAAGCCTAACTGGTGTTGATCTCATCATAGATGATACGCCTGAGGCAGTTATTTTATCTTGTTTTGATCCAATTCGCCGAGAAGTGGCTAAGCTTGCGCTAGAAAAATTAATCAGTGATGGACGTATTCATCCAGCACGTATTGAAGAAATGGTTGCCAAAGCCAAACGAGAGGTGGATATATTATTCGTGAGGCAGGGGCAGCAAGCAACATTTGAGACAGGTGTCCATGGTATTGCGCCAGAGCTTATTAAAAAATTTTTGGGACGTATGAAATACCGTACAAGCTATGGGCAAAATGTCCTCAAACACTCTATTGAGGTTTCCCATCTGCAGGACTAATGGGCTGAACTTGGTCTTGATGTGAAACTCGCTAAGCGTGGTGGGCTGTTACATGATATTGGTAAGGCAATTGATCATGAGACAGAGGGTTCTCATACGACCATAGGGGCTGAAGTCGCTAAAAAGTATCGTGAGTCAAGTGCTGTGATTAATGCCATCTTGTCTCACCATGGTGATGTGGAACCAAGTTGTGTGGAATCAGTGATTGTAGCAGCAGCAGATGCTGTTTCAGCTGCACGTCCAGGGGCAAGAAGAGAAACACTAGAATCTTATCTCAAACGTCTCACACAACTGGAAGAGATTGCCAATAGTTTCGAGGGGTGTGGAAAAAACCTTTGCTGTACAAGCAGGGCGCGAAATCCGTGATCGTCAAAACCCAGAAAGCATTGATGATGTTGCAGCCGTTCAACTTTCACGAGATCTCACCAAAAGAAATTGAAAGTCAAATGGAATATCCTGGACAAATTAAAGTGGTTATTATTCGTGAAACACGTGTCATTGATTATGCCAATAATAGTAACGCTCGTGGTATTTTTGCCACGAGCGTACAAGGGGAAAATATGAGAAACAATCAAATTGCCATTATTGGTGGTGGAAGTGCGGGACTTTTGCAAGTATCATTGCAGCTCCTTAGGTTTAAAAAGTGAGTGTTTATGAAAAACACGAAGTTAGCACGCAAGTTAAATATTACAGGTAAAGGACGTTGCAATATACCAACATCAGTGATAAAGTCTTTTTAAGAATATTCGTCGCAATGGTAAGTTTTTATTCGTCCTATGCTAAATTTAATAATAGGGATACGATGGATTTTTGAAGACTTGGGCTTGGCACTAAAGGTGGAACGAGGTGGGCTGAGTTTTTTTCCAGTCAGTGATAAGGCAAGTGATGTGAGCCAGGCACTGATTGATGAGGCAAAAATTGGGTGTACAATTTTATAAAAATATGCCTTTGTCGAATTTAAAAGTTGATGAAAGTGGCACTTATCGCTTAAAAATTTCCTCAAGGAGAAAGGCACTATCCTGCCCTTATCATTGCCACAGGAGGTAAGAGCTATCCACTTACAGGCTCTACGGGTGATGGTTACTAATTTAGCTAAAAAGTTAGGCCTTGACTTAGAAACACCAAGGCCCGCTCTTTAGTCCCATTAGTTGTTGAAGAAAAATGGTTATATCGTTTACAGGGCTTGAGCTTAAAAATGTTCGCTTGACCTCAAGCAGCAAACAAGGCAAGAAAAATCGGGTACAGATTTTGGTGAAATGCTCTTTACCCATTTTGGAATTAGTGGCCCAATCACCCTCTCCCTTAGTGGCGCTTGTAGCGACTATTGGTTAAAAAGAAAAGCACCTATCTTGGCAGAACTGGATTTAAAACCTGCCCTAAGCCTAGAGCAACTGTAGCAAGACCAGAAAGAGAAATAGAAAGGAACCGAAAAACCCTAACCACTTTGATTCGTCATCTCTTGCCTCAGCATGGTAGTAAATATTTTTACAATTTGTAGCGTTAGATGCCAAAAAGGTCAACACAACCCTAAGTAAAAAGGACAAGGCGAAGTTGGCCTGGGGATTTAAGTATTTTTCCTTTACCTTAAAAAGAAACGAGACCATTTAAGGAAGCGATTATTACTTCAGGTGGTGTGAGTATCAAAGTTCTGGATCCCAAGACGATGATGGTAAAATCAAAACCGGGTCTTTTCTTTATAGGTGAAGTGATTGATATGGATGCCTATACAGGAGGCTATAATTTGCAGTTGGCGTTTTCTACAGCCTATAGCGCTGCCAATGGTGCCTACGCCTATCTGAGCGAGGAATGATTTTTAAAGGAGGAAAGTAAAATGTATGAGCAGTCAGGCCATTTCTAAGAATGCTTTAAAAATGGCGATTACAGAAACAAGAGAAGAAGAAGAGGCCTTACAAAGTCAACTGCTAGAAAAAGGTATCTTGGCAGTGGCAACAGATTTTGGGGGCAATTATTTGGCAAGTGTCAATAAACTCATCGAACGGGCAATCCTTTCTGCTAAAAAGCACATATTATCGGGGCTTCTACTATGAAGAAGGTACAGTAGTGGAGCAACAAGGAAGCTCTCTTTCAATTAATGAATAAGGCGAGTGGGTTTAATGTTGGTGGTAAACTCAGCATTGTTCGTCATGAGGAACATTTGGCAGCTGCCATATTTATGAGTATAGGCGTTGCCTATCTTGATGAAGTTGCTGTAGGTTTAGCACATCGCAGTATTTACTCTGGAGGAAAAAATGATACAAATCGCCATTGATGGACCGGCGGGGTCTGGTAAAAGCACTATTGCTAAAAAAATAGCGAATCATTTAGGCTTGATTTATATTGATACAGGTGCCATGTATCGCACTCTAACCCTAATTGCGACAGAAAAAGGTATAGGCGTTACTGAAGATGAAAAGTTAGCGGATCTTTTAAAAGACTTTCCTTTTCATTTTGAGCCAGTTTCAGGCAAGCAAGGGGTATTTTTGGGCGAACGTGATGTCAAGATTTGAAATTAGAGGTGAGCATCAGTCAACAAGCTGCCCAATATGCTAAAAATCCTCTTGTAAGAAGTTATTTCGGCACAGCTTCAAAGAGAGATGACCAAAGAAAATCCTGTGATTATGGATGGCAGGGACATTGGTACAGTGATTTTACCTCATGCAGATTTTTAAATTTTTCTAACGGCTAGTCCTGAGGAGCGTGCCAAAAGACGGACGAAAGAATTAGAAGAAAAAGGAGAAAAAGTCGATTATCAGTTGATTTTAGAAGAGATTATCAAGCGTGATGATGTGGATAAAAGCGCAGTACTTCTCCCTTGAAGGGCAGAAGATGCCATTTTAATTGATACAGATAATAAAAATATTGAGGAAGTTTTTCACTTGATTTTTAAATATTATCAATCAAGGTAAAAATCTCTAGAGTAAGCTCAAAAATGTTTGGCAATAGAGCGAATATTATGTATAATGGATTAGTGTAAGTGAATTTAAATTAAGGAGTTTTTGCGATGAAAATTGATGTTGCCTCTCACGCTGGCTTTTTGCTTTGGCGTAAGAAAATGCCATCAATAAGGGTGAGAAAATGGCACAGGAGAGAAAGTTGCCAATTGCTACCTCGGCCATTGATTCATAATCTCAAGAGGTTAAACGTTTGGAACGTTTAGGCATCCGCTCTTATGGTGGTTTTGAGGAAATGACTGAACCTTTGTTCTTTTAGGACACATGGTGTAACTCCTGAGGTTTATCAAGAAGTTGAAAGACGAAATTTGACCTATTTTGATTGTACTTGCCCAAAAGTACATCACGTTCAAAATTTGGCAAAAAGAAATACGCCTCGTGAAGGCTATCAGGTTCTCATACTGGGTGATAAGGCTCACCCTGAGGTAGAGGGAATTGTAGGTTGGTCAGATAATATGGCGGTCGTGTTTTCAGCCTAGATGAACTAAAGTCGCTAGATCTTATAGGCAAAAAGGTCTGCCTAGTAGCTCAGACAACAGAAAAGAAAGAACGCTTTGAAGAGGCGAAAACTTACTTGGAAAGTCTTTTTGTTGAGTGAACTCGAAATATTTAATACGATTTGCTCAGCAACTAGGGAACGACAGGATGACGCATTTAACCTTGCAAAGACAAAGGATCTGATGATTGTTGTTGGTGGTTCTAATTCAGCCAATACAAGAAAGCTTGTTGGCATTTATGAAGATGCAGGTGCGATAACTAAGCATGTAGAGGAAGCAAGAATTAGATCCAAGCTGGTTTGAAGGTGTCGAATCAATTGGCTTAACAGCAGGGGCTTCAAACTCCTGACTGGATAATTAGGGGTTTTAACAAGATGGAAGAATTAACAATGGAACAAGGGTTAGAACAAGGTTATGGATCACTCGAATCCCCAAATCTTTTTGATGTCATCAAAGGTACTGTGGTAAAGATTGGCACAGATGAAATTATGGTTGACATTCGTGGGAAATCTGAAGGGGTCGTTCCTGTTAAGGAGCTATCCTTCCAAAAAGATCCAGTCATTGAAGATATTGTCAAAATTGGATGATGAAAATCGAAGTGATGGTCATCAAATGGAAAATATGAAGGTCACATGGTACTTTCTAAAAAGCGCGCTGACCAAGAAAAAGCAATGGAAGTTTTAAAAGAAAAATATGAAAAAGGCGAATTTATTGAAGCGAAGGTTATTGGCGCTGTCAAGGGTGGCGTTATCGTTGATATCGGTGCTAGAGGGTTTGTACCAGCTAGTCACTTAGACAATAAATATGTAGATGATATTAATGCCTTTGTAGGCAATACCTATAAATTCCAACTCATCGAGTTTGATCCTAACCCAGAACAAAGAAAGATCATTCTCTCTCGTCGTGCAATCACAGAAGCAGAAGAGAGAAGCACGTGAAAGCACTTTGGAGTGAAATTGAAGAAGGACAAACCCGCCGCGGTAAAGTCACAACGCATCGCAACCTTTGCGTGATCTATTGATCTAGGTGGTGTTGATGGTTTACTCCACATCTCTGAAATGGGTTGGAAATCGTGTCAAACAACCAACTGATGTTGTAAAAGTTGGCGATGAAATCGAAGTTTATGTTTTAAGTGCGGATAAAGATAAAAACAAAATCAGCCTAAGCTTAAAACAACTACTCACCAATCCTTGGGATGAAGTTGCTGAACGTTATGCACAAGGCAGTGTTCACATCAGGTAAAGCAGCAAGATTGCACCATTTGGCGCTTTCATCAATCTTTGAAGAAGGTGGTTGACGGCTTAGCACATACTTCTCAAATCGTTTGGGAACATGTTGAAAAAGTTGAAGATGCGCTAAAAAGTTGGCGATGAAGTGGAGTTAAGGTACTTGATGTTGATAAGGAAAAATAAACGTATTAGCCTATCAATTAAAGAACTCAAAGAACGTCCAGTGGTAGAAAAACCAGCACCAAAGCCAAAGAAAGAAAGTACGTCCAAAAGCTGAAGCACCAAGTGTTCAAGAAGAAATTTCAACCAATCTTGGTGATGTTCTTGGCGACCTATTAGAAAAATAATAGCTTATCGACTGACTGTAGTCAGTCGGTTTTTATTTTATCGATGAAGAAAATAAGGCGAGTAAAAATAACACAACCTATTGACTCATACTAAAAATAGTGCTATTATGAACACAATAAATTAGCTAGCTAATTAAAGAACATCTTTATTTGTCAATAAAAATAAAAAGGAGGAGATAGAACAATGGATGAACAATTTAAAATGCCACTTATTAGGATGATGCCCCAGCCTTTACTGCTGTGACAACATAAGGTAATATTACTTTCCAGAGGATTATAAAGGTAAGTGGTGATTTTTGTTTTCTCACCCTGCAGATTTTACACCAGTATGTACAACAGAGTTTATGACCTTGGTGCAATGCTTTGAAGAATTAAGGTCATTAATGTCGAGTTGCTTGGAGTTTCAGTAGATTCTTTTGTACTCTCATATTGTCTGGGCTGAGAAAGATTCAAGAATTAGAATGGGGTAAGTATAAAAATCATCAATGTCACTTTTCCGCTCATTGAAGACATCAAGATGGATGTGGCGAAAAAGTTTGGGATGATTCAACCTGGTGCTTCTACCACACAAGCTGTACGTGCAGTCTTTGTCATTGATCCAGAAGCAAGGTCAGAGCAATTTATATTATCCGTTATCAACAGGTAGAAATTTTGCTGAAATTAAACGTCTGTGGTCGCCTTGCAAAAATCAGATCGATCTTGTGCAACCCCAGCTGACTGGCAAGAGGGCGATGATGTGATTATCCCACCGGCATCTTCTTGTGGCATTGCCAAAGAAAGAATGGATGATTCAACTGAAGGACAATATTGTTTAGATTGGTTCCTTTGCTTTAAAAAGAAAGAAAAATAATATTGTTTTGATAAAGGTGATGATGATCTGGGTCATATCACCTGTACTTTTTAAGGTCGTTTGAAATGGCTAGTATCTAGGGTGCTTTTTGTTGCAACACTATCAAGAGATAGAAAGAAAGAGGTGTAGATGAACAAAGTTTTAGTTATAGGGCATAAAAACCGGACACTGACTCCATTATGAGTGCAATCAGTTATGCCTATCTTTTAAACCAAACAGGTATTAGTGCTGAGGCTGTGGCTCAAGGGACACCGAATGAAGAAACCCAATATGCCCTTTGATTATTTTGGGCAAGAGGCACCTCGTGTGGTCGATGGTGTTTCAAGTGAGACCGATACAATCGCTTTAGTCGATCACAATGAGGCACAACAAAGTGTTGATGATCGTGCTAAGGTACGCATTATGAGCGTTATCGATCACCATCGTATTGCCAATTTTGAAGTGGCAGAGCCTTTTGTATTATCGTTGTGAAACGGTAGGTTGTACCAATACCATTCTTTACAAGATGTACCAAGAAAAGGGTGAAGGATTCCTAAAGCGATTGCCGGGCTAATGGTCTCAGCGATTATTTCCGATACCCTTTGAAAAAGTCACCAACTTGTACCCAAGAAGATGTTGTTATGATGGAGGTTTGCAAAGCTTTGTTGAAATTGATCTTGAAGTCTATGGGCTTGCTCCTCTTAAGCTGGTACCAATCTTGACAATCAGTCTCCAGCCTCAATCCTAGAGATGGATGCCAAAAGCTTTTCCTATGGGAGACAAAAGGTGCGTGGTGGACAGGTAAATATCGTTGATGAAAAGGATGTCTTACAGTACAAAGCAGAATTAATGGCACTAATGGAAGAAAAATCAAAAGGAAGAAAACTTTGATTTATTCCTCCTCTGATTACCAATATCCTAACAAGTGATTCCACAGGACTTGTTGTAGGTAATGTACTTCCTGTAGAAGAAGCCTTTAAAGGTAAGGTAGAAAATAACTCTCATCAATTTAGAAGGTGTTGTTTCAAGGAAAACAAGTCATTCCTCAGCTCACTAGAGCGATAGAGGGTTAATGTTGCTTTTTAAGAAAGGGAATATCAATGCAAAAGAAAAATTAGATCAAGTCATAGCGTACATCAAAAGAGAATTATAGCGTGCCTTGTATCAATCTTGAATTCGTGGAAAAAGAAAATTTGAGTTTAACAGAAAGTAAGAGGAGGGCACCTTACTTACCAGAAGATCAAAAACAACCAGAAGATAAAGAAGGCAATCTCTTGTATCTTTTGGCACAGATTAATTGCGCAGACTGCACAGCAAATGATATCTATCCTGAGGCAGGTTTGGCACAGTTTTGGATTCGTGATGATGATTTGATGGGACTTGATTTTGATGCGCCAGATGCTCAAGATACTTGGCGTATTCGCTATTATGAGACAGTTGATCCTTATCTTAGTGAGGAAAGTGTCAAAGCAAGATATAAAGATGATTACACTTACATGCCACTAGACAGAGGATTGGCTTATGGCCTTTCTTTTTCAGAAGGTATTGATAGTCCGCTAACCTCCTATGAGTTTCAAGAAAAATACATCGTGAGGCTTGGAATACCCTATTTCCTGAAGAAACAAGAGAAGACTATTACGATGACTTCTCTGATGAAGAAATGGATTATATTATGGAGGCTGGCGATTTTGGTGGACATAAAATCGGTGGTTATCCAAGCTTTACCCAATCGGATCCAAGAAGAGAAGATGAGTATGAAACCCTCTTACTTCAAATCGACACAGATTTAGATCTCATGGGGAGATAGTGGCATAGGTAATTTCTTTATTCAGACGAAGGATAAGAAAACAGGCAACTTTTACTAAGGCACTCTATAACTGGGATTGCTATTAATAGAAGGTGTATGATGAAAATAAGTTTACAACAAGTGATTTATCTGATTAGTGTTTTAAATTCAAAGTATGATAAATTGGCAAATGAAGTAGGCTATGAGTATCTCCTTTAAAGATTAATGATGAAGTTTTAGATAATCAAGAAAAAGAAGCGCAAATGCAAGAAGATATCCTGCCCAGAGTGTCATTGGAAAGGATATCCTAACCCTTAAGAAGGCACTAGGTGATGCTAATCATGCCCTAAGAGAAGACAACACTAGCCTCTATCTTTTACTAGAAGAGGTTAAATTAAAACGTAACTTGCTTGCGTATCGTATGGAAAAATGCCCTCACAGGACATAGAAAAAGAAGTGGTTTCTGGTGTGGGTGTCATCACCTATGGTGTGCTTAATGAGAATCTTATCCGTACTAAGCTTGAGGCACTTGAAAAAGAGGTCAATGGTTTGTCTGAAAAATTGACAGGATTAACAGTACAACCTTAATTGATGTTGAGTTAATAGGGAGAGTATTAAAAATTTTGGTAGATAGTCGGATATTTTTGTTCAAGAAACAAAAATCATCGAACGAAAAACGTGTGACGTTTTACTTTTTATTACGACTTAGAAAAACGAACGGTAGAGTTTAAATTATAGTCTGACTGTCTGGGGCAAATATTTGCCACAAAAATTGGGGAGGAATTTTGCCTTTGTCCCCTTAATAGGCAGAGCCTTAGGGCTTGGCTATTTTATTGGTAGTGTTTAAGTCGATTTTAAAGAGAAATGATGAGATGATGTAGAGAAGCGTTAGGCCATTAAAAACATCATAAAAAGGGAGTCAGTGTGATGAATTTAGAAAAATATAAGGTTTTTATGAAAATTTTTAGCCTCTGCTATGGCAACTTATTGAAATTTATTTTTAGCCGTTTTGGCACTGGGGCATCTTTTGTTTTCTGAGTAAGGTATCCAAACGTTTTGCCAGAAGTGTTGTTGAAATATTTTATCTATGGACACCTATCGTCTCTAGTGGTGATTTTGTAATGAGTACATACTGTTATAAAGAGTTTATTGGTTAAATTCACTGGTGTTATTTTTGATTGTGGTTTTTATGTTTACCAGTAATGTTGCTCTTGTCGCTTTACAAGAAGAAGGTTAGCCCATACCCATATGGGTTTTGGTTGGTGCTTACTTGATTTGGGATTATCAATTATATTAGAACCTATCCCGTCAAAAATGCGTCTGAAAAAGCAAAGCGATCAAGGGTAGAGATGATTAAATGATGGGTAATAAAGCTTTGTTTCCTCAATGAATAGGAAACAAGCTTTTGTGCTTTCTGAAGGTAATTTTTAAACTTCTTTTTCTGTTGCAGGGGCATTATTGAGGAGCTTTTTAAAGGTAGTGACCAGTATAGCTGGTTTGATGCTGTGCGATTTCTTCTGGCGTGCCTTGAGCAATGATTTTTCCGCCACCATCACCACCTTCTGGACCAAGATCAATGATGTAATCAGCACATTTGATCACATCAAGATTGTGTTCGATGATAAGCATGGTTTCACCACTAGAGACAAGACGGTCAATGATGGTGAGGAGCTTTTTAATATCTGCAGAATGAGACCGGTGGTAGGTTCATCGAGAATATAGAGGGTTTTACCCGTCGGTCTTTGGCGAGTTCACTAGCGAGTTTGATTCTTTGTGCCTCGCCTCCTGAAAAAGGGTGGTAGGCTGCTTGACCTAGTCGAATATAGCCCAAACCGACATCTTGGATGGTCTTGATTTTGTTGTAAACTTTAGGGATATTAGCAAAAGTCTACAGCCTCATCAACGGTCATCTCTAGGGACGTCGCTGATGGTTTTACCTCTAGTGGACTCTCAAGGGTTTCTTTATTGTAGCGTTTGCCCTTACAGACTTCACAAGGCACATAGACATCAGGTAAAAGTGCATTTCTATTTTTAAGATACCATCACCCTTACAAGATTCACATCGTCCACCCCTTGACGTTGAAAACTGAAGCGACCAGGCTTTGTAGCCACGCATTTTTGGCTTCGTTGGTTTGGCTGAACAATTCACGAATGCCATCAAAAGCACCTGTATAGGTGGCTGGATTGGAACGAGGGGTACGCCCTATAGGACTTTGATCAATGGAGATAATTTTATCAATCTGCTCCAATACCTTCTAGGCTTTTTGTATTTTGCAGGGATGGCTTTGCTTTTGAGGGTAGAGCTTACGCTCAATGGCTTTTTAAAAATTTCATTGACCAAGGTGGACTTACCTGAACCACTCACGCCAGTCACACAGGTAAAACAACCAAGGGTACGGTGAATTTGACATTTTTAGAGGTTATTGGCACTGGCACCCTTTTAGCGTCAACACGTTTTTGTCAATTGGGCGGCGATGCGCTGGTACAGGAATACTTTTCACGACCGGAGAGATAGGCACCTGTGATTGAGCGTTCACTTTCATGATGTCAGAGACACTGCCACAAGCAACGACCTCACCACCATGCTCCCTGCATAAGGGCTCGGTATCGACAATATAGTCACTAGTACGAATGTATCTTCATCGTGTTCAACTTAACAATAACATAGTGTTGCCAAATCTCCTTAAATGTTTTAGGGTTTCAATGAGTTTATCATTATCCCTTTGGGCAAGCCGATACTAGGCTCATCAAGGATATAAAAGCACACCAGTAGCCCTGAACCAATTTGGGTAGCCAGCGAATACGCTGACTTTCTCCACCAGAGAGGGTGCCGGATGTACGTGAAAGGGGTGAGGGTAGGTCAGGCCGACATTGTTTAAAACTCAGTCTGGCTTTGATTTCCTTGATGATTTGTTTGGCGATGAAAGCCTTGCGCTCATCAAGTTTGGCATTTTCAAAAATGAAAGGGCCTCTTGGATGGTCATATCAGTGATCGTGGCAATAGATTGTCCTGAAAAATTCTACTGCCAAGGCTTCTTTTCGAGCCTTTTGCCCTTACAATTAGGGCAAGGATGGCTTACCATATATTTTTCAATTTCTTCACGCACGTCTTCTGAGCTTGACTCTTGGTAACGACGTTTAAAATTGCTAATCAGTCCCTCGTAAACCGTCTCATGCTCTTGTTGATTTTTAAAAGATTGGTATCAGGAAAAACGAATGGTTTCTGGCTACCACCATACAAGATGAGCATTTTTGTACCTCGCTTTGAGTGCTTCCTAAGGGGTATATGGGGTCAATATTTTTCCAAAGCTTGGCAAAGGCAAAAAGCCTACGTTGGTAAAAATTACTGACGCTGTTTTTAGACCATGGGGCGATGGCGCCTTCAATTTAGGGATAATTTGGGATTAGGAATTGAGAGATTGACATCAAGTGCCATCTGATGCCCCAAACCATCGCAATGGGGCAAGCCCCTCTAAAGCGACTATTGAAAGAAAAGAGTTGAGGGCTGAGCCTGGTAAAGAAATATTACACTTAGGGCAGGCAAAATGCTCACTAAAGGAGAGCATTTTCGCCGTGACTTCTACCATAGCAAAACCATCAGCCATCTCTAGGGCAATTTGTAAGGAATCACTAAAGACGTGACTGGATACCATCTTTAGCTTGATACGGTCAACGACAACCTCGATGATGTATTTTTTGTCTTGCTTAAGGTAATGTCTTCACTTAATTCTTGCATCTCCATTGACACGTACACGGATAAAACCATTTTTCTCAAATCATCAAAGATTTTTAAATTCCCCTTTGCGATTAGTGATGATGGGCGAGAAGAATGACCAGACGACTGCCCTCTTCTTCTCTTAGGAGTTTTGTTCAACCATTTGGTCAATGGATTGCTTTGCTAATCACATCACCACATTCAGGGCAATGGGGGTACTGACACGAGCATAGAGCAAACGTAGATAATCGTAGATTTTCGTCACCGTACCGACAGTAGAGCGTGGATTTTTGCTGGTGGTTTTTGGTCAATGGAGATGGCTGGGGATAAACCACTGATTTCATCAACTTCGGTTTATCCATTTGCCCCAAAAATTGGCGAGCATAAGAAGAAAGGGACTCCACATAGCGCCTTTGTCCCTCGGCATAGATGGTTTCCAAAAAGCTAGGAACTCTTGCCGGAACCAGAGTAAACCTGTCATGGTCACAAGCTTTCCTCTAGGGATTTCAAGATCAATATTTTTAGGTTATGAACCCGTGCACCTTTTTATTGCTAATTTTTATTATCCAAGGTGACCTCCTTTAGTTACTTTGTATTATCAGTTTTCAAGACGGGCGATTTCATCACGTAATTCGGCTGCCAGTTCAAATTCTAGGTTTTTGGCGGCCTGTTTCATCGCACGTTTAAGGGTTTTGCAAGATGAAGTTTACGTCCTTTTTATCCAGTGGCACTTCTTTGGTGAGTGTCGGTATCTCAGAAACTTCTGGGTTGCCTTTATTTCTTCGGCAACTAGAATGGTTTTTGGGGTGATGCCATGGGCTTGGCTGAGGCTTCTGCAAGGTACGGCGGCGAGGTTTCCTCGATTGCAACTTTCATGAGTCGGTAATTTTATCGGCATAGAGGATGACACGACCATTGGCGTTACGTGCCGCACGTCCAATGGTCTGAATCATGGAACGTTCCGAACGTAAAAAGCCTTCTTTGTCAGCATCAAGAATGAGGACAAGGAGACTTCTGGTAGGTCTAAGCCTTCTCTCAATAGGTTTATTCCAACAAGCACATCAAAAGGTCCCCAAACGCAAATCACGAATGATATTCATGCGTTCTAACGTCTTAACTTCCTGAATGGAGATAACGCACTTTGACATTGAAGTTGGCAAGGTAGTCTGTCAGGTCTTCTGCCATGTTAAGGTGGTGATTAAGACACGTTCTCCTTTTTGGTGGTTTCGGTGATTTCATCTAAAATATCATCGATTTGTCCTTCGATAGGACGCACTTCTACCAGTGGGTCAAGGAGACCTGTTGGACGAATAACTTGTTCCACAACTTGCATGGCAGTTTTTTTCATACTTACCTGGTGGCTGAGACATAGATGGTCTGCTTGGTCAGATGCTCAAATTCATCAAAACGCAAAGGACGATTATCAAGGGCAGAAGGCAGACGGAAACCGTGCTTGACAAGGTTTTCCTTTCTTGCCCTATCCCCTGCATACATGCCACCTACTTGAGGGACGGCAACATGGCTTTCGTCAATAAAGAGGATGAAATCCTCGGAGCCCTAAGAGGGCATCCGGTGTCGAATTGGCAGGTCGTCCTGAAAGGGGTCTGGCATAATTTTTCTACTCTCGGAGCAAAAAGCCGACTTCAGTCAACACTCTCAAGGTCGTAGCGCGTACGTTGCTCTATCCGTTGGGCTTCTAAATTTATCTTCTGATTTAAAATAGGCAATTTGTTCTTCGAGTTCTTCTTCAATGGCAGTGATGGCGGTTTTAATGTTTCCGGATCAGTGGCATAGTGGGTGTTTGATAAATGAGATATGCTCTTTTACCGGTAATCTTGCCAGTTAGGCGATCCACTTCACTAATGGCGTCAATTTCGTCCCCAAAAAGCTCTGAGGCGAATGACCTATCGCTACTGGATGGGGGCAAAATTTCACTGACATCACCACGCACACGAAAGGTACCTCGTTTGAGTTCTAGGTCGTTGCGTTCAAAACTGAATTTCAATGAGTTTTTCTTAAGATATCCTCTTTGTATTTCTTGACCAAGACGAAGGGAAAGAGACTTGATTTTTATAAAATTCAGGTGACCCTAAAACCGTAAATACAACTGACAGAAGCGATAATAATGACATCACGACGCTCAGCAAGGGCAGCTGTTGCCGAGTGGCGAAGTTTTTCGATTTCATCATTAATTTCGGGGCATCCTTTTCGATATAGGTATCTGTAGACGCTACATAGGCTTTCTGGCTGATAATAGTCATAGTAACTGACAAGTATTCTACAGCATTATTAGGAAAAAGCCTTCAAATTCATTGTAAAGTTGAGCGGCTAAGGTCTTGTTAGGTTCTAAAATGAGGGCAGGGCGGTTGGCTTTGGCAATGATATTTGCCATGGTAAAAGTTTTGCCAGAACCAGTCACACCGAGAAGAATTTGCTTGAGGTAGCTAAGATTTAAGCCCTCGACTAGGGCGTCAATGGCTGAGGCTGGTCACCTGTTGGCGAAAAAGTCGCTAATGAGTTCAAATTGGTTCATAATCCTATCTCCTTTATGTATCATTTGCTACATACACCCAAATGAAGCTTTTTGTAATTACTAAGGCAAGACGAGAAAGGGCTATAAATGCTCAAAACAGTATTATCATGGTTTTTTCCAGAGCCAAGTATGTGCGTACTCTGTCAAAAGCCTTTGACGGCTTTAGGTTTATGTCCAACATGCCAAGCCTATTTTAAATGTAGAAAAGAGGCGCTAGGTCATTGCGGGCGTTGTCATACTTTTGGGCGCTGGCAAACTTTTGTGATAATTGTCGCAAGTGGCCAAAGGATTTTTAAAAAGTCTATGCCTCTACCCTATGAGAAGTCAGAGATAGCAATTGAAAAGATAAAGTATCACCACGAACCCTGGCGAGGGAAGCCATGGGCAAGCTAGCGTCCCTTGTACCAGAGGGGATTAGTTCTTTATCCCTATCCCTTTGCACTCGTAGTAAGGAAAAAGAGAGGGGATATAATCAAAGCCTTTGTTTGGCAAAAGGTATAGCAGAAATCAAAGAAATGAAAATTTATACAAAGGTCTTGTATCGCAGGAAAAAAACAAAAGTACAGGCAGGACTAAGCTATTATGCACGACAGAAAATATCAAAAATGCTTTTAGCATACAAAATGAAGGCTTGATTGCTGAAAGAATGTGCTTTTTGATAGATGACATTATGACAACAGGTGACCTTAGCAGTAGCGAGCAAGGTGCTTTATGCCCATGGAGCAAAAGAAAGTTGAGGCGGTAGTAGCCAGTGGTATCTATTAAAACAAAAATGAATTTTTATAAAATAATATTGCATTTTTATGCAAAAACCTTGTATACTGTGATGATACAGGAGGTAGGACATCATGGAAATTAAAAACAATATTGGTCACGACACTTATGCAGGGCTAACAATTGTAGTTAGTGGGTTGTAATGCTTGCAAAAGACGGTGATACGGCTCAGCGTGCAACAGAAAAGAAAATTGTTGTCGGACTGACCAGAATTTCCACCATTTGAATATCAAGATAAAAGAAGGGTACATGGTGCTTTGATGTAGACCCTGCGAATGCCATTGGCAAGGATCAAGGCTGAAGTCACCTTTTTACGAGTCTTGAATTTGATTCTTTAACAGGTGCTTTAGCAACAGGTCAAATTGATGCAGCGGCAGCGGGCATTAGTACATACACCAGAGCGTAATGAACAAGTGCTTTTTCAGAACCTTATATGAATGCTTTAGGGATTGTGGTGCTTAAAGAGAATACTGATATTAAGAGTGCTGAAGATTTAAAAGGTCACTCTGTGCACAAACTTTGGCACCACTGGTGCAGAGATGGCAACCAAGCTAAAAGAGGATGGGATTGTAAAAGTAGTCAGTTACTTGCCAATTTCAGTGTCTGTATACAAGAACTTGAAAGCCAGTGGTTCTGATGCTTGTGTCACTGATATGCCAGTTAACTTGAATTATATTGCAACCTATCCAGATAAAATAGGTTTTAGATGATCCGTATGCGACGGATTATTATTGCGATTACGATTAGTAAAGAAAATAAAGAATTGCGTTAAGATCAATGCAGGTCTAAAGAACATCATGCCAATGGCGAATATGAAGCCTTTGTAAGAAAATACAATCCACCAGTTTCTCCAGATCTTAAAAGGGGAAGTGACAGAGATTTTGGTATGAAAAAGTAAAAGCTAAAGTAACTTAGGTTATCGTCATTGGCGATAGCCTTTGCATAAGATCAGTATAACTAGACGTTTTAGCCTAGTTTTAGGCATTTTCTACAGTATTAACATGATGGATTTTTATAAAACTATTGCATTTTTATACAAGTTCTTGTCATACTATGAAAAACATCGCAGGAGGCAGAACATCATGAAATTTAAAAATATTTGCCATCACACTTTATGGCAGGATTAGAAATGACAAGTTTAGTAGGTTGTAATGCAGCAAAAGAGGATAGTGGTACACGCTGAGGCAGCAAAGAAAGTGGTTGTCGGAACCAATCCAGAGTTTCCACCATTTGAGTACCAAGATAAAGAAGGCAAGATGGAAGGTTTGACCCAGATCTTATGACTGCTATCGGTGAGGATCAAGGGTTTGAAGTAGACTTCAAAGTCTTGAATTTGATGCATTAACAGGGGCACTAGCAACAGGACAAATTGATGCAGCAGCGGCAGGGATTAGTGTTACCCCAGAACGTAATGAACAAGTGCTTTTCTCAAACCCATATATGAATGCTTCATTAGGGTATCGTCGTAACTCAAAGACAACACAAGTATTAAGAGTGCTGATGACTTAAAAGGAAAAGTCGTCTGTGCTCAACTTGGTACCACTGGGGCTGAGGCAGCAACTAAGCTAAAGAAGAAGGCGTAATCAAAGATGCTAAGCTTTCTTGCTAACTTCAACGTTTGTATGCAAGAGCTTGCAACTGCAGGCTCTGATGCTTGTATCAATGATATGCCTGTTAATCCAAACTACATTGAAGCGCATCCAGACACAGTAAAAAGTTTTGACGACCTTTATGCAACACTGACTACTATGCAATCACTGCAGGTAAGGAAAACAAGGACTTACAAGATAAAATCAATGTAGGGCTTAAAAATATCATTGCTAGTGGTAAGTATGAAGAGCTGCAAAAATATGACTTACCAGTTTCTCCAGATATTACTAAAGGAGAAAATCACTTTAGAAAAATCTCAGCATGAAAAAGTAAGTATATCCTAGGCTATCGCAATTATGATAGCCTTTTGCAGAAGATTGTGAGGCGTGTCAATGGACAAGCTTATAGAAATTTTTAAGCATCGTAATTAAGGGAGCGCTGGCTTTACTTTTATCCGTTGCGTTCAGTGCTGTTTTAATAGGGATAGTGATAGGTTTAGTGATGTCACTTTCCAAATTGAGTCATAATATTATATTGAAAATCAATTGCCAATGTTTATATCGAAGTCATCAGAGGAACTCCGCCTTTGTTCAGATTTTTTCTTCCACTTTGGGGTAGCTTCATCGTTGGTCAGATTATAGGCGAGAAATTTGCCTTTGACGTTTTTACGACAGGGGTTGTGGTCTGTGGTTTAAATAGTGGGGGCTTATGTGGCAGAAATTTTTCCGTGTTGGATCTCAAGGTATTGATAAGGGACAAGTTGAGGCGGTACGCTCTTTTAGGGATGACACATACACAGGCGATGCGTCATGTTATTTTACCGCAAGCTTTTAAAGCAGTTATTCCAGCACTTGGCAATGAGGTGGTGGTACTCTTAAAAGATACTTCACTCTTATCCGCTATCGGTGCCAATGAAATTATGAAAAAGAGGACAAATTTATAACTCTCAAATGTTTGAGCCTTTTGCTACTTATGGAACTGTTGCTTTTAGTCATCTTGTCGTGACCTTTAGTTTGACACGTGTGATTAATTGGTATGAGCGCAAGTTGGATGTTTCACGAGCATAGCTAAGGAGGTATCTTGATGATAGAAGTTGTTAATTTAGAAAAGAGTTTTGGTGAAAATAAAGTTTTAAAAGGTATTACGGAGACGATTGCAACGGGTGAGGTTGTTTCTGTGATTGGACCATCAGGTTCAGGTAAAAAGTACTTTTGAGATGTTTAAATCTTTGGAAAATGCCAACTGGTGGTAAGATTGTTGTAGATGATGAAGAAATCACAGCTAAAAAATACTGATATCAATAAAATGCGTGAAAAATTGGTATGGTGTCAAAGGTTCAATCTTTTTCCACACAAGACAGTGTTAGGAAAAACATTACCTTGCCCTGTTCATGTTAAAAAGATTCCGTTGGAAGATGCTAAGAAGCGTGCTATGGAATTACTAAGTCAAGTCGGCTTTAGCGAATAAGGCAGATAGCTACCCACAGGAGTTATCTGGTGGGCAACAACAAAGGGTTGCCATCGCTCGTGCCTTAGCGATGGATCCAGAAATCATGCTTTTGATGAGCCGACAAGTGCTCTTGATCCAGAGATGGTTGGGAAGTACTCAATGTTATTCGTTCGCTTACTAAAACAGGGATGACTATGGTTATCGTGACGCACGAAATGGGCTTTCGCTAGAGAAGTGAGTGATAGAGTGTTTTTCATCGATGAAGGTATTGTCATGGAAAAGGGTAGCCCTGACGATATTTTTAATAATGCCAAAGTGGACAGAACCAAAAACTTTTGGCAAAATTTTGTAATATCCCTAAAATAGCGACTATCACTAGTGGTAGTCGCTGTTTTTGTTATGATGAGGAGAAGCCTTATCTATAAAAAGGAGGGAAATGATGATTACCATAGGCACTAAAAAGGGAGGTCAAAAAGCGCCCTAAAACCTTTCAACTAGGGAATGTTTTGGAAAATTACAACCTATAAGCGCAATAGAGGGATTGTGGTTATAAAAATAGAAGAAGAAAGTTTTTCTTTTAAAGAATTTGGCTATGAAGCGCTTGATGTTGAAAAGTATGGGATTAGAAGATTTGTTAAAATTGATCCAAAAAGAGCCAAGGTAGAATTTCCTAGAAGTCAGCAAATTAGGCCTCTATGCCCATGACTCTGTGGAGGCAAATCAATTAGTGAAAATATTGCCATCGAATTTATACAAAAACGTCTTGACGAAATAACTAAAAATGGTAGTATAATACTCGTTCCACAGAGGGACGTTTTATGGGGTATAGCTCAGCTGGGAGAGCACCTGCCTTGCAAGCAGGGGGTCAAGAGTTCAGAATCTCTTTATCTCCATTGAACTGAAAGACGGTTCAAATCTTTGAAAAACGACACAGTAACAAACAGTAAGTATTGCGGATGAGCGTAATACTTACAGAGGTCATCATCTCGAAATAAAGCAGAAAGTAACCGAGAGAGATTAAGAAAGCAAGGGCATACGGTGGATGCCCTAGGGCGCTAGAGCCGAAGAAGGACGCGGTAGCTGCGAAAAGCTACGAGAGTCGCAAGCAGACAGAGAATCGTAGATATCCGAATGGGAAAACCCTACTGGAGTAATATCCAGTAATCCCATGCTGAAACAAATAGGCATGCGGAAGGCAACCCGGAGAACTGAAACATCTAAGTACCCGGAGGAAAAGAAGAAAACTCGATTCCCCAGTAGCGGCGAGCGAAAAGGGAAAAAGCTCAAACCGGATTTGTCCGGGGTTAGGACATTCAAAAAGTATCAGAGCCCAGTCGAATGGTGTGGGAAAAATCAGCCAAAGAAGTGAGAGCCCTGTAGACGAAAGGTAAAGATATGGGAATGGATCCAGAGTAGCACGGAGCACGAGGAATTCCGTGTGAAGGAGCGGGGACCACCCGTAGGCTAAATACTCTTGAGCGACCGATAGAGAACAAGTACCGTGAGGGAAAGGTGAAAAGCACCTCGGAAGAGGAGTGAAAAAGAACCTGAAACCGTATGCTTACAATCAGTCACAGCCCTTAGGGGTAGTGGCGTACTTTTTGTAGAACGGACCAGCGAGTTACATATACTAGCAAGGTTAAGAAAATGGAGCCAAAGCGAAAGCGAGTCTGAAAAAGGGCGATAAGTTAGTGTGTGTAGACCCGAAACCAGGTGATCTACCCATGAGCAGGTTGAAGCGTTAGTAAAAATAACGTGGAGGACCGAACCAGGACACGTTGAAAAGTGTTTGGATGACTTGTGGGTAGGGGTGAAATTCCAATCGAACCTGGAGATAGCTGGTTCTCCTCGAAATAGCTTTAGGGCTAGCCTCGAAGAGAGATATATGGAGGTAGAGCACTGAATGGGTGCAGGGGCTTCACCGCCTACCAAATCTTATCAAACTCCGAATGCCATATATCATAATCGGGAGTCAGACTATGGGGGATAAGCTTCATAGTCAAAAGGGAAAAGAGCCCAGACCGCCGTCTAAGGTCTAAGTGATTGTTAAGTGGAAAAGGATGTGAAACCGCAGAGACAACCAGGATGTTGGCTTAGAAGCAGCCATCATTATAAAGAGTGCGTAATAGCTCACTGGTCCAGGGGTTTTGCGCCGAAAATGTAACGGGGCTCAAACAATACACCGAAGACGCGGAATGACGAATGTCATTGGTAGAGGAGCGATCCATAGAGGGAGAAGCCAACGTGAAAACGAAGGTGGACAATATGGAAGAGAGAATGCTGGTATAAGTACACGATAAAGAGGTGAGAATCCTCTTCGCCGAAAATCTAAGGATTCCTGGGGAAGGCTCGTCCGCCCAGGGTAAGTCGGGACCTAAGGCAAGGCCGAAAGGCGTAGTCGATGGAAAACAGGTAGAAATTCCTGTACCACCGAAAGCCGTTAAGAGAGAAGCAATGACGCAGAAGGATAGAGCGAGCGCCCAGTTGGTGAGGCGTTTAAGTAAGTAAGGGAGAAACGTAGGGGAAGTCCGCTTTTGAGATCCTGAGATACGAATACGAGTGAAAAAGTAACGAAGTCCTCGATTCTCGCTGCCAAGAAAAAGTTGCTATCAAGCTAGAGGTGCCCTGTACCGCAAACCGACACAGGTAGATAGGGTAGAGAATACTAAGGCGCGCGAGATAACTCTTGTTAAGGAACTCGGCAAAAAATAAACCCGTAACTTCGGGAGAAGGGTTGCTCTCCATTGTGAGTACGCGCAGTACAGAGCAAAGGAGAGTCGCAGAAAAAAGGTCCAGGCGACTGTTTAGCAAAAACACAGGTCTTTGCAAAATCGAAAGATGAAGTATAAAGGCTGACGCCTGCCCGGTGCTGGAAGGTTAAGGGAAGAGTGCAAGCTTTTGAACCGAAGCCCCAGTAAACGGCGGCCGTAACTATAACGGTCCTAAGGTAGCGAAATTCCTTTGTCGGGTAAAGTTCCGACCCGCACGAAAAGGCGAAACGATCTGGACGCTGTCTCAACAAGGGACTCGGTGAAATTGAAATACCGGTAAAGATGCCGGTTACCTGCGATAGGACAGAAAGACCCCATGGAGCTTTACTGTAGCTTGATATTGGGTTTCGGACATTTATGTACAGGATAGGTGGGAGACAGAGAGACGTGTTCGCCAGAATGCGAGGAGTCACTGGTGGGATACCACCCTTAAATGTTTGGAATTCTAACGAGGCGTGTTACCCACGTTTTGGACAGTGTCAGGTGGGCAGTTTGACTGGGGCGGTCGCCTCCCAAAAGGTAACGGAGGCGCTCAAAGGTTCCCTCAGAACGGATGGAAATCGTTCGAAGAGTGTAAAGGCAAAAGGGAGCTTGACTGCGAGAGCAACAACTCGAGCAGGTAGGAAACTAGGACTTAGTGATCCGGCGGTTGCGAGTGGAAGTGCCGTCGCTCAACGGATAAAAGCTACCCTGGGGATAACAGGCTTATCTCCCCAAGAGTTCACATCGACGGGAGGTTTGGCACCTCGATGTCGGCTCATCGCATCCTGGGGCTGAAGTAGGTCCCAAGGGTTGGGCTGTTCGCCCATTAAAGCGGTACGCGAGCTGGGTTCAGAACGTCGTGAGACAGTTCGGTCCCTATCCATCGCAGGCGGAGGAAATTTGAAGGGAGCTGACCCTAGTACGAGAGGACCGGGTTGGACATACCGCTGGTGAACCAGTTGTCTTGCCAAAGGCATAGCTGGGCAGCTAGTATGGAAAAGATAAACGCTGAAAGCATCTAGCGTGAAGCGAACCTTAAGATGAGATTTCCTGCAAAGCAATAAGACAGCAGAGAGAATAACTGCTTGATAGGGTCAGGAGTGTAAGTGTAGTGATACATTGAGCGGACTGATACTAATAAGTCGAAGACTTAATCGAAAAAGAAGTTTGTTACTGTGGCGTTTTTGAGAGATGAGAGCATCTCTCAGATCCGGTGATAATAGCGAAGGGGATACACCTGTACCCATACCGAACACAGAAGTTGCCCTTTCAGCGCTGATGATACTTGGTATTCTTTTTCCTGGGAAAGTAGGTCATTGCCGGAATTAATCCTCGATAGCTCAATGGTAGAGCACTCGGCTGTTAACCGAGGGGTTGCTGGTTCGAGCCCAGCTCGGGGAGTTTCTTAGAGCGATTTTTAATCGCTCTTTTTAAGGGAGTATAGTTCAGCTGGTAGAATAACGGTCTCCAAAAACCGCAGGTCCTGGGTTCGAATCCTAGTGCTCCCGTACATGGGAAGTTAAGAGATGTAAGCTTTTATGAAAAGCGTATACGCTAGAAATCTTGAGGTAATCAGATGGATGGTAAAATGCTGGAAGTGGGCTTAGGATAATTTTTATATTGAAAGAGTTGTCAGATCAGAAAAAGAAGAAGTGAACGCTTTTTAATTATTTGTAGTAGGTTAGTTTACATCAGTTGAATATTAAAAATTACTTGTGATATTCGTAAAACTAATCGAGTAATGCAAAACTACAGACAGATAATATAATTAAGTCTATAGGTGTATCTAATGATATGCGTTAAAAGCGATATTTCAAAGATAGTAAAATGATATACTGCTCCACGAAAGAAAAATTACTTGTGGAGCTTTTACATATTATCTAAGAAAGTAATATGCAAAATTTAATGCCGAGATTGAAAGGAGAGCTATTAATAATGATCAATTGCAGCAAAGATTATTTTTAATGATATTTTTAATCAGAATGGCATATCATTCTAGTGGAATAGAAGGTAATACAATCTTTACCTGAAACAGTGACTATTATCCTTGAAAATAAAATGCCCACAAGTGGAAAAACTATCCGAGAATTTTATGAAATTGAAAATCATGTGAGCTTTTGAACTTATTTTAATTCTTTTGGGTAGAGATTTAGATACTGGGATTAATAAAAAGATTTTCACAAAGCACTAACAGATAGACTACAGTATGATAGTGGGCAGTTTAAATCGTCTCAGAATGCTATTGTAGGTGCAGATTTTTGAAACAGATCGTCCTGAACAGGTTCCCTTTTGCTAAATCAATGGATAGATAATTTATCATATAGACTATCTATTGGTAAGACTGAAAAAGAAAGAAAAATTAAACTGTTTGGCTGAGAGTCATATACAATTTGAACGTATTCATCCTTTTAGCGATGGAAATGGACGCACTGGGACAGCTACTTTTATTTTATCTAGCAATTAAAGCGTTGAAAACACCTGTCATTATTGCTAAAGAGGACAGAGCTTCTTACATGGAATATTTGGCAAATCAAGATTATATGAGCTTATCTAGTTTACTGGAAAAATCATTATCTTACGAGAAAAGAAAAGAGTATTACAGTTTTCTTATAAAAAGAAAATGAAATGGAGCTTTAAAACATCAAGATAATGAGCTAATTTATCACCCAAATCAGATAGAACATGGGTATAGTAACTTTAATGTTGTTAATATCAGCGTGTCCCATACGCTGCTGTATTTCTTAATATTCCCTTGATTTTCAATTAAAAGACTGCAATGTATGTCTTAAGATATGAGGAAAAATGAGGTAGATTAGAGACATCTACACACTTGTTCAATCCATTTGAAGGGTGTCGAAAGTGAAACATGAGTGTTATAGCTTTCGTGAAGACATATTGCTATGTGGTGCTAATAATTTAATATCTTTGCTTGAAATTCTTCAACTGAATACTTTTCCATTCACACAGAAAATCCAAGGTTTTGTATCAATTGTGATGATACGAGAAGATGTTATATTTTTAGTATTAGAAATAACTTCAGTACCATCTAAAATCATAAGAAATCGCTTTTATTAATATCAATATAATGTCTCATTAAAGTTGATATTGTTCCAGGTCAATGCCAATATTTCTTGTCTTCTTAAACCAGAAATGGCTAAAAGACGGAAAAAGGATAAATAAAAGAACCTGGAATCATAGAGACAAGCAGATAAAAAGTTTGTAATTCGTTTAAATCTAAAAATAATTTTTCGTTTAGGTGGCATCTTTAAAGATTGTGGTAATACGACATCATTGCAAGGATTAGTTTATAATATAATTTCTCTTTTTCAGCGAAATTAAAGCATTTTTAGATAGTAGTACTGTTTTTGTAACGCACAAAGATAGTGTTAAGATAGTAGATATATGTTGTATTTCACTAGTTGTAATTGAATTAATAAGTTTTCATTAAAATGAGGGATAAAAGTGATTATAAAATAACTCTTAATTTTTCTTAAATGAACTAGGCTTAACTTGATGAAGATAATCCTCAAGAAATAAATTTGCTAATTCATTAAAAGTGAGATTTTGCATAAAATACACTCCTTTAGATTAATAAAAATTAGGAGGTGATTGTATGAGTAATAAGATAAACATACTATATTTTAAGATGAGAAAAACAGAAGATTCATTACTCAACCAAATTATTTTTCACACTAAATGTACAACTTTATATTATTGAGAATGAGAATATTAACATTCTCATGTTTCTCAGACAATAATAGGGAATACTTTATTGAAAAAGTATTCCTTATTTTTATAGAGTTAGATTATTTAGCAGATAATGAAAATAATCGGAATCAATTCGTTTTGAGCCGATGGAATAATAATTTAGATGATGTTATAAGAGAGAAAATTGTTGTATTAAATTACAACAATTTTCTAGATGGACACAATCTGGCCAAGATCAAAATAAAAGCATTTTATCAAAAAGAAGCTCTACTGAGTTTCTGGACAATGAAAAATTACTGAAAGAAAAAGTATTTTTACCTCATGAACAAACTTCTGTAATAGAAGATGAATTTTGTATTTTTAAAAATCCAGATAAAGAAGATTCACAAAAAGAAGAGTTAAAAGACGATGAACAAGAAAAATAAACATAATGCAGAAAGTAATTTAGAAGGTGAAGAAAAATACAGAGACCTCCAAAACAGTTGAAGATAATGAAGATAATCAGAGATAGATCAAGAACAAGAGAAAGTACAAGAACAAGAAGATTTAACAGCTGAGGAAGAAGAACAAGAAGACTCAACAGAACAAGAGACAGAAAGTTGAGAGTGAAGAGAAGCAATCTGACGAGCAGCCTCAAGGTAGTAAAGAGAAGCTTCCTAATCAAACTCAAGAAAAGACTCCTGAAGATCTGTTTCAAAATGAAGCTTTCAATACACAAACAGATAACAGTATAGAGTTAAATGATGCACAAGAAGATGAAGAAGACGAGGGAGATAGTGTAGATAGAAAAAGACTTAAGACAGTTTAAAAGAAAAGACAAAAACTGTTATCAAGTCAAGTTGGTAATCTACTAAAAACAGAGTTAAAGAAAAAGAACCTAAGAAAGAGAAGAGAAGAAGACAACCAAAAACGCTCCCAGAATCAGAAATTAAGGTTAAAAAGAGATAAATAAGATATTTCTGAAAATTTACCTCCAGATACATTGTTAATGTATTTGGAACTAAAGAGAAAATAGGCACAACCTATACAAGCCTTTATCTTGCTTTTTAAAAGCTAAAGAAGAAGGTTATAGTAGTTGCCTTTATTGTTGAAGATAACGATTATAAGATTTTTGTCATCTTCAATACAGTATAGTGCAATCTATAAAGCAAGTCAGAAACGAGAAGCCAATCAACATGACATCATTGTTAATGATATTGGTGTTTATGACGTTAATGATAGTGAATTTCTTGAAAAATTTTACATGGGGAATATGAGTGTTTTAGTTGTTGCAATTAATTATCCTAATACATTTTCCAGCATAATATCAGAAGATACTTGGAAAAATGAGAACGATTATCCGAACATTATAGCCTTAAATTTCAGTGATGAAGATGAGTTAAACAGTTTGAAAAAGAATATAAACGTCATACTAAAGTGATTCAAATACCATTTAAAAGCCCTAGATTAGCAAAATAAAAATTAGATTTTTAAGGAGGAAATAAAAATGAAAACTATCAGTATTGTCAACCAAAAAGGTGGCGTTGGTAAAACCACAACAACCTTCAACCTTGCTTATGAACTCACGAAAAGCAGGGAAAAAGATGTCTAGTGATTGATCTAGATCCCTGCTAACCTCACCATACTATCTAATCGTCAATCCCATAAGAATAGATAAGCTGTATTCATTAATCAATTACTACAAGATAGTATGAGTTTAATGGATATAGATGATCAAGGACGACCAATAAAAGATGGGGCAGATGTCCTGAATAAAGTGCAAAATTTGCACAAAACGACACATGGGTATGATATTCTACCTACTAACATTGATTTGTAAAAATAGCCGTACAAATTGATAGTTGTACAGCTAGAGAGCTTATCTTGAAACGAGGGATTGAGGTAATTGAAAGACAGATAAATACGATATTATCTTAATTGATTGTCCACCAACCCTTGGTTTACTTATGATGAATGCCTTGGGCTGTCTAGATGAAGTATTAATTCCAACGGAACTGGAATACCACTCAGCAAGGGAATCGAGGAAGTCTTTAAGAGCATCTATAAAATAAAGAACTGCATTAACGATAAGGTTGAAATTGGAGGACTGATTTTAACAAAAGTATCGAGAAGGTACAAAACTAACTAATGAAGTGAGAAAAATGCTTAAAAAGAAACCTATGAGAAATATGTTCCTATTTTTAAGAATACTGTACCTAATACAGTAGCTGTAGGGAAAGCAATCTTAGATAACTATCCTTTAAAGCATTTATGTGAAAAATAAATATGATGAAGCTGGGCAAAAAGCTCAGCAAGCTACCAGGTCTTGCTCAAGAAAGTATAGCTAGCTATAACTAAACTTGTGTAGTGGAAAGGGGTTTAAATAATGTCAATGTCAGTGAGGTTTCCGTTCCATGATTGTTACACAGATGATGAATTTGAAGTCTTAGACTATATGCAAGAATATATAGAAGAGTCTTCAATGGAATCCGAAAAATTCTGGGAAGATGTAAAAAGAATATCCATCTTTTAACACCTGAGATGAAAGAGCTGTTCTTTTTGAAATTCCGGGAAGAAAAGGAACAGGACATCACGCAAGAAGAAATTACTGACTCTAATTCAGAGACAGATAAATCTGAAGTGAGAGTCTAATAAACCAAGCTGATGAGTAGTCAAGAATTAGAAAGTATAATGAATAAGAATAAAATTGATGAGATAGTTTTTATAATTCATCAGCTATAGAAAAAATGAAAAATCAAAAGATACCTTTGAACATGTTAAGAGAGTATCATAATAATATTTTCAGTCCCCAAGATGATGATACTTTTAACAGTCTAGTTGAAAGTATTAGGAAAAATGGTGTCAGAGAGCCAATAATCGTCAGATATATTGACTGATTTTAATTATGAAATTCTGGCAGGGTCACAACAGAGCAAAAAGCCTGCCGAGAATTAGGTTTAAAAGACATTAAAGCCATAGTATTGTATAATTTAACAGATGAAGAGAGCGAGGGTATTTACATTGAGTCTAATCTTGTGAGACGAGATATGAGTCAACGCCCTCCATCTGAATTAGCCAAAGTTTTTAAATCCTATATGGAGTTAAAAGACACGATAGGGGGAGAAAAATATGAAGAAATAAGATACAATCTAGCTCATGAAAAGAATATGATTGACACCAAAAAGCTAAGCACAAGAGATATCATTGCTACCACACAGGCATATCAGCAAGAAACATTGCTAATTATGTCAGATTAAATGATCTGATTAATCCACTACTAGAAAAGGTAGATATGATAGAATTTCTTTTACAAGTGGCGTAGAACTAAGTTTTTGCTGATAAAAGGATACAAGAAATTACTAATGAAATATTAGAGGAACTAGAAGAAAGAAAATTAAGTATTGCCCAAGCAAGAGCCTTACGTTATTTAGAAAAAGATGCTTTTAATGAAATAATACGTCGTATTATCATTCCAACAAAAAGAATCAGAAAGTAATGTGATGCAACTTTATCTAGGTCGAGAATTTCTACTAAATTTTTTCCTGTAGATGCTGATAAATCAACTATGCGTGAAACTATCCGAGAAGCATTAAAACAATATACCAATAGAAGTTACATAAAGCTTTTAGATAGGAGGAAAAATGAAAGACAACATCATATGAGTGTTCCTCAAAAATATAGAAGTAGCGAAAAGACTGATGATAGATAGCATCTGGAAAAAGCACAGTTTTTGAGGGCTTTGCAGTGACTTTTTCCAGAAACCTCAGAAATTTTTGAAGGAAGAATTGCCCAAGCCATTGAACTTAAAGCAGTTTTTAACAATCAATAACTTAAAACGAGCGTGGAAATTCTTATTAGACAATATAGAATATCCATTAGATTTAAAAGTATATTTGTCATCTCAATTATCTTGTAGGTGGAGATGACCTTGTCAGAAAAAGCAGGTTATCTCAGAGTACAAGGTGAGGATGTTCGTATTGGTGGAACATCATGGAAACCAAATATTCCTAATCAGCATGAAGTTGAAATTGAGTTAAACCATATATTAGACAATACAAGCATGAGTCATACTGAGAAAGCTTTTACGCCTCATGGGATACCTTTATGAGGAGTCAACTTTTTCTTGATGGAAATAAAGAACAGCAATGTTAGTTGCTAATCATATATTAATTCAAAATGGTGTGGGTCTTATGCAGGTAGAAGTAGAAAATAATCTAGAATTTAAAAATAAATTAATTCAGTATTATGAAACTAATAATATTGAGGATTTTATTCAATATGTTTTCTCAACTTGTCTATATGGAGAAATTCATGAAAAAGAACGAGAAATCTTAAATCAAAAAGAAGTCTCTTAGAGACGATTTTGAACGATGCAAGGACGTCAGATACTGGCGGAAATCTGCGTATATCGATGCTGGACATTGCGATAGTAGTACCTCTGCAATGCGCAGGAGGGTCACACTTTTGACACCGGCTGACGCGCGTCAGCTCATGATGAGGCCGAACATCAACTCATTGAAAAACAGCTAAGGCGTGGAATGTAGTGTTGGAGAATATTTAGATATAAAGCACTGTGATAAGATATTGAAGATGAAACTAAATCTGCCACTTAAAACCCATAATAAAAAGTTGAATCGAAATAAAAGGCATTTACAGCAGATGCTCATACACTGAAAAAGAAATAATGAAGGAAGAAGCAAAAAGAGAGAACCCATCTCAAGAATTTGTCTTATATGCTACAATGAATTACTCAAGTCTGTAGCTTTTCCAGAAAACTTTAGGAGATTTAAAAGACCTGCATTTACAAATATTGAGACTTGGTAATAATATTAACCAACTACTAAGTTAGCAAATGCCAGAATCATAAAAAGTGTAAACCTGTAATGAAGTAGGAAAAAGCCATAAACAGATCATACAAATACTTAATGTTTTATATGATGAAATGGCAAAAGCAAATAGGGAAGGAATAAGTATATGAATGGCAAAAGCAAAGAAGAGTTGGAATTAGGCTAATACTCATGCGATTAGTATATCTTTGTTGAAGAAGAATTGAAATCACTACAAAAACTAGAACCCTCATCAATCAGTACAAGATGCTATAGAAATATTTTGTTTAAGGATATGTAGAGAAAATACAACTTGATACTTTTCTTGGTGAGTTTAGTGAAAAGCTTATGTCAAGATAAAAAGCGTAGTTCAAAACTCAATTGTCTTTAGCAAAGAAGATAAAAATTTTCTGGATGCTAAAAAACATCATCTGGGGAAGAGAAAGTTTCTTTTGAAGTGTTAAAAAGAAAAGAGTATTTCAACCTGACATCTATGATACTTAATGATGAAGATGACTTTGATGATTATCTTTTGATTATTCTCATGAGTATAAAAAGATTGGTCGACATTAGGGTGCAAGAAGAATTTGAGGATATAGTTCTATTAATATTTTGACTACACAAGAAGAAAAATAATGCTCTTAAATTTTCTAGAGCTTGTGGCATAGGAACGAGTAAAGCTCTTCTGAAACATGCTGAAAAGAAAAGGTGTGTTTACAGAGGACTTTACTGGCTGAAAAAGCTTGAGTGGCAGTGATAGGAAATTCCATAAAATAAGGACTATGAAAAATTCATAGTCTTATTTTTGTTTAATGTAAAGTTGAAGGAGAAGAAATGAAATGAATGCTGTAAACTCAGTGGGGTATATTAGTGAAACCACTGAACCTGAGATATACCCCAAATAGTGTCCTGCAGTTATAAGTTTCTAACCTGTACAAAACACCAGGTGGGTTTGAACCCTGGAAAGACAAGATGCTGATGGATTAGCAACGGAAAACTAGCGAAAACTTGTAGTGAGTCACACACACAGTGGGAGTTTGATTGCTGTGAATGGAAGTCTCAATACCATTAACTAGTAGAAAGATGGCGGTTGAATTAGAAAGTAGTTATGTTGTGGCAGGTACTAGTTTTTACCTTGTTTAGATTCTAAGATAACCAATCACTAGAAATCAAAGTGATGTTCACC